>R03__coassemble_485_pt1 | contig 22550 bp, 18 predicted proteins | sample R03__metabat2_low_PE_060 | metagenome-assembled genome bin R03
TAGAAAGATGCCGGTATAAATATAAAAGCAACCAGAATTGACAAAAACGCGAAAAATTGTTGCTTATCGCGGGAAATCAAAAGATTCAAAAGCAACCAAAACCGAAAAAACGCGAAGAAGGCGCTATTGAAGCTACTATAAAAACCGCTCGTGAATTTAATACGTCGAATCAAGTTATTATTGATAAATTAATGTCAAATTTCGACCTTACCAAATCTGAAGCGGATGAAAAATTAGAAGAATACGAAAAAACTCTTCAATTCGTCTAATCATTTAAAATGGTTTAGAAGGAAAGCTCGGTGCGTTGCATCGAGTTTTTCTGTGTCTAAAATTTCGCTTTTTCCTGTCAAACTAAATGCAATACCTAATTACTTTCGAACTAAATGCAACAAGTGTTGCATTTACTTTGAAAAATTAACAACAAAAAATATTGTGAGAGAAAAAGTTCCCATGGTTGTTTTTAGTGAATCTTTGTGATAAAATAATGCAGTCGGTCTGCGAAAAAACCGAAGAAAACGATGCGGTAAGAAGAATTTAACGGAGGAATTTATGAAGAAGTTTTTATCAGCAATTATTACCGTGGCACTTGCTATGTCACTTACAGCCTGCGGAGGCTCTACAGCAAACTTAAGATTTGTTACAGGCGGAGAATCAGGTACTTATTATGCATTTGGTTCTGTAATAGCCCAGCATGCAACCAATAATGCGGGAATCAAAGTTACAGGTCTTGTCGGAAACGGTTCACAGTCTAACGTCAATGAATTAAAGGAAGGCAATGCGGAATTAGCTTTCTGCCAGTCGGATGTTATGGCTTATGCATATAACGGAACCAATCTTTTCGATACAGCCATCACGAATTTTTCAACAGTAGCTGCACTTTATACCGAGCAGGTTCAGATAGTAACCCTGGATGAAAACATTAAGACAGTAGCTGATTTAGCAGGCAAGAAGGTATCAATCGGCTCTGCAGGATCAGGCGTATATTTCAATGCAATTGATATACTCGGTGCTTATGGTCTTACAGAGGCAGATATAGAGCCTACCTACCAGTCCTTTGGCGATTCGGCAGATGCTCTTAAAGATGGAAAGATTGATGCTGCTTTCATAGTAGCCGGAGCACCTACTACAGCTGTAGTTGATTTATCCACAACTAAACCCGTACGTCTTGTATCCCTTGATGATGAGCATGTTGAAGCACTTCTTGCTTCTTCACCTTATTATTCCAAGGTAGTTATATCGGCAGACACATATGATATGGATTCGGATGTTACTACAGTGGGTGTTGGCGCTGTAATCTTAGCTTCCAATGAAGTATCCGAGGATGCTGTATATGCACTGGTTAAGGATATATTTGATAATGCTTCAGGTCTTACAGACTCTCATGCCAAGTATGCAGAGATTGATCTTGAATATGGTGCATCAATCACATCTGTTCCTTATCATCCCGGTGCTGCAAAGTACTTCGAAGAAAAGGGATATACAGTAGCAAAATAATAAAATGGATTGCCAATTTAATCTGTGAGATAAAGGAGCGGATTTTCGAGAGGAAACCCGCTCTTATACGATATAGGCATCGGAAGCTATGAAGATGTCAGGTTGAGCATTTTCTTTGCAGAGGAATATGTTGCCAAGGCAACGCAAATTCGGCGCCAAATACGCCAGGAGGCGTATTTGAACAGTTACAAAATAAACAGTTACATTAGTTATGTTAGGAGAGTTACACATGAGCAAGGAGAAATTAGACATGCCGGCAGATGCCGTTACCAGCCAGGCGGAAATTGATGACATAATGAAAAAATATGACAGGGAGTCAAATACAAGGATATGGGAAGGTACTCCGAGAATAATCGTTGTGTCCCTAATGGCATTGTTTTCGGTTTATTGTATATACATGACACTTTTCTCAACTGCTCTTCCGGAAACAAGATTGTCTTTATTCCTTGGATTTATAACAATATTCGGTTATATAACCTATCCGGTTTCCAAGAAAAATGTAAAACCAAATGTTATGCCCTGGTACGACATAGTACTAATGTTAGTCGGTGCCGGATGCTTTTTTTACTTTGCATTCAATGCGTTAAATATAATCAAACTGCAGGCTAACTCCAGTATAGGTCCTCTTCAGGTCGTGATTGGCGTGATTGCAATTCTTATAATGATAGAATTGTGCAGAAGATGCGTAGGTGTGCCAATCCTGGTGGTTCTCGGCGTACTTCTTATATATGCGGTAATCAATCAGCTGACCTTTGGCGCAAGCTTCTATAAGGCTATTCGTACCATAATCAATAAGCTGTTCTATTCAACAAACGGAATTATAGGAACTCCGACAAATGTCTGCTACACATATATTGTTTTATTTATAATATTCGGTGCTTTTTTAGAGAGAACGGGAATAGCGAATTTCTTCATATCCTTTGCAAACAGAATCGCGGGCTGGTCTTCAGGCGGACCGGCAAAAGTGGCTGTTATTTCTTCGGCTTTGTGCGGTATGGTATCCGGATCCTCAGTTGGAAATACTGTAACTACAGGCTCTGTTACTATCCCCATGATGAAGAAAACAGGCTATAAACCGGAATTCGCCGGCGCAGTAGAGGCGGCGGCTTCAACCGGCGGACAGATTATGCCGCCTATAATGGGTGCGGCGGCTTTCCTTATGGCAGAATATATTGGTATTCCCTATTCACAGGTAGCGCTTAAGGCAATACTTCCGGCTGTACTTTATTTTACGGGTATCTTTATTGCTGTACATTTGGAAGCCAAGAAGCTTGGACTTAAAGGTCTTAATAAAGAAGAACTTCCCAAATGGAAATATTTAGCCAAGAATTTTTATCTGATATTACCGCTGGTATTGCTTGTGGTTTTAGTTTCCACGGGTGAAAAAACCATGGCAACATCTGCGGCGCTTTCAATAATAGCAGCGTTAGTCATAGGTTTTATCCATCTGTTTATAACGACCAGAAGCGAAGAAAAGGATGAAAAATTTTCAAAGGTGCTTAAGGATGTACTGATCAAAACCTTTAAGAGTACCGTGGATGCTCTTCATGCCGGAACCAAGGGTGCCATAACAGTGGCAGTAGCGTGTGCTATGGCAGGACTTATAGCCGGCTGTATAACCGTTACCGGTCTTGCATCAATAATAATAAATGCAATTGTTTCAATTGCCGGGAATGCTACCATAATAGGCCTGATACTTACAATGATATGCTGTATAGTTCTCGGAATGGGTGTACCTACCACTGCTAATTACTGCATTATGGCATCTACCTGTGCACCGATACTTATTCAGTTGGGATTCCCTGTGATTGCAGCACATTTCTTTGTATTTTATTTTGGTATAGTTGCGGATATCACACCGCCCGTGGCGCTGGCTGCTTATGCGGGATCGGCCATTGCCAAATCCAATCCCATGAAGACGGGTGTGAATGCCACAAGGCTTGCCATTGCTGCCTTCATTGTACCGTATGTGTTCGCTTACAGTCCTGCAATGCTCTTTATTGATACAACACCGTTGGAGGTTGTGATCATATGCATTACGGCAGTCCTTGGCATATTCGGTGTGGCTGCGGGCATTGGCGGATATATATTTAAGAAGATGAATATTGTCTTTAGAATATTGATAATAATCGGCGGACTTACACTTCTGATTCCCGGAACAGTAACAGACCTTATCGGCATAGTGTTAATGGGATTTGTATGTATATCTGATTACATCACTTCCAGAAAAACGACAGCGGCTTAAATTATTATGAACGACCTGCAGATGACGATATGGAATTTGCAGGTCGTTTTAACATATTGCCAGGGCAACGCAAATTCGGCGCCAAATATTTAAGGATGCGTATTTGAGCATTTTAAGATAACAAGGAAAGAGCAGATGGAAAAATATATCGTTACGGGAATGAGCTGTGCTGCCTGTGCGGCAAGAGTTGAAAAAGCAGTAAATGCCGTGGAAGGTGTAGATGGCTGTGCCGTAAGTTTCCTTACTAATTCAATGGGCGTGGAAGGCCCGGCCAAACCCGAAGAAATCATAAGGGCCGTAGAAGCGGCAGGCTATGGGGCAAGGCAGGAGAAAACAGCCGGTAAAGATTCTGACTTAGGAGACCTTGAAGATTCACTTGCGGATACACAAACGCCTAAAATGAAAAAGCGTTTAATCGCCTCATTAATCCTGCTTATCCCTCTTGTATATGTGTCCATGGGTCATATGCTCTGGAACTGGCCGGTAATTCCAATCTTTAAGGATAACTATGTGGCAGTTGGGATATATGAATTGCTGCTTTCGGCAATGATCATGGTTATTAATCAGAAATTTTTTATAAACGGATTCAAAGGGCTCTTTTGTGGCTCGCCCAATATGGATACTCTGGTAGCTTTGGGAGCTGCGGCCTCTTTTAGTTATAGCGTATTTTCACTTTTTGCCATGTCCGAGGCTGTAAGAACAGGTGATTTTGAAAAAATCTCCTACTATATGAATCAGTACTATTTTGAATCTGCGGCAATGATCCTCACCCTTATTACAGTGGGAAAGATGCTGGAAGCTAAGTCTAAGGGCAGGACTACGGATGCTTTAAAGTCTTTAATGAAACTTAAGCCAAAGACTGCGGTTATTTTAGATGGAAGTCTCGAAAAAACAGTGGATATTGACGATATAAAAGTGGGCGATAAGTTTGTGGTAAGACCCGGTGAAAATATACCTGTGGATGGTATAGTGATAAGCGGGGAAAGCGCCGTAAATGAAGCAAGTCTAACAGGAGAGAGCATCCCGGCAGACAAAAAAGCAGGTGATGCGGTATCTGCCGCAACCACCAATACCTCCGGCTATATTGTATGCGAAGCGACAAGGGTGGGAGAGGATACCACACTTTCGGAAATAATAAAAATGGTCAGCGATGCCGCGGCCACCAAGGCTCCTATTGCAAAAATTGCGGACAGGGTCTCAGGAGTTTTCGTACCTGTTGTTATAGGTATTGCTTTAGTGACTTTAATTGCATGGCTGTTAGCGGGGCAGGCCGTAGGATATGCTATTGCAAGAGCAGTTTCGGTGCTTGTTATAAGCTGTCCCTGTGCTTTAGGGCTTGCCACTCCCGTGGCTATTATGGTAGGAAATGGTGCTGCTGCAAAGTCCGGAATACTTTTTAAGACCTCAACTTCCTTAGAGCAGGCCGGAAAAACAAAGATTATAGCCTTTGATAAAACAGGTACTATTACTACCGGCATTATGCAGGTAACGGATATTGTTTTAGAGACAGATTTAAGTGAGGAAGAAGTCTTATCACAGGTTTATGCGCTTGAAGCAAAGAGTGAACATCCTATTTCCAAGGCTATAGTTGATTACGCAAAAAGTAAGGATTTAAGGCTTTATGATGCAGAAGATTTTGAAGCTGTTTCCGGAAACGGATTAAAAGGCAATGTGAGAGGAAGGGCTGCTGCCTGCGGAAACGCCGCCTACATTTCCGGATTTACAGGTAAAATTCCGGATAAGACGGAAGAACTTATTAAAAAATTTTCAAGCGAAGGCAAGACTCCCGTTTTATTTGCGCAGGATGGGAAAATCACCTGCCTTATTGCCGTTTGCGATACAATAAAGGATGATTCCCGTAAGGCCATAGAAGAACTTAAAAATATGGGAATTCATACGGTCATGATAACCGGTGACAATAAGATTACGGGAGAGGCCATTGCCGTAAGTGCCGGGGTAGATGAATTTGCGGCAGATGTAAAGCCTGATGGTAAGGAAGCGGTCATAAAAGAGTTAAAGGCTTATGGTCCTGTTATCATGGTGGGAGATGGGATAAATGATGCTCCTGCACTAACAGCGGCTGATCTGGGAATAGCAATAGGAGCGGGCACTGATGTAGCTATAGATGCGGCGGATGTAGTCCTTATGAAGGGAAGCCTTAGGGATGTAGCTGCGGCAATACGCATTTCAAGAGCTACACTAAGAAATATACACGAAAATCTCTTTTGGGCGTTTTTCTACAATGCTGTCTGCATACCTGTTGCAGCAGGCTGCTATGCGGCTTTCGGTTTGACGCTTAACCCTATGCTGGCAGCGGCAGCCATGGGATTATCAAGCTTCTGCGTGGTATCAAATGCACTAAGACTTAACCTGGTTAAGATATATGATACGAAAAGGGACAATAGGATTAAAAATCCTGTAACGGGAGATTTAATAATAAAGGATGAGTTTATTGAAAAAGGAAAGGATGTAAATGATATGGAAATGACAGTAAGAGTAAAAGGCATGATGTGTGCACATTGTGAAGCTCATGTAAAGAAGGCACTTGAGGTAATCGACGGTGTCGAATCGGCCGCACCTTCTCATGAAACAGGTACAGTAGAACTTAAGATGACAAAGGACGTGGAAGAAGCTGTCATTAAGGCAGCTGTAGAAGAAGCAGGCTACGAATACGAAGGAAAATAGTTTTGTCTTAATAAAAAGAAGGATGAATGAAATGTTTGGAAAATGTTTGAAAAGTTATTTTTCTAATTTAAGGTACATATTTGTGGCTCTCGGGGTAATATTCTTAGGGCTCTTAATTGGCGGTTCAATCCTTATAAAAGGTTATCATAAGAGCGTAGATGAACTGTCAAGTGATATAAGCTCGAGTACGGGTTATGAGATTTCTTCTGAGCAGCTTTCTGATGGAATTATTGACAATATTCAGGATGAGATAGAAGGCGGCGGCGATATTAAAAGCATGGATTTAGATGGCGACAATTTGCTCTCCGGAGATGAAATAGAAGATTTCATAGAGGAATCGGTTACTGAAGCAGCCGTGGGAGAAGAAATGCCGGAAGAGTCCATCCTTGATAAAATCCTCACCAAGATCGGAAATGCCGTAAAGGAATTTCTGACAAGGATATTACTGTTTCTGGCAATACAGGTAGCTGCGTTATTGCTGGCGCAGGGACTTGTGCATTTCTTTGCAAGAAGTGATGTGGAGCATCGCAATCCCGTGCATGTTATTTGGGCAAGGCTTTTTCATGACGTAATGGTCATAGTGCTTGTTCTGCTTATAGTTCTGGCAATGGTAAATATTCCAAGAGCCGGTATTGTACTGCTCGTGTTGTATCCGGTACTTTATTGCCTGCTTGCTTTATTCACTGCGAATTTATGCGCCGGGAAAGATAAGAGACTTCCCATGAAGGAGGCACTTCATATCAAGAACATATTATTTTTATTGGGAATGGGAGTTGTTGAAATCATATTAACCGTAATTATAGGATTCCTGATACTTGAATGCGCGAATGCACTTATAGCTTTCTATATATTTATGTCCCTGATCATAGTCATGTTCGCAAGCCTATCATTAAATGCCGATACGCTTATTTACGGAATGATTGGGGTAAAGGCGGATTCCATAGCGGAAAAATAGTATTTTTGTTGTGAGATAAATATCCGAAACGGAGCATTAGAAATGATTACTATAAAAGATATGGCTGAGGCTGCAGGCGTCAGTCCGACAACTGTTGCAAATGTTCTTCACAGCAGAACACATAAAATGTCCAAGGAGACCCTAAAAAAAGTCCAGGATGTTATTGACAGCTCCAACTATGTTTCCAATATGGGAGCAAGGCTTTTGGCTAATTACGGTTCCCGGATCATTGGTGTGATCATGAACTACGACAGGCGTTCCGAAAATAATGTAATTGCGGATCCCTTTTATGGTACAATCGTCGGTTCCCTTGAGAAGGAAATTCGTGAAAATGGTTACTACATGATGCTTTATACTACCGGGGAGGTCGATGAAATGATAAAACTTGCCTCCTCGTGGAATATTGAAGGCCTAATCGCTCTTGGATGTAATTCTTCTGATATTGAAATGATGAAGGAAAAATTACACATTCCTGTTGTTTACATTGATTCCTACTATAATAACAGGAAGAATATTTCATTTCACAACATAGGATTGGATGATTTTGGCGGAGGCTATATGATGACAAATTATCTTATTCACCAAGGGCATAAGAAAATTGCCTTTCTGGCTGATGAGGTAAATCCGCAGGGCGTTGATTTAATGCGTCTTAATGGATACAAAAAAGCATTGGAAGAAAATGATATCGAATTCAAAAGTGATGACTATGTTCCCATTTCATTTAGAAAACGCAGCCGTCATAATATCTTATGGAAATTCTGTGCTGAAAGAATCAAGGATTATACTGCTTTGTTTTTTGCCTCTGACCTTTATGCATGCGATGCCATTCACCAGTTTCAGGCTCAGGGAATTCGCGTTCCGGAAGATATATCGGTTGTGGGATTTGACGACAATTATTTTTCCTCTTATTGTTATCCCATGATAACAACCGTCCATCAGGAAATTTCCGACAAAGGATATGAGGCATTTAAGCTTTTGCACAGTTTAATAAAAGGAGATGATCGTGATTTTGTCGACAATCATCTCCCGGTTAAACTTGTCATACGGGAAAGTGTTAAATCCCTTTGAGTTTAAAGGCAAACGCTTCATAAGGGCGAAGTATCTCCCCGGGAAGGTTTGCGTAATTGCTTATAATCATTTCTGCTTTGGCAGGGATGCCTTCAAACGGAACGTGATTTTTGGTCCAGTTACAGATTACAACGATTTTTGTATCATCAAGAATTCTTTCATATGAGAAGATATTTTCACTATCCTCATCCAGTAAGCGGAAGCGGCCGTTTATTACAACATCATCCTCATGGCGAATTCTGATAATCTTCCTGTAGAAATTAAAGATTGAATCATCTTTTTCAAGCTGCGATGCTGCATTTATTTCCTTATAATTGGGATTGACTTTAATCCAGGGAGTGCCGGTTGTGAAACCGGCATTTTCTGTTGCATCCCACTGCATTGGTGTGCGTGCGTTATCCCTTGCGGCCCATTTTAAATAGCGCATGACTTCTTCATGCTCAAGTCCTCTGTCTTTGGTAAGCTCGTCATAAGCCCTTAATGCTTCAACATCCCTATAATCCTTAAGATCATCAAAACCGGCATTGGTCATGCCTATTTCCTCACCCTGATAGATATAAGGCATACCCTTTAAAAAATGCAGGGCGATAGCCAGCATTTTTGCTGAAACCTCCCGATATTCGCCATCATTGCCGAATTTTGAGACAGCCCTTGGCTGGTCATGATTACTCCAGAAAAGGGCATTTGTGCTGATTCCCTCAAGCCCTTCCTGCCATTTTTTGAATACTTGTTTAAGCTTTCGCAAATCGACAGGCGTATCATTCCATTTGCCTAAGTCGCCATCACCTAATGATACATGATCGAATTGGAATACCGTATCCAATTCTCCTCTGTCAAATCCTGCATATTTTCCGGCCTCCTCTAAAGTAACACAGGAGGTTTCACCTACTGTCATTATGTCATATTTGGAGAGGACTTCTTTGTTCATTTCCCTTAGATATTCATGAACATGCGGACCATGGGCACAGTATGGAGTTAAATCTCCGTAAATCCCGTCTGATTTTCCATCCGGCAAGCCTTCCGCCTTTGATATAAGACTGATAACATCCATTCTGAAGCCATCGACGCCTTTTTCGAGCCACCAATGCATCATGTCGTAAACGGATTCCCTTACCTTTTTGTTGTCCCAGTTTAGATCCGGCATTTTCTTATCAAAAATATGAAGATAATACATATCGGTATTTTCATCATATTCCCATGCGCTTCCGCTAAACCATGATCCCCAGTTATTAGGCGCACTGCCGTTCTTAGCAGGACGCCAGATGTAAAAATCTCTGTAGGGATTATCCTTGCTTTTTCTGCTTTCTATGAACCACTCATTTTCATCAGAAGTGTGGTTAACCACGAGATCCATAATGATTCGGATATTTCTTCTGTGTGCTTCCTTAAGAAGCCTTTCAAAATCATCCAGAGTCCCAAAGTCTTTTTGAATCTGTCTGTAATCGCTTATGTCATAACCGTTATCGATATTGGGAGATTTATAAACAGGGCATAACCAGATAATGTCTATGCCAAGCCTTTTTAAATAGTCAAGTTTGGAAATGATTCCCGGGATGTCACCTATTCCGTCTCCATTGCTATCGCAAAAACTTCTCGGATATATTTGGTATACAACAGATTCCTGCCACCAAGTCGTTTTCATGTTTTTTCCTCGCTTATGTCTATTGTTTTACTGCTCCCGTAACAACTCCGTCTATGATCCATTTCTGACAGATTATGTAGAAAATCAAAACCGGAAGAAGTACCAGCAGATAGGATGCAAACGCCAAATTATACTGTGTATTAAACTGCCCCTGAAATACATATTGTGCTAATTGAAGTGTTTGATATTTACTGTCACTTAAAAGGACTAAAGGCATTAGAAAATCATTCCAGGTCCACATTACGGATAAAATAGCAACGGTTGCTGTCATGGGCTTAAGCATTGGGAAAATAACCATAAAGAATACCTGGAATGGATTTGCCCCATCAATAGTGGCTGCTTCATCCAATGCTTCCGGCAATGATTTTATAAATCCCGTATAAAGGAATGTGTTCATGGGCATGCCGAAAATAATATAAAGGAATGTTATTCCTGCCACATTATCAATGTGAAAATTATTTGCCTCCTTTACAAGAGGAAGCATAAGCACATTAAAAGGTATAAACATTGCACTTATGAAATAGTAGTAAAGGGTATTGAAAAATTTACTGTGCGCCCTTTTTCTCGCTATGGCATAGGAGGCAGCTGCATTGGTGACAATAGTAAGTGCCAGATTAACAAGCGTTATTGAAAGCGTGTTCGCAAATTTTCTCGGAAACTCCGTCATTTCCCAGGCTTCCTTGAAATTTGACCACTTAATTGCTTTGGGCAATGAGAGCACATTTGCCATTTCGGCAGGGGATTTAAGCGCAATAATAACTGTAATGTAAAGCGGTCCGAATATAAACAATATTGCCAATAGGAACAGAAGTATTGTTACGGGATAGTTTGTCTTTTTCCTGCTCATCTACTCCACCTTCTTTTCTCTTTTTTCCAGCACTCGCAACTGGAATACGGATATAAGTACAACAACAATAAACAAGACAACTGCATTGGCTGACTGATAAGCAAACTGTCCTCCGTTAAAGCCTTTCTTGTAAATAAGGAGAGAAATGGTTGTTGTGGCTGTACCCGGACCGCCACTTGTCATTGCCATGATCTGATCAAATGCCATCAGGTAATTTTTGCCGCTTAATACCATATTAATTGTGAAAAACGGCGTAATGAGCGGAAAGGTAATACTGCTGAATTTCTTAAAGCCTACAGCGCCATCGAGCGCTGCTGCTTCGTAAATATCGGGATCTATCGTCTGCAAACCGGATAAATATATCAGGGTATTAAGAGCCATCGACTGCCAAATTGTGACAAAAATAATACCTATCCATGCATTTTCCGTCCCCAGAATATTGACACTTAAGGATGCTATTCCAAGCGCTTTCCCAAAGGAGGGAATTATATTGGCAAAGATGTATTTAAATACATAGCTGATGATCAGTGTCCCAAGCATATAAGGCAAAAAGAAAACTGCCTTAAGGAAATTTTGGCCCTTTATCTTTAAATTAAGCGCACATGCAAGCGCAAGACTTAATACGTTGCAAAGTATGGTCGAAATAACAGCAAACTTAAAAGTAAATCCATATGCATTTACCACATTGGGATCTTTGAATATATGAAGGTAGTTTCTAAGGCCCACGAAATCCCAATTACCATATCCTTTCCAGTCAGTAAAGCTGTAAAAAACTCCTTGAAGAAAAGGAATCGTATGGAAACAGAAAAATAATATGGCCATGGGCACAGTCATCAAGAAAAATGCTATATTTATCCTCTTTTTTTTCATAATGTATCCTGCTCAAATGATAGATATACCGGCCGGCGCCATAAGTCACCGGCCGGTAATTAATAGTCACATAACCTTTTTATTCCACATTGCAAATATCATACTGCTCATCACATGAAGCAAGTGTATTTGCAATATTTTCTGCATTATCCATGCCGTTTACAAAATCAAGAGAGCACTGCTGAAGAATTGCCGAAAGATCATAACCGTTAGGGTAGTAGTGATCGGGGAAATTAGACACACGGCCTTCTGCAATGGTAGCACCTGCTGTAGCAACCTTGGAGTCATCCTGAACAACATTCTTTACTGCTGAGAATGCGAACTGGTCAACAATGTATTCCTTGGCAACATCTTCTCTTAACATATACTCAACAAATTTCTTGGCTGCGGCCGTCTGAGCCTCATCTGCTTCTGATGAAACTGCAAGCAGAACGTCAACACCGGATGTTACCGTGTTTTTCGAAGCATCATCTACTGAAGGGAAAGCAAACATGTCAACATTTAAATCAGGATTGGTATTCATAAATTCCGAAATAGCCCAGTTGCCGTTGATCATCATGGCAGCTTCACCATTGGCAAATGCAACGTTACCGTCGTTGTAGGATGTTCCCATGAAATCTTCCTGTGCGTGAGAGAGGATCCATAAGTATTTCTCAAGAACTTCTTCGTGTGTACCTGCGAAGGTTGTGTTTCCTGCCTTGCGGTCGGTTGTGAAGTTAGCATCGGGAATAACCGGTGCCATTGAATTCCAAGGAGGTAAGCATGTCCATGCATCGGCAAACGTTAACTCAAAAGGTGCAATACCGGCTGCTTCAAGATCCTCAACCACTTTCGTAAATTCAGTCCATGTTGCAGGAACTTCTACACCTGCCTGTGCAAAGAGATCTGCATTGTAAAGAACGCCTGAAGCATTTGTCGCATAAGGGATACCGTACGCTTTAGCTTCGCCATCTGCGTTCACATCGTAAACCATCTCAAGGTAAGCCTCATGAACATTTGAAACAAATGATTCATCACTTAAATCAAGTAAAACGCCTGCGCCTTGTAATTCTGTATATGTGCTGTCACCGCCCATGGCAATTACTTCGGGGATATCGTCTTTGGTTAAACGAGTTTTTAAAACTGTTCCCGCATCTGCTTCAGATGTTAAAACAACTGTGATTTCGGGATTTTCTGCCATGAAATTATCAACAAGCTTCTGCATGATATCGGCATTCTCTGTCTTTGTTGAAAAAAATTCTATTTCAACATTTCCGTCTGTGGTTTCAGCTTCTGCCGTATTACCTGCAGCAACTGCGGTGTCATTTGAAGCCGCTGCTCCTGCCTGGGAACCGCAGCCGGTTAACATTGCAAGTGTCATTGCTGCTGTAAGCATAGCAGCAAGTGCTTTCTTAAAATTCATAATGTTTTCCTCCGTTTATATTAGGTGTTACGTTACACCAACTAGTTGATGGCTGAATACTAACACGAATAATCGCGATTTTGCAATAGGTGTTACGAAACACCAATTATTTTCACAAAGGAAAGAATTGATATTTATAAAAAATGAACAAAAGTTTCGGTGTTGCGTAACACTGGGAAAATCATCTGTGCTCTTGTATTAAAAAAATCCTCATGATAAATTATATAGATAGATAAAGGCGGCATTTGCAGTAAATAAACCCAGCGGAGGTAGCGCCCCATGTCGAAGCTTAAAAACATAAAGGTTCTTACAACAGCGGCAATGCTTTCTGCGGTTGCTGTGATTTTTGGATTTTTTAAGATTCCGATTTCCAATATAATAGAGATTCGCCTCCAGACTTTTCCGATTGCCATAGCAGGTGCACTGTTTGGACCTTATGTTGGTGCAATCGTGGGTATTATTGCAGATGTCGGAGGATACATTGCCAAACCGACAGGCGCGTTTTTCCCGGGCTTTACCTTAAGCTCTGCACTTACCGGGGTTATATTCGGAGCCTTTTTAAATGTCAAAAGCTCCGGCTTTACGCTTTTATGGCGGACCTTCCTTGCGGTGGGTGTTAATACAATCGTTACGGGACTGCTGCTTAATACATTGTGGCTTTCGATATTATATGGCAATCCTTTAAGTGCGGTGTTTATTGCAAGGCTTCCAAAGGAAGTGGTAATGATTCCCATAAATATCGTTATTCTCTATCTTGCGCTGGTTCCGATCCGCAAAGCAGCAGTGCGGATTTTGGGAGATATTATATGATGAAAGCATCCTTTAAAGAAGAAATTGAATATTTAAAAAGCCTTGCGAATTTTACGCCTGCCAAGGTCGTTTCCGGGGAATATGAATTAGGACTTGGTGCCATTAGAGAGCTTTTATCAATGGCCGGCAATCCCCAGGATAATCTTAAGATAATCCACGTTGCAGGAACAAACGGCAAGGGTTCTACTATTGCATTTTTATCACAGATTCTAATAGAAAGCGGATTAAAGGTCGGAGTGTATACGTCTCCGGCTCTTTTGAGCGTCACCGAACAGATAAGGATTAATAATACGGAAATTTCCGAGGATGATTTGGCCGAAGGAATAAGGGAACTTAGGCCTTATATTGAGAAAATGGCATCTCTTGGACACAAGATCACAACGGAATTTGAGACGATAACGACCCTGGCACTTTTGTATTTCCTCAAAAAATCTTGCGATATTGTAATCCTTGAATGCGGGCTTGGCGGAGAAGAGGATGCCACAAATGTCATTACGAAATCCCTGCTTTCCGCTATAGCATCCATAGGGTTTGATCATATGGAAATTCTCGGTGATACGCTTGAGAAGATAGCAGAGAAAAAAGCCGGTATCATTAAGGAAAACGGAACCGTGGTCGTGCTTAAAGGCCCTGAAGGTGTAATGAAAGTATTTGACGATAGGTGCAAAGCTGCAAATGCAAGGCTTATTGCATCAGCTGATGTTTTGGATGATTTTCCCGGCGTTAAACTGGGCCTTAAAGGCCAATATCAGAGGATAAATGCAAATCTTGCCATAAATTGCGCAAGGGCACTTAGAGATTTGGGGATAGATATATCAGATGCTGCCATTAGGGCCGGACTTGAAAATGCCGTATGGCCCTGCAGATTTGAGGTCATTGGCAGCGGCCCTTTAGTCGTAATCGACGGAAGCCATAATATTGACGGGGTAAGGGCTCTTAAGGACAGTCTTGTATCTGCCTGGCCTGATAAAAAATTTAAATTCATCGCAGGTGTATTAAAAGATAAATCCTATGAGGAAATGATGGATGTCATCATTCCTTTTGCGGATAAATTCTATGCCGTAAAGGTTGATTCGCCCCGTGCCCTGCCTGCTGAAGACCTTGCAGATTATATTAACAGTAAAAATAAAAGCGCAGTACCGTTTGCTTCTATAGAAGAAGCCGTAAATACTGCACTTAGTGAAGCATCCGGTGAGGACGTAATCTGCATCTTCGGATCGCTTTATTATGTCGGGGCTGCGAGGGAAATTCTCCTTGCCAGACTATGTGTCTATTGAAATATTAAGTCTGCCTTTTAGATTCCTGATGAGTGCTTTATCTACGTCCCCTCCGAATTCCCCATCAAGTGTCCAGGAAATGGGAGTATCCGATTCCACCTGAATCTCAGAGCATTTAAATGATATTATGCAGTCTGATTTGATTTTCCTGTCAAGAATCGCCGGTGGGATGAGATTAAGCTCCATGAGGGTTGCCGGAGTCTTGACAAGCAGAACTTCAAAAAGTCCGTCATCAAGTTCTACATTTCTCCCGGTTATTCCCTTTATTCCGCCAACGGAGTTGGAATTTGTGATCATACCCACAAGGAAATTATCCTTTATGACATTGCCGTCATAGGTAACGGTAAGGGGTATGGACTCAAGTGATTTAAGGCGCTTTACTGCCTCCGCAAGATATGCGGCATAGCCGAACATGTTCTTAAGATTCTGATCTGTTTCATAGGTTACATCAGTAAAGAGACCAAAGGCAGCCACGTATACAAAATATCTGTCGTTAAAATGGCCCACATCGCAGAGAAAATCCTTGCCGCAGACGGCAATCTGCGCTGCTTTTTTAATCGTTTTCGGAATTCGCAGGCTTCCGGCAAAATCATTTGTGCTGCCGGATGGGATGTAACCGATGGTTGAATTAAAATCAGTATCCATAATACCGGTAACGACTTCATCAAGGGTTCCGTCGCCGCCGCTTACGACTATACGGTCAAAATCACAGGCCCTTTGGCGTGCTTTATCTTCCGCATCGCCTCTGTACTGTGTGGGATAAACTGTTACTTCATAGCCTTTTTTGGTAAATATATCAACCACATCTCCTACATGGCTGTTAATTGTGCCGCGCCCGGCTTTTGGATTATATATAAATAAAAGTTTTTTGTTCATGAATCAATTACCTCAGGATTATTATATCTTGATTTTTGTGATTTTGGAGAAGTATTTTAATAATTTAAGGTAATGATTAAAAAAATTGTGATATTATAATAAAATGTGTCTTTGTAACTTAGGCAGGATGCGCACTTTTTTTGCAGAGGAAAATGTTGCCTGGCAGCGCAAATCCGGTGCCAAATACGCAGAAAGGATGATGACATGGATCAGATAATAAACAGTCTTTTGGAAACGGATGCTTATAAGTTTTCAATGGGGCAGGCAATATATCACCAGTTCAGTGATTATAAGACCACGTGGGATTTTAAATGCAGGAATACTGACGTTTATTTCACCGAGGAAATGGTGGAAGAGATAAAGTGTCAGATAAGGATGTATTGTAATTTAAGATTTAATGAGGATGAACTCGATTATCTTAATTCGATCAAATGGATAAAGGGCTCCTATGTGGACTTTTTGAGATTGTGGAGACCGCGCTATGAGGATTTTGTGATAACAAGGGATGCTGAGTGCGGACTTGCCATTGAGACAAAGGGGACCTGGCTTAATACCTCTATGTATGAGATTCCGACCCTTGCCATTGTTAATGAAGTTTACTTCAGGATGGCATATGATTATGATGAATTATTCGAAAGCTTTAAGGAGAGGCTTGAGGATAAAGTAAAAAGCCTTGCGAATAATGAATACGATCTGGCGGGTTTTTCGGAATTCGGTATAAGAAGAAGGCTTTCTTACGAGGCACAGGCGCTTGCGGTAAAGACTCTTGCGGAAAGTGATCTTGGAGTGTCGAAATTTGTGGGAACCTCAAATGTGTATCTGGCTAAAAAATACAATATTACACCGGTTGGAACAATGGCTCATGAGTGGCTTATGTGCGTAGGCCAGGGCAATCATAAACATAATCCGGCATATTCTAACTGGTATGCCCTTGATGCATGGGTTAAGGAATACGGAGTCCTCAACGGGACGGCGCTTACGGATGCCATTACGACAGACTGTTTTCTTAAAGATTTTCAGCTCACATATGCAACACTCTTTAACGGCGTCAGACATGACAGCGGAGATCCTTATTACTGGGGCGATAAAATCATTGCTCATTACAAGGAACTTGGCATCGATCCGATGAGCAAGACACTTTTATTCAGTGACAGTCTTGATTTTGAAAAGGCAACTAAGATAAAGAAATATTTTGAAGGAAAAGCCAAAACCGCCTTTGGAATCGGAACCTATATATCCAATGATACCAAGGTCCCTGCACTTAATATAATAATGAAGACGACCGTATGCAACGGCATGGATGTGGCAAAGCTGTCTGATGTAGAGGGTAAGGGAATGTGCAGGAATCCTGAATACGTACAGTATCTTAAGCGCTGCATAGACTGGCGTATGAATAACGAAAAGGATACTATAAGATAAGCGTAATAAGATAAGGGCAATAATATAAAAGGGCAATAATATAAGGAGAATAGCTGTAATGACAAAAATAGATGTTGTATCAGGCTTTTTAGGAGCAGGAAAGACCACTTTAATAAAAAAGCTTCTTAAGGAAGCCTTAAACGGAGATAAGGTAGTTCTTATAGAAAATGAATTTGGTGAAATAGGTGTAGACGGAGGATTCCTTAAGGATGCCGGAATAGAGATAACGGAGATGAACTCAGGTTGCATCTGCTGTTCACTTGTGGGAGATTTCGGTGCAGCGCTTAGGGAGGTTATTGATAAATATAATCCTGAGCGCATTCTTATAGAGCCTTCGGGAGTAGGAAAGCTTTCTGACGTCATGAGGGCGGTAAATGATGCGGGACTCGGGGATGAGGTAATCCTAAACAGCGCAGTTGCCGTTGTTGATGCCGCAAAAGCAAAGATGTATATTAAGAACTTCGGCGAATTCTTTGTCAATCAGATAGAACATGCCGGAACGATAATATTAAGCCGTACCGGAAATATTTCAGAGGAAAAGCTTAATGCGGTAATAGGGCTTATAAGAGAGCATAACAGGAAAGCGACAATTATCACAACCCCATGGAATGAACTTGAGGGTATGGATATCCTAAAAACAATTGAGGGCGCTAAGGATTTAGAGTCCGAGCTCATGCAGGAAATCCTTAAGGAGCATGAGCCCCGCCATGAACATGATGAGAACTGTACCTGCGGCTGCCATGACCACGATCATGAACACCACCACGATCATCATCACGATGATGAACATGAACACCATCACGAACACCACCACGATGATGAACATGAACACCACCATGACCATCATCATGATGAGGAAGACCACGAACATCATCACGAACACCACCACGATCATCACCACCATCATGCGGATGAGGTATTTACAAGCTGGGGCAGACAGAACGTAAGACGCTACAGCAATGAAGAAATAACTGATATTCTTAATGCGCTTGCCGATGAAGAGACCTACGGCATGATCTTAAGAAGCAAGGGAATGGTTAAGGACAGTAAGAGCGATGAATGGATCTATTTTGACTATACCCCGGGTGAACTTGATATCCGTCCGGGCAAGGCTGATGTGACCGGTAAGATCTGCGTAATAGGCTCAGACCTTAAGGAGGATAAGCTTGAGAAATTATTCGGCATAAATGCCGGCTGATTATGATTACTTAGCGAGGTGCTGATTTTGTTTGGAATAAAAAAGGAAAAGGCTGTAAAAACGTCCGTATATATGATCAACGGCTTTTTGGACAGTGGTAAAACGGAGTTTATAAAGTATACACTTGGTCAGGATTATTTCAGTATAGACGGAACAACGCTTCTTATTCTCTGCGAAGAGGGTGAAGTTGAATATGATGAAAAACTTCTTAAAAGGAGCGGCACGGTCTGTGAAATTATCGAGGATGAAGAGGACTTTACGAAGGATGCCCTTGAGTACTTAGGCAGAAGATATGAGCCGGAAAGAGTTGTTATAGAATTTAATGGCATGTGGAATCCCAAAAATATAGAGCTTCCGGAGAACTGGGTCATAGAGCAGCAGATAACAACCATAAATGCCGCGACTTTTTCCGTATATTATACGAATATGAAGTCTCTTGTGTCTGAGCAGGTAAAGGGATCTGAGCTTATTATATTCAACAGGTGCGATGGAATCGAAGATCTGCCTAACTACAAGCGCAGCATAAAGGCCGTAAACGGCAGGGCTGAGATCATATTTGAAGATGCAAACGGTGAGATAAACGTAAGCCTTGCAGAGGATCTTCCTTATGATCTTGATGCAGAGGTAATAAAGCTTGATGATGCGGGATATGCAATCTGGTATATTGATGCAATGGATAATCCTGCACGCTATGATGGGAAAATCATAGAGTATGTGGGAACTGTCATGAAGCCTGCAACCTTCCCTAAGCAGTATTTCGTCCCGGGAAGAATGGCGATGACCTGCTGTGCGGAGGATATGGCCTTTTTGGGATATGTATGCAAATATGAAAAGGCCGATGAATTTAAGGAACATGACTGGATAATTATAAGAGCGAAGATCAGCCTTGAATTTTTTGAACCTTATGGCGGAATAGGGCCGGTGCTCATTCCGCTTCAGATAACAAAAACCTCAAAGCCCAAAGATGAGATTATAGATTTTAGCAGGCTTTGAACCTGAATATAATCGGGGGATTAATAATGGAGAACAACAATAAAACAAAAGGATTTTCCCTTGGGATGACCTTAGTGACAATAGGCGTTGTGTATGGTGATATAGGAACATCGCCCATGTACGTTATGAAGTCAATCCTTGCGGGGAACGGCGGAATAGGAAACGTAAACGAAGAATTCATTGTAGGTTCGCTTTCTCTTATAATATGGACAATAACGCTGCTTACGACTGTTAAATTTATTTTGATCGCGCTTAAAGCGGACAATCATGGTGAGGGCGGTATATTCGCATTATACAGTCTTGTGAAAAAATATGCGAAGTGGCTCATTATCCCCGGAATGATAGGCGGTGCCACTCTTCTTGCGGATGGTGTATTAACTCCTGCGGTTACCGTAACAACAGCGGTAGAAGGTTTAAGAAGTATTCCGGTTCTGGATGATTTTCTCGGAGAGGGTCAGGGAATCGTAATACTTGTGACAGTTCTTATATTATCGGCCCTGTTTATAGTGCAGAGAGCCGGCACCAGTAAGATTGGTGCAGCCTTTGGGCCGGTCATGCTTTTGTGGTTTACGTTCCTCGGAGTCTCCGGTACATTTCGCATATGCGAAAATGTGTCGATACTGAGAGCATTTAATCCCATTTATGCCATAAAGGTGCTGGTAAGCCCTTACAATAAATGCGGAATAATGATCTTAGGAAGTGTATTCTTAGCGACAACGGGTGCCGAGGCTGTTTATTCCGACATGGGGCATGTGGGCCGTCCCAATATTTATGCTTCCTGGCCTTTTGTTAAGCTGTGCCTGATACTCAACTATTTGGGACAGGGTGCATGGATAATTGAAAACACTGCAAATGCCGCACTTATCAGCGCGAATGACCCCAATCCGTTTTACCTGATGCTGCCGGAGAGTATAAGACCTTTTGTTATCGTTCTTGGAGCGGCCGCAGCAATTATTGCTTCACAGGCTCTTATCACCGGAAGCTTTACGCTGGTATCGGATGCGATAAGACTCGATCTTATGCCGCATCTTAAGATAAGCTATCCGGCGGATACAAAGGGACAGATGTATATTCCTCTTGTAAATACTTTTCTTTGGATTGGATGTGTATCCTTCGTATTTGGATTCAAGTCAAGCTCGAGGATAGAATCCGCATACGGACTTTCAATCACAATTACGATGATAGCAACGACTCTGCTGCTGGTTATATACCTGTTTAAGAACAGGCATAAGAAGATTCTGGCAGTGCTTGTGGGTGTGATCTTCGGCGCAATAGAAATAGTATTCTTTGTATCGAGCCTTGATAAATTCTTAAAGGGCGGATATGTGGCAATATTGCTGGCGCTTCTTCTGTACATGATAATGTACATATGGCATCGCGGCACGAAGATAGAGGAGTCACAGAAGGTCAAGCTTTATTTTAATGATTACATTCCGAAACTTGCTTCTCTCCATGAAGATGAGAGCATTCCCAAGAAAGCTTTCAACATGGTTTTTCTTATTAAGGATGGAGATCCTGAATATATGGATAGGGATATCTTATATTCTATTCTCGATAAGGATACAAAAAGAGCGGATGCTTACTGGTTTATAAATGTAAACGTGCTGGATATTCCGGATGAGATGACTTATTCAATAGAAAATTACGGAACTGATTTTCTCTTCAGAATTCAGCTTAATCTGGGCTATAAGGTTCCGCAGACCGTTAATATTTATCTGCGCCAGATCGTGACGGATATGATAAAGTCGGGAGAGCTGCCGCCGCAGGATCATGTCCATTCGATATACGGACCTTCTAAGATAGGTAATTTCAAATTCTGTATGATAAGAAAGGTCTTAAGAGATGATGGTTCGCTGTCTGCTTTTGATAAATTCATTATGTCTTCTAAGTATGCAATAAGAAGAGCAATGGGCTCGCCGTCGAAATGGTACGGAATCGATACGGCATCTTCCATTATAGAGTATGTGCCCTTGTTTATTGCAACTAAGCAGAATATCCAGACAGTTAAGAGAATATAGCGGAACATTTGGTATTATGTAAAGTGCAAAATGCCCAAAATACGCGGTTTCAAGCCAAAATCACCAAAAATTCCTTGACAATAAAGGGCGGAACGATTATAACTTGATATAGACGTTTTTAGAGGCGTTAGATTTTACTTCAGAAATAGGAGGAGTTCAAAATGAACAAGACAGAATTAGTAGCAGCTATGGCTGATCAGGCTGGTTTATCCAAGAAGGATGCAGAGAAGGCTCTTAAGGCTTTCACAGATGCAGTAGCAGAAGAGCTTAAGAACGGCGGCAAGGTTCAGTTAGTTGGCTTCGGTACATTTGAAGTTTCTACAAGAGCAGCAAGAGAAGGCCGCAACCCTCAGACAGGCGAAGTTATGAAGATTGCAGCTTCAAAGGCTCCTAAGTTCAAGGCTGGTAAGGCTTTAAAGGACATAATCAACGCATAATAGGTGTTTGATGATTGAAAAGGCTCCGCATATGCGGGGCCTTTTCGTATAAATTAAGAGAAGGAAAAATCATGAGGCTGGATAAATATCTTAAAGTATCAAGAATAATAAAGCGGCGCACAGTTGCAAATGAGGCATGCGATGCGGGAAGAGTGATGATAAACGGCAAAGTGGCAAAGGCTTCCGCTGAAGTAAAAGCAGGAGATGTTATTGAGATAATGTTCGGAACTAAACCCATGAAGGTTGAAGTTATAAATATCACAGAGACAGTACGCAAGGAAGAAGCCAAGGATATGTACAAGGTTCTGTGATGC
>R03__coassemble_499_pt1 | contig 22214 bp, 10 predicted proteins | sample R03__metabat2_low_PE_060 | metagenome-assembled genome bin R03
AGTTCTTATTAAGTGTCGCAAGCACGGTATGGGACGGAAGCTCCGACTTATAGGTGTCGTAGTCGGTAAATACCTCTTCTGAGTCGGAGGAGGAAGAATCTGAAGACACCCCGACATTTGTAAATTTTATCAGTACTAATCCCGTTTTAGTACTATCATCAAAGCTGACAGTCAGTGAAACCTTGATTACATCAGGAACCTCGTACCCATATGCAGGAAGGTAATCTTGCCATACGCTGTAGTCAAAAGGAATCTGGGCAAGCGGTATCTTTTGGCCCGCAGTAATAGTACCTGTTCCGGAGTCTTCAATCACCTTGCCATTTCTATCAACAAACTTGGCCGCACCGGATATGGGGCTACCACTATCATTATAAACATAAACCGCACAGGCGCCACTTGTCGTACTATCAATAGTGAAATTACTGCCATTATCCCATTTCTTAGTCGAGAGGGTGTAAGTTGTACCATCGCCGCCTGCTTTTACCTCCTTGGGCAGGGCAGCTGTCACTATAACTGCAAGGGCAAATACTGCCACCAATAATTTCTTAACTGTTTTCATCCGGTTTATCCTCCCATTTATCGCACCGACCAATTAGCATTTAACATACCCGGACTAATTAGCGTTTACCACGCCGACTGATTATCATTTACCGCACCCGGACTGATTAGCTTTTGCCTCATCCGGGTTAATTAGTCCCTAAATCAACGCTGAGAGTATAGCACACTACCCCCCCAGTCAAGTTTACATAACATCTTTTTTGGCATCTCTTTTTACCTTCTTTTTTGTCTTCTTTGAGTAACTTTTTTTTGTTTTTTTTAGAGCCTTACATAGTATATCTTTATGAGGGGATTGGCGCAGAGGAAGATGCCGATATAAAGGATTAAAAGCAACCAAAACCGCAAAACGTGAAAAATTGTTGCTTATCGCGGGTGATCAAAGGATTCAAATGCAACCAAAACTGCCAAAACGCGAAAAATTGTTGCTTCCGATCATATGGATTACGCAAAAAACAAAAAGTAAGGCTGCCAATAAATAAGATAAAGAGCTTCCGGGAGCAAATGAATTTTGTGGCATAGCCTTTTTAATAGGTGTATAATTGAGATGATACGCACTCACTTATAGGAGCAACCGCATGGACAAAGAGAGACTCATCTACACAACTGACGACTGTATAGGCTGCAATAAATGCATCAAGTCATGCCCCGGAGGCGGTGTTAATTCTTCCATCACCGACGGCAATCATTCCCAGATAGTCGTCAATGCCGATAAATGCGTCCATTGCGGAACGTGCTTAAGGAATTGCGAGCATAATGCGAGACGCTTTACGGATGATCTTAATGACGTCCTTGCGGCTCTCGATAATAAGGAGAAAATCGTTCTCCTTATCGCACCGTCCTTTTTCTTATCCTACACAGAAGAAGCTCCCCATATTCTTGCTCTTCTAAAGGAGCTGGGCTTCTATGAAATGTATGATGTTTCCTTCGGTGCGAATATAACTACCTGGGCATCAATTAAATATATCAACCAGACAAGGCGTACCGGATTAATATCCTCGGCATGTCCTGTTATTGTTGACTATATCGAGAAATATAAGCCGTCTCTCTTATCGCGTCTTATGCCTGTAATGTCCCCGGCCGGTTGTCTTATGACATATCTCTCCATGAAGATATATAATGAGGAGCCTGATGTTAAATATGCTTTTTTAGGCCCCTGCATCGGCAAGCATGATGAATATACCTCGTATCCAAACGGCCGTAAATTTGATTATACCTTCACCTATAAAACCCTCTTTAATTATGTGCTTGGCAACGACATAAATATTAAACAGTATGGGCGGCATGAATGCAGAGCTCTTGACAGCATTGGGAGAGGGCGCTTTTACCCTGTTCCCGGCGGTCTTTCCGCCAATATTAAGAATTACATCGGTGAATCGTATTTTATCAAGCAGATAGAAGGCCCGTCGCGTGTATATGCCTATCTTGATACCTTTGAGAAGATGATGCTCTCCGGTGACAATCTGCCGCTCATGGTTGATATATTAAACTGCGAAGGCGGCTGCAACGAAGGCGTTGCTACCAATTCCTCAACGGAAGACGCCGAGATTCTCATGACCCGTATCCACGGCAATTTACCTGCATATGTTACCCCCAAAGAAGACTCTGCATATTCTGCAGGCATGCGAGCAGAAGAAAGATGGCGTATGCTCGATGAATATTTCTCAATTGATGAGAACCTGGAATGTTTTGATTTTATGCGAAGCTATAATGAAAATGCTGCTCTTGATAAGCTTATAGCTTCACCGGAAGCCCTTAACGAAATATTCTTAACGATGAATAAATTAACGGAATACGACCGTAATATCAACTGTACTTCCTGTGGTTATAAGGGCTGCCACGAAATGGCCACCGCAATATATTTCGGATTCAATAAGCCTGAGAACTGCGTTCATTTTGTTAAGGATGAACTCCTTGCCAGCAAGCATCAGTTAGAGCAGGTGCTCGTATCTCTTACAGGAGGTCAGGAGAAAATCGGTCTTGCCATGGTAGATACAGACCAGATTGTGGAAGCCATCCTTACTGCAGTCAACGAAGTAGAGCATCAGCGGGAAGAACTTGATAATACGGTTCATGCACGCACCAATATGTTTGCTTCCTTAACTCATGAACTTCGTACTCCGCTTAATGCCATAATGAACATGGCAGACATGATGGATACCAATAACTTAAGCGAAGAACAGCTTGAGAGCCTAAGCAGCATAAAGGTTGCCGGCAAAGGGCTCATGGAGATAATAGGTGAAATACTTGATTTTTCCAAAATGGAAGAAGGCAAGTTTACTATAGTCGAAGATAAATACTGCCTGCATGAGCTTCTTGGCGAAATAGTAACCGTCATGAACTTCAGATGCCTTGAGAAGAAACTGCAGTTTATAAGAAAGCTTGATCCTACACTTCCCGATGAATTATACGGCGACGCAAAGCGTATAAGGCAGATTGCCATTAACATAGTCGGTAATGCCGTAAAATATACTAATTTCGGCAGCGTTACCATAGACGCAGGCTGGAATAAGGACAAAGAAAATCCTGTTCTTATCTTCAGCGTTACCGACACCGGTATGGGTATTAAGAAGGAGGATCTTCCACACCTGTTTGATTCCTATAAGCAGGTAAATGAAAAGGAGACAAGGCACATTGCAGGCACAGGACTCGGACTTTATATTTCGAAAAGCTTGGCTGATTCAATGGGCGGTTCCATAACTGTCGAGAGCACCTACAAGGTAGGATCAAAGTTTACTCTTACAGTTCCCCAGCGTATGAACAGATATATCCCCATCAGTGAGGTGGTGCCTGCCTTTGGCGGTCAGAGCAAATCAGTCTCCTCCGATGCGCTGCCTAAGTTCGCCGGTCTCTTCTTCGTTCCGACCTACAAGGCGCTCGTTATCGATGATGTTCCCGTTAATCTGCAGGTGGCAAGGGCCTTTCTTGATAAGATGCAGATATACACCGATATTGCCTCTTCAGGCGCCGAAGGTATTAAGATGTGCTGTGACAATCATTATGATGTGCTCTTTATAGATCATCTCATGCCTGAAATGGGCGGACTTGAAACAATTGCTGCCATAAAAGCAGACAGTCTTAATATGGATACACCGATAATATACTTAACGGCAATGGACAGTGATAATCTTAAGGACAGCGTCGGAGAATCAGTTCAGGGATTTTTAGAAAAGCCAATTAAAAAAGAAGCTTTGTGGGATACGCTGCGCCAGATCATTCCCCACGAATACATAATAGAAGACGTTAAAGGATCCATCCCGGAAGATGAGGATATAAGAAAAGCGTGCCTGTATAGGAATGTGGATGAACTTCTTAAACTTTATTCGGAGATCGAAAGATATTCTGTCAATATCGGAGATTCAGCCACCACAAGGTTCATCAAAAAGTACCGCATAATGCTCCAGCAGGGACATGCGGATCTGCCGATCGATAACTGTGAAGCCGTAATTGCACGCTGCCATCTGCTTAAGGGCTGATCATTCCGTTTTGCTGCTTGAAGGCTTATCATTCCTTCTTGCCGCTTAAGGCTATAAAGAAAAGAACCGTTCCCACGGCACATACTATGCAGCCTGTTCCTATCATGGCTTTTATTCCGAAACGGTCAAGTATCCGGCCGCATAATAGGCTGCTGAATATACCGCCTACAACAACGGCTACATTGGCATAAGCCTGACCTTTTACCTTATCGGCACTGTTCATAACCTCGTCGGCATAATATGCCGCGGCCGGAATCAGCACTGCATATGCTAAGAGCTGACATGCTGAGCTTAGATAAACCCCTGCCATATTGGTAGCAAAGAACATTATCACTGTCTTGATTAAGAAAAAGCATCCCGAGAGTTTAAGCAGTGTTGTGATTTTTATCTTATCCCTAAAGGCCGTGATCGCAGTCATTGTGGGCAGTTCAAGAAGAGCCGCTATAAAGGTGGCATAGCCCATTTCCCTCTCGCCGCCTCCAAGAGATCTTATTATCTGGATAAGATAATCGTTAAGCATATTATGCGCAAAAAAGGCGAGCACTATTGCCAGCATGAGCAGCATGAATTTAGGATAGGCCCTTATAAAGCTTATAAGACCGTTGTGGGCAACTGCTGTCCCGGCCATATCATCAGATTGAGGCTGCATTACATCGGTATTTACTGCTCCCGGTAGTTCATCCTCTGCTGTTTTTACTGCGCATTCCTCTAAAATATCCGTACCCGGTTTCTTAAAGAAAAAGAGCATTATAAGAGAGAAAGTCAGAACGGCAACATTAACATATATTAAAAGTACCGTACCATAACGGGCAACTGCATTTCCCACAAGAGCTGAGGTTACTGCAAAGCCTGCTGAGCCAAGTCCCCTTGCAAGGCCGAAATTAATGTTGCAGCCTGCTGCCTGATATTCAAAGCTCATGGCTATTATTATAGGCTGATAGGTCATCTGCACCATAAATATAAGCGCATAAATAACAAAGATTGCGGCAATATTGCTGTTTACGAACCTAAGGCTTGCGCAGCCTATTATCATAAGAAGTGTAGAGAACATGGACACATTTCTGTTAGTAAGCTTACCCGGTTTATCAATGGCTGCCGCCACGAGAGGCTGCGAGAGCATTGACAGAATATTGGCAAGCGCGAGCACGATTCCTATCAGGGTATTGCTGAAGCCCTTATCAAGAAGGAAAACCGATGTGTATGCATGCACACCGCAAAAAGCCGCAAAATACGAAATGTTAATAAGGGCATATCTTAATGTCCAAAAGCCTGTTTTTTTCATAAAGTCTCCGATCAAATGAGGTTAATATGACTATATATTTAGAAAACATCTGCAAACAATATAACGGTGTATCCGTCCTTGATAATGTAAACGCAAGGATTGAATGGGATGGCTGCTATGCCATCATAGGATCTAAGGGGTGCGGCAAATCAACTCTCCTTAGGATATTTATGGGCTTAGAGACTCCGGATAGCGGCGGCGTTCATAAAATGGGGGATTATAAATATCCTTCCCTGCGCTCTGCCTATGTACCGCAGGAATGCAGCCTGCTCCTTAAGAAAAACGCTCTTAAAAATGTCAAAAAGGCTTACCGCAGGGCTGGTAAAGCCGATATTGAAGAAGAACTTTCCAGGTTCATCGAAAAAGACAGGCTTACCATCCCGACAGGTGAATTAACTTACGCAGAGCAGCGCTTTGTTATGATAGTAAGTGCCCTTTTTACCCCTGCTGATTTTATCGTACTCGATGAACCCTTTGAGGGAATGAACGAAGCAGAAAAGCAAAAAGCCCTCGATTACATTCTTGATAAAAGAGGCTCAAGGCCTCTTCTTATTGCCGGCTGCAGCGCCGAGGGACTTGATTTTGCCAAGGTTATTAATCTGCCTCCCGCCGTTTAGCACCGCACACAGTACAATAATTGCCTGCATTGATTGCCCCGCAGCCGCATTCCCAGTTAATTACAACTACCGTGTTTGCTCCTGCCGCTGCTGCAGGTATTTCTGCCCTGTCAGATAGCGCCTCTTCCCTAAGAAACGGTTCATCCGTCCGTGACATCTTATTTATAAGCTTAAAAGAACCGATAAACAGGACTGCTACATAAACAAACCACAGCAGTATGCACAGAAGCAGCACATCCTCTCCTGCTCCTTCTTCGGTAATATCAAGGAAAAAATCATAAAGGCCATGGGCCAGAATGGGCACGATAAGTGCTTTCCTTTTATTGCGCCTTTCTTCTCTCTTATTGCCATGCACGGAGGCCTTTTTGGCTTTTGAATAATAATAGCCCATAAGCACACCGTCACAGGCATGCCCCGGAACCGCAGTAAACATTCTGGTTACGGCAGTTTCAAGTCCACCGCCATCTGCAGCAACATAGAGGATATTTTCGAAGGTTGCAAAGCCCATTGAAACGGTAACCGCATATACAAGACCGTCGAAGCTGCAGTTAAAATCCTTTGACTTCCAGGTCCTTATCTTAAGCGCAATATATTTAAAGAGTTCCTCTGCAAGCGCAACAGCAATAAACGCATCAATTACCGCATAGTACACAGACCCCTCCACAAGGTCACTTTCCAATATGTCTATATTAAAATCTTCCACAATGAAAGCGGGAATTGTCGAAAGTACTCCGAAAAGAAAACACCCTAAAAGGTTCTTAAAAGGCTCCTTTTCCCTCTTGTCCTTCTTATACATGAAGATTATAAGCGCTGCTGCAGGCAGTAATGCCACAAAATACATGATCAGTCCTCCATATCTTCTTTAGGCCTGTTACTAAAAAATTTCCTGCCAAGAAGCATTGCCGGCGCCACCGACAGTATATATGCTAAGGGCTGGGCCTCCTCTACTCCGTACATTCCGCGAAAATACGGCAGTATGTAAAGCGCCGGAATGTACAATATTCCTCCCCTTAAGGAAGAGAGTATAATTGCCGGAAGCTTCTGCCCGCTGCTCTGCATAAGCATTTCATTTACAAGGCACAGAGGCAGAAAGAGCTGTGCTATTCCAAGTACTATAAGGCCTCTCGTGCCGATTTCTATTACCGTAGGATCATCTCTGAATACTGCAATGACCTTAGGTGCAAAAGCAAGCATGAGAGCAGTAAGCACGGCTAATGCGGAGCATGCCAGTATCAGAGTAAACTTATAGGCCTCACGAAGGCGCTTGTATTTCTTAGCTCCGTAATTAAAGGCACATACAGGCTGAAAGCCCTGTCCGATTCCAAGAGCGATTGCAAATATACCGAATGCCACCCTGTTTACAATACTCATTGCCGCAACGCCTTCATCTGCAGCATAAAAGGCGGCCTGCATGTTAAGGATTATTGTTGCGGCACTTGAAAGTCCCTGGCGCAGGAGTGAAGGAAATCCGATTCCTATTATGTCATAAAAAAGTCTTCCCCTGTAGGTGATTTTCTTTATTGAAAGCTTAGACTGGGTCCTGCCGGATAAGAACATATACAAAAGGATTGAAAAGCTTATAAGCTGCGATAAGGCCGTAGATAAACCGGCGCCGAATATCCCCATATTACAGCCGAACATAAATATGGCATCACCTGCAATATTAAGAATGCCGCCTGAAAATAAGCCTATCATTCCAAGCTTTGCCTTGCCCTCATAGCGAAGCATATTATTAAGCGTAAAGCTCGATACTGTAAAGGGCGTCACCGCAAGAAGGCAGGTGATATACTGCTTGGCATAGGGTGCTATCGTCTCTGTGCTTCCCAAAAAATAAACAAGCGGATCTATAAATATAAGACATACTATTGCAAGAATCGTTCCCAAAAAGAAGCAGGTAAAAAAGCCCGTGGAAGCCGTCCTGCAGGCAGTCTCAACATCCTTCTCCCCAAGTTTACGTGAGAGTATGCTGCCGGAGCCCTGCCCGAACATAAATCCAAGTGCCTGCAGTATCGACATAAAGCCGAATACCACGCCGACCGCACCGCTTTGCGAGGTGCCAAGGCTCCCCACAAAAGCCGTATCCACAAGATTATATACTGTCGTAACCAGCATACTCAGTATTGTAGGGATTGCAAGTCTTATTATAAGCTCCTTAACGGGAGTCTTTGTCATTTTATCGTATTGCTGCTGTGCACTGTCCATTTAATTAAACCCTGTCATCTAATATTTTAGATCCCTCTAATCCTCAAAGAAAAAATCAAGCGTATCGAGACTCTCTATGACTTTATCAAGATACTCATCATCTATAAACGGCCATGAAAAGCCGAGCCTGTAGAGTACATTGGCCGTAAATGAAGTATCCACCGTTACCATATGCACGTCCGGCCTGTCATTGGTAAGAAGCGCGGAAATCTTCTCGTTCTTCTTATCATCACCCATCATACGGTAAAAATCATCATAATACTCTTTATCCTGTACCGGTGTTAATTTGATGCCGCAGCGGTTAACCGCCTCAACTATCTTCATCTCATCAAACCGTGACCTGCTCTCCGCATGAAAGGCCGTAAACATATCATTTGTTCCTGCCAAAAGCACCACTGCCCTTGCCGTACAGTCAACGGGAGAAAAACTCATCGGATCTGTCGCATGGCTTAGCGGGCACTTGCCTATGGTGACAAAACCTCTAAGACCATTTAAAAATGCATTTGTACGCATATTTGTCTGGAACTCGCCGTCTGAATAACGCCCCATAAGATTGCCTACGCGGATGATTTTGCCCCTTAGACCGGACCTTATGGCCTCAAGCATTCTAAGCTCAGCCTGATACTTTGACTGGCAGTACTGATTATTCATATCATCAACAACGAAAAGCTCATTCTCATGCATCGTAAGATGTTCGCGATAGGTCTTCTGCGTATGAGCACCCGGTACGGAGGTTGTTGATATCTGTATCATTTTGGCATTTTTCCCTTTGGCAAGTGCGATAAGATTCTCAACACCCGACACATTAACGAAGAGTATCGAATCATCATTTGCAAAATGCTTTACGCTTGCCGCGCAGTTTATAAGCGTATCAAATTCAATGCCTTCAAACAATTCAGGCAGATTCTCATCTGTTATATCACCCTCTATAAGAATTATCCTGTTTAGGAAGGCCTCCTTAAAATCATCTTCAAAATAATATACCAGTGAAGATTCAAGCCTTGATTTTATATCTTCAAAACGGCCTCTTCTGAGCAGACATATTACGCGTCCGCTCTCGCTTGTAAGGAGCTCTTTGAGAATATGTATTCCCAAAAATCCCGTAGCCCCCGTAAGGAACACATCACCAAGGCTCTCCCTTACAGCCTCCGGAGCATATTCCATCGTATTGCACTTAAGAAGCTTATGAATATTGTCCTCTTTATCAGATTCTGCAGCCTCTTCCTTTACAGTCTCCAGGGCACTCATCTCTTCTTTTGCATTGCCGCCATTATCACTGCCATAGGCTGCCTCATTGTCAGTCTCAGCTGTATCTCCCGACAAAAATTCGGCCAGCTCTTCAACCGTCTGATGATCGAAAATATCCTGGTATTCAATTATATATCCGTCGGCCTTAAGCTGCATTACAATCTTTGAAGCAGATAATGAAGTGCCGCCTATTTCAAAGAAATTATCATCTGCATAGCAGTTATCTAAGGAAAGCGTTTTCTTTATAAGCTCCGCAATCTTGATTTCAAGCCTGCTCCCAGCAATCCTGCCTGCGCCTTTTGATTTTTCCGGTTCGACAAGCGGCAGGGCCTTTTTATCAATCTTGCCGTTTTGTGTAAGCGGCATTTCCTCAAGCTGTTTTAATGCTGCAGGCACCATATAGTATGTAAGCTTAGTCTTAAGGTAAGATGTCAGCGCAGCCTTATCTATCTCATAATCCGCAGTGTAAAAGCCCACAAGATAATCTTCCGTCCCGTTATTCTGAACTATAACCCTGCAGGTTCCAATGCCTTCAAATTCCTGCATTACTGCTTCTATCTCATCAAGCTCGATTCTAAAGCCTCGCAGCTTAACCTGATTATCGGCTCTTCCCGCAAAGAGTGCCTCGCCTTCCGCATTTATATATACTAAATCCCCGCTTCTGTAGCCGCGGATTCCATCTATCTGTGTAAAGGCAGCTTTATTCTTATCCGGCAGATTTACATAGCCGCGGCATACGCCTTCCCCGCAGATTACAAGCTCTCCGATTGCAAAACGGGGCAGCGGATTACCGCACTTATTAAGAATATGGAATTTTGTATTTGCAAAAGGACGTCCTATCGTGGGATTATCGCCGCTTTCTAAGAATTTAGCCGAGCATACCTGCGTGCATTCCGTAGGACCGTAGCCGTTTACTATCACCATGTCCGGATTAAGGCTCTTAAGTTTTGAGTAAAGGGTCGGCTTAAAGGCCTCAGCGCCAAGAGCAATTGCCTTTAGGTGGGCAAGCGCCGGAGCAAAGGCGGGAATCGATAAAAGGCTTACGGCAAAGGACGGTGTCATCATCATGATATCCACATGATTATCAAGCATTGCCTTAAGCATAAGATCCGGATTATGTATCTCCTCATCCGATGCTATGTATATAGTCCTGCCCATGCATAATGAGAAAATCATTTCCGTAAGAGACATATCAAAGGAAATGGAGGACATACACAAAATGGTACTGCCCTTTTCTTCAAGTTTCCTAAGACCTGCCGTCTGAATAAAATTCGTAAGGTTATGATGTTCTATCATAACTCCCTTAGGAGTTCCTGTTGAGCCGGAAGTATATATGCAGTAGGCCAGTTGATCAAAGCTTATATCAACTTGCGGCGTATCCGTGTCCGCATCCTGATTATTTTCAAGAAGTTTGTCAATGCAAAGGGCTTTAAAGGGTTTATCAGGCGCAAAAAGTTCACTTCTTGCATCAATAACAGCCTGCGTCGTCATAACATATCTGCAGGCGGCATCCTTAAGGCAGAATTCGATACGCTCATCAGGATAGGAAGGAAGCATATTCATAAATGCCCCGCCTGATTTTAATATGCCAAGCTCTGCGGCAGGTACCAGGTGTGTACGCTCTAAGATAACCCCCACGACTTCATCTGATTTTATTTTTCGTCCTATCAGAGCATTTGCAATGATATTTGATTGTTCATCAAGTTCCTTAAAGGTAAGGGAAGCATCCTGCGTCTTAACGGCAATGGCATCAGGAGTCCTGCCTGCTGCCATCTCATATATTTTATGGGCAGGAAGCTTTACATACTCTTCGTGGGTCTCATTGACCTTTTTAATAAACTCTTTTTCTTCTTCTGAGATAAGAGAAACCGAAGAAAGCTTATCCTCCCCTGCAAATCCCAAGGAAGCCATCATGAAAGCACTCATGAAGGAATCAGCAAATTCATCGCAGTAGCAGTCTCTTCTAAAATTAACAACGGCCCTGTATACTCCGTCCTTTAGAAATACCTCTATTGACAGAGGAGTCTTCGGTTCATTCGGCAGGGGAATTGCTTCTGCCTCTTTGCCTCCTATGTTATCAAAGTTAAAATTCTCTCCCTGATAATTAAAGAACAGTTCACTCTTTAATCCATAATCCTGCGCTAATTCGGCAAAGGAGACATTATCATTTGCCATCGTATCCACAAGCTGTGTCTGCATGGCTCTTACAAAATCAAGAATACTCTTATCCTCATCTATAAAGCACCTTACGGGCAGTGTCTTTACAAACATTCCAAAGCTTGAAGATGTACGCGAATCACTTCGTCCGTTATATACAGTACAATAGGTTACATCCTCGGCATGTATAAAATTGCCCAGAGTATACGCAAAAGCTGCATTAAAGAAAGCATTTGCCGACAGCTTATTATCATTTATGTACTCCGTGATTTTCCCGGAAGATTCATTAAAATAATATACTCTCTCACGGCCTTTTTCGGAGGATGAATCCTTAGAGGGAGCCTTTACGGGAAGACACTGGGTATTGCAGCCCGTAAGAAGCTTTTTATAATATGTCCCAGCCTCATCAAGGGCCCCTTTAGCCTTCTTACTGTCCTCATCAAGGGCCGCCTCGTAACAGGTGTAGGATTCTTTTTGGACCTCTCTTCCCTCATATGCCGCATTAATATCATTAAGCAGCAGGGCCAGGGAAGTACCGTCTGAAACAATATGATGCGCATCTATAAATAAATATTTGCCTTCATCCGTTACATAAACCGCAGCCCGGTAGAGCCTGCCGCCAATCAAATCAAACGGAAGGATCAATTTAGCGGGAAGATATCGTGACATAATAAAGTCAGTGACCGCTTCCTCATCATCCTGCCTTAGGGCAAATACATTCCCCTTTGTATCCGAAGTCAGCACAGTCTTCATATAAGGATGTGCATCGATTGCCCTGCAAAGAGCATCTCTTAAACGGCTTGCATCAATTTCAGGCGAAAGCTTAAAGAGAGCCGGAACATTATAATTAACCGAATTCTTTTCCTGTCCGCTCTCTATAAATATGCCCATCTGATTGGCCATAAGGGGATACACACTGTAGCGCGGATATTCCTCAGCGTCATTTTTCTCCATAAGGAAGGTCTCAAGTTCAGCTATTGTCTTATGTGATTTTACATCTGAAATAGTAAGCGGCTTCCCAAGCGCTTCCTCTATAAGGACGTTGAATTTAATAAGCCCTATCGAGGTAAGGCCTGCCGTAAACAAATCAGTTGTAATGCCAAAATCACTGTGCCCTAATGCTTTTGCGGCAGCATCATATATCTTCTGCTGAGTATTATTCCGGGGCATGACGTTTTCACTTCTTACGCGCTCAGGCTTAGGAAGTGCACGCTTATTTACCTTCTGATTCTGAGTATATGGGATCTCATCAAGCTGCATGATAATTGCAGGCACCATGTAGGACGGCTTCTGCTTTCCTATAAAATCATTAAGTGCGGCAATATCTACCGGCGCATCAGCTGCAACGTAGGCGGCAATGTATTTACCTCCCTGCGCATCATCAAAAGCCGCAACGGTAGCATCCTTAATCCCGTCAAATCTTCTTATTACCTCTTCTATTTCCGTAAGCTCTACTCTAAAGCCCCTTATCTTAACCTGTCCGTCACGGCGCCCCACAAAATCAAATTCGCCGGCAGGAAGAAGCCTTACCATATCTCCCGTGCGATACATCCGCTCATATCCTGCCTTATCCTCGAAGGGATTCTTGGCGAATGCCTCTTTGGTTTTTTGGGGCAGATTAAGATAGCCTCTTCCAACCTGATAGCCTGCAATGCACATCTCACCCACCGCTCCCGGCGGCATGAGTCTTCCTGCCTTATCCATAACATACAGCTTCGTATTGTCGTTTGGCCGTCCTATGGGCTGAAATGTATCATCATCCGTTACATCATGAGAGCATACATAGGCCATCGTCTCGCTGGGGCCATAGCCATTAACAACCCTGAAATTGCCGGAGTAAGTAAAGGGCACCATCTTCTCTCCGCCGATAAGAAAGACCTTAAGGCTTGTGCTCTTAGTGCTTTCGGCAAACATGCGTCCCACCTGCGTAGTCATGAAACCATGGGTGATTTTATTATTAATATAGAATTCCTCAAGCTTTGCAAAATCAAGACGATACTCATCAGGAATAATATAAAGCGCACCACCCGACAAAAGCGATACTATGATATCCATAAGTCCCGCATCGAATCCAAAGCTTGCATAGGAAGCAATTCGCACTTCACCGTCTAATTCCATGTTATGCTTCATATTGTTAAAGAGGGCTGCCAGATTCCGATTTTCCAAAACGCCGCCTTTTGGCATGCCTGTTGTTCCGGAAGTATAGATAACGCTGATAGCAGAGTTTGGAGAATCTTTTATATCCAAAGCATCCGCATAAGGGCCTTCATAATGCCCGTTAATAATACTTTCAGCATCAAGAACATCCCCTTTGTATTCAGAGAGCATTTCCGAATCAGAAACACCTGCCATAAGAAGCTTTGCACCGCTGTCTTTTATCATATAATTAAGGCGGTCTGCAGGATATGCAGGGTCAAGGGGCACAATTGCAGCGCCCGCTCTTATTACGCCCCAAAGAGAGAGCACCGTTAAGTCGCACCTTGGTGCCATTACCGCAACAAAATCATCGATGCCTATGCCTTTATCATGTATTGCAGCGGCAATTTTACGGGTAATTGCATCAAATTCTTCATAGGTATATTTTTTATCCTTATATACAAGCGCCGTATTTTCAGGATTCTTATCAGACGCCATTTTAAATAAATCATTTACTGTCTTATCAGTATCAATCGGGAATTCCGTTGCATTACTGTTTTTATAAAGAAGCTGCCCCTTAGGTCCCATAAGTGCGATCTCAGAGAAATATTCACAGGATAAAAATCCCTTTGCGATCGCATATACAGTCTCCGCAAAATACTCAATAAGCTCACTGCTGAACAAATTCTTTAAATAATGAAATTCAAGTTCATAATGGTCTGCCTTCTCGACAGTCATACAGAAAAATTTATTTGGGATTTTTGATAATGCGAGCTTTTGGGGGCATGAAACATTGCCGTCAATCTCCACTTCCGAAAGGAGCCTTCCCTGATATGCAAAATAAACATCCGCATTTGCCGCGTATTTTTGCACCAGATCCCCAAAATATATGCAGTCATGACTTAAAATTTCGTAATAGTTCTTTTGGATATCACGAAGGTTATCCGCAATTTTTAAGTCTTCCTTGAAGGAATAAAAGAACGGCATGGTCTTTACGAACATACCAACTGCGCTCTCAAGATTCCTTTTATGCCGTCCGCTTGATGCCGTAACAAAGGCGCAGCTGCCGCCTGCTGAATATTCTGCAAGCGCATATGCAAAAGCCGACATGAAAAATGTGCTTTCCGTTATGCCGTTTTCTTTTGTGAATTTCTTTATCTCATCCTTTGAAAGCGCAGAAAATTCAGGCGCATTGTATATTCCTTCATCTGCAGGCCCTGCTGAACTTTTATCGGGAAGATCGCTTATAAGCAGTGAATCAAAATCAACATCCGAAAGCTTATCATCAAAAAAGGCGCTTGCCGCCTTGTATTCATCAGTTTCCTCTATAGTCTCTTCAAAAAGCGCTATATCAAATAAGCCCTTTGTTTCGTCCTGTATATCTTCTCCGGCATAGGCTTTGGCAATCTGATTGTAAAAAAGGCGCAGCGACGTTCCGTCAAAAACAAGATGATGGACATCTAAAAGGAATGTATAGCCTTCTTTAGTTTCACATATCTCGAATCTGTACAGCGGCCCTCTTTTAAGGTCGAAAGGACGCACAAATTCCCTCTTTGCCCTCTCTATGGAATCATAGCTGCTTCTTTTTATTTCTATCGCATCCCGGCCTTTTAGCTGTGCCTCTTTAAAGGAATCGTCAACTGCCATGACCGGAATTCCCTTTTCCTCGCGAAAAGTCACAAAAAGTGCAGGATGCTTAAGCGTTACTGCGGCAACTGCCCCGGCGAATCTGTCTATATCTATTCCCTTAAATAAAGGCAGCGAAAAAGCAATATTGTACATTGTGGAGGCAGGATCTTCCATGCACTCAAAATAAACGCCGATCTGTGCTCTTGTAAGCTTAAATGTCTGCATAAATTCTACTCGCTTTCTGATTCAAAAAATTGTTGCCGATGCAAGGAGAGAGGATCCTCTTCTGAGTCATAATTTACGAATCTGCGTAGGCTGCCCTTATTTCCTTTATACGGGGATAGCATGCAATAAAAGCATTAACAACTGCAGGATCAAAGTGAGAGCCTGAACATCTTACTATCTCATCATAAGCCGCCTTATCATCCCATGCATCCTTATAGCTTCTGCGGCTGGTAAGTGCATCATAGACATCTGCAACTGCCACTATCCTGCCTTCTATGGATATGTCTTCACCCTTAACGTGGGCATATCCGTTACCGTCCCACTTCTCATGATGCTCCTTGGCAACAACTCTCGAAGTATCCATAATATCACCATGAGCATTTGCCAAAAGCTGCTCTCCGAATTCAGTATGCTTTTTGATAACAGCAAATTCTTCATCCGTAAGCTTTCCGGGCTTATCGAGAATTTCAGAAGGTATAAGAAGCTTACCTACATCATGCATCATCGAAGCAATACGAAGTTCTTCTGCCTTCTGGGCTCCAAGACCCATCTCTTCTGCCAAAAGCTTTGTATATTCCGATACCCGTTTTACATGCTTGCCTGTCTGACCGGATTTAGCCTCTGTTATCTCCGCAAAGGATAATATTACATCCTCCTGAACATTTAAGGTTTCATCTGCTTTCTTCTGCAGATACATTCCGTACTCGAATATAAAGCTTATAAACAGCACGAATAATATAAGGCACACACTTATGGGAACATTCCAGAACATCATGACCAGCATCGGAATGCATATCTTATAAAGCGAGCCTATTGCTTCTTTTGTAAACGGATTGCCGTCCGTTGCCACGTTAAGAAGAAGTCCATAGAGCTGCCTTACTATCCATAGAAGACCTAAGGTCAGCAGCAGCATTACGAAATGAGATATCATTCTCTGATGCATCACTCCCAATTTCATAACGCCGGGAATGTTAGTAAAATCACGCATGCCCTGCAGGAATATATTATACTGCTCTGCCTTCTTCATCATCATCGGCTCAAGCCTAAAGCAGTCACAGCATATGCATGCTATCTGGTAACAGCCTGCGGCAAGAAGCATAAATTTTACGATCCTGCAGATCCATATAAGTACGGTGGCAACTCTTTGAAGCTTCGCCTTATAAGGATTATCTGATATCGTTATTCCACGCGCGGCCGTTATATTGTGGCTGTCCATGGTAAGAATAAGATTGTTTTCTATGTGCTCATTTACCTTATCAAGATGCTCCCTGCCCATTGCATCGAGTTTCTCTTTGCGGGCCTCATTTGCAGCCTCTATTTCTTCTAAACAGCGCTTTCTTTCGGCTTCTATTTCTTCTATGCGCTTCTTATTCTCTGCCTGGATACGCTCACGCTTTTCTTTTCCCTTTTCCTGCATATCCTCAAGGCATTTTTTGCGCCGCTCTCTTTTGCATCTTTCCTGCTCGATATATTTCTCATGGAGCTGACGTATGTTTTTTGACTCTTTAGCGCATTTATCTTCAGCAGCTTTCATAACAGTTAATCTCCTTTTAAGGTATTGTTATTATAATCTAAATGCCTTGCCAAATTCAACCGACACGGGCAAAAGGCAAAAATTCCTCTTTGCAAATCCCAAATTTTGTTGTATCCTATGCTTGTAAACAAGATGAAACGATTTAAACCCCGCCAGGAAGAGACGGGAGAGAAAGGAGTTAATTATGCAGATTAAAACACTCGCAGATGTAGAAGAATTCAAAAAGGCTATCAATGAATGCAAAGGTGACGTTTGGCTTGAGTCTATTTACGGAGATAAGTACAATCTTAAGTCCGCACTTACTCAGTATGTAGCCATTGCAGATCTCATGAGGGATAATAAGGGTGAGCTCGAGCTGTTCGCACAGCTTCAGGAAGATGAAGCAAAGCTTGTGGACTTCTTTGCAAAGCACTAAGCCCGCCGGACTATGTTTATTTAAATCAGTCAGAGACTATACCCCGACTGAGTAAAGCCACACCGAAGATTTTCTTTGGGTGTGGTTTTTTACTATTTACAGTTAAAGCTTCAGATATAGGATTAAAACGATATGAACCTTATCATTTTTTACAGTATTTGCCTTATTATAGCGATTTGTTTATATGTATGGCTCTTTATTACGGATACGAAAAAGAGCCTCTGCCAGCATTTGATGCTTTTATCCATTATCCTCTGCAACGGCGGTCTTCTTGCCGTTTCCTTTTCCGATAATCTCCCGCAGGCCATTCTGGCAAATTCCATCACCCACATGGGACTCGTATACGAACCCTTTCTTTATTTTCTCGTTATGTGTGAAGTATGCCATATCAGGATAGAACGGCGCTTTCTTGTACCCATGGGGATTGTACAGGGTTTGATTTTTGCCTTAAGCCTTACTGCCGGATTTTCCGATATTTATTATTCTTCTCTTTCTCTTGTTTGTGATAAAGCAGGTTCCTATCTCGTAAAAGGAATAGGGCCTCTGTTTTTGCTCTTTCCCATATCATTTGTCCTGTACTTTTTAGCTGCCATTATCTTAGGCATCCGTTCCAAACGCCGTAATGCAATAAGCAGCCGTCAGTTTGCAAATATATGGGTCAACACGGCAATTGCCGTTGTCATATATACGGCATCCCTCATCATTACTGCGCATATAGATTCAATTGCAATAAGCTTTATCTTTGTCGCAATAGGAATGATGAATGCCGTATACTCCTCAAACCTGTACACTGTCTATGAGAACCGGGATGTTATAGACGAGCAGATAAGCAGTATAGGGCTGCTTTCTTTTGATTCCTCCATAAGATTTATGGGCTGCAATGAATATGCCAAAGTAATATTTAAAGAACTTTCAAAAATCAGGCTCGGCAGGCAGATTACCGATGCCGGTGAAGACCTTTCGGAAGTGGTATCAATGCTCACCCTTTTTGCGGGATATTCCGAAGAAATAAAGGCGCGAATGCAGTATGAGAAAAATCTGACCTTAAAAACCCCTGACAATACCTATGATTACGTTATCCGCCCCATATATAATTACCGACATAAGTGTGAAGGTTATATAGTCATCCTTCGCGACATAACCGAGCACCATACTGCTTTTGATATTATTGATAAATATAACGAAAAGCTTGCCGATGATGTGGAGCTTAGAAATTCACGCATAAATCTCATGCAGAAAAAGACAATCCTCGGAATCGCGCAGCTCGTTGAATCCCGCGATTTAAGTACCGGAGGGCATATAAAAAGGACCAGTGATGTTGTCGAGATTTTTGCCCAAAAGCTCCTTGAAAGCGATTTAGGGCTTTCCGAACATTTTCTTGAGCTTGTAATAAGAAGTGCTCCCATGCACGATCTTGGTAAAATAGGAGTAGATGATGCCATACTGCGCAAACAGGCTAAATTCACGAAAAGCGAATATGAGCAGATGAAGCACCATTCCGAAAACGGCGGCAGGATGATACGCGAGATTCTCTCTGATATGGAAGAGCCTGATTTTGTCGAAGTGGCGGCAGACGTTGCCCATTATCACCATGAAAGAGTTGACGGAAGCGGCTATCCGGATGGACGAAAAGGCGGCGACATACCGATTGAAGCCAGAATAATGGCGCTTGCAGACGTTTTTGACGCGCTTGTCTCAAAACGCTGCTATAAGGATTCTTTCTCCTTTGACAGCGCCTTTAATATAATAGAAGCAGGCGCCGGTACACATTTTGATAAGGAGCTTACTAAAATATTCTTAAGCTGCAGGCCAGAGCTTGAAGAATACTACAATAATCTTTCCCAAAACGCGCAGTAACCGGTTATTCTCCATTTTAAGAAAGCGGATATATTTATGAATATTTTGTTCTACACATGGGATTCCTGCAATTCAATACGCATATTATGTGCTCTTAAAAAATTGGGCCACAACGTATTTACATATGAGCATAAACTTTCAGGCTACGAAGTTGATGCTGATTTTATGCATGATGCCTTATTCATGATCCACCGCGAGAAGATAGACTGCTGCTTTAGCATTAATTACATTCCGGTTTTATCAAGCATTGCCAATTCCGTTGGTATTCCATACATTTCCTGGGTGCAGGATTCACCTCAGTATCCGCTGTATTCTCCCACTCGTAATTTTGCAGGCAACTATGAATATATTTTTGACAAAGAAGAGTTCTTACGGCTTAAGGCAAAAGGTTCTGAGCGTATCTATCAGGCGACTCTTGGCTCAGACCCCGAATTTTTCATGTCCAAAATCAAAGAAAACGGCAGCATCTCTTCTGAAATCTGCTTTCTTGGCAGCCTTTATGATCAAACAGACTTCGATCGGTTTAATTGCGAAAATGACTATCTAAAGGGTTATCTGGCAGGCCTTGTTAATGCCCAGGTGAGTCTTTACGGCTGTAATCTCATTGAAAGCTGCCTTTCGCCATCTAAAGCCGAAAAAATCCTTGCCCTTTGCGGTGATGATATTCCGGAAGGCTACGATATAGACCCCGAATATGCGGCAGCCTTTATATTGGAGCGGAAAGTCACCGGCATGGAACGTTTTAGATATCTTAAAGCAATCGGCGAGCGCTATAACCTTACAATATATACAAACAGTCCCATAAATCCCCTTATAAATGCCGACTGGCAGGGGACTGCAGATTATGAAGCAAAAATGCCGCGCATATTTAACGGAGCTAAGATCAATCTTCACTTTGCCCCGAGAAACATCCACAGCGCAGCATCACTGCGCGTCTTTGATGTACTTGCCTGCAAAGGGTTTTTGCTTACAACCTGGCAGCCGGAGATTGTTGAATTATTTGATGACGGCACTGAGCTTGTGACTTTCTCTGAGACAGACGAGATGCTTGATAAAATTGATTACTATCTAAAGCACGAAGATGAGCGCAGTAAAATAGCCCGGGCGGGATATGACAAAATCCTCAAAGAATATACCTACGATAAGGTTCTTCAAGGATTTTTTGATAATCTGTAAAGTCTGTAAAATCTGCAAAATCTGCAGGTAAGGTACTCACTCTTAAATGAATTCCGCCAGCGTCACAAACAGTTCTTCCGTATTAATGGGTTTTGCCACGTGGCCATCCATTCCCGCATTAAGGGAGGCATCCCTGTCCTCCGAAAAAGCATTCGCGGACAATGCTATGATTGGAAGCTTTGCATCAGGATAAAGTCTTCTTATCGCTGCAGTAGCCTCATAACCGTTCATAACGGGCATCTGAATATCCATAAGAATAAAATCATAATAATCGGGACCCTTACTCTTAAGTATCCCAACTGCTTCCTCGCCATCCCCGGCAGTCTCTATTATCAGTTCTTTTTCGCTGAGTATATCTTCCGCAATCTCTCTGTTTAATTCATTATCTTCAACTAAAAGAATCTTTTTACCCTTAAATAACGCTTCCCCGGCAGTCTTCTTTACTTTTGCCTCTCTTATTTCTTTGTCAATCTCAAGATCAAGCGTTATTAAAAAGGTCGTGCCCTTCCCCAAGGCGGACACAATATCAATGTCGCCTTCAAGCTGGTCGACTAAATTCTTTACAATCGACATGCCAAGGCCTGTTCCCTGAATCTTACTGACAGTCGAATTATGCTCTCTTGTGAAGGGATCGAAAATCACCTTTAAATAGTCCTCGGACATACCGATTCCCGTATCCGAAAATTTAAAAAGAAAGGTCGCATATCCCTTTTTTCTTGAAGGAATCTCACTTATGGAAAACTCCATGCTGCCGCCTCTTGGCGTATATTTTACGGAGTTGCCCGCTATATTCAGTACTATCGAGCTTATCTTGGCATCATCTGCCAGAACATTATCATGTACCAGATCATTTAAGGAATATTTAAAATCAAGCCCGTTTTCTCTAGCCTGTTCAGACAAGACAGTTACCATCGAATCATATCTCTCTTTAACGCTAAGCGACTTATTGCTGATCTCCGATTTGCCTGATTCAATCCGGGACATTTCGAGAATCTGATTGATTATTGTAAGTAACTGCCTGCCGGAAATATCAATTTTATCAAGATAATCCCGGGTTTTCTCATCATCCCCAATGCTCTTTTTAGCCATGGCGGTAAATCCCGTAATGGCATTTAAAGGTGTGCGGATATCATGTGACATATTAAATAAAAATTCCGTTTTAGCCCTGCTTGATGCCTGAAGAGTTACTTTTTCAATCATCCTGACATTAAGCATATCCGTTAACACAAACGAATATATTACGCAGCAGCCTAACATATATCCGATAGAATATGCGGGAGCATCGGGATATATCATCTGAAATACACCGGCTAATATGGGGGAAGCGACAAATATAAGCACATATATGTAACTCTTTTTTGTCATCTTTTCAGATTCATCTTCAAGACTCGCATCTCCTCCGGATAAATATTTGGCAGTTGAGGCAATGCCTATTAAAATATAAGCAATATACTGCATATAGAAAAGTATTCTTCTTACCGGCGTGCTCGAATACTCACCTGCGGCATTTACGAAAAACATCTTCTTCGTAAAAATATTACTAATAATAAGGATTACCTGAACCGCAAAGCTTAAACAGGCAGCAAATCTGTAAGTATTTGCAAATCTGACGTTACCCAGATAACTGAGTACAAAGTCAAGCCAGACTATAGGCGTAAAGGCTGCCGATAAGTGAAAAAATATGGAGCAGATAAAAAGAAGCGTG
>R03__coassemble_501_pt1 | contig 22168 bp, 16 predicted proteins | sample R03__metabat2_low_PE_060 | metagenome-assembled genome bin R03
TCGATAGCTGCCTGATCTGTAACATCATCTGCGATTGCCCACATATCCTCCCAGTCAAACTGCTTGGTATAAAGGCCCATTCTGTTATAAAGATTAGTCTCATCAATGTAGAGATCCATCATGCCGGGATAGGGACGACCGATCTGTGCGATATTTGTCTGACGAAAACGCCTGCGTACCTGAGCCGCCTTACACCAGTCCTCTATCTCATGTGCAACCTCGGGATCTCCTCCCTCTACAACACCTGTGATGACTGCATGTCTCTTGCCTGCCCTTTCAAGATCAGCAACTGCCTCGCCTACAGCGCCGCATGCATAAAGGTCGCCGAGCCATATGGGAATATCTGTATTAGCATAGTCAGGCTGTGCCTTCTTCTGAACATTTACGCATACAACGGGAACGTCGAGATCCCTTATTGCAGGCAATACATTATAGGATGTTGCATATGTAAGGAGCTGTAAGAATACCAGGTCCACATCAGCTGCGCGGAACTTATCGCCTGCTGCCATAGCCTGCTCCTTTGTCGTAACCATTCCCCCGTCAACAAGCTCAACCGTAGTCGGTATCGTCTTCTTGAAGTCCTCATACTGAGCCTCGAAATTGGGAACCAGCTGAGGGAACTGGGGCAGATAAGCGCCAAGTGCAATTGAAAATACACCAACCTTTGCTTTTGTGTTAACTAACATTTTTAATCTCCTCCGTTTTTAATATTCCCCTTCCGGGAAAATCATTTACTTATTATTACGGTCTGTACTCCTTAACCCCAAAGGAATCAAAGATACACTTCCTTGCTTCTTTAAGATCAGAAAGCTCGTGATTTTCCATCATCTGAACTGCAATATTGCCGATTGCCGTTGCTTCACCGGGGCCTGCGTAAACAGTTCTGTTTGCAGCCTTGGCTGTAAGCTCGTTAAGGTATGCGGCATTTGAGCCGCCGCCCACTATATTAATGGAATCAAATTTCTTGCCTGTGATTTTCTCAATGCCTTCTATTGCAGTCGCATAGCACTCAGCAAGGGACTGATATACGACTGTTGCAATCTGCCCAAGTGTTTCGGGAACCTTCTGGCCGGACTCCTTGCAGGCTTTCTTAATCTCTTCTGTCATGTTATCCGGAGCTAAGAATCTGTCGTCATTGACATCTACCCTTGAAGGGAAGTCCTTCTCCTTCTCAGCCTCCTCGCAGATTACGGCAAAGGAATACGCATCTCCTGTTTCATGGCGGACGGACTGTATCATCCATAAGCCCATTATGTTCTTAAGATATCTGAAACGGTAATCAATTCCGCCTTCATTCGTATAGTTAAGCTCCATACTTTCCCTGGTGCATATAGGCTCCTTTATCTCTGTGCCAAGAAGCGACCAGGTTCCCGAAGATATATATAAACAGTCATCTGATTCCGTGGGAACTGCTATAACAGCAGAAGCCGTATCATGAGAGGCTATCTGCATTACAGTGCAGTCAAATCCCACTTCTGCTGCAATATCTTCTTTTAGAGAGCCTACAACAGTACCCGGCATATTAAGGGGCTTAAATATCTTCTCAGGATAGCCGAGCATCCTGATGAGTTCTGTATCCCACTGGTTATCGGCATTATTAACAAGCTGTCCGGTTGTCGCCATTGTGTATTCACTCTGCTTCTTTCCGGTTAATACAAAATTAAAATAATCCGGCATCTGCAGGAGCGTATCAGCCTTTTCTAAAACCTCAGGTTCCTGAACCTTCAAGGCCATAAGCTGATATATCGTATTGAATATGGCTTTCTGGATACCGTTGCGCTCATAAAGCTTATCAAGAGGGATGATCTTATATACCTCTTCATCCATACCATTTGTTCTGTGATCCCTGTAGCCGTAGGTGCTGCCTGCTATCTCATCATTCTCATCAAGCAGTACATAATCAACACCCCAGGTATCGATACCCAAGGTCTTCGGTATCTTGCCTATTTCCCTGCATTTCTTAAGGCCGTTTACTATTTCTTCGGATAAATGCTTAACATCCCAGTACAGATGTCCGTCCTTTTTGATCATTCCGTTCTCAAAGCGATAGATTTCTTCAAGCTCCATCTTACCGTCATTCATATGTCCCAATATGTGACGGCCGGAAGATGCTCCGATATCTATTGCCAAATAATATTCTCCCATTACGCAAATCCCTCCTTATTATCATTATAATTCACCGGAAATATAAGTTATAAGAGTAAAAAAATTTTATTTAATGGAGAATTTTTTGTTATGCATTCCCGTTTCCATCAGTCTTCTTTATGATTAACAATATTAACAACCACAGAGCCTAACGCGAAAAGTGCAAGAACGTTTGGAATAACCATTATATTGTTAAACAAGTCTGTCAGTTCCCAGACAAGGTCATTTGAAGCAACGGTGCCTAAGAATATGAATACCAGCGCAATAACCGTATAAATGACGGTACAGAGTTTTTCATTCTTCTTGCCGAAAAGGTATAAAACATTTATCTTACCGAAAAGGTTCCAGCTTAATATCGTTGAGAAAGCAAAGAAAAGAAGACATATGGCAACAAAAGCAGCTCCCAGTTTATCTCCCATTACGGTACTAAACGCCGTCTGGGCAAGATTTGCTTTGCTTATTCCCTCCGGAATTGTTCCGTCTGCAAGAATTCCGTTTTCGATATAAAGCGTATTTATGATAACCAGAGCGTTAAGTGTAAGAACGACAAAGGTATCTATAAACACACCTACCATTGCAATAACACCCTGATCATGCGGATCCTTAACATCTGCAAGCGCATGGGCATGGGGTGTTGAACCCATACCTGCTTCATTCGAAAAAAGTCCTCTTTTGGCGCCCTGGCTTATAGCTGTCTTTAAAGCATAACCAATGGATCCGCCGATAATTGCCTGAGGATTAAAAGCATATTTGAATATCAAACCGAAGGTTGCGGGAATATATTTTATTCTTATTATAAGAACCACGATGCTGCCCAAAAGGAAAATCACAGCCATTACAGGTACTATTTTTTCCGTTGTTGAAGCAAGTCTTTTAACGCCGCCTAAGAAAATCACGGCGCATACGATAACAAGGATAATTCCCACAATCCATGAGGGTATTCCAAAGGCACTTTCCATTGTTGATCCGATGGAATTTGACTGAACCATACAGCCCATAAATCCAAGTGCCAAGGTGATTGCAACAGCAAAGAAAGCTGCAAGAAATTTGCCAAAGCCTCCCGTGTAGGCCTTCTTAATATAATAAACAGGGCCGCCGTGTATTTTCCCATCCGAATCAATCTCGCGTGTCTTTATTGCCAGCGTTGCTTCTGCATAAATGGTTGCCATTCCGAAGAAAGCAATTATCCACATCCAGAAGATTGCTCCCGGGCCGCCGGTAAGAATAGCTCCCGAAGCACCTATTATGTTTCCGGTACCTACCTGAGCTGCGATTGCGGTTGCAAGAGCCTGAAAGGTACTCATTTTATTGTTGTCTTTTTCTCCGTTAAGATTAAGCGATGAGAAAAATTTTTTCATACCCTGCCCAAAATATCTTACCTGGACAAATTTGGTTTTTACTGAATAAAAAAGTCCGATGCCGATAAGCATCACTATCAGAATATAATCTGATAAATACGCATTGATTGTTGATGCGATCTTGAGTAAAAATTCGTTCATTTTAAAGCCTCCTAAATAAAGATAAAAAAATAAAGAGCCGCCGAAACCGACAACTCCTTAGAATACAGAAAAAAATGATTTCTGCTCTGTCCTTTTGCCTGAGAGATTCAGCTTAAAAGCTTTGCACCTTCGGCACCCGATTTAACGGGATTCTCCAGAGTGTCCTCCATTATCGGTTGTTAATTTAAAACTTCCAATAATTTCAACGGCCTTGCCTAATATAGCACCACACTATCCCTAAGTCAAGATCGCGTAGGAAGGGATTCATCCCGCACCTACTCGCCGCGCGGGCCGCATGCCCGTAAGGGCAAATCTCATTATGCGGCCCTGTGCACAAAAAGGGGTCTCATAAGAGACCCCTCTGTCCGATTAATTCCGGTTTTTAGTATACTGACTTCCACTCGTCGATGTTCTCGGGTGTGAATGCGAAAGGCTGTCCTAAGATAACCTGTGAAGCGCCTTCTCCGTTATCAACCAGTTCATAATCAGCAAGTGCGCAGGAGAACTTATCGCCGATAGCGCCTGTGATTGTTCCGTCAACAAGTGCCATTGAAATGTAAGCTGAAAGTCTTCCTAAATCGATAGGATTCCACAGATACATATAAGGGCATGAATGTGCATCATCAGTACCGATGTACTCAGCCATTTCTGAAGGAAGACCAAGGCCTGTAAGCTTACAGGATGAATTCTGGTCCTGAAGAACCTTAGCTGCTGCAGCAATACCTACTGTTGTAGGAGCGCAGATAACCTTAAGGTCGGGATAGTTTGTAAGAAGAGCCTGTGTAACTGTTGTTGACTTCTCGGGCTCGTCATCGCCATAAGCAACTTCAACAAGCTCAAGCTTTGCATACTTCTCATCTGCTGCCATGATCTCTTTCATAGCATCGATCCATGCGTTCTGGTTAGTAGCCTGTGATGTAGCTGAAACGATAGCCCACTGGCCTTCGCCGCCTGCGATATCAAGAACACCGTCACAAAGAGCCTGAGCAACCTCAGTAACACCTGCCTGGTTAGCAAATGTTGCACGTGCATCTGCTGCTGCATCGGAGTCAAGTGTTGAAATCTTGATACCTGCATCCATAGCGTCCATAAGAACTGCCTGAAGTGCGTTAGCATCATTAGCTGCAACTGCGATTGAATCTACGCCCTGTGAAATAAGGGAGTTGATAACTGTGATCTGTGCATCTGCTGTAGCTTCTTCGGGATAGTTAACTACGCATGTGCCGCCGTTAGCTTCGATAACTTCTTTGAATCCTTCAACTTCCTTCTCGTTGAATGCATTACCTGCTGACTTGGGAACGATGGCATATGTGCCGCCGCTTGTTGCAGCCTCTTCTGTCTTAGCTTCTTCAGCTGTAGAAGCTGCTGTCTGTGCTGCTGAGCTACCACATCCTGTAAGGAGTGATGCTACCATTGCCGTTGAAAGTAATAAACCTAAAACTCTCTTTTTCATTTTTTTCCTCCTATGAAAGTGTTTTTGGGGTTTTATAACCCTTTTGGTTTCTATATCAAGCACCTAAGTGCCGGATATCATACTTAAGATTTTCATCTTTCTTCTAAGTGCCTGAGGAATCTTCCCGTTTCGCGGTCTCATCCCGGCTATGCCTGTGCTTTTTTCTTCTTAGCTGCCTTTAGGGAAGCTGATATATTAGGCAGGATAACCGCTGCGATGAGCAGGATACCGATGATAAGAAGAATAACCTGTCCGTTCATATTGATCTGACCAAGTCCTATTCTCAAGCACACGATGATGAAGGCTGCGATGATACCGCCGATCATCTTACCCTTACCGCCTGTTGTTGCGATTCCGCCGAATACCGCCATTGCTATGGCATCCATTTCAAAGCCTTCACCTGTGGTAGTGTTGGCGCCATATGAAGCTGCCGTTAAGAAAAGAGCTGCAAGGCCCGAGAAGAATCCCATTATCACATATGCCTTGAAAATAGTGGCCTTAACCTTAATGCCTGAGTAAAGAGCCGTCTTTCTGTTGCTGCCCACAGCCATTACTTCTCTTCCGTATTTCATCTTTACGGAAACAATAACGAATACAATCGCCGAGATAACTACCAGAAAGAACATATAAGGGAAGGGGCCTACTCTTTTTGAAATATTCCTAAAAGGCATTGCATCATCAAGTGAAACCGATCCGCCGCTGCCTAAGATGACCTCTGCTGCTCCCCTGAATATGATCTGGGTACCTAAGGTTACTATCATGGACGGAAGCTCAGGGAACTTTGTGATAACTGCTCCGTTTATGATTCCGCATATGCCTCCTGTTAAAAGCATGATAAGAACAACGATCGGGAAAGGAACTCCGGCATTTGCCGATAAGCAGCCTACCGTAGCTGATAAGCATACTATAGAGCCTACCGAAATATCAATTTCACCGAGCATCAATATGAATGCCATGGGAAAGAAAAGGAATATCTCACTTAAATATTTCGGCATTTCCCTGAATACATTATCAACTGTATAGTTAGGAGAAATCGACCTGCAGAATATAAGGACTATCACAAGTAATACAACAAGTATTCCTTCCCAGCTTAATATTCTCTTCTTCCATACATTTTGAGGAATTGCATTTATGTCTCTACCTGATTTACCGGCCATTACATCTCCCTCCTTTCAAGATTCTGACGATCGAGCATTCTCTGTGTGATTACGTTAAGTATGATAACCGCTACTATAAGAACACCCTTTATTGTGTTCTGCCAGATTGCATCAATACCAACAAGAGGAAGAGCCTTACCTATAACTGCAAGGATAAGGGCACCGAGCAAAGCCCCGGGCACTGAACCCCTGCCGCCGCTCATTGACACGCCGCCGATAACGCAGGCAGCGATAACATCCATTTCCTTACCCTTCTGCATAGAAGGCTGTGCCGAAGCATAAATCGATGTTGCAAGTGCACCGCAGAGTCCGGATAAGGTACCCATTATCGTGTATACCCATACCTTAACTGCAGCAACGTTTATACCTGAAATCTGAGCAGCTTCCGTATTAGAGCCGACCGCATAAATATTTCTTCCGAATTTCGTCCATTTAAGAACAACAAAGAACAGCACGTAACATATTATGACTACCCATATGACCTTGTTGATCCCAAGGAAATCTTCAAGTGCAAAATCCTTAAAAGCACCGAGCGCATCAGCGCCTGCCCACTCACTGTTAGATACAAGGTAGGCAAGGGCTCTGAAAATATACATTCCGCCCATCGTCGCTATGATCGGTGTTACATTGCCATATCCGATTATCACGCCCATAAGGAGTCCGCATGCAGCACCTATTGCAATCGCTATAAGGAAACCAACCGTCGGATTATCTGTCAGCTTTCCGTACTTGATCATGATACCTACTGCCATACCGGATACGGCAAGGGTCGAAGCAATTGAAATATCAATTCCGCCTACCAAGAGCACACACAGCATGCCAAGCGTTAATATAAGTGTTACCGAATTATTCTTTAATATCTCGGCAATATTCTTGCCTGTCAGGAATGCAGGATTAAGAATCGAAACAATTGCAAGAAGAACCACGAGGACGATCACTAAAGAAACCTCACGGGAGCCTGTAATCTTTTTCAAAAGAGAATCCTTTTTCATTACTTATCTCCCTCCTTTTCTGATTTTTCCATTGATAATTCCAATATCTTCTCCTGAGTGGCATCATCTCTGTCAAGTTCGCCTGTTATGCGGCCGTTGCACATAACATATATCCTGTCGGCCATTCCGAGGATCTCCGGCATTTCCGAGGAAATCATTATTATGCCGTAGCCCTGGCGCGCAAGATCATCCATTATACCGTAAATCTCAGCCTTAGCGCCTACGTCAACGCCCTTGGTGGGCTCATCCATTATAACGACTTTCATCTGGTCCTGAGCCAAGGCCTTTGCAACAACAACCTTCTGCTGATTACCACCCGATAAAGAGCTTGCAAGGTCAAATACCGTAAGAGCCTTTGTATCAACATCCTCAAGGAATTTCTTAGAGGTCTCCCTCTCTGCCTTCTCATCAATGAAACCGTTCTTTTTGATGAATTTCTTAAGTATGGGAAGTGTTACATTCTGTCCTAATCCCCAGGTCATTATAAGTCCTGTCTTCTGCCTGTCCTCAGGCAGAAGTACAATACCTAAGTCTCTTGAGTCCGTGGGATTATTAATGGTAACCTCCCGGCCCTCTAAATAAACCTTTCCTTTTTCAAGCCTCGTAATACCGCATACCGCTTCCATAACCTCCGTGCGGCCTGCGCCTACAAGACCCGTAAGACCTACTACTTCACCTGCTTTTACATTAAGGGATACATTCTTAAAATAACCTGTTCTTGATGCATTCTCGATGCGGAATACTTCTTCGCCCGGTGTAATCTCAGTCTTAGGATACATATCTGAAATCTCGCGGCCGACCATTGCCTTTATAAGATCGGCGTTGGAAATCTTATCAACATCATAGGTTCCTATATATTGTGAATCACGGAATACGGTAACTCTCGAAGCCAACCTGTACATATCCTCAAATCTGTGGGATATGAATATTATCGAAACCCCGCTTTCCTTAAGCTTATCAACGATCCCGTAAAGCTTCTCGGACTCATTGGCTGTAAGAGCAGCCGTGGGCTCGTCTAAGATGATTATGCGGGCATTTGTGGAAACAGCCTTTGCTATCTCAACCATCTGCTGCTGCGCAACGGAGAGAGTTCCCATCTCGGCAGTTGACTTAAAATCAGCGTCAAGCTCATCAAGATATTCCTGAGCCTTCTTATTCATTTCCTTCCACTGAAGGATTCCGTTCTTCTTGATCTCATGATTCATGAAGATATTTTCCGCAACAGTAAGGTCCGGATAGGATGTGGGATGCTGATAAACTGCGGCGATACCTGCTGCAGATGCATCCTTTGGTCCCTTAAAATCAACCTTCTTACCGTTTAAGAACATTTCACCCTCTTCGGCCTTATGGACACCGGTGATAACCTTTATAAAGGTTGATTTGCCGGCACCGTTTTCTCCCATAAGTGCATGGACTTCACCCGGAAGAAGCTGAAAATGAACATCGTTAAGCGCCTTAACGCCCGGAAATATTTTCGTAATGCCTTTTAATTCAAGTACATATTCAGACACGCCTAAACCTCCTTTTCGAACTTACGATTTTATTTTAGAGAAAACCACTTTGCCAAAAAACGGTAATTTTTTTTGATGGAGGGGAAAATATTTTCAAGATATGATATGATGTTATCCATGAAAATACTTATTGTAGATGATGAAGAATTGACACGGTGCGGCGTTATTGCTTCCGTTGAATGGGAAAAGCTCGGCATAGACGAAATTTACCAGGCTGATGACGGTATCAACGGACTTGAGATTGCCATGCGCAATAATCCGGATATCATCCTGTGCGATGTGCGCATGCCCAGGATGGATGGTATCACCATGCTCGAACGTATCGAAAAATCATCTCCCTCTACCGTTGTCATCTTCATGAGCGGCTATTCTGATAAAGAATACCTAAAAGCTGCTATACAGCTTAAGGCCATCGATTATATCGAAAAGCCCATTGAGCCCGGTGAACTCAGGCAGACCATCAAAAAGGCCGTTGACCGCTGCCAGATGTTAAAGCTTCAGGCAATTGCCGATGAGGCCCATGAATCAAGCACGGCTTCAGAACTTGCCTATCGCTTTACCATTCCCTACAGGTCCAATCCGAATGAAATAGACAGGCTGTGCCGCGAATTATCCGATCACTACGGGCATTCTGACTTTAAATATGTTACGACCTTTATCGTAAAAATCCGCGATATTCCCGAAGATCCGGGCGCCATTTCGGATCTTTACGAAGCTCTTGAGGGCTACTTAACAGGCATGCACATGCATGTTATCTATACGGAAAAGAAATCCTACAATATTATCTTCCATATTTACGGATCGATCCTTCCCCAGCCAGGAACCCTTAATAAAATTGCCGGGCAGATAGCTTCCCTTATGTCCCCTATCGGTGACCACTACATTGCAATCGGCAATACAATAAGCGGGAAAGAAAATGTTTACAAATCATATTCCCAGGCAGTGATTTTGCTCCAGAGGAGCTTCTTTATGTCCCCGGGCGGTGTGATATCAGGCAGCTCCTTAGGCACTTTCGACTCTTTGACGCTTGATAAGATACGCGAACTCTCAGCTGCCTTTATGTCATCAATCGAGCGCAGCGAAAAAGGCGGGGCCGAAGAAATACTATCCGCCCTTTACGCAATTAAAAATTCAACCTCTCTTCTTGAGAATCAGGTCAAGGCAATATATCATGATATGCTGCTGCATCTTTTTAAGACGCGCCGCAGATTAAGCCTTGCTACTGATCTGTCCATAGAAAATCAGGAAACCATAATGAATATAATCGAGCATTGCTTTTGTTTTGAGGAAATGCATAATACGCTTTGCGAAAAAACGGAAAGGTTCTTTTTGGATACGGAAAAAGAAGCTGCATCCAATCCCACAATTGCTCTTATATGTGAATATATAGCAGATCATTACTCAAGCCCGGAACTTTCAGTTAAATCGATAAGTGATTTTGCCGCGCTTTCCGCTTCCTATGCCTGCACCTATTTTAAGAATGAAACCGGCATGACTCTTAATCAGTACATAACTGATTTTCGCATGAAAAAAGCCAAACAGCTCTTAACTGATCCGAGGAATAAGGTAAATGACATTTCAGCGGCTGTCGGCTATAATGACGGCAATTATTTTACGAAGAGCTTTAGAAAATTCACCGGCCTTACGCCTTCTGAATACAGAGAGCAGGTGATTCGTTCATGACACGATCACCCCGCAGATTTTCCCTGCTAAGAAACATGAAGCTTGGAACGCAGCTGTCCCTTACCATTTCTTTTGTGGTGGCAATCCCTCTTATCATCCTGCTGATTTTCTTTACAAATCCCCTGTATGATATGGTCATCGCATCCACCATAAGAGATGAGCAGAATGTCTCATCCCAAATTGCCCCTCTGCTTGAAGAACAGGTTAGCGAAATCGTTGATACCATGGGGATTATCACAGACCAGGCCTATTTTAAAGATATGTTCCAGACACCTCTTGATAAGTCTCCAGAAGAAATGGCCGACTTACCCGAGGCTTATGATTTTATGCATGTAATTGCCTCTCTTAATGATAAGGATTCCTGCAGCGCGGTCAGAATCTACGTCAATATGCCCTCTGACGATCCTTTCTTTAATAAACCCTCTGCCAAGGATATATTCCTCCCCGAGAGCGATGCTGCTTCTACCTACTGGAACGGCATAATGCATTCAACCAATTATCCGGCGCTGTTCTGTCCCGAATTCTATCTGACAAAATCAGCCTCCGAAAGCTTTGGCAATTGCGCATACATCCTAAGAACTTCAATGTATTATGACGGTAATGTATATCCTGCATACGCAGCACTTTATTACAATAATTCAATCTACGCCAATGTTCTTAAGGATGCCATCGCAATAGACGGCTCTGTCTCCTATATCATCAACGACAGGGATGCCCTCGTATATACAACCGATGAGGCGCTTTCCGGAACCTACCGTCTTAAATACGAAGATATAAAGGCCTCCCTTATGTCCTCTAACAGCTTTGTGGAGCGCACGATTGCAGATGTAGCTGTCTACGTTGCCTTCTATTATATCCCGCAAGCCGACTGGTTTATGGTAAATGTAATACCCAAAGATCCTGTCTATCATATTGCAAATATATGGATGAACAAATTCTGCATTATATGCATTGCCTGCCTTATGCTGGCAATGGTAATAGCAATCCTTGTATCCCATTCCGCAACAGGGAGGATCGCCGCAGTATCACGTCAGATGGCCCTGGTACATAATGCTCCTCCCGTTGCCATGCCGGAGCCCTACTTAAATGACGAGGTCGGAGAGCTTGTTAAGACCTATAACTACATGACCGGGGAGATGAATAAGCTCATAAAGAAGCAGGAGGAAACAGCAGAAGAGCTGCGCTTTGCGGAATTTAACGCACTGCAGGCCCAGATCAATCCCCATTTCCTTTATAATACTATGGACATGATAAACTGGATGGCACTTCAGGGCCGCAATAAGGAAGTAAGCGAGGTCGTTCAGAATCTGTCCAAATTCTATAAGCTTACTCTGTCCCGCAAAAAGGATTACAGCACCATAGCAGATGAGCTTGAGCATGCTCAGGTCTATATAGAGCTTCAGAACATGCGCTTTAATGACGCAATTGATTTTGTCATTGATGTGCCCGATGAGCTTACGGAATGCAGACTTCCGAAGCTTACCTTCCAGCCCATTTTGGAAAATGCAATACTTCATGGCATCCTTGAAAAGGAAGAAAAGACGGGGACCATAGTCTTGACCGCCTGGGAAGAAGGTGAGGATATCAGGATCCTCATTTCCGATGACGGAGCCGGAATGGAAGAAGACATCCGTAAAAACATATTATCGGAAAAGCGGATAAAGCCCACCAGTTCAAGGGGCGCCAATGTGGCAATCGTAAATATCCACAGAAGGCTTCAGCTTCTCTACGGCTCAAGGTATGGCCTCTCCTATGAGAGCAGTCCCGGGAAGGGGTGCGAAGTAACAATCCTCATCCCCAAGCATTTAGGCGATGCTCCCTACACCAAACAAACTGATTAAGAAAATAAATTAATGGACCAAACAAACTGATTAAGAGAATAAATTAATGGATAAATTAATAGTAATCGCAGGCACAAATGCATCAGGTAAAAGCGGACTCGGAATAGATTTGGCTCTTCATTATAAAGCTGAGATAGTATCCGCAGATTCCCGCCAGGTATTTAAGGGGCTTAACTTAGGCTCCGGGAAAGTCACTAAAGAGGAAATGCAGGGCATCCCACATCATCTTATCGATGTTGCCGAGCCCAATGAATTCTTCTCTCTTTCCCATTACCAAAGCCTTGCGTATGAAGCAATCGATGACATCCAAAAAAGAGGCGTTACACCTTTTCTTGTGGGCGGAACGGGCCTGTACGTCAATGCGGTCGTTGACGGATATTCATTAAGCAAAGCCCCGCCTGACCTGACCCTTAGGAAAAGCCTTGAAGATAAATCACACGAAGAGCTTATAGACATAATCAGGGATAACAATCCTTCTGCCCTTTTAAAGCTTGACCTTAAGAACAAAAGAAGACTTGAGAGAGCCGCGGAAAAAGCACTCTCTGACGATAAAAAAGAATATCCCAGCGTCCCTAAATACGATACGCTTCTTATCGGCGTAACCTGGCCGCGGGATATTCTCTATGAACGGATCAGAATCCGTCTTGATAAGCGCCTTTTAGAAGGCATGATAGACGAAGTTGCAAACTTACGTCTTGCCGGTGCTACTGATGAATTTTTATATAAGTTAGGGCTTGAATACCGCTACATCCTTATGTATCTAAACGGCGAATTTCCTGATTTTGACGCCTTCTATAATAAGCTCTTTATGGAAATAAGACATCTTGCCAAGGAGCAGATGACCTGGTTTAGAAAGAGAGCGGACATACACTGGATAGACATGTCCGCCTCTCCTTTTGATGAAGCAGTTTCTCTTATTGATGATTTTCTTGCTGATGAGAGTCTATAATATGCCCCGGAGGAAATTTAAAATGCTTAAAAATCTCAATGAAGTATTTGATAAAAACACCAAATACAAAGTCTTTCTTATTACACTTTTGGTAACGGGACTTGGCTACGGACTGTACAAGGGTACAATTGATAATTACCTTGCCGAAATAGTAAACATGGGCGAGCTTGACAGAGGCATAACAGAGTTCTTTCGGGAACTTCCCGGGCTTCTATTGGTATTCATACTTGCGATTTTCTATACCTTCTCAGCCCAGAAGCTCTATAGAATAGGCGCTGTTATCATGCTTTTGGGAATGGGGATGCTCTGCATCGTGCCACCCGCAAAGGTTCTCGTCATTACCGCTCTTGCCCTTTACTCCTTGGGCGAGCATATACAGCTTGGCATGAAGAACACTCTCTCCCTAAGCTACGCAAGGGACAATCAGGGCGGTCAGGCTTTAGGTTATCAGAACGGAATCTATCAGATAGGAACTCTTGCAGGCTATGTAGTCATAATAATAGCAGGCTCCCTTTTAACAGGGGCTGCCTCCTACAAAGTCTTCTTTGCAATCGCAGGACTATTTATGGCAGCAAGCCTGCTGCTTTCATTCAGACTAAAAGGCAATGCCGAAACCGACAAGACAAAAAGCCGGTTCTATTTTAAGAAAAAATTCACCAAATTCTATATGCTCGAGGTGTTCTACGGTGCCCGCAAGCAGGTATTCTTCACCTTCGGTCCCTACGTCCTAATCCTCTTCTACGGAGCTGATGCCACAATCATAAGCCTTTTATTTGCCGTCTCCGCAATAAGCTGCTACTTTTTGGCACCGCTTGTCGGCAGAATAATAGACCGCATAGGCTATAAGATCGTAATGGTCTCCGATACTCTTATTCTTGTGATTGTATGCTTTTTCTATGGCTTTGCCCACCATATATTCCCTAAGGATGTTGCCTTTATTGTATGCTGCGTCAACTATATCCTTGACTCAATCATTTCACTTGCTTCAATGGCATCAAATATTTATGTACAGGATATTTCCGATTCCCCGGAAGAAATGAGGGCCACGATCTCAACCGGCATCTCGGTAAATCACCTCATCACGATATTCATAGCACTCTTTGGCGGATGGATATGGCAGACGCTTGGAATAGAAATGCTCTTTATCCTTTCGGCTGTACTGGGGCTGTGCAACAGTGCCTATGCCGCAACAATAAAGACAAATAAAGCGAAGTAAAAGCAAAACATAAAATATTATTCATTAATAAGCCCTTACGCGCGGCGCATCCCTGTGCCGCTGTAGGCTTCATAATCCTTAAGCTGCCTGTCGTAGGCCCTTGTTATCGTCTTCATCATCTCCGTGTCGCCTCCCGGGCAATCGGGATGATACATTTTCATAAGATCCTTATAGCGCTTCTTAAGAAGAAGCGGATTGTCGGCTCCGACAAAAAGCGCATCACCGAAATCATCACTGCCGTAAGCATGGCCGTATTTAAGCATTTCGGCAAGCTGGGCTTCCTTATCGTGTATGGCAGCCTCGCGCCTGTTAAGGGCCTGGCGGTCTCTGTCGAGCTCATCAAAGCCTCTTTTTATGGCGGTAAACTTCTGCTCTATTAAATCTTCATTCACGCGCAGCTGCTTAGCCCGCGCGGATAAATGCTCTTCGTATTTGCGATTCTCTTCCTTAGCGTCCTCGAATTCTCTTGAAAAGATAATCCTGCGCCCTTCAAGCTCCTGAGCTTCATTACTGATGCGGATACCCTCTTTAAAAAGCCATAGCTTAAGCTCCTTAAGCTCATCCCCATCGGCATTCTCAAGCTTTGAGAATAATTCCTCTGTATTCATTATACGACCCTCATATATAAAATCCTGTCAGAATCCATGCAGATATATTTAAGCTGCAGCAAACGGAATACATCCCTCTTATTGTACGCCATTTGACGTTATCATACCATATATTGTACTAAATGTGTAGATTTTTTTATAACAATTATTTCTGTATAATAGGTTGCATGAGTTTCCTTAGGAAACGGGGCAATTTACAATGCCATAAAAGCATCAGAATAACTAACAAATACGAGGAGGATTTAAATGGCCTGGTACGAAGAAGCAATATTTTATCACATATATCCTTTGGGAATGCTAAACGCCCCAAAGGAAAATCATTATGACAGAATAGAGCATCGCCTTAAGGAGCTTGATGACTGGATCCCTCACATTAAGGCTATAGGCTGCAATGCGATATATATAGGACCTTTATTCGAATCAGTGGGACACGGATATGAGACTACTGATTATAAGAAGCTTGATTCAAGGCTTGGTGATAATGATGACCTTAAGCATTTTGTAAAGGAGTGCCATAAGGCAGGGATACGCGTGATTTTCGACGGAGTCTTTAATCATACGGGAAGAGACTTCTTCGCCTTTAAGGATATAAAGGAGAACAGGGAGAATTCCCAATACCGCGACTGGTACTGCAATGTGAATTTCTGCGGCAATAATGAATATAACGACGGCTTTTCCTATGATAACTGGGGCGGCTATAATCTGCTTGTTAAGCTTAATCAGCGAAACGGTGCGGTAAGAGACTATATAAGCGATGTTGTAAGATTCTGGGTGAGTGAATTCGATGTTGACGGAATAAGGCTTGATGCCGCGGACGTTCTTGATTTTGACTTTATGAAGATGCTCCGCTATGTGGCGGACACGGTAAAAGAGGATTTCTGGCTCATGGGTGAGGTCATTCACGGAGATTATACCCGCTGGGTTAATGAGAATACTCTTCATTCCGTGACGAATTATACCCTTCATAAGGGCCTGTATTCAGGACATAATGACCATAATTATTTCGAGATCGCCCATACCGTAAAGCGTCTTAATGATATGGCCGGCAGCCGTCCGGGCGGACTTAGGCTTTATAACTTTACCGACAATCATGACGTTGAGCGCATTATCACAAAGCTTAATAATAAGGCTAATTATTATCCGGTCCACATACTTGAATATACGCTCCCCGGAGTGCCTTCGATATATTATGGCTCGGAGTTCGCCATCGAGGGACGTAAGGAGAAGTATTCAGATGATTCCCTAAGACCGCACCTTTCCTATAAGGATTATGCAAATGCCGTTAAAGAGAATCCCCATACCGCTTTTATTGCTGCGCTTTCCAATGCGCGCCATGCCTGCCCTGCACTATCCTACGGAGATTATAAAGAGGTGCTGCTTACTAACAGGCAGTATGCTTTCACCCGTAATACGCAGGATTCGACGGCACTTATTGCAGTTAATAATGATGAGAATCAGGCATGCATACACATAAGCGGCGTACGGGACGGTGAGTATGTAGGCGCCCTCTTAGGCAAAAGGCTTACTGTTTCAAGTGGAAGTGCCGCAATAGAAATCCCGGCAAATTACGGCGAGATTTATATTCCGGAAAGTGAGTATAAAATGCCGGAATTTAAAGTGATATCCGAAGTAAAGCCGGATATGACAAAACCGGCGGATGATAAGGAAACTGAAGCAACAAAACAGGCGGATGATAAAGAAGCCGAAACAGTAAAGCAGGACGCCGGTAATGAAACCGGAGCAGTAAAATCAGATGCCGGCAGCGAAACCGATTGCGGCAAATTTGCCGGCATTGCGTCCCGCACGGACTATGACAGCATGACCATAGAAGAGCTTCAGGCTGCAATCCTTGCGAAAATGGCCGCAAACGGACCGGTAACCGAGGATATGAAGAGAACGGTTTATGAAAACGTGTATCCCGATTCGCTTAGAAACTGGGTAAGGAGCTTTAGATAAATTAAGGCGTATTTGAATAAGAGCATTTGATCTACGGCAGCAATACCGCTTCCCGGCTTGTAGGATCAAAAGCATCTGTATCGGATGGCACAGACCTTGTATTAAGGGTGTAGCCATCCGGTATTGTTTTGGGAGTAAAGCCTGTAACTTCCTTAAAGGCCCGGTTGAAATTCCTGATGGTCAAAAAGCCGCAGCGGAGCATAACGTCTGCGGCCTTTATATCGGGTTCACTGTTTAATATCTCAACAGCTTTTTCTATTCTTACGACATTCACGTACTGCGAGAAAGTCATACCCGCACGCTTCTTAAAATATTTGGAGAAATAGCTTTTGGAAAAGTGCATATATTCAGCAGCGTCCATAAAGGTTATAAATTCATAATCCGTATCTATCTTATTAAGCAGTTTTTTATAACGATTCATTATCTTATCTGAAGAATCAAATCCCAAAAGGGGCAGATTTCTGAAAATCTCCACGACTGCTTCACTGACAATTGCTTCTGTTTTCTTCTCATAGAAAAGATCCTTGGCGGACAGTTCCTTATGGATATAAAGGAGTTTATCGGTAATGCCGTATACATCCGTAAAAACAGGGGATTCAAGGGAATTTGTCAAGGTTATGGGGTGCCCTAACTTCTCATCAAAGAGGCAGACAATAAGAGTACAGCTGTCATCGGCGTCAATATAATGCGTGCTGCCGCTTTGGCAGAAAAGACACTCATTGCTCTTTATATCATACAGGCTGTCGTTAAGCATTATTTGGGCACTGCCGCTTGTGCAGGCAATAAGCTCATGCTCTAAATGCCAGTGTGATATGTTGTGAAGATTTCTGTATTTGCCGACCCACACACGTTCACTGCCGACGTATTCTCTTTTTTCGAATCTGGATATCATAAAACCTCCACAAAATCATGTCCACTTTATTGTGATTATTCAACATTAATAATACACAATAGGACAATAAATGTCCATAAGCGCCAAATGGATTTCTTTAAAAAATCCCTGAATCAGGGTATCGTAAGTTTAAGAAGTTTTTCATATCTTTAATCGGAATTTTTATGGAGGGTTTAACATGGGTAGTTATGAATTTTGGTTTGTGGTAGGTTCCCAGGATCTCTACGGAGAAGAGGTTCTTAAGACGGTTGCATCACGCGCTGACGAGATGGCTTGTGAAATGTCAAAGAAATTGCCTTATCCCCTTAAATATAAGGTTACGGCAATGAGTTCGAATCAGATAACGGAGATAATCCGTGAAGCTAATTATGATAAGAACTGTGCAGGCATTATCACCTGGTGTCATACCTTCTCGCCCAGTAAGATGTGGATCAACGGACTTAAGGATTTACAGAAGCCCTGGTGCCATTTTGCAACACAGTACAATCGCGAGATCCCCAATGATGAGATTGACATGGATTTCATGAATTTGAACCAGGCAGCACACGGCGACAGAGAGCATGGATTTATAGGTGCCCGCCTTCGTGCATCAAGGAAAATCATTGCCGGCTACTGGCAGGATGAGGATGTGTTGAAGCGTATCGGCGACTGGATGAAGGCAGCAGTAGGTGCGGCATTCTCAAGACAGATGAAGGTAATGCGCTTTGGCGACAACATGCGTGATGTTGCGGTTACAGAAGGCGATAAGGTAGAGGTGCAGATCAAGCTCGGCTGGGAAGTTAATACCTGGGCAGTAGGTGATCTTACGACAGAGATGGCTAAGGTTACTGAAGATGAGATTGATGCACTTATGGAGGATTATAAGGCTTCCTATGATATAGCAACGGATGATATCGATGCGATCCGTTATCAGGCAAGAGAAGAGATTGCCATGAAGAAGATGATGGATGCTAACGGCTGCAAGGCCTTTGCCAATACTTTCCAGGACCTTTACGGAATGGAGCAGCTTCCCGGACTTGCTTCACAGCATCTTATGTCCCTTGGCTATGGTTATGGCGGCGAGGGCGACTGGAAGGTCAGCGCCATGACTTCCATAATGAAGGCTATGGGTGAAAACGGAAACGGTGCTTCTGCATTTATGGAAGATTATACATATCATCTTGTAAAGGGTCAGGAATATTCCCTCGGTGCTCATATGCTTGAGGTATGTCCCTCTGTTGCCGCAGGGCGTCCGAGGATTGAGACACATCATCTGGGAATAGGCATGAATGAGAAAGATCCCGCCCGTCTCGTATTTGAAGGCAAGGCAGGAAGCGCAATCGTTGCAAGTCTTATTGATATGGGCGGACGCCTAAGACTCATAGTTCAGGATATTGAGGCAGTTAAGCCGATCATGCCCATGCCGAACCTTCCCGTGGCTCGTGTTATGTGGCGTGCACTTCCCGATCTTACAACAGGCGTTGAATGCTGGATTACGGCAGGCGGCGCACATCATACGGTTCTTTCCTATGACGTAAGTGCAGAGCAGATGAAGGACTGGGCGAATATAATGGGAATTGAATTCGTTCATATTACGAAGGATACGACAGTAGAGAGTCTTGAGAAGGAATTATTCCTCAATGACCTTGCATGGAAGCTTAAGTAAAATAATTTGGAGGGTTCCCAAATGGGGGCAGGAAGAGATTCTTCCTGCCCCCTTTTTTATGCACGGGATAAATCCCTTCCTACTCAATCTACATTCCCGCATCCTTTATAAATGCCACATATCCCTTATAGGTCTCATAGATATCAGCCTTGGAGGTTGCTTCCCAGGGTGCATGCATATTAAGCACTCCCACACCGGCATCTATAACATTCATCCCGTAAAGCGCCAGAATATATGCTATTGTTCCGCCGCCGCCCGCATCTACCTTACCAAGCTCGGCTGTCTGATAGGAAACCTTATTCTTATCAAATATCGCCCTTATATGTGCCATATATTCGGCATTGGCATCATTAGAGCCTGATTTACCTCTTGAACCCGTGAATTTATTAAATACCATTCCATGCCCTAAGAAAGCAGCATTCTTCTTCTCAAATACCGATTCATAGGTGGGATCGAAGCAGGCGCTTACATCGCTTGAGAGCATACAGGAAGAAGCAAGCGCTCTTCTTAGCTTAAGCTCTGAATATTCACCCATAAGTGCCATGATCTCGGCAAGTGTATTCTCAAAAAATTGTGACCGCATTCCCGTTGCACCAACAGAACCTATCTCCTCCTTATCAACAAGAAGACAGCAGGAGGTCCTCTCAACCTCTTCAACCTCAAGCATTGCCTTTAACGAAGGATATGCGCATACCCTGTCATCCTGGCCGTAGGCCAAAATCATTGAACGGTCAAACCCTGCTTCTCTTGATTTTCCCGCAGGTACAACCTCAAGCTCTGCAGATACAAAATCCTCTTCCTCGATATCATAATCATCTTTTAGGATTTTAAGGATATTGGCCTTAACGGGATCCTTTTTAGCCTCCTCATTATCCTGATCCTTTTGGGAAGATGCAGTAAGTACAAGCGGTTTATTGCCTATTACTATATCAAGGGCTTCTCCCTCAACAACCTTGGCTCCATCCTTTTCAAGCTGCTTTGATGCCAAATGGATGAGCAGATCTGATACGAAGAATACAGGATCATCCTCAGCCTCTCCCACATTAATCTCAACCGTGACCCCGTCTTTTTTAACAACAACGCCGTGTATCGCAAGAGGGATCGTTACCCACTGATATTTCTTAATTCCTCCGTAATAATGGGTATCAAGATATGCTATCTGCGAAGCTTCATAAAGAGGATTCTGCTTAACATCCATTCTGGGCGAATCGATATGCGCTCCTAATATATTCATACCCGCCTCAAGCGGGGTATTGCCTATATTAAACAGCGCAACCGCCTTATTCATGTTAACGGCATATATCTTATCTCCCGCCTTAAGGGTTCTTCCTGAATCTATAGCCTCTTTAAGCTCAGTATATCCGGCCTTTTCAGCTGCATTTACTATCGTATCTACGCATTCTCTTTCCGTTTTGGAAGCATCTAAGAAAGTCATATATTCTCTGCTAAGCTGTTCAACCTTCTTAATGTCCTCCTTTGTATATTTCTCCCATACGCTTTTATTCTCCATAATGGCATTCCTCCTTAAAAGTATGAATCTATCTGTCCCTTATTCTATCATCATTGTCAATGCAGCAGACCATCAGAGCACCAGAAACTTATACTTCTCCACGCTGTACAGTGGTACGAAGGGAATCATGATGGGCACGCTCTTTACATAAGCCTGATACTCAGGATCCTCGCCGTAATTCTTATTCTGTCTTATCTCAAGTCTCCTGGCACCGCTGAACATTATAAACACTATACCGATATATCCGAGGATTGCCACGATCCACTGGAATACGGAAGTAAGAGAAGTGACTCCTGCTATAAAGATACCTGTCCATATCAAAAGCTCACCTAAATAATTAGGGCAGCGCACAAAGGAAAATAAGCCCTTGTCACAGAATCTTGAAGGATTGATTTTCTTCTGTCTGTTCTTGGATAAATCAGAAGCTGACTCCAGTGCAATTCCGCCAACCGTGATTATCGTTCCGATTACATAAGATGCGGTAACTTTAGTATCGCCATTACTGAACCTGAAGTACACAGGCGATATCATCATCAGATAGAGTACTCCGCAAAACAGCCACAGCATGATTTTTACGAACAGACTCATACCCGAGCCGTCCTTAATCTCCGTCTTCATATGCTTTTGGTAGCTCTTACTCTTTATCTCCCTGTACAGCAGAAATCCGCTCAGCCTGAAACCATACAGTATCATGATAATCGATGTGATCATAATGGCAGGGGTCAGCTCATTCCTAAACAGAAAAAGCATGGCAGCGCCCTGCCCTGATATGGCAAAACCATAACCTATAGAGATAAAATATATATACTTGTAGAATCCGACAGCGCAGCATAAAAGCGCCACAATTAATAAAATCATTAAACCGTTCATAACCATACCTCCCAGATTCTGAGCACACGCATTCCTACGCTTTCTTATTTATTAATGCCAATTTTCAGACTTAGTATCATCAGCGATCAATCTGCAGAATATTGTATCACATATTTAAGAAAATGATACAGCACAACTGCGCGGATGTAAGCCTTATACGAAATAAGAGACTTGCAAATATGCAAATCTCTTATCGTTTATCTTATTTATCGTGCCGCACATTATGTTCCGGGCGGATCAC
>R03__coassemble_503_pt1 | contig 22064 bp, 22 predicted proteins | sample R03__metabat2_low_PE_060 | metagenome-assembled genome bin R03
CCTATTACAATGGCAGAAACGACTGCAATTATTACTTCTTTCATAGTCACCTCATAAACCGACTTACATAATACACCTACCTTATGGATTATACACAAGCTTTGAGCACATTTCAAATCCATTATATAACTAAAATGTGTACAAAAAGTGCGCAAAAGATGCCCTGCCTCATTTGGCAGGGCATCTTTATTCAATTGCCGCTTTAATTACGGCTGTTTTCATTTACTCAGTAAATGTTATGCAAACGGATTCTCTGTGGGATAACGATCGCCTGCAGGCTGATTGTAACCAATCTCGTCAACCTTAACACCGATATACTTAAATACCTCAAAGAGTGATTTTCCCACATGACCGAATGCAACTGCGCCATGATGAGGATAATTCTTCTCAATGAGAACATGACGGTAGAAACGTCCCATTTCAGGAATAGCGAATACACCGATACCGCCAAAGGAACGTGTTGCAACAGGAAGAACCTCGCCTTCTGCTACATATGCACGCAGAATGTTGTCAGCTGTTGACTGCAGACGATAGAAGGTAATATCTCCGGGAACAATATCGCCCTCGAGTGTTCCGTTTGTAACCTCGATGGGAAGTGAACGAGCCATGATTGCCTGATATTCCATGGAGGGCTTAACAAGCTTCTTAGAGCAGGTGTTGCCGCAATGGAAGCCCATGAATGTATCGGTATGCTTGTAATCAAACTTGCCTTCGATAGAATCCTTGTACATACACTTAGGAACAGAGTTGTTGATATCAAGAAGTGTAACGATATCATCTGAAACTGCAGTACCGATGAACTCGGATAAGCATCCGTAAATATCTACTTCACAGGATACAGGAATTCCGCGGCCCGTTAAGCGGCTGTTAACATAGCAGGGAACGAATCCGAACATTGTCTGGAATGCAGGCCAGCACTTACCGGCAATTGCAAAGTATTCCTTCGAACCCTTGTGAGCCTCGATCCAGTCTGTAAGAGTAAGCTCATACTGTGCAAGCTTGGGAAGAACCTCGGGCTTATTATTGCCGTCGCCAAGCTCTTTTTCCATATCCTTAACAACATCAGCGATACGGGGATCGTTGTCAAGCTTATGATATGCTTCGTAAAGGTCAAGTTCTGAGTTCTCTTCAATCTCAACGCCTAAGTTGTAAAGCTGCTTTATAGGTGCATTACATGCAAGGAAATTAAGAGGTCTGGGACCGAATGTAAATATCTTAAGACCCTTAAGAGCTGCAATTGCGCGTGCTACGGGGATAAAATCATGGATCATGTCAGCGCAATCCTCAGCATCGCCTACAGGATACTCGGGGATATATGCTCTTACATTACGGAGTGCTAAATTATAGCTTGCATTAAGCATACCGCAGTATGCATCACCACGGCCCTTTGTGGTAACTGAATCATAATCTTCTTCAGCTGCTGCACAGAACATTTTAGGTCCGTCAAACTGCTGAGCCAGCATTGTCTCTGAAATCTCGGGGCCGAAGTTGCCAAGATATACGCAAAGAGCATTACAGCCTGCCTTCTTGATATCTTCAAGTGCCTGAAGCATATGGATCTCGCTCTCGATAATGGTAATCGGGCACTCATAAATATCAGCTGCATCATATTTCTGTGCATAAGCTGCAACAAGTGCTTTTCTTCTTGACTCTGTCAGTGCTGCAGGGAAGCAGTCACGGCTGACACCGACGATACCGATTTTAATCTTGGGAATATTATTCATTTGTAACCTCCTATGATAAGTATTGTGTTAGTGCCCATATATTTTTAATTACTGTGACACTAAATTAATTTTATAAAATATACCCCAATCTCTCAAGGGTAAATTTCATTTATTAAGTTGATTTTTTTATCCGGCTTTACCGGCAATTCGGATTATATAAAGTCCGCAATATCTATATTCTCGCCCGTAAGCCCCACATATGCGCCGTCTGCGGCTTCAGATGCATCCTTATGAGCCAAAAGCCACTTATTGCAGGCTGTCATCCACTTATCCTCTTCGTTAAGGGGCTTAAAATCAGGAGCGGCAATATTTGTTCCCTTAGGAAGCACAACTATTACCTTAAAGCCTTCGCTCTTCTTAGCCGAGCAGGGTGCATAGTGAAGAGTTGTTGCATATACTTCGACCACCTGTCCTGCCTTCGCATAAAAAGCCTTAACCTTAGTCGTATCAAGCTTGCCGTCTTCAATATCATCCATTGTGGCAAGAAGAAGGATAAAATCACGTGAACCGATATTTACTTCGCTGTCACGATGGTATTCCAAGCAGTTGAGCTTTGTATTATGACCATTGCAGTATCCTATCTGAATAGGCATTCCGCCATAGGCATTGTTCTGTAAATATCCAAAGGCATCCGTATACTCAAGAGCCGCTTTGCTTGTCACATACTCAACGCCGTCAGGAAGAGGCGTCTCATCTTCAAGCGCCTTTAAAAGGGCATCTGTGTTGTAGCCTTCAAGAACCTTGCCGTATTTCTTAAATTCGGGATCAGTAACCTTATAAATCTGCATTGTAGCCTCCTTATCTTTATCTTCTTAATTGTTGACCTTTATCAGTACAGACATTTTACTGTAGGATAAAGCTTTTTAAACTGCTGATATTTCTTCTCGTATTTAGCCGTAAGTTCGGGATCGGGAAGAACCTCTCCAACTACCTTTACAAGCTTATCTGCAGCCTCTTCAACTGATGCATACTCGCCGCAGCCCACAGCCGCAAGAATTGCTCCGCCGTATCCGGGTCCTTCCTCGGATTCAATCTCCTGTACTGCAATTCCAAGCACATTGGCCATGATTTTCTTCCAGAGGGGACTCTTAGCTCCGCCGCCGCATATCTTGGTCTTCTCGATCTTGATTCCAAGTGATCTTGCCACCTCGAAGGAATCACGGATGCCAAAAGCAACGCCTTCAAGCACGGCCTGCGTCATGTCGGCACGTGTTGTATCCATGGACATTCCTATAAACATTGCACGGGCATCGGGATTGTTATGAGGGCTTCTCTCGCCCATAAGATAAGGCAGGAAGAATACATTATTCTCACCAAGCTTATCTATCTGCTTCTGCTGGGCAGCAAAATCAGTTGTACCGATAATGTCCTCCATCCACCACTTATTGCAGGATGCGGCGGAAAGCATGCAGCCCATAAGATGATAATGTCCGTCGGAATGGGCAAACGCATGAAGCGCGTTATTCTCATCCACGCAGAAGTCCTTGCTTGAGATAAATATCGTTCCGCTCGTACCAAGGGAAATATTGCATCTTCCATCGCCTACCGTACCTGTTCCGATAGCTGCAGCAGCATTATCCCCGGCGCCTGCTATAACCTTAACACTTTCGGGGAAGCCAAGCTCCTTTGCCACATCTTCCCTGATATTGCCGACAACCTCGTAGCTTTCATAAATCTTAGCCAGCTGATTTTCCTTGACGGAGCATATCTCCATCATCTCTTTAGACCAGCACTTATTCTTAACATCGAATAAAAGCATGCCCGATGCATCGGAAACATCCGTACAATGAACTCCCGAAAGCTTATAAGCGATATAATCCTTGGGAAGCATGATTTTCGCAATCCTGGCAAAAAGCTCCGGCTCGTTTTCCTTCATCCATAAAATCTTCGGAGCGGTAAAGCCCGCAAAAGCGATATTTGCCGTGTACTCAGACAGTTTATCCTTGCCTATTACATTATTAAGGTACTCCGTTTCCTTGCCTGTTCTGCCGTCGTTCCATAATATGGCAGGGCGGATGACATTATCCTCATCATCAAGAACAACAAGTCCGTGCATCTGACCGCCAAAGCTTATTCCGGCAATCTGACTCTTATCACATCCGGCTGTGAGTTCTTTAAGGCCTTCTATGGTCTTCTCCCACCAGTCTTCGGGTTTTTGCTGGGACCATCCCGGATTGGGAAATTCCAGCGGATATTCCTTGGAAACAATGTTCTTAATGGCACCCTTTTCATCCATCAGAAGCAGCTTTACGGCAGATGTTCCCAAATCGACACCAATGTATAGCATAGTAACCCTCCTTATGATTTTCTTATCCTCTATTTTAAATTTAATCAACTGACAATGCAATAGCCCCGACCGAGGGCCGAGGCTATTTTTTGATTTATTGCCATTCACATTTTTCATCTTGCGATGAAGCCGGTAATGTTAACTGTGAAGGTAATCATATCTTAGCTTTCATACGGCTTAATAGTCTGAATCGTTCCATCTTCTGCTATGGTAAGCTCAGTATATTTTACGCATCTTCTGTGATTGATTCCATTTGAGAATTCACAGTCATGATAAAATAAATACCATTTCCCGTGATACTCAACAATCGAGTGGTGTGTCGTCCAGCCTATTACCGGCTCCATGATCCTGCCTGCATAAGTAAAGGGACCATCCGGCTTATCACTTACGGCATATACAATATAATGAGTGGTCCCGGTAGAATAGGACAGATAATACTTGCCGTTGTATTTATGCATCCAGGGGCCTTCAAAGTATCTGCGCTCCTCATCCTTTCTCTTAAGGGGCTTGCCCTCTTCATCCAATATCGTAAGCATTTTAGGCTCTGCCGCAAAGGACTTCATGTCATCGCTCATAACCGCAAACATGGGGCCTAAAGCATCGGCTTCGGGATCGGGTTCCGGCGAAAAAGGAGCCGCAGGGTTATATTCCCCGCTTTCCCATCTTTCAAGCTGTCCTCCCCATAATCCGCCGTAATATACATATATTTTTCCGTCATCATCCTTAAGGACTGCCGGGTCTATGCTGTAGCTTCCTTCTATATAATTATCCTGCGGAACAAACGGCCCCTCCGGTTTATCGCTTTCGGCAACGCCGAGCCTGAATATTCCGTCCTTATCCTTTGCCGGGAACACCAGATAATATTTATCATTTGTGTATACAGCATCGGGAGCCCACATCTGCTCCTTAACCCACGGAACATCATCCTCTGAAAGTGCCAGGCCGTTATCAACGCACTCCGCCTCAGGATTATCCATCGACAGCACATGATAATCCTTCATCTGATACTCATCGCCGTCGTCATTATCTTCCCCATCATGGGGAAAATCATGTGAGGGATATATATAAATTTTATCGTTATACACATGGGCAGAAGGATCTGCCGTAAATATATGTGTAACAAGTGGTTTTCTCTGTTCGCTCATTTTTGCAACCTCATCCGTTAATATTTGTGCTAAAACATAAAGCTTTTCTCTGCCGCCAGTCTGCATCAGCCCTTAACGGCACCTGCCGTAAGGCCTTCTACTATCTGGTTCGCGAAGCAGCAGTAGACAATAACTGTAGGAATAATCGCTACTACTATGGCCGCAAACATCTGACAGTAGTTCGTGTTATAGGGCCCGACGAATTTGGTAAGGGATACCGGCAGCGTCTTTTTAGTCTCTTTGGAGATAAATACCATTGCAAGGAGAAGCTCATTCCAGTTAGCTACGAAGGTCATAAGTCCCGTAACCATAAAGCCTGTCTTGGCAAGCGGAAGAGCAACCGTTCCGAATATCTTGTAAATGGAACACCCGTCAATGCAGGCTGCCTCTATAAGCTCATTTGGAATACTGTCAAAAAATCCAACCATTATATAAATGGTAACCGGCAGTGAAAACGTAACATAGGGAATTATCAAGCCTGTAAGGGTATTGGACAGTTTAAGCTTTGCAAACTCGATAAACAGCGGTATTAAGAGGCAATGTACGGGGATCATCATACCTGCCAAGAAGTAAGTCATCATAAGCTTCGATAGCTTCCAGCGAAGTCTTGATATTGCAAAAGCCGCCATTGCGCCTACAAGCATTGATACTACAAGTGCCACGCCGCAGACTATGAAAGAGTTAAGTGTTGCCCTGCCTAAGTTACCCTTAGTCCATGCGAATATGTAGTTGCCGAGCATTATGTTATCCGGCATTGCCCAGGGGGATATCATAAGCGTTGCATCATCCTTAACCGAGGTTATAAGAACCCATAAAAGAGGAAGAATGTATAATATTGCAAGGAGTATTAAGAATGCATATATAAATATCTGAGAGGTTTTGACTTTTCTATTCTGTTGTGAAATTGTTTCTGTTTTACTCATCGTCCCGCCTCCTACATCTCATAATTATCCACTTTGATGAACTTGTTTATAAGGAATGTCACTATAAGGCACATTACCAGCAGGGTTATACCTATCGTACAGCCATAGCCCAGTTTATTGTACTTAAATGCCTGATCGTAAAGGTGAGTAGCTATAACATCGGCCTTGTGGCTTAAGAAGCCTTCCGGGATCATGTTGTAGATAAGGTCGAAGAACTTAAGCGAACCTATCGCATTTAAGGACATTGCCGTTGCTACCATTGGCTTTATAAGCGGAAGGGTTATATGTATAAATGACTGGCCTTTTGTACACCCGTCTATATACGAGGCTTCGTAAAGGGATTTACTGATACCTGATATCTGTGCCATGTAGAGCATCATTGACTGGCCTACATACTGCCATAAGGCTACAAAGGAGATTACTATGATCGGCAGTATTATGAAGCCTTCCGTATTGAACAGCCACTGCGGTCCGTCTACACAGTCTTCCAAAATTCCCATCGATGCCAGCATCTGGTTGATACCAAGCTTCGGAGTGAATATGAACATCCACAAAAGACCTAAGGCAGCAGAAGAAAGTACACAGGGCAGATAGTAAAGGTTCTTGAAAAAGTCACGGCCCTTTTTGATATTTGTAAGAAGTGCTGCCAGCACAAGTCCCATTATAAGCTGCGATACACACGAAAAAATCATAAAGAAAATCGAATTCTTAAGCGCGTTGCGCATTGTTTCATCTTTAGTGAAAAGCTTAACATAGTTCTTAAACCCAACAAATTCGGGTTCATAATTTGTCTTGTAATTACACAGCGAATAATAGAATGCCTTGCATACCGGTACGAAAAGAACTGCGGTAAACAGGATGAACGCCGGTGCGATAAACAATATGATCGCCTTCTTGTTGCGCAATAGTTTGTCCATAAGTAACCTCCTAATATTTATCTTCAGTGCTGACCTTTCTAACAAAGGCACTGCCTGTCCCTGTTAGAAGGGCCAGCACCCATTTGGGTGCCGGCCCCAAAATCACTTAATATGATTTACCAAACGTTCTCTTCGTAGTAATCCTGGATAGGCTGAAGAGCTGTTGTGGGATCTTCTCCCTTGAAGATTTCTACGAAGCAGTTATCAAATGTTGAACCTGCCTCTGTATCGTAGAGGGACTCATTGTAGAAACCGAATGTTGCTGAAGCATTCTTGAATACATCCATAACATATGCAAGTTCGGGAGGAGCGATCGTAGCATCATACTCAACTGATGTTACAGGGATCTTGCCGCCGACTTCTGCTGTATACTTCTGAGCTGTATCGTCTGTGAAGTACTTCATAAGAGCTGCTGCTGCTTCGGGATGCTTTGTGGATGAGCTCATTGCAAGTGAATCTGACTTAGCAATAACTCTGTTAGCATCTGCTGAAGAACCGTCAACTGCGGGGAATGCGAATACGCCAACCTTGTCAGCAAAACCTTCTGCACATGATCCGTTAATCTGGCCGATTGCCCATGAACCCTGGATAAGGATAGCTGCTTCGCCATTGTAGAATGCTGCTGTAGCGATATCATTGTCATCGCCTGCTGCTGTCTTCTGGAAGTACTGTGAAAGCTCCTGGATCTGCTTGCCGGCATTTATAACCTTCTCATCCATCCAGTCTGTCTCATGATTTGCAACAGCGTCAAGATCAAGACCGTTTCTGTCGCAGAGGTAACCTGCTACCATTGATAAGCACCATGCTGTGCCTGCTGAAATTGTAATAGGTGTGTAACCCTTATCCTGAAGCTTCTGGCATGCATCAAGAAGCTCTGAGAATGTTGTGGGAACTGCTGCGCCTGCATCTTCGAACATCTCTGTGTTGTAGAATACGCATGCTGCTGCGATATTAAGAGGAATAGCATAGATTCCGTCATCATATGTGCCGCCTGCAAATACTGCATCTGATGTGAAGGTACCCTTCCATCCGTCTGCTTCAAGGTAATCATCAAGCTTAGCTGCTACGCCGGGCTTTACATAATCATCAAGGTTAGGTCCGGGAGATACGATGAATACATCAGGTGTCTCATCAGCTGCTACCAAAGCATTGAGCTTTGAGTAATACTCTTCAAGGTTTGTTGTGATAGGTGTGCAGTGGTACTGACCTTCGTAATCCTTATTGAATCTCTCGATTACATCTGCATATCCTAAAGAAATAAGATCTTCTGTTGCATTGAGGTCATCCCAGAACATCCATGTGATCTCTTCAACCTCACCGTCTGCTGCGGGCGCTGCTTCTGCTGTCTCTTCTGCTTCTGCTGCTTCTTCTGTTGCTGCTGCTGCGGGTGCTGCTTCACCTGTATCTGTTGAAACACCGCATCCTGCGAGTAAGCTCATTGTCATTGCTGCCGAAAGAGCTACTGCCAAAAACTTTTTCATACTCATTTGTTGTTTTCCTCCTTTGGAAATAAATTGTTGGTGAAACTCGGTAATGCAATAGTAACCCCTGTCAGCATGTATCACTACACAAAAATTGCTTTTTTGATTACTAAAAATTGCTATTTTTTGATTATTTTATTCGCCACAAAATAGCAATTTGTTGAAACCATTCAAAAAATAACCACATTTTTTGTGCAATTCCAATCAATGAATATTTTGATATTCACTTTTTCGCAAAAATATTGTATTATTTTCCCATGATTTGAGACATAAATCTTGCTTGAAATTTAGCACGAATTAAGAAAGGATTTGATTTTAAAATGATTAAAATTCTTGATGGTGTGAAAGAAACCGTTGATTTTGAGAGCAATTCAACGCTTCTTCTATATGATAATGTAGATAATGAAGAGTACCCGGTTCACTGGCATACACCTGTTGAAATAGTAATGCCGCTTGTAAATGATTACACAATAGAATGCGGGGATATTACCTATTATTTAAGAGAAGGCGACATCTTAATGATCGCACCGGGAATCCTTCATCATATATACGCAAACGAAGGACGGCGCATAATCTTCCAGGTTGATCTTAAGATGCTGCAGAATTTTGAAGAGTTCGATTCCTTCTTTTCTTTTATGAATCCTGCCATATCCATAACGCCCGAGGATTATCCGGCCATACACGAAGACTGTGCCCGGCTTATGAAAGAAATCGCAGATGAGTATTTTGGCAGTGCTCCTCTTAATAATGTGGCGATAGTATCAAAGTTTCTTCAGATACTGGTAATGGTTGGAAGAGCATACACCTCATCAGCTGACCGGTTTACGGCAATAAAGCCCACCAAGCAGCAGGAATATACGGAAAAGCTTATGAGCATCTGCGAATATATAAACAAGCACTGCACCGAGGACTTGACCCTGGATGAGATTTCGGAGATAGCAGGCTTTTCCAAATACCATTTTTCAAGACTCTTCAGGGAGTTTTCAGGAGTCCCCTTCCTTAAGTATCTTAATACGCGGCGTATAGCCTATGCCGAAAAGCTCCTTTTAGATCCTTCCATATCAGTTACGGAAGTAGCCATAAATTCCGGCTTCAACAGCATCTCGGCCTTTATGCGTATGTTCAAGATAATAAAAGGCTGCACGCCTACGCAGTTCAGAAATCTTAATCATTAATTTCAGGAGGTGATTTTTACATGTTCTACAGATTTACGTTCCCGGAAGGAAAGCAGAAGGCATTTACGCTAAGCTATGATGATAATCAGATATTCGACAGACGCCTTGTGGATATCATGAACAAAAATTCCCTTAAGGGAACCTTTCATCTAAACGCCGGCAAATTAGACATTACAACGGATAAAGACTTTTTCATAAGTACCGACGAGATCCCTTCCCTTTATAAAGGGCATGAGGTTGCCTGTCACGGCTTTACCCATCCCTTCTTCTCCCACACTTCTTCCCAGCAGATAGTATCCCAGCTTTGGGAAGAGAGAAAGGTCTTGGAAAAGGCTGCCGGCTACCCGGTGCGCGGCATGAGCTACCCCTATGGTGATTTTACCCAGAGGATAATAGATTATGCAAAGGCTGCGGGGATCGAATATTCAAGAACAGTTGAAAATACAATGGAATTTAATCTCCCGGAGGATTTCATGCGCTGGCATCCCACCTGCCATCACAATGACGCCCTGTCACTTGCAGACAGATTCTTAGAACCGGTTAAATTTAACAGGCTTAACCTTTTCTACGTATGGGGTCACAGCTTTGAATTCGACAGGGAGAATACCTGGGATATGATGGAAGAATTCTGCAATAAGATCGGCGGACATGACGATATATGGTATGCAACGAATATCGAGATCAAGGATTATATCACCGCCGCACAGAATCTCATCACTTCAGCGGACGGATCAATCCTTTATAACACAAGCGCAATACCGGTATTTATTGCAGACGAAGATAACCGCATCCACAGGATAGGGCCCGGCGAATGCGTGGGTCTGTAAAAGGTTACCTTAACTCTCTATGTCTTCGCTTGCGGCAACTGCCGAAATTACCGAAGATACAGCGGCAATGACAACCGCAACTACAATAACAACAAAAACTATACCAACAAACAATACCATAATAATATCTCCTTATCATCGCACACAGCAATCCAAGAACAGATTATAAGTGCTCACACTGATCATTGTATCAATCCTTATCGAAAATTGTCAACAAGGCATGCGGCGCACCTGCGCCTCATGCTTTTTGAGTTTAAAGAGAATCTCAAGTGCTTCCTTTACCGATTTTAATTTAAGGGATGATGAGCCTCCGATATAATGGATGGGAACCTCTATCGTCTTATAATTCCTGCAGTAAAATCTCATCTCCGTCTGGTACATATGACCTGTGGACAAAAACTTATCAAAATCAAACGTGCCAAGAACCTCTGCCGTAAACGCTTCAAAGCCGCTTGTCATATCCTTAAGCTTTGTGCCCAGCACAAGATTGGCCAGAATCGTACCGCCCGAAGATAATATCCTTCTGTAAAGAGGATGATTGCTGATGTCGCCTCCCTCAACAAAACGCGAACCCCATACGCAATCATACCCTTCTTCAAACTTTTCGATAAACTGCGGGATCTCATCGGGATTGTGGCTGCCGCCGCCATCCATTTCAATCACGCACTGTGCGCCATCCAAAAGGGCCCTTCTATAGCCTTCAAGATAGCAGGAAATCACGCCCGTGGACTTTTCATAAAAGATACACTTTACTCTTCCTGTCGATTCATAGCTTCGTATTATTTCTTCGGTTCTATCCTTTGAAAATCCGTCAATCACAGGATACAGATATAAATTATCATAAGGGAGGGCCAGTATCTTCTCAATAACCTGCCCCATTGTAGCCTCTTCGTTTGCCACCGGCATAACGATTATGGTTTTTTTCATTATTAGACCGTCCTATCTGTTATTCCAACATTTTCCTCTTAAAAGAAATTGCACATCTTATCAACCGGGTTCTATACAAATCTTCGGATCGTAATTATCGTTCTGTAGAAAGCACTGCTGTACTTAATTCCGGTTGCCTGTGTGCTTGCATGAACAATCGTATTGTTGCCTACATAAATAGCCACATGTCCGCCGTAATACAGAATATCACCGGGCTGGACATCCGAATAAGAAACCTCTCGGCCTGCTGCCGACTGTGCATAAGAGCTTCGCGGAAGACTTATTCCGAAGTGGGCATAAACAGCCGATGTGAATCCGGAGCAGTCACACCCTTCTGTAAGCGAAGTGCCGCCCGGCACGTAAGGATTACCCACAAACTGGCAGGCATAGCTTGCAATCTCCGCTCCCTTTGATGAATCTCCGGAGCTTGATGATGATGAGGACGAAGAATCCGAAGAGCCGGAATCCTGAGTTTCAGAAGATCCTGAATCCTGCGATTCATCGGAAGAACTTTCGCTCCCATCAGAAGAATCTGCTTTTGCCGCAGCTTCAGCCTTCTTTTTAGCTTCAGCTTCGGCCTTCTTTTTAGCTTCCTCTTCCGCCTTTTTCTTGGCTTCTTCCTCAGCCTTCTTTGCAGCTTCTTCTTTTTCTATTGCCTTTATCTCGGCTGCCTGTTTCTTAATCTCAGCCTTGTATTCACTGGCCTGCTTTTTGGCCTCGGCCATTTCATCATCAAAATTCTCTAAGGTTGCCTTTTTTTCTTCTATCATTGCAGCAAGGTAAGACTTCTGGGATTCCATGTCCGCCTGCATTTCTTCCATTTCCGAAAGTTCCGTCTCCAAAGCTTCCTTTTTGGACTCAACCTCTTCCTTAGTCTGCTGATATTCTTCAAGCAGGCGCCTGTCATATTCATACAGGCGTTCCGTATAATCAACCTTATTGACAAGCTCCGCAATACTCTGGGATTGAAGCATCAATGTCAGATAGCTCGTATCTCCCTTTTCATACATGAACTTGATGCGCCGGTTCATTGCCTTATGCTGCTCTTCTTCTCTTGCTACGGCATCTTCATACTCATCTGTTGCCGTATCTATCTGCCCGTTCTTATCCTCTATATCCGCATCAAGCACATCTATTGACAGCAGAAGATCCACAAATTCTTCGTCGATTTCCTCAAGCTCAGCCTCCATCTCTTCCTGCTCATCTTCCATGGAATCAATGCTGGTCTGAATCTTATCAAGCTTATTTTGTGTCTCTTCTTTCTGCTGCTCTGCTTCTTCCTTCTTCTTCGTAATATCACTGAGCGTTTCCGCATGCAGGAAGGTTGCGCAGGATAAGGACATACTGCATATAAGCAGCGCGGATACTGCCTTTTTTATCAGGCTGTGCCGACCCCTTTTTCTTATAACATGTTTCATATCAATTCCCCTTTAATTGATACCAAACTCCCCATCTTTATTGTTCCTTATGCCGCCGTTTCTACAGATCGCAGTTGCCGACTGTTCTCGGGAACGGTATTACGTCCCTTATATTGCTCATTCCGGTAAGATACATTACGCATCTCTCAAAGCCCAGACCGAATCCCGCATGACGCGCTGTACCATACTTTCGAAGATCAAGGTAAAAATCATAATCCTCCTTCTTAAGACCCAGCTCATTCATTCTCTCAAGAAGCTTCTCATAATCATCCTCTCTCTGACTGCCGCCGATTATCTCGCCGATTCCGGGAACCAGGCAGTCCATTGCGGCAACTGTCTTGCCGTCCTCATTAAGTTTCATATAGAAAGCCTTTATTTCCTTAGGATAATCCGTTACGAATACAGGACGCTTAAATTCCTTCTCCGTAAGATATCTCTCATGCTCTGTCTGCAGATCACAGCCCCAGAAAACCTTATAATCAAATTCATCATTGTGCTTTTCCAATATCTTAATGGCATCAGTATATGTAACATGGCCAAAATCCGAATTAAGCACATGCTCAAGTCTCTCAATAAGTCCCTTGTCTACAAAATTATTAAAGAACTGCATCTCTTCGGGAGCATTCTCAAGCACGTAACGGATGATATATTTAATCATGCTTTCAGCCAAAATCATATCATCCTTAAGATCCGCAAAGGCAATCTCCGGCTCTATCATCCAGAATTCCGCAGCATGACGCGTCGTATTGGAATTCTCGGCTCTAAATGTCGGTCCAAAGGTATATACATTCTTAAATGCCATTGCATAGGTCTCGCAGTTAAGCTGCCCGCTTACGGTAAGATTCGTTGCCTTTCCGAAGAAGTCTTCGGAATAATCAACCTTGCCGTCTGCCTTGGGGATATCATTCTGATCAAGCGTCGTTACCTGGAACATCTCTCCTGCGCCCTCACAGTCAGAACCGGTAATTATCGGTGTATGCACATAGACAAAATCCCTTTCCTGAAAGAACTTATGAATAGCATAAGCCGCAAGTGAGCGGACGCGGAATACTGCCTGGAAGGTGTTTGTACGTGCTCTTAAGTGATTTATCGTACGCAGATATTCAAGCGAATGTCTCTTCTTCTGAAGAGGATAATCCGGTGTCGATGCACCTTCTATAACAATCTCCCTTGCCTGTATCTCAAAGGGCTGCTTAGCTTCCGGAGTAGGTACCAGGGTGCCTGTTACTATAAGCGCAGCACCTACGTTTAATTTGCTTATCTTATCAAAGTTATCAAGTGAATCCGCATACACAATCTGAAGCGGTTCGAAAAAGGTTCCGTCATTTAAAACAATAAACCCGAAGGTCTTAGAATCCCTCACCGAACGCACCCATCCGCTTACGGTGATTTCTTTGTTTAGATACTCTTCCTTGTTGTGAAATAATTCTCTTATCTGTACTGAATCCATTTTCTCATACTTCCTTTTCATATATGTTTAAGCGTCTTATCCGCTTAATATCAATAACTGCCGGTAATCCTAAGACTGCCTTACTCCGCCTCTTCTTTAATTATCGCATTATCATACAGGAATTCCTCTACCTTTGAGGTAAGGATATATTCCTTAAAATCATCCATATTCGTGGAATTCATGAATTCGTCCCTGTCTGAGTATCCATACAGTTCCACATATTCATCAACGGCCTTATCAAATTCCTCATCGGTCACTTCGATTCCCTCGGCATTTGCAATTGCCATAAGTACTAAGGATTCCTTCGCCGCCTTTTTCGCATACTCTATGGACTGTGTATTATATTCATCCTGAGTCATCTGCATATACTGCTCAAGAAATGTGTTAAAATCAACCCCATATGCCTCTGCATAATCCTGAGCATTTATAAGAAGCCTTGCAACCTTCGCCTGAATATAATCATTCGGGATATCCTTCTTAATCTCGGCATTATCAACTGCCATATTAAAAAGATCAGTATAAAGCTTAAGCTGCGCATACTCGGCATTATCTTCACCGATCTGCTTTTCCAGAGCCACCTTATAATCCTCTAAATTGTCATATTCACCTTCTGATATCTCCTCAATAAGCTCATCCGTAAGCTCCGGTGCAATATATCTTTTTACCGAATGGATTGTTACGGTAAATACAACATCCTCACCTGCTAATTCTTCCGAATTGTAATTCTCCGGGAAGGTTAAGTTCAAATCGACCGTATCGCCTATCTTCTTGCCGATAAGACCTGTCTCGAAGCCGTCTATAAACATGTTCGAGCCTATCGTAAGATCATAGCCGCTGGCGCTGCCTCCTTCAAAAGCAACACCGTCCTTTGTGCCCACATAATCGATGTTTGCAACGTCCCCGTCCTCAACAACACCTTCTGCAAGCACTTCCTCTTCGGCAAACGTATAGGCCAGATAATTAAGCTCATCCTCGATATCCTCTTCCGATACTTCACCGGAAGGCATTGTAATCTCAAGACCTTTATAAAGTCCCAGTTCTATATAGTCCTCGGGATTTATATTTCCATCGTCCGCCTTGCCGCAACCGGCAAGAGGAAGCAGCACCATTATTCCCGCAAGTAAAACAGCGGTAAAATCATATTTTGTTCTCATCTTTTCTCCTCAATGAACATTAAAATCGTTCTCTCTTATCTGCTCATACATAGCCAAGTTTACCACATCAAGATTGCGTTTACAAGAAATAGCGTTCTATGTTACAATACTCATCAGCGTTTTATTATATATTAAGGAGGTCACGCCGTGTTACCATCATTATTAATCAACACCTCAACCATCGTTCTTATAATAATTGCCGTTGTACTTGTGGCGGTTATTGTGGCTTTGTATTTTCTCGGTAAAAAAGCGCAGAAGAGACAGGAAGAGCAGCAGGCACAGATGGATGCAGTTAAGCAGACGATATCCATGCTTGTAATAGATAAGAAAAAGATGCCCATTAAAGAATCCGGTCTTCCCCAGGCAGTTATCGAGCAGACTCCGAAGCTTATGCGCCGCTCAAAGCTTCCCATCGTGAAGGCCAAGGTCGGGCCTAAGGTATTATCACTTGTATGTGACGACAAAATTTTTGACTCCGTCCCTGTCAAGAGAGAAGTCAAAGCAGTAGTAAGCGGTATTTATATTACGGATATCAAAGGTCTTCGCGGCAACATGCCAAAGCCCGAAGAGAAGAAAAAGAACTTCCTTAAGAGACTCGGCGACAAGATTGCGGAAAAAGGCGGTGCTAAGCCGGTATGATCGGGAGTTTGATTTTCCCGGAGGATGCGTTGTTTCGTTATTTTATTATCTCTATTGTCATATGATTTTCGGATACGGTTTCTTCATTCGTCTCCAATAAATAATTCAGGCTGATTGTTATTGCACAGTTATCTTCTTGTCTGTCAATGATCAGCCTGTTTGTTTTTATTGTAAAGCAAAGCGTTCCATAGGGAGTATTATATACTGCTTCCCTCATTGCGCCTTCCGTAAAAATCATTACCGCAGAAGTATCGCCGGTGCGCCTGTAATTAAGATAATCTCTTCCTATCTTAAAATGCAAAGACGCCCTGCCTTCATCATTCTCAATATCTGCCCGCACATAGATATATTCTTCCTTATCGTACAATATACCCTTTGCGCTTTCGGATACCTCTTCAGCTGCTCCGTCTGAAATTATTTTTGACCTTATATTTACAAAAACCTCTTCCGATGGCATATTTCATATCCTGTCTTAATATTTCTCGCCATCAAGCTGGTCAAGCACATGACGTTCCTGATTGTCGATATGTATCTCCGCGTACTTGGCAGCTTCTTCAATATTACCGTCAAGCACATTCTTAAGGATCATCGCATGCTCTTCTATAAGCTGCCGGTGGTGCTTTTTATCCTTAATGTATTCAAGCCTGTATCTGTATATTCGCTCTGCTAAATTATTCATCATCTGCACGAGGCGCTTGTTGCCGGAGGCTTCCAAAATAACATCATGGAATTTGACATCTGCCTGGGCGATCTGGATGGCATCCCCGCTCTTTGTGGCGCGTACAAATTCATCAGCGGCATCCATAAGGGCATTTTTCTGCTCCTCATTTATCCTCTGGCACGCGAGATTCGTCGCCAGCGAATCGAGAACTCTTCTGACCTCCAGTACATCCCTTAAATCATCTCCCGAAATATTGGCAACCTCCGCACCCTTTCTCGGCACCATGATCACAAGACCTTCAAGCTCAAGCATACGTATTGCTTCGCGTATAGGAGTACGGCTGACACCGAGCTTATCGGCTAAATGTATCTCCATAAGCCGCTCCCCGGGCTTTAAATCCCCGGTAAGAATTCCCTGACGCAGTGTCTTAAATACAACATCTCTAAGAGGCAGGTATTCGTCTGCATTCATTAATAATTTAAGTTCTCCCATTTAATCCTCCGGCGTGTAAAAATCAGTTAAAAATACATCCTGTGCAAGCTTTGCCGCATTAAGACGCTTATAGCACTCTTTAGCCTTATCCTTATCATTGAATATCCCAAAAACCGTGGGGCCGCTCCCACTCATTAAGGCTCCTAAAGCTCCGTTATCTGTCATGAACTTTTTAATATCGGATATTACGGGATAATTAGGAACTGTTACGCTCTCAAGCACATTCCCTAAATTCTTCGAAACCTTTTCTATATCACCGTCATTTATTGCAGCAAGCATTGCATCTATATCGGGATGCACCGTATCATCATTAAGTTTTAGATTCTGATATACAAATTTTGTCGATACATCAATCGGTGGCTTTGCCACTAAAAGACTGCACTCAGGCGCGCTCTTTATCTGCGTTAAGACTTCACCTATTCCTTCGCTTAAGGCTGTCCCGCCTAATATGCAGTAAGGCACATCGGCGCCTATCCTGACTGCCCTCTCCATAAGTTCTTTTTTACTTAAATTAAGTTCAAACAGTTCATTTACGGCTTTAAAGGTGCAGGCCGCATCCGTACTCCCGCCCGCCATTCCGGCAGCCATTGGTATATTCTTCTTAAGAGATACCTTAAGTCCTTTATCGATACCGTACTCATCCAACAGAAGCCTTGCGGATTTGTATATGAGATTATCCTCATTGACAGGCAGTTCTTCTGCGTTTGTCGTAATAACAATCTTCCCGTCATCAGTTTTTTCAAAGGCAAGCTCATCATATATATTAACCGTCTGCATTACCATGCGAACTTCATGATATCCGTCATCCCTGCGGCGCAGCACGTCAAGTGCTAAATTGATTTTGGCCATTGCCCTAAGCTTAATTTCGTCCACGATATCTCTTCCTGTATCGGTAATCAAATCCGTTATCCGAATTAATTGAAAATAATATTCCTCTCGCCGCCTCTGCGATATAAAAAAAGTGCATATTGTATGCAAATAAATACAATACGCACTTACTATACAACAACTCACGTAAAATCACAAATCAAATTTACAGGACAAACCAACCGGCCATCAAATTTACAGGCTAAGGTCAGCCGGCATAGGCGGTTATACGCATCCTATAAGTTCACTTACCCGCAGAATATTGTTTTCTTCCATGAATTTTTCTATTCCCTCGGCAATCTTTACAGTTGCATAAGGGTCAAAGAAATTCGCGGCTCCGACAGCCACCGCTGTTGCCCCTGCCATCATAAATTCTATTGCATCCTCATAAGTCATAATCCCGCCCATTCCTATAACCGGAATCGAAACCGCATGGGAAGCCTCATATACCATTCTTACCGCTATCGGCTTAATTGCGGGGCCTGACATTCCCCCTGTCTTATTAGCCAGCACAAATGCTCTTTTATTAATATCAATCTTCATGCCGGTAATTGTATTTATAAGAGATATTGCATCAGCGCCTGCTGCCTCGGTAGCCTTTGCCATTTCCGCAATGCTCGTAACGTTAGGGGACAGCTTCATTATAATGGGCTGCTTTGCTTTTTCCTTTATGGCGCCTGTAATCTCGCTAAGCGCCTTCGTATTCTGTCCAAAAGCAATTGCGCCTTCCTTAACATTCGGGCAGGATACGTTTATCTCAAGAAGATCCGCCTTTGTATCTGCAAGGCGCTCAACAACCTCTATATAATCTGCAACAGACTTGCCGCACACATTAACAACTATCTTAGTATCCGCATTTTCCAGGAATTTAAGATCACGTTCAATAAAGGTATCTATTCCCGGATTCTGGAGTCCTATTGCATTAAGCATACCTCCGTATACCTCGCATACGCGGGGAGTCGCATTCCCTTCCCAGGGAACATTCGATACGCCCTTTGTAACGATCGCGCCCAGTTTATTAAGGTCAATAAATTCAGAATATTCCATCCCCGATCCAAAGGTTCCCGAAGCCGTCATTACAGGATTTTTAAGTTCCACACCTGCTATGCTGACACTTAAGTCTCTCATAATTCCACCTCCGACGCTTCAAATACAGGGCCATCCTTACATACTCTTTTATTCCTGACGCGGGAATGCCCATCAGTTTCCGTCGATTTGCATACGCATCCAAGACACGCTCCAACACCGCAGGCCATTCTCTCTTCTAAGGATATATATGCCTTTATTCCTTTCATCTGCGCATATTCCTTTACTGCCTTAAGCATGGGCTTAGGCCCGCAGGCGAAAATCACATCTGCCGCAACATTATTCTCCCTTATTGCATCTATTACCGTACCGCAGCTGCCAAGGCTTCCGTCATCCGTTGCAATATATAGGGTGCCGTTTTCTTTTAATTCATCCGCAAGGAAAGTTTCTTTGCCGCTCCTATAGCCTGCAGCTATCGAAACTTCGCCCTTAAGTTCCTTAGCAAGGCCCAGCATGGGAGGGATTCCTATTCCGCCTCCTATAACAAGAGGCCTTTCGTAATCCGTTTTGGGATATCCGTTTCCCAAAGGCCCCAGTATTGTTATCGTATCCTGCGGCTTATATGCAGCGAATTCTTTAGTTCCCTCACCCGCAATACGGTATACTATCCTTATCTTTTCTTCCCCTATCTCGCATATACTTATCGGACGCGGCAGCAGCTTTGACGCATTCTTTGTATATACCGAAATAAACTGCCCGGGGACTGCCTCCTTTGCAATTTCGGTTTTGATCCACATGGAATATACATCCCTGCAGAGACACTCCTGACTTATTATGATTGCTTCTTCCTTTATTTTTGACATTTTTCTCCTCTTATCCACGACGCTTCTTTGCTAAAATATACGATTTTCCCCGAAACTATCGTATATATGATTTTCCCGGTAAGGGTGCGCCCTATAAACGGGGAATTTGATGACTTAGAGTAAAAATCACCCACCTTCCATTCCCTGTTTGGATCATATATCACTATATCTGCAGGTGCGCCCTTTAAAAGCCTGCCTGCAGGAAGGTTATAAAGTCCCGCGGGATTTAATGACATCTTCTCTATGAGGGAATTCAAGGTAAGATAGCCCTTTTTTACAAGTTCTGTCACACCCAGTGCGAAGGAGGTTTCAAGCCCTATTATGCCGCTTGGGGCCTTTGTAAATTCCTTATCCTTTTCCTTAGCTGCATGGGGCGCATGATCTGTGGCTATATACTCTATCGTACCGTCCCTAAGCCCTTCTATTATCGCCATACGGTCATCCTCGCTTCTAAGCGGCGGGTTCATCTTAGCAAGCGTTCCATGCTCCAAAACAGCCTCCTGTGTGAGAGTAAAATGGTGCGGCGTTGCTTCCGCATGGATGTTTGTATGATTAGTGCGGGCTTTTCTTATAAGTTCAACGCTTTCCTTTGCGGAGATATGCTGGATATTTACCTTGGCTTTTGTCTTTATGCCTATAGCGATATCCCTGCCGGCAAGTGTGATCTCAGCCTGCCTGCCGGCACCTGTAAGTCCCATCTTCTTTGCGATCTCTCCTGCATTTATGCCGCTTTCTTTAATATATAAAGGATCCTCCTCATGAAGGCTTATTGGCATATCAAGAGCGCTTATCTTATGCATTGCTTCTTCTAAAAGCGCCTCATCCGTTATGGGAATCCCGTCATCCGTAAAGCCGACTGCGCCAAGAGCTGCAAGTTCCTTATAATCAGTAAGGGTATTTCCTTTAAGGCCCTTCGTAACGCTTCCCGCTGCATATACATGAACAGGGCAGTCCTTAGCGCGGTTTATAACATCTAAAAGCACTTCCCCATCATCTATGCAGGGCACGGTATTAGCCATCATAACAACTGACGTAAAACCCCCTGCTGCCGCGGCTCGTGAACCGGTTGCAAGATCTTCCTTATAGGTCTGCCCGGGGTCTCTGAAATGAACATGGATATCCACAAGCCCCGGGGAAGCATATAAGTTACTGCCGTCAATAACTTCGCCTTCAGAGAGCAGATCCTTATCTTCCCGCTCACTGCCCGATATGTCAATTCCGGCTATAAAGCCGTCCCTTACATAAATCGTTCCAATGGCATCAATATCACTGCCGGGATCCACTATATGGATATTTTTAATTATCAAATTATTGTTTTGTTTCTCCGCACACATAAGTAAAAGATATCATATAATCAAAGCATTCTCAAGGCGCTCAAAAAGGCAACGGATAACCGTATACTCAAAAAGGCGCCGGATAACCGGCGCCCGCATTCTAAAAGGTTCATGACTGCAGCTTAGGCAATCATAAAATGAAATATGGCAGAGACTAATTATCTTCTGCTGCCCATGCATCAAATTTCTCCATAACGGCATCATAAGTCTTAGAGGATATCTCCGGAAGTTCTTTGCCCCAGGTTTTGGTCGCTTCCTTATAACCCTTCTCGAAAGCCTCCCGCATCTCTTCTATCTTAGAAGGATCTCCTCCGGTTAAGGCCTTTGCCATCTGGATGATACGGTCTGAGGTTGCATCCACGCTCCAGTAACCGCCATCTTCAAGTGCAGCCTGTGCTTCGGCTTTTGCCGCTTCGCTAACGGTGAAATTACCGCTTGCCAGAAACTTCCATACATCATCAGCCGCTGCTATTGTATTCCCCTGCCCGGTAACAGCCTGCTGCACATAACTTAAGAGCTGGTTCTGATAGGATTCAGCATCCGCCTTAAGCATATCCACTATTTCCGTATTGGAAGTATATGTCTTAGCCTGTTCGCTGGGCTCATACACAACTCCCGAACCCTCTGTTGTCTTTGCATCAGCAGTATCGCTTGCGGCTGCTGTCTTTGCCGTTGTCTGATATGCTGCATACGCATCAATTTGAGAATATCCCGAAACTCCGTTTAAACTCATAGTCAAACCCTCCTTGGTTTA
>R03__coassemble_563_pt1 | contig 20588 bp, 16 predicted proteins | sample R03__metabat2_low_PE_060 | metagenome-assembled genome bin R03
CCAGTCGTACATCTCCTGATATTTCAGTGCGCTTACCTGCCAGGAGAAGTCCTGGGCCATTGCGCGGTCAACCATCTTATTCCACTCGCGCTTCTTATCGTAATAGATGTGCTCGGCATAACGTACGCAGCCAAGCATCTCGTGGGCATTGTAATTAACAAATGAGAATCCTGTGCCTGTTGATTCATATTCGTTGTAGGGCTCCACCGTATCCTTAAGGCCACCCGTCTCACGGACGATTGGAAGTGTGCCGTAGTGAAGCGCCATAAGCTGTGAAAGCCCGCACGGCTCGAATCTTGAAGGCATCAAAAATGCGTCGCAGGCCGCATAAATCTTATGCGACAGTTCGTTGGAGTAATATATATTCGCGGATACCTTATTGCGGTACTTCCATGCGAAATGACGGAACATATTCTCATATTTTTCTTCGCCTGTTCCCAAAACAACAAGCTGGATTGCATCCTGACAAAGCTCATCCATCATATATGCGATAAGATCAAAGCCCTTCTGGTCGGTAAGACGCGATACCAGGCCTATCATCATCTTCTTGTCGTCTTCTTCAAGACCCAGCTGCTTCTGAAGAGCACGCTTATTCTTGATTTTCTCCTTGCGAAAATCACGGGCATTGTAAGGAAATTCTATATATTTATCCGTCTGCGGATTATAATCCGTATAATCGATGCCGTTTACTATTCCGCGAAGGTCATTGCTTCTGGCATTAAGCAGCCCGTCAAGTCCTTCACCATAATAAGGAGTTTTGATCTCCTCGGCGTATGTGTCGCTGACTGTTGTGATTGCATCCGCATAAGCCAGTCCGCCCTTTAGCATATTGGCATCCTTATACATGCTTGAAGATGCATAATGTTCAAGCTTATCCGGTGTGAAGAAATAATCCGGGAATCCCGAATACGCCTGGATGGCACGTCTATCCCATGCACCCTGGAATTTAAGGTTATGAATGGTCATAACCGACTTCATATCACGGTAGAATTCACCCTCGTGAAAACGTTCCTTAAGATATACGGGAATAAGACCCGTCTGCCAGTCATGGCAGTGCACTATGTCAGGCTGGAAGCCCACAACAGGAAGTATCGATAATGCTGCCCGCTCAAAATAAATAAAGCGTTCAATATCCCAGCGAAGGTCGCTTGTATATATCGTTCCGCCGCCAAAATAATTCTCATTATCTATAAAATAATATGTTACGCCGTCAAGTTCAGTTTTAAATATTCCTACATACTTCTGATTGCCGTCCATCTCCATATAGAAATTGGACACATATTCCATTTTCTCAACATACGTATCGGGGATACAAAGATATTTGGGGATAATGACGCGGCAGTCATAATATCTCTTATCAAGGCTTTTGGGCAGAGAACCTACAACATCCGCAAGGCCGCCTGTCTTCACAAAGGGTACGCATTCTGATGCAACAAATAAGATTTTTTTCATATGGATTCATTCCTCCGACTCTCAGTTAAAGTCACAAACAATGATGCTGTCAATAATGGGGCAAGATTCAGTCCATTGCTGATATTATACGATACATTTGGACTTTTTCAAAGAGCAACGCGGATAATTTTTATCCTACAGCACCTTCGTAACCTCATGGGTATCTGCATATGAATCAACGACATTTTTCTTGGCCCTGGCCGAATAATAGGACGCCGACATTATTGACGGATTGCTGAAATCATAACTGATGCTGCCGTCTGCGTTCTTTACAAAATTAGAAAATCGCACAACACAGTAGCATTTGCAGCTGACACCATCCGCCTGGGTCATGGTGGCTTCATATATGATATCAAGGTCATTATAGTCATTTCCAAGGCTCCCGGCATTTTCAGGGAAAACCGTCTTAAAATAAGCACTCAGTGCCCTGCTGCTCACCCATTCAAAGGTTGCCTTTTTATTGATATATACGGGAACGAGATTGGCCTCGCAGTATATTCTGACGCCATACTCATTGGCATCTACAAAAGCAGCCTTGCCTGCATCCACTGCAGCACTTACTATATCAGAGGTGATATCCGCAGCATCCGACACATAGCTTGTATCAACGCTTACGGTATACGTATAAGTTCCTGCTGCGCTCTCATCCACAACATACTGAAGTTTTAATGCAGCTTCGCTGTCGTAAGTAGCGCACACCTCAATTTCATCGCCATTCTGATAAGTTTCCTTAGGCTCTACTATTTCATACTGCACGCTTTTAAGGAACGGATGCTGGCTGTTATTGACAACTGTGGCCGTAAGAGTCGGCGAAATTCCCTCGTAAGCAATCTCTACATCCTCAAAAAGCTGGTCATTGGATATGACCGTAGCCCTTACAAGCTCATTAACCGTTATCGCCTTTGTCACCGATTCAACATCGAGCTTAAGCTTTTGGGCCAGTTCATCATCATAAGAGGCTGTAAGCGTAATCGTGCTGCCATTTGACAAACCGCTCGAAGCAGATAAGCTTGCGCTAAGAGAACTGCGAAACTGGGCATAATCCTCGGGCTCGGGGTTCTTAAGATGAATAAACGCATGATCATAATCATCCTTAAGCTTTGTCAGCAATTCATCAACAGCATCATCATCAACAACCGCCTCTGCAGTTCCGTTTGTATTATAGCCACCGTATTCAATCGTAAACATATCGCCCAAGTCGACGGTCTCGTAAGGCATCATCGCATGGATAAACATTCCCGCGCCGCACAAAACTACCGCAAGGAAAATCACGATTACTATAATCTGTATCTTCTTCTTTTTTCTCCTCTCCCATGATGCCGCCTGCGGTTTATTTTTATGAGGGGCATCGTCAGGAGAAACCTCCCAGAAGTTTTTCTTTGTTTTCTTTGTTTTCTTTGCCTTCTTTGTCTTCTTTGGTTTTTCCGGCAGCTGCGTTGCCTCAGGACGCTTTGGAACAAACACAGGCTCCTCAGCCTTTTCTTCTACATGGACATCACTTTCTAATTTGGCGGCCTGTTCAATAATATCCTGCTGTGCCTTTTCTTTAGTCTTAACGGCTTCAGATACGGAAACATCATTAATTGTATCAAGAGCGCGCTGTGAAATATGACCTGTTGCGCCAAGCTTATTATGCTGTCTTGTGGAAGTGCGTTTTTTCTTATCTTCCTCCGAAGCAGACGATTCGCCTTTGCTGCCGCCTTTAGAAATAATATCAGGTCCGCCCTGCATCTGCTGCATCTGCTGAGCTGAGGCGTTTAGCTGCATATACTGCTGCTGCGCCTGCATGGCAGAAGCAGCATCCGGATAGGCATTTCCGTACCCGTCGACAACCTGGCCATACTGATTAGTATACAGGCCGGGCATCTGCCCTGTCACCTGACCGTAGGGATTTACCATCTGCCCAGTCACCTGGCCATAGGGATTTACCATCTGCCCGTATTGGTTTACATAACCATTACCCCAGACATTCTGATTCACATATCCGGTCCCTTGGGTGTTCTGGTTTACATAACCCATATTCTGAGTGTTTTGATTCGCATACCCCATCGGAATCTGTCCCGTCATTTCCCCATAGGAATTCGGAATCTGCCCCGTCATCTGGCCATAGGGATTTACAGTCTGCCCATATTGGTTTGCATAACTCGTACCCTGGGTGTTCTGATTTACATACCCGGCCCCTTGTCCATATTGGTTTACATAACCGGCAGGAATCTGTCCCGTCACCTGGCCGTAGGGATTTACCATCTGCCCCGTCACCTGACCATAGGGATTTACCATCTGCCCCGTCCGTGCAGTACTCAGTCGGTCGTATATATTTTGCGAATTTGTCGGCTGCTTATAATCCATTAATTAACTGTTATCCTAATACTTCTTTCATTTCTCTTGCGCTTGCAAGTGTTGTCTCTGTTATCACAGAACCTGAAAGCATTCTTGCAAGTTCTCTTACGGAAGCCTCCTGCTCAAGTTTCATAACGCTTGTTCTGGTTCTTCCGTCCTCAGCATTTTTCTCTATAAGAAAATGATTTTCTGCGGCTGCTGCTATCTGCGGCAGATGAGTGACGCAGATCACCTGATGGCTTTTTGCGATATACTTCATCTTGCCGGCCACCATCTGCGCTGTCTTACCGCTGATACCCGTATCAATCTCATCAAAGATAAGAGTGCCTATTGAATCCCTGTCTGCAAAAACCGCCTTAAGAGCCAGCATTATACGGGAAAGTTCACCGCCGGAAGCCACCTGTGTGAGCATTTTAAGCTTCTCGCCCGGATTGGTGCTTATTAAGAACTCAATCTCATCAAATCCCGTCTCCGAGCATTTATTAATATCGCTCGTTATTTTAATCTCGAATTCCGCTTCCAGGAAGTTAAGCTCCAAAAGAGCCTTTCGTATATCTGCTGACAAAAGTTTTCCTTTTGCCTCTCTGACCTCAGAAAGTTCGCCGCAGCGCTTTTCAACCTCTTTAAATAGTTCTTCCTTTTTATCCTTAAGTTCTGCAATGTAGGAATCATAATCAAGAAGTTTTTCAAGCTTTAGCACCTCTTCATCCCTGCGCTTAAGTATTCCCTCTATTGTCGGTGCATATTTCTGCTTAAGACGGTTGATAAGATTAAGCCTCTCCTCACACTCTTTAAACTCCTCCGGAGCAAATACAAGCCCCTCCTCATAGTCGTCAAGCGCTCTTGCAAAATCGCCCAGAAGGTTTTCAATATCAAAGAGCTGTTCATACAGATCGCCTGCCGAAGCTTCAAGGGAAAGCGTATTCTTTAGATACCCAACTGCTTTTGAAATATTCATTGCAGCGCCCATCTCATCATCGCTTAGGTATTCCCTTACGGCACTGATATTATCTGCAATCTTCTTGGCATTATTCATCCGGCGGAACTTATCTTCAAGTTCATCATCTTCCCCGCACTTAAGATTTGCCGCTTCTATCTCATCAATAACAAACCGGCAATAATCCACATCTATGCTGCCGGCCAAAGAAGCTGCAATTTCCGCATCATATTCCGCCTTGGCATCGCGGTAGCGCCTGTATATCTCCTTATAGGATGCAAGACTTGAGGCAAAATCATCACCGCAGTATCTGTCCAGTATAATTCTGTGATTGTTTTTATAAAGAAGTGACTGATGCTCATGCTGACCGTGAATATCTATAAGAAGGGCTGCGATTTTGGCAGCCGACGATGCTGTAACGCTCTCACCGTTAACCTTAAGGGATGATTTTCCCCCTGATATCCTGCGCTGCAGTATTACCGTACCGTCATCACAGTCCGCCGCGCCAAGGGCCCGTAAGGCTTCCCTTGTCGCCTCATCGTCAATACTAAATACAAGTTCACACAGCGCATGCTGTGCATCATCACGCACAACGTCCTTAGGCATTCTTGCGCCCAGGGCAAAATTAACTGAATCTATGATGATTGATTTTCCCGCGCCCGTCTCACCGGATAATACATTCATACCGGGCCCGAATTCTATTTCGACATCATCTATTAATGCAATATTTTTAACATGTAAGCTTTGTAGCATGAAATGATCCTTTCTAATCAGAGCGTCATTTCCATGAGCGTATCCATAACAGCAGGAACGTCTTCAGAGCTTTTGATGGCACACATGACGGTATCATCACCTGCAATACAGCCGACAAGCTTGGGAATCTGAGTCGCATCAATGGCTGCTGCAACTGCCATTGCCATCCCCGAAACTGTCCTGACCACCAGGATATTCTGTGCGGCCTCCATGGATACAAAACCGTCCTTTAGTACCCTGCAGAGTCTGTCATTAAGAACAGGCTCCCCGGGAATATACGGCGCGTAACACTGCCTGCCTCCCTTAGCGGGGACCTTGCGCAGCTGCAGCTGCTTAATATCCCTCGAAACCGTAGCCTGAGTAACCGGGAAACCCGCTTCATCAAGGAGCTGGGCCAGTTCCTCCTGTGTCTCTATAGTATTGCTCTGGATTATTTCCATTATTTTCTGGTGTCTGTAATTTTTCATGATGAAATCTTCCTTGACAGAGTATCCAAAAAGCTTTCTTTACTCATTTTAATAACGCGTGTTTTTCTTTGCGCCTGTTCAATTTCCACATAATCTCCCGGGTTGGCCTTAAACCAGATTCCGCCATCAAAGCATATCTGAACTTCATGAGGTGAATCATTGCGCGAAGGTGCTACCGCTACCCTAAGCCTGTCATATGGCGATAATACAATTGAGCGTGAATTAAGTGTATGCGCCGCTACGGGTGTTATCAGGATAACACGCGCATCCGGCTCCACGATGGGACCTCCTGCTGACATATTGTAGCCTGTAGAGCCTGTCGGTGTTGACACGATTATTCCGTCCGCATCATAGGTTCCAAGAAGCTTGTCATTTACGTATATCTCATATTTAACGACCCTCAGTGCGCCTGTTCGTGCAATAACGATCTCATTAAGCGCACGGGAAGTATTAACCTTTTCGCCGCCGATTATAACCCGTCCGTGAAGCATCATGCGCTCCTCAATCTGGTAATCATCAGCAATAAGTCTGTCAAGCACCGGTTCATAATTATCCTTATCAACCTCTGCAAGATAACCTAAATTCCCCATATTTATTCCGATAATGGGAATGCCCGCCTTAGCAAGCGGGCTTGCCACCTGAATGATCGTACCGTCACCGCCTAATACAATGACAGCCTCGGTATCAAGAGGAATGCTCTTTAGCGCGGCTTCCTGCGCCGAATTGTCGCCATAGCGTCTGTATATGCCTAAATAGCCGCAAAAGCAGCCCCGCTTCGTAATATACTCGGCAACTGTCTTGGACATGGCAAGTTCTGGATCCTTATCAAGATTGGCTATAATAAAGAATTTATTCATATAAAAAACTCCTATAGACTCTCATGCGCTTCCTTAACAAGTTTGGCAATATCCGCCTTCGTCTCAGCATTAGTCTCAGCATCCGTCTCAGCATTAGTCTCAGCATCCGGCCCTAAGCCTGCACCATTTGCGCCTAAGCCGCCAGCCCCGCTCTTTTTAATCCACATAAGGTATTCGATATTGCCCTCCGGCCCTCTTATGGGCGAAAAGGTAAGACCTGACAGCTCAAAACCATTACCCTGTGTAAATTCCACTATCCGGCCTATTACTTCCTCATGCACCTTAGCATCCCTTACGACGCCCTTTTTGCCCACCTGCTCTCTTCCTGCTTCAAATTGAGGCTTTATAAGGCATACCATCATTGCGCCATCCCCAAGCAGCGTATGAGCCACCGGCAGGATCTTCGTAAGAGATATAAAGGATACGTCAACTGACGCAAAATCAATCTTTTCAGGGACCTGCTCGCTTGTAACATAGCGGAAATTGGTCTTTTCCATGCAGACCACTCTCTCATCATTGCGAAGCTTCCAGTCAAGCTGGCCATGCCCTACGTCAATTGAATAAACCTTCTTGGCACCGTTTTGAAGCATGCAGTCCGTAAAGCCGCCTGTTGATGCCCCTATGTCCATGCAGACTGCACCCTCAAGCTCAATAGGGAAGGTCTTAAGAGCCTTTTCAAGCTTAAGACCTCCCCGGCTTACATACTTAAGCGGATTTTCTTTTATAAAAAGGTCTATGCCCTCTTCCTCAAAGGTCGAACCGGCCTTGTCCTCACGCTGCCCGTTTACAAATACATTTCCGGACATAATGATTGCCTTTGCCTTCTCCCGGGAAATAGCATATCCATGATTCACTAATAATACATCCAAACGCTGTTTCATAATGTTTTTAAATAATATACAGTACCCAAATAACAGATTTTATCTCATATTTATGAAAATTTTATGATTTTCTCAGTTATTGTATCAACATCTATCCCGACTTCCTTAGCAAGAATGGCAACATTGCCATGCTCCACATAATCATCAGGAAGTGCGCATATAAGTACGCGCGGCGAAAGGCTCCTTTCGTATACATAATCCCTGACGCTCTGCCCGAAGCCGCCGCTTGCCACATTTTCTTCAAGCGTCACTATAAGTGAATGCTTCCCTGCAAGCTTATCAAGCATATCTGTATCTATAGGCTTTGCAAACCGGGCATTTATCAAAGTAACCTTATGCCCCGCCGCTTTTAATTTATCCCTTACGCCCTCGGCCGTCTTTACCATGCTCCCAAAGGCCATAAGAGCTATTTCCTCTTCTTCGTATATGATTTCGCTCCTGCCATATTCGATCGGGGTTCTAAACTCCTTAAGCCCGTCATAGGCAAGGCCCCTTGGATAACGTATTGCAACGGGCGATTCCATCTTAAGCGCGAACTTAAGCATATCAGAAAGCTCCCATTTATTCTTAGGTGCCATAACCGTCATGTTGGGAATTCCCGATAAATAGGATATGTCGAAAATCCCCTGATGCGTCTCGCCATCGCTTCCGACTATTCCGGCTCTGTCCACGGCGAAAATCACAGGCAGGTTCTGGATGCAGACATCATGTATTATTTGATCGTAGGCACGCTGCAAGAAGGAAGAATATATCGCAACAATAGGTCTTAGACCTCCCGCAGCAAGTCCTGCCGCAAAAGTCACCGCATGCTCTTCGGCTATTCCCACATCAAAAAATCTGTCTGGATATTTAGACGCGAATCTCTTAAGCCCGGTGCCGTCCGGCATTGCAGCTGTAACTGCGCACACCTGCTGATTTCTCTCTCCGAGCTTAACCATTACGGTAGAAAATACATCCGTATAATTGGCCTTCGTTCTGTTATTTGCAGGAAGTCCGGTTTCTATATCAAAGGGCTCCGCGCCGTGGAATCTTGCGGGATGGCGCTCTGCAGGTGTATAGCCCCTGCCCTTTTGTGTATTGACATGAACTATGACGCACTTGGGAATCTTGCGTGCTTCCTTAAATATCTTGACCATCGCACCTATATCGTGACCGTCAACAGGGCCTAAATAAGTAAGTCCCATATCTTCAAAAAGCATTCCGGGCACAACAAGCTGCTTAAAGCCGCTTTTATATCTTTTAAGCTTATCGACAACGGCATCGCCCTTTGGCAGCTTAAGAAGTGAATCTTCAAGATTTATCTTAAAATTCTTATATCCTTCCGCCGTTCTTATACCGCGCAGATATCTTGACAGACCGCCCACATTCTCGGCAATCGACATATTGTTGTCATTCAGTATTATTACAAAATTCGTCTTAAGGCGGGCTGCGTTATTCATAGCCTCAAAGGCCATACCGCCTGTCATGGCGCCGTCCCCTATAACAGCAAATACACCGTAATCCCCGCCTTCAATATCACGTGCCTTCGCAAGGCCTAAGGCTGCGGAAATAGAGGTTGAAGAATGCCCTGTATTAAAAGCATCGCACTCGCTTTCACGCCTCTTGGGGAACCCGCTCATGCCGCCGTATTTGCGCAGAGTATCAAAACCGTCACGCCTCCCGGTAAGAAGCTTGTGAGTATAGCTTTGATGGCCCACATCCCACACAATCTTATCATTCGGAAGGTCTGCCACCAAGTGGAGTGCCATAGTAAGCTCCACGGCTCCTAAGTTAGATCCTAAGTGCCCGCCGTTAACACTTATCTTCTCAATGAGAAAATCACGGATCTCCTGAGCCAAATCATCATATAATTCAGGATCGACAAGCTTAATGTCATTTGTCTTTGTAATGCTGTCAAGTATCATAATGCAACCTCAACGTCTGTTACTTATTGCGCCCTATAAGGCTTTCAGATAATTCTTCGAGAAAATCAGTATCGTAAGGAAGTGACTTTAATATATCAATCGCCATCCGGGAATATCTTGCAACATCCCTTTGCGCTTCATCAAGTCCTTTTAGGGTAACGTATGTTACTTTATTATTTTTGGCATCGGAGCCTATGGGCTTGCCAAGTTCTGCCTCATTGCCCACAACATCCAGAATATCATCCTGTATCTGAAAGGCTATTCCTATATCGCAGGCAGCTTCGCCGATCTTATCAATCTCTTCATCATAAGCTCCCGCAAGTATTGCACCTATCATCATCGAAGCCTTTATAAGTGCCCCGGTTTTAAGCCTGAAGATAAAATCAATCCTCTCCTCATCCATCACAAGGCCTTTATCTTCTGCTTCAACATCTGCGCACTGACCGCCTACCATACCGTAGATTCCGGCCTCCCGCGCCAGCACCCCAAGTGCCCTCGTAATCCTTACATGATCCGCACCCTCTTCATCAAATGCACGAAGCGCCGTCTCATAGGCATGATTAAGCAGCGCATCGCCTGCAAGTATTGCCATGTCTTCTCCATAAACTATATGGGTTGTCTTCTTGCCTCTTCTATACTCATCATTATCCATCGCAGGAAGATCATCATGCACCAAAGAATACGTATGTATCTGCTCGATTGCAGCCATAAAAGGCTTTATTACTTCCCCCTTACCGCCCAAAGCATCATATACCGCCTCCATGAAAACAGGGCGCAGCCTCTTGCCTCCGGCGTTCAGACTGTAATTCATTGCAGCAAGCACCGTCTTCTGATAATCCTCTTCGGGTAAAATCGCATATTTTAAAAGTGCTTCATTTGCAGACTGCACATACGCCTTAAATTTATCCTCAAACATCTTCTTCCTCCAACGCCTCAGCATCCGATGCCTCCGGATTGCCTCTTAAAATAATAATTTCCTTTTCGACCTTATCAATCGCATCATTGCAGCCCTTTACAAGTTCCATCCCCTCTTTATACAGATTAAAGGACTCTTCCAGGGAAATGTCTTCCTTAGACAGCTCATCCATTATTTCATCTATCCTTGCAAAATTCTCTTCAAGATTTGTTTTCTTCATATTGTATGCTCCGCTCGTCAACCTCTTTGTACCGATTTCGTTTTGTTATGTTAACCGTGCCGATTCATGCCGTCTTCTGTTTTATCAACCTTCTTGTACCGGCTCTGTTTTTGTTATGTTAACCACTTTCGTATCTATCACGCCGTTTATAAGCTGCATTTTAAGCATATCGCCCATCTTAACCTTATCCGCATCCCTAACCGGCTTCCCGTCCGCATTTTCCACGTAGGCATAACCTTTTTCGAGTTTTTCAAGAGGATTGGCTCCCTTAAGCCGCTCTATCGCAACAAACAGTCTGCTGTGTGCCCGGATAATTTTATCATCCATGCGCTTATCAAGGCCTTCTAACAGGTTAAGCACTATAAGACGCTTTTCCCTAAGCTTATTTGACGGACTTAGGGCATTTAACTGCCTTTTGGCCGCCGCCGTATATTTACGCCTGTCATCAAGTTTATTATCCATATAATGATCAAGCGATGATTTTAATACTGCAAGCTCATCAACGTAATCCTTATATGCAAAAACCGCGAGCTCCGCTGCCGCTGAAGGTGTCGGTGCCCTAAGGTCCGCAACATAATCAGCTATTGTCGTATCCGTCTCATGGCCTACCGCCGAGATAACGGGAGTCGTGCAGTCGAAAATCGCCTGCGCAACGCATCTTTCGTTAAAGGCCCACAAATCTTCGATCGATCCGCCGCCTCTGCCGGCTATTATCACATCCACTCCAAAAGCATCAAGGGCCGCTATGCCAAAAGCTATGCTCTCTTTAGCTCCCTCGCCCTGCACCTTTGCCGGATAAAGATAGAGCTGTACGTAAGGATTGCGCCTTGAAGCAATCTGCATGATGTCATGTATTGCCGCGCCTGTAGATGCAGTTACAATTCCGATTTTCATGGCAAAGCGAGGTATCGGACGCTTATAGCTCTCATCAAACATACCCATTTCAAGAAGTTCTGCCTTAAGGGCTTCATATTTCTCATACAAAGCACCCGCACCGGCCTTCTTTATGTCAGTGGCATAAAGCTGATACTTGCCGTCGCGCTCGTACACATTTACAGAGCCCTGAGTCTCAACCTCGATTCCATCCTGCAGGCGAAATGCAAGCTTTCCCGTATTGCCGGCGAACATCACGCATGAAATTGCGCCGCTTTTGTCTTTCATGGTGAAATAGATATGACCTGAGGAGTGATATTTTACGTTAGATAACTCTCCCGAAACAACAATCGAGCGCAGCATGTAATCCTGCGCAAACATGTTCTTGATATATGAATTTACCTGTCCAACAGTATAAACATTCTTCATATGTAAAAGTGCAATGGTACCGGCATCAGTTCATCAGTCTTCGCTGTCACCTTTATTATCTATCTTAAGCACACCCGCAAGGATCCCGTTGACAAAGGACGAGGCACCCTCCTGACCGAACTTCTTGGCCAGATCCACCGCCTCATCTATTGCAACACCTGCAGGTACATTATCATCATAAACCACTTCATAAACGGCAAGCCTTAATATCGCAAGCTCCACCTTGCCTATTCTCTGTGTGTTCCAGCCCTTTGCCGCCTTGTTGATAAGTTCATCTATATCGGACAGCTTATCCATAATGTCAGCATACTTACCCCGAATATATTCCGCATCATCCTCCGGGATGTCTGCCCCGACCGACAAAAGTTCATCCTCTTCATCCCTGATGGAATCCTCAAAATACAGCGTGAGCTGCTCAGGCATATCCTTAAGGGAATTGAATTCTACTCTGAATAACAGTTTGAAAATATGTTCTCTAACCTGTGTTCTAGTCATGGCATCTCCCGATTATTTGACGTCTATGCCTTCAATTCTGACATTTACATCGGCCACCTCAAGGCCCGTCATGCTCTCTATTGCGGATTTTACTCTGTCCTGTACAAGTGAAGCCGTTTCGGGAAGGGAATAACCGTATTTCATTATAAGTGCCATATCAACGGAAACAAGTCGCTCACACATCTCCACGCGGACTGACTTGCCGAAGTTCTTGATTGTTGCCTTTGTGATAAGCTCACCGCTCTTACCTGCAACACCTGCAACGCCGTCAACCTCTTTAGCAGCTATAACGGCAATATTAGCCACTACCTCATCCGATATTCTTACATCACCCATGACATCATTTGCATCATAATTGTCTTTGCTCATATTAACCTCCATCTAAACAATAATCCAATCTAACATAAGCCTATATATTTTATCATAAATACCGTGAAAATCATAGCAAAACTAATTTGCCTCCGGCGTATTTTAAAAGGCGTATTTTAAGAGTATTTTAAGAGCCGCCCAAAATCATCAGTAAAGAAAGTACTGCCCATGCCGCTACAGCATGACAGATAATGCCAGCCGATTAGGATATTCAACATATCTTACGCTTGAAGATGTTATATATTCAAAAACAGCCTCGCCTGCAAAGAGATAATCACGCATTTGTTCATACACTTCCTCATCAGCGCATTTTATATTAATGCAATCGGTACCCTCCCTATAGCCTCTGTCAAAAGCATCGTGAAGTTTTTGCTTATCAATGTCCGTAAAGTAAAGCCCTTCCCTGACATAATAATTATCCTTCATCGACACGCAGGACGGCATCGCAACAACAGGGTCCGCCTCGTGAGTACCAAGTAATTCTGAATCCGGAACAAGAAGATAATCATAATTAATTTCCGGTCCCTTTACATAATCTCCCGAAGAGCTGTTAAGAACAAAGGAAGAATCGCCCCAGGTAACATCCATGTTGTAATACTCACCGTCTATGCGGACTATATTCCATACATGCGCACCCCACTTAGAATCCTCCATGTCATGGATAGTGCCGTCTTCTTCTGCAAAGGATGAATTCGCCGCATAGCCGTTAACCAAAGTGGCAAATATCCCCATCTTATTAAGCAGAAGCTGCGCCATCTTGCTGTAGCCCTGGCATACAGTCAGACCGTTTTCGCAGACGCTTAAAATGTTCTGGTTATTTGGTGCTTCCATATCATAACTATTGTTATTTATTAGATATTCGTACACATATTTGATTTTCTCATAATCGGACGCCTCAGTGTTTATTTTAGAAAGCACTTCCCCGACATATGCATCAACAAGCAGGCTCTTCTGCGCTGCTTCCGTGCTGTCCATGGTGTAGGTGCCCGAGAAAGTTATTTTCCTAAGTTCATCCTTTAGCATATATTTATTGATTGAATAACCGGTAACATAGAAAATCTCCGGATTATCAACCAAAACCGCCTTAAAGGAATGGTCTATCACATTAGTATCCTTAGATGACAAAAGCACATCACTTTTAAGCATGCAGAGAATGGAATATATTTCTTTATAGGCAGTCTTTTCTTCTTCGGAAAGCATTCCGTAAGCATATTTATTATCAAGGTCGTCAAAAAGGGCTGCATTTGCAGCAACAAGACTGTCAGCAGACAGCTGTGCCTTATCATCCTCAGCCTCCATCATATCTATAACCGACTCGCTTATATCAAGCTCATTTCCGTCGGTATCATAGACAGCTATACGGGATTCATTTGCATTATCGGCTTCCAAAGACTCTGAAGATGCCCCGCTTTTAGCACCTCTTCTCCTGCTCTCAATAAGATCTCTTGCCTTTGACACATTATCCGGATATTCGCAGGCGCACAGAGAAACTGCGGCAAGTGCCGCAGCTGTAATAACTGATGTTATTTTATTTATTATGATTCTATTTATGATGATTCTCTTTGCCGTAATTTTATCCCACTTTCAAATACGTCTTAAACAGCATTTGCCTTTTTTTGTTTCAGGCCAAGGGTGATAGTATTCTCCCGCCTTAATTTCTTGAAAATTCCGTAAGTTCAAGTCCTTCATTACGCTCAAGCGTCATCCCCACACTCCAGCTGTTGATAAATAAAAGCAGCGGTCTGCCGTGAAGGTCCTTGACCTTCTTCATATCGGAGGTACCGGTTAAGCGGTCAAGATCAACATCCGCACCGGCTATCCATCTTATATGCTCATAAGGAAGATTATCAAGAAGGATCTCAACGTTGTATTCATTCTCAAGGCGGTACTTAAGCACCTCAAACTGAAGCACACCCACAACACCCACGATAATTTCTTCCATGCCGGTATTATATTCCTGGAATGTCTGAATGGCACCCTCCTGGGCAATCTGGGATATACCCTTTACAAACTGCTTGCGCTTCATGGTATCTATCTGGCGCACTCTTGCGAAATGCTCCGGAGCAAAGGTCGGTATGCCCTCAAATGCAAACTTCTTATTCGGCATACATACGGTATCGCCTATTGAGAAGATACCGGGATCAAAGACACCTATTATATCTCCCGCATAAGCCTCCTCTACTATATGACGCTCCTGAGCCATCATTTGCTGTGGCTGGGAAAGTCTTAGAACCTTATCTCCCTGAACATGCCTTACTTCCATCCCTGCTTCGAACTTGCCGGAGCATATTCTCATAAACGCTATCCTGTCACGGTGTGCCTTGTTCATATTGGCCTGTATTTTAAATACAAAGGCCGAAAATTCTTCATTGAAGGGGTCAATGACTCCCGCATCGGAATTGCGGGAAAGCGGCGGCATCGTCATATTGAGGAAATTTTTAAGGAACAGCTCCACGCCGAAATTGGTAAGAGCAGAACCGAAAAATACCGGGGAGAGTTTTCCCAAATTAACCTCTGCCGCATCGAATTCACTGCCGGCCCCGTCAAGAAGTTCCAAATCCTCAAGGAGCTTATTATAAGCCTCATTACCTATAGTCTCTATGAGACGCTTTTCATCGGAAATGGGAATCTCCTCTGTAACGCCTTCCTTTGTACCCTTCTGCGTATCCATAAAGATGACAACACATTCCCGTGCCCTGTCATATACACCCTTAAAGCCTTTCCCCGAACCGATTGGCCAGTTCATGGGACAGGTGGGAATACCCAGCTCATTCTCTATCTCATCAAGCAGTTCAAAAGGGTCCCGTGCATCCCTGTCGAGTTTGTTCATAAAGGTAAATATAGGGATGCCTCTCATTGCACAGACCTTAAAAAGCTTTCTTGTCTGCGGCTCAACACCCTTAGCTGCATCAATGACCATTACTGCCGAATCGGCAGCCATAAGAGTTCTGTAGGTATCCTCAGAGAAATCCTGATGTCCCGGGGTATCAAGGATATTTATACGATAACCACCGTAATTAAATTGCAGCACCGATGAAGTTACCGAAATACCCCTTTCCTTTTCTATCTCCATCCAGTCAGATACAGCATGCCGTGCCGTTGCTTTCCCCTTGACGGAGCCCGCAAGATTAATGGCACCTCCATACAGAAGGAATTTCTCGGTAAGGGTTGTCTTACCTGCGTCCGGATGGGATATTATTGCAAAAGTACGCCGCATCTCAATTTCTTTTTGATACATCACAATCTCCAATCAGTTTCATAAATATTTTTATTCAGCCCGCAAGATGTATTAAGTATTTCTCTTTTAACAAATTGTGAGCATATTCTCGCCCTTTATATTGCCCTTTACGCCTAAATATTCAAGAACGGACGCACCTATGTCTGAAAAGGTCTGCCTCGTTCCAAGGTTTCCCGGAGCAAGGTGCGTTCCGCAGGCCATAAGCGGAATATATTCTCTTGTATGGTCCGTTGAGCACTCATATCCGGGATCGCAGCCGTGATCGGCCGTTATCATTAAGATATCATCCTCTTTAAGCTTTGAAATTATCTCCGGCAGCTTATCGTCAAAATAAGCAACAGCCTTTGCATAACCATCGATATCTTTCCTATGGCCATAGAGCATATCATAATCTACGAGATTTACAAACATAAGGCCGTCAAAATCCTTATCCATATAGGAAAGTGTCTTCTCAATTCCATCGGCATTGCCGCTTGTATATGTATATTCGGTGATGCCTGCACCTGCGAATATATCATTGATCTTACCTACCGCTATAACATCCTTGCCGGCTGCCTTCAGTACATCGAGCATAGTATCTTCAGGCGGCAGGAGTGAATAATCATGACGTCTCGTTGTTCTTGTATAATTACCGCTCGTACCTGTAAATGGTCTTGCTATTACCCTGCCTACGCCATGCTCACCCATAAGAATCTTTCTTGCTTTAGCGCATATATCATAAAGCTCCTCTATTGGCACGACATCCTCATGCGCCGCAATCTGAAATACCGAATCCGCCGAAGTATATACAATAACATTGCCTGTCTTAATATGCTCATCACCATAATCGCGAATAACATCTGTTCCCGAATACGGTCTGTTGCAGAGCACGCCTCTTCCCGTAACCTTCGTGAATTCATCAAGAATTTCCTTGGGGAATCCATTCGGATACGTAGGCAGGGGCTTCTCGGATATTATTCCCGAGATTTCCCAATGGCCTATTGTGGTATCCTTGCCCATAGAGGCTTCCCTAAGCCTTGCGTAGGTACCTGTCGGCTCTATCTCAAGTTCCGGAATATTCCGTGCACTTTCTGCCCCGTCTATTGCAAAAAGACCGAGTTTTGCCAGATTAGGCGCTCTGAAATATTCGCTGCCCGTACAGGACTTTAATGTATTTGATCCTACATCACCAAATAAATCCGCATCAGGCTCATAGCCTATTCCGAAACTGTCCATCACTATCAAAATCACACGTTTTGCCATATTGTCACCTCCACGCATTATTTTATCTTCATGATTAAGCAGGAATCTCCTGTTTTCATATCCTTTACTTTACCATAATCTGCATAATCTCTCAATGAATTAGCGAATTATCAGACAACTTCAGATTCCCACATTTTTATTCTGACTTATCCACATTATGACAACCAATTCCAAAAATCCGTTCGATTTACATCTGTTATCCAAATCGCAGAATCCCGCAAAGCCGCATTTTTACTGACTTTTTTGATTAAATATCTATGATTATGCTATTTATTTAATTTTGTTTTAACTTTTTGGGCGGTTGTGGATAACATGTGCAACTTCCGCATTTAATCATGTTATTCAATTCAAATTCGCCCCGGCTGAATCTGCCGGGGCGAATCTTAAATCTGCAAATTATTTTGTAAACAATATTACGGAGATTGGACTCCGACTTAAGTTAAACGTCCTTAATTGAGAATCCGATACGGCCCATCTTGTCCTTGCCGAGGCACTTAACAGTTACGATATCGCCAAGTGTAAGAACATCTTCAACATGGTTGATGCGCTCCTTTGCAATCTTTGATATATGAACCATGCCTTCTTTTCCGGGCGCGAATTCTATAAATGCACCGAATTCCTTTATGGATACAACCTTACCGGTAAATATCTGGCCGGCCTCAAAATCAGTTGTAATGATACCGATCATATCGATAGCTTTTGCAATCATATCCTTATCTGTACCGCACACTGAAACGCTGCCGTCATCCGTAATGTCAATCTTAACGCCTGTTGCATCAATGATCGCATTGATGGTCTTTCCTGACTTACCGACAACATCACCGATCTTATCGGGATCGATCTTGATCTGCTCAATCTTGGGTGCATATTCGTTAACGGTTTCTCTCGGAGCTGCAATAGCAGGCTTCATGCAGTTATCCATAATAAAGAGTCTTGCTTCACGGCATCTTGCAATTGCGCCCTCAACGATAGGACGTGTAAGGCCATGAATCTTAATATCCATCTGGATAGCTGTAATACCGTCTGTAGTACCCGTTACCTTAAAGTCCATATCACCGAAGAAATCTTCAAGACCCTGGATATCAGTAAGAAGTACGAAATCATCATCTGTATCTCCTGTTACAAGTCCGCAGGAGATACCTGCAACCATCTTCTTTATAGGTACGCCGGCTGCCATAAGTGACATACAGGATGCACAGGTAGAAGCCATTGAAGTGGAACCGTTTGATTCAAAGGTCTCTGATACGCAGCGGATTGAATAAGGGAATTCTTCCTCCGAAGGAAGTACAGGAAGAAGAGCTCTCTCTGCAAGTGCGCCATGACCGATTTCACGGCGTCCCGGTCCTCTTGAAGGCTTAGTCTCACCTACTGAATATGAAGGGAAGTTATAATGATGAATGTATCTCTTAGAGGTTACATTTGCATCAAGTCCGTCAACCTTCTGCATCTCGGAAAGCGGTGCGAGCGTTGTTATATCGCAGATCTGAGTCTGGCCTCTTGTGAACATTGCGCTTCCGTGAACTCTGGGAATTAAGTCAACTTCAGCTGCCAAAGGTCTTATCTGTGTTATTTCTCTTCCGTCAGGACGCTTATGATCCTTAAGGATCATCTTACGAACCGTCTTCTTTTCGTACTGGTAGATAGCCTCACCAAGTACTGCAAGCCACTCCTCATTGTCGGCAAAAGCCTCTTCCAATTTAGCTGTGATAACGCGGATGTTCTCTTCACGAACCTGCTTCTCATCAGTAAATACAGCTTCTTCCATTTCAGCGGGAGTTACGATTTCCTTCATTGCTGCAAACATTTCCTCAGGGATAGCGCAGCTTGTATACTCATGCTTAGGCTTACCAACCTCAGCTACCATCTTATTGATGAAAGCTATGATCTCCTGGTTAACAGCATGTGCCTTGTAAATAGCTTCGATCATCTGGGCCTCGGGAATTTCCTTGGCTCCTGCCTCAATCATTATTACCTTCTCTGCTGTTGATGCAACCGTAAGCTTAAGTTCTCCCTCAGCCCACTGCTTCTGGGAAGGGTTAACGATAAATTCACCATTGATCATACCGATCTGTGTAGTAGCACAGGGTCCGCAGAAAGGAATATCGGAAATGGATGTTGCGATTGCGCTTCCGAGCATAGCTACAAGCTCAGGACGGCATTCGGGATCAACCGATAATACCAGGTTATTAAGGGTACAGTCATTTCTGTAATCCTTAGGGAATAAGGGTCTCATGGGTCTGTCGATTACACGTGCCGTAAGCACTGAGTTCTCAGATGCCTTACCCTCTCTCTTGTTAAAGCCGCCGGGCATTTTGCCTACTGAATAAGCCTTCTCCTCAAATTCCACTGAAAGAGGGAAAAAGTCAATTCCTTCACGGGGCTTCTCTGAAGCTGTTGCTGTACAAAGTACCGTTGTATCACCGTAGTGCATAAGTGCAGCGCCATTAGCCTGCTTAGCCACACGACCAACATCAACTGTAAGTGTACGTCCGCCAAGTTCCATAGAAAAACTCTTGTACATATTATTCTCCTTTCGTACATTGAAATTTTTTATGGCTTACAGCCTCACCGAAACTACTGAGCATTCTGCAAAGTCACCTGCCCTGAGTCATTATCACCCAAGCCTTGTAGTCTGCTCAGTGGTCTCGGAGTCATGTAAGCCATATTACCGTTATAATGAACGAACAAAGGGCGGAATAAACATCCGCCCTAATAATCCGTTATTATCTTCTGATGCCAAGCTTCTCAATAAGAGTACGATATCTCTCAATATCCTTTTCCTTAAGATAGTCAAGAAGTCCCCTTCTCTGACCGATCATCTTGTACATACCTCTTGCTGAATGATGATCCTTGGGATTGGACTTAAGATGCTCTGTAAGCTCGGAAATTCTTGCCGTAAGAACAGCAACCTGAACCTCGGGTGAACCTGTATCACCTTCACATCTTGCATACTCCTGCATAATAGCAGTCTTCTTCTCTTTTGAAATCATTTTTAATCCTCCTTTAATCCACCCTTGCGGGTTAACGCCCTGATACCGGGGTGCGGTCGGAATTCCGTCACCTAAGTATCGGTATGAGCACTTACAGACCGTCCTTTGGTCTGTTACGTGCGATCCATGCACATGTACTTATGGTCTGTCTTTCGGACCATTAGTACATTGTATCGGTATGAGCACTTACAGACCGTCCTTTGGTCTGTTACGTGCGATCCATGC
>R03__coassemble_614_pt1 | contig 19376 bp, 18 predicted proteins | sample R03__metabat2_low_PE_060 | metagenome-assembled genome bin R03
TAAAAAAATAAAAAACAGTTGACATGGCGGAGGATTTGAGTATTATTATAAATGAACATATGAATAAATGCTCATATTTACAGATGAGAGGCGTATTTGAATCTTTGCAAGGTGACAGACTATGACTAAAGACCAGAAAAAAATTTTGATACGAATAATTATTTCAGCTGTTTTTGTAATTATACTTAAAAGTGCATATTTTCTTATGGAAGGAAGCGGAAATGATGCGTTTTTGATTGTGACAGAAAGCAAATGGGCGGAACTTGCATTATACCTTATTCCATATCTTATCATAGGATATGATGCCTTAAAGGAAGCATTTGAGGGAATAATGAACAGGGAGGTATGCGATGAGAATTTTCTGATGGCAGTAGCAACAATCGGCGCAATGGCGACAGGAAATTATCTTGAAGGAGCAGCAGTTATGATTTTCTACCGGATAGGTGAATTGTTCGAATCATATGCTGTTGATAAAAGCAGGAAAAATATCACGCAGCTGATGGATATTCGACCGGATTATGCTAATCTTGAGGAAAATGGAAGTTCTTGCAAAGTTGATCCTAAGGAAGTTAAAAAAGGTTCAATCATAGTAGTTAATCCCGGTGAAAAGATTCCTCTTGACGGGATTGTCATTTCGGGGACATCTACTGTTGATACAGCGGCACTTACAGGCGAAAGCCTTCCTAAGGATGTAGCTGAAAATGAAGAAGTAATAAGCGGATCCATTAATTTGTCCGGAGTATTGAGGATACGAACAACACGGGAATTTGGAGAATCAACAGTTTCTAAGATTCTTAAACTTGTTGAAAATTCAAGCTCCAAAAAATCAAAGAGTGAGAATTTTATAAGCAGATTTGCCGGAATATACACGCCGGCGGTATGCATTGGTGCACTTGTTCTTGCTATAGCGGCGCCGCTCTTTGAATTAATGCTAAAGGGTACGACAGCGTGGTCAGAGTGGATATACAGGGGACTTACATTTCTGGTAATCAGCTGTCCCTGCGCACTTGTAATAAGCATTCCGCTGACTTTCTTTGCGGGAATCGGCGGAGCTTCTAAGGCAGGTGTTTTAGTTAAGGGCTCTAATTATTTAGAGGCACTTTCCCAAACAAAATATATGCTTTTTGATAAAACGGGAACAGTTACCAAAGGAGTATTTGAAGTAGTAGGAATTCATCATAATAAGATGAAAGAGGAACAGCTTATTGAAATAGCTGCTCTTACGGAAGGCAGAACGAGTCATCCGATTGGAAAGAGTATCGTTAAGGCATATGGCAGGGAACTTGATTTTGGCAGGGTAAAGGATTTAAAGGAACTGAGCGGATATGGGATAACTGCTGTTGTTGATGGGAAAAAGGTTTATGTCGGAAATGTTTCTCTTATGGACAGCATTGGTGTAAAATATAAAGAGTGTCATCTTAACGGAACGATAGTACATGTTGCCATTGATGGAGAATATGCAGGCCATATCGTAATAGCAGATGCAGTTAAACAGGATTCTTTAGAGGCGATAAGGCGGCTTAAAGCAGCCGGAATCAAAAAGACAATAATGCTTACCGGTGATACAGCTAAGGCTGCAGCTTCCGTTTGCAGGGAGCTTGAAATTGATGAATATTATGCACAGCTTCTTCCGGAGGATAAGGTTAATAAAGTAGAAGAGCTGATAGCAGCTAAGGACAATAAGGATATACTGGCTTTTGCAGGGGATGGAATAAATGATGCGCCGGTTCTTATGAGGGCCGATATAGGAATTGCAATGGGCGCACTCGGCTCAGATGCTGCGATAGAAGCGGCTGATGTTGTTTTAATGGATGATAATCCTCTTAAGATATCGCAGGCGATTTTAATTGCGCGCAAGTGCATGCGCATAGTATATGAAAATATATATTTTGCACTTGGTGTTAAAGCAGTTTGTCTGATTTTGAGCGCTATGGGTATTGCGAATATGTGGCTGGCGGTTTTTGCCGATGTGGGCGTTATGGTAATAGCTGTTCTAAATGCCGTTCGTGCACTTAAGATAAAGGAGATATAAAGTGAAGAGAATTGATGAAAATGAATTATATGATCTGGCTGAATTATATAAGGTATTCGGTGATTCAACAAGAATAAGGATTCTTTATACATTATTTGAGGATGAGATCTGTGTTCAGGATATTGCCGCAATTCTCAAAATGACACAGTCGGCCATTTCGCATCAGCTTAAGATTCTTAAGCAAAGCAAGCTGATAAAAGCCCGCCGGGAGGGTAAGATGATATATTATTCTCTTGCAGATGATCACGTTAAGATGATAATAAGCTGCGGTCTTGAGCATATAGAAGAGTAAAAGCATAAATGAAAATCATAAATGCAAATAATAAATGCTGCTAAAGCTTATTCAGGTGCTGCGCGGCATAAAACATATACTGCTGCATTATTCCGGCATAATTCCCATAATTACCGAAGGGATTGATGCCGGAATATTTAGTATCTATGATTTTCTTGATCCAGGTATCTACAGGGGCAAGAGATGTTCTATGGTAGGCAAAGAGAGCTGCGCAGTTGGCGACCTTATCACCGACACCGTAGAAAGTTTTTAATGTAGCTACAAGCTCTTCATCAGGCAGGTTATTAAGCGATTCAAGGTTGATTTCGTTATGAAGTATGCGCTCGCAGGCCTTTGAAACATAAGGAAGTCTGTAGCCGAGGCCACAGCTTCTAAGCTTATCTTCGGAAGCGGCGCACAGCTCTTGGGCCGTAGGGAAACGATACAGATCATCATATCCGCTTAATGCTTCACCAAATTCCGTACATAACATTTCTATGCACTTCTTAATAGCGGGGATGCTTTTTCGCTGAGAGATAATGAAAGATATCAGCATCTCAAAATAATCCTGCTTAAGTATTCTTATTCCCCTGCCAAGCGCTGCGGCGCGCAAGAGATATTCATCATCCTTTGGAATGCTGTTTCTGATATCTAAGTAGCAGGTATCAAGATCAAAATAATCATGCCAGATCAGATCCCATTCTTTGCGGCTGCAGGAAGCTGTAAGCCTTACGGGAGATGAAGTGGCAGAGTCATAAGAAAATGCAGAGCCTAAAGAACCCAAGGATGCAGAACTATAAGAAAGTGCAGAGCCTGAAGAACCCGAAGGAATTGGATAATCAGAATAATCCGAATAATCTGCGGAAATGGTTACGACATGCTCCCCGGTTATGAAGCGGAAAGTGTTTTTAGCAATTTCCTTTACCCTGAAGCACTGCCCGGAATATGCGATTTTATACAGGTCAAAATCATCATTTATCGTAATTATCATGAAGGTATTATAAGATACCGCTTTAAAAAGGTCAAAATGATGAATGGGTGGATCCGGGAAAATTTGTAAAAACAGCGGTTTTATTGTATAATTTAACATCTATGTGATAAATTCGGAGGGCATCAAAAAATGAACCGCAGGCAGAGGCAATTTCAGATATTTGCATCAAAGCTGTATAGGAAAATCATATTTCCGTTTAAGAGGCGTACTCTTGAAAAAAACAGCAGCAGTATTATTCTGCCGGGAGCCTATCTGTATGGTGCAAGCAGGCTTGAGGGCCATAATTACATAGGAATGAATACGGAACTTAATCACGTGACAATGGGATTCGGGTCATATATCAATAACAACGGGCAGCTTACCAATACCGTGATAGGCAAATACACATCCATAGGAACAGATGTTAAAAGTGTGATAGGAAGGCATCCGGTATCTGAGAATATCTCAACGCACCCTGCATTTTATTCAAAGGATGCGCAGATGGGATTTACTTATGCCGCAGAGGATTCGTTTGAGGAGACTGTCTGGATAGATAAGGATGAGGGTGTCCAGATAGCTGTCGGCAATGATGTATGGATAGGGAATGATGTCCGTATCATGGAAGGCGTCAGCATTAAGGATGGCGCAATAGTGGCAGCAGGCAGTATCGTAACTAAGGATGTTGAACCTTATGAGGTAGTTGCGGGGATTCCGGCAAGGGTTATTAAAAAACGGTTTGCGGACGCTGATATTGAAAAGCTGCTCAGGATAAAATGGTGGGAGCTTCCGGAGGATGAACTTAAAGTGCGGGCGGGTGAATTCAAAGACCCAAAAAAGTTTTTGTCCTAATTAATTAAGGCGTATCCGGGATAAATGCAGATTAATGTGCATCAGAGATTTACGATAGGTGAATAAATGGAACTGCTTAAAAAATTCAATTATATATTCAATACTAAACAGAAGATCCAGTCAGTGCTCTTATGCATAGGCTTATTCATAGGAGCAGGCTTAGAGCTTATGGGAGTATCTCTTATAGCTCAGCTGGTATCCATTATCAGTAATCCGGAAACAGTCCATGAAACAGGATGGATGCAGTGGCTGTATGATAAAACAGGAGCGCAGACGGACAGGGATTTCTTTTTATATGTCGTTTTAGTGCTTATAGGCGTGTACTTATTCAAAAATATTTATCTTATGATAATGAGCTATGTGAAGTACACCTTTATCTACAATAATCAGCTGAGGCTTTCGGGGCGTCTTATTGACTGCTATTTAAAAAAGCCATATACCTACCATCTTGATAAAAATTCCGCAGAGATGATAAGGTCGATAATGCTTGACTCGGAGCGATTTTTCCAGATGCTTCTTACGATTTTCTCCGTTTTTGCGGAAGTAATGGTGTCGGCGCTTTTATGCATATATCTTCTTGTAGTCGATTGGATGATAACGGTGTCGGTAGTGGTTATACTGCTGGTATTTTCGGGAATATATCTTCTTATCTTCCACGGGAAGACTAAAGAAAACGGCAAGATATCCCAGTATAATGACGGCAAGATGCATCAGGCAATTAACCAGGCGCTGGGTGCGGTTAAAGATATCAAGATCCTGCACAGGGAGAAATATTTTGTAGATGCGTTTACAAAGCGCGGTGCTAAGAAATATACGGCAGTAAGAAATAATGAAGTGCTTGGTCAGATTCCGGCATATCTTATAGAGACCGTCTGCATAGGAGGAATCCTGTTAGTACTTGTATATAAGCTGTTCTCGGGGCAGGATCTTAATGATATGATCCCGCAGCTTGCAGCTTTTGCGATGGCAGCCTTTAAGCTCTTACCGTCTGTCGGCAAGGTGGATAATTACCTTAATCTCATTATATTCTTAAAGCCTTCGGCAGATCTTATCTACAGAGATATTAAGGATACGGAAGACATGCTGGGCTTTATGCTCAATGATAAGACGCAGGCGCCCGAAAAGAGTGAAGGAATAAGCGTTGAAAATGTATCCTACAGATATCCCAATACCGAAAAAGACGTATTGACCAATGTAAGCTTTAAGATTCCAAGCGGTAATTCCGTCGGTCTTATAGGACCCTCCGGAGCGGGAAAATCAACAATCGCCGATGTTATTCTAGGAATCCTGACACCTACTGCGGGGAAAGTCATGTATGCGGATATGAATGTGCATGAGCATCCGATTGCGTGGTCCAAAAAGCTTGCGTATATTCCCCAGGCGATTTTCCTTGCGGATGAGACCATAAGGAGCAATGTTGCGTTCGGGATTGAAGAAGATGAGATAGATGATGAGAAGGTCTGGAAGGCACTTGGCGAGGCGCAGCTTGAGGAATTCGTTAAATCACTTCCGGAAGGCCTTGATACAATGGTCGGGGAGAGAGGCGTAAGACTCTCCGGTGGACAGAGACAGAGAATAGGCATAGCAAGAGCCTTATATGGCGACCCCGAAATACTGGTACTTGATGAAGCAACCTCCGCTCTTGACTCAGAAACAGAAGCCGCAGTCATGGAAGCCATAGACAGACTTACCGGCAGAAAGACACTGATCATTATCGCACACAGACTTACGACAATTGCCAACTGCCGGATAATATATAAGGTAGAGGAAGGCAGGATATACGATTATACGGAACAGTTTCGGGCAGAAAATACTTAACTTAGCCGGGGAAATCCCCTGCCTCTAAGTGGCAATGCAAATTCGGCGCCAAATACTTAAGGAAGCGTATTTGAAATTTTACAGGATATTAAAAACATGGAATATAAGCTTAGTGTGATTTTCATTACTTATAATCATGCGCCATATGTGGAAAAGGCGCTTAGGAGTGTGCTTGATCAGGAGACTGATTTTCCCTTTGAGGTGGTTGTGGGCGAGGACTGTTCAACGGATGGGGCGCAGGATATCTTAAAAAAAATTGCCGCCGAATATCCGGAGCATGAGCCTTCGTCAGAAAATGACCGTCAGGTAAGACTATACTTAAGGAGCGAAAATTCAGGCGGAAGGCCCACCTTAAATGTTTATGAGACAGCAATGAGATGTAAGGGAGAATACCTTGCATATCTTGAGGGTGATGATTACTGGTGCGATCCGCATAAGCTTAATAAACAGGTTAAAATACTTGATGAGCATCCTGAATATATTGCGGTTACCCATTCCAATAAGATGATAGATGAAAAGGATGAGGATATTACGGATCCTAAAGTCCTTAGGATAGGAGATCTGTATGCCTGGGATGAGGGCCCCTTTACGTATAAGGATTATTGCTACAGCGGTCACTGGGCAGGACATTATGCAAGTGTTGTATCGCGGAATATATATAAAAATGCTGCGATGGATTATACGATTCTGTATCGGGCGTCGAACTTTACCGATGATGCCGTGATATTGCTGTTTCTTCTCCTTCAGGGCGATATTTACAGGATGGGTGATGTGATGAGTGTGTGGCGTTATGTAAGGAAGGAAGGCGCCGGGAACTGGAACTCCATTGTCATGAAGAATAATCTCTACAGGGACAATGCATATTTATCTAAGACCTTAATGAAATGGGTGGAGGAAAATCACGGCTTAAGTGAATATGCGCCGAAAAGGTGCAGGGCGGATTTTGGGCTGGCGCTTAAGGATTATATTAAAAAGCCGAATAAGGAAAACAAAAAGTTTCTTGAAGACATGTTTGATTACGGGATTACGCACGTAGTCATGAAGGATAAGAAGGTGTCTCTTCTTACCTATAGCCTTCACTTTATTATGAGTAAGGTATTTAAGTCAAATTGAAATAAGATCTCGGATTTACACAGACAGATTCGCGAACGAATCTTGGCGCAGAGGTAATGAATTAAGAAAATAATACAAAGAAAATAATACAAAGAAAATAATACAAAGAATATACATAAGGTAAGATCAATATGGATAATAAGAAAATTTTGGTGACGCGCTCTTCGATGCCGCCCTTTGAAGAATATGTTGAGGCGATAAGGCCCCTGTGGGAGTCACACTGGATAACAAATATGGGCTGCAATCATGAAGAACTGACACGCCGTCTTGAGGAATATTTAAAGGTCAGGAGAATATCGCTGTTTACAAACGGCCATATGGCTCTTGAGCTTACGCTGCAGGCGCTCGACCTTGAGGGAGAGGTAATAACCACACCCTTTACTTTTGCATCAACAACCCATGCAATTGTAAGAAATGGGCTTACTCCGGTATTCTGCGATATTAATGAGACGGATTATACGATTGATTCATCGAAGATAGAGGAGCTTATTACGGATAAGACCTGTGCAATAGTGCCGGTTCATGTCTACGGAACGCCCTGCGATGTTGTAAGGATTGAGAAAATAGCCAAAAAGCATAATCTTAAGGTCATCTATGATGCAGCACATGCTTTTGGTGTAGAGATTGACGGACGGGGCATAGGCAGCTACGGCGATGCCTCAATGTACAGCTTCCATGCGACAAAAGTTTATAATACGATTGAGGGCGGTGCCATTGCGACAGAGGATGAGGAGCTTATTACAAGATTATGGCGGCTTAAGGATTTCGGGATTAAGGATGAGGAAGTCATAGACGGTATCGGTGCCAATGCAAAGATGAATGAATTCTGTGCAATAATGGGACTGTGCAATTTAGACCATGTAAATGAGGAAATAGAAAAAAGAAAAGCTGTATTCATGCGATACACTAAAAAGCTTGAGGGCATAGAGGGAGTGACTTTCCTTAAGAGCAAAGAAAACGTAAAGCAGAATTATGCTTATTTTCCGATAGTTATCGATGAGAAGAAATACGGCATAACAAGAGATGAACTTAAGGACGAATTTGCTGCGAATAATATAGGGGTAAGGAAATATTTCTATCCTCTTACGTCAGATATGGACTGCTACAACGGGCGCTTTGATTCATCTAAGACACCTGTTGCAAAGCGGATATCGGACAGGGTGCTGACTCTTCCCATGTTTGCGGAGCTTGAGATTGAGGACGTTGACAGGATATGCGATATTATCCTTAGTAAGTCAAAGGAAAAGTGAGGGAATTAATTAAAGCCTTTGGCAGGATGCGTATTTGGAAACGGAGCAGCAGATGATAATCATAAGAATTACAAGCGGTCTGGGCAACCAGATGTATCAGTATAATTTCTACAAGTTAATGAAGGAAAGATATCCGGATACACCGGTTAAGGCGGATGTGACCTGGTTCTATGCCAATGACGAGCATCACGGATATGAACTTGAGAGAATATTTAAGCATGAGGGCTCCGCGTTTGATATTGAGGTGGCAACGACAAAAGAGATATATAAGGTAACGGGGCAGATTCCGAATTTCTGCAGGGGAGTGCTTGGCAGACCCTGCCAGTTTATGTTAGGCCCCGTCAACAGGATATTGCGGGAGAAGATACATCCGGATTTTGTCTGCAATGGGATTGACAGACTAACAGAAGAAAGTGATGATTTTTTCTATGATAAAGTCATGAATCTTGATACGGATAAGGACTGGTATCTGTTCGGCTTCTGGATAGAGGAGGCATTTTATAAGGAGCGTATCGATAAATGCCGAAGGGAATTTGATTTTCTGCCGTTTACGGAGGATAGGAATAAGGAGCTGGCTGAGCATATAAAAAGTGTAAACAGTGTCAGCATCCATGTGCGGCGGGGTGATTATCTGTCGGCGACATATTCGGATAAGTTTTTATCCCTTGGGGAAGAATATTATAAAAAGGCTGTCGAAGCTATCAGGGAGAAAATCACGGACCCGGAATTTTTGATTTTCTCGGATGATGAAGAGTTTGTAAAGGATGCATTCGCATGGCTTGAAAATACCACTGTGGTTAGCGGGAATACCGGAGAGAACAGCTACAGGGACATGCAGCTTATGAGCCTTTGCAGGCATAATATAATAGCCAATTCGACCTTCAGCCAGTGGGGAGCGCTGCTTAATAAAAATGAGGGCCATATTACGGTTTATCCTGCGGCGTATATGAAGAATGAGGATTCGGAAATAAAGACAATGACAGGATATATAAGAATCTAAAAGCGAGGAGCAGTAAATATGAATCCTACAATATGGTTGGTGATCATCATTATTGCGCTGGCAGTCGAATGTATATCCATGAACTTATGGAGCGCCTGCTTAGTACCGGGAGCACTGGCCGGAGCGATAATGTGTGTATGCAGCCTGCCCATATGGGCGCAGATACCGGCATTTGTCGTGATATCATTGCTGATGATGATCCTCGTGCGGCCGAATCTGGCAAGATATATGAATAAGCAGAAGAGACAGCACAGGCTTGATATGCTGATTGGCCGGGATGCAATAGTGATATGTGAGATTGAAAATGCGCACGGTGTGGGCATAGTCAATATAGGCGGCAGGGAGTACAGGGCCAGGAGCAACAGGCCAAATGCGGTCATAAGCGAGGGATCGGTAGTAACTGTCGTGGCAATGCGTGGCGATGTGGCAATAGTAGATGATAATAAAAGGCATGCAACAGGCCGGTTTGATTATTTAGAGGCAGGAGAAGATTTTGACTAAAGGAGGATGTTATCGTTATGAGTCTTAAAGGACGTGATTTTCTGACACTTAAGGATTTTACGAAGGAGGAGATCGAGGAGTTTTTGGATCTTGCGGCAGAACTTAAGGATAAGAAGAAAAAGGGAATATTCGATCGTATGTATCCGGGTAAGAACGTGGCCCTTATATTCGAAAAGACTTCAACACGTACAAGATGCGCTTTTGAATGTGCTGCGCATGATATGGGAATGGGTACTACATACCTTGATCCGACAGGATCGCAGATAGGCAAGAAGGAAAGCATAGCCGATACGGCCCAGGTGCTCTCCCGCATGTTTGACGGGATAGAGTACAGGGGGTATGGTCAGGAAATCGTGGAGGAGCTTGCCAAATATTCAGAGGTTCCCGTCTGGAACGGGCTGACTAACGAATATCATCCTACACAGATGCTTGCAGATCTGCTTACCATAAAAGAGCATTTAGGCAGTATCGAAGGACGCAAACTCGTATATATGGGAGACGCAAGATATAATATGGGCAATTCGCTTATGATAGCCTGCGCTAAGATGGGAATGCATTTTGTGGCTGCGGCACCTAAAAAATATTTTCCGAATGCGCAGCTTATTAAAGAATGTGAAGAATTCGCCGCTAAAAGCGGTGCCATCTTAAGCTTTGAAGAAGATCCGATGAAAGCCGTTAAGGACGCGGATATTGTATACACTGATGTATGGGTATCGATGGGTGAGCCCGATGAAGTATGGGAAGAGCGCATTCGCGATTTAACGCCCTATAAGGTTACGATGGATATTATGAAGGCAGCTAAGGAATCAGCAATATTCCTTCATTGTCTGCCGGCTTTTCATGATCGCAAGACGAAGATCGGAAAAGAAATGGGCGAGCGATTTTCCATTGCGGACATGGAAGTTACGGACGAAGTATTCAGGAAATATTCGGATGTGGTATTTGATGAGGCAGAAAATCGCATGCATACGATAAAGGCTGTAATGGCAGCAACTTTGGGATAATTATGAATACAGAGATTATAGAATATTTTAAAAAACTGTCACAAAGAGAATTTTTCGTGATCAATTTTATTAATTCGGTGCTGGGGGTTGTGATAATAATTCTCGGATTTGTGGCACTTAACAGTGAGATTACGATTCCCGCATATGTGGCAATGTTTACCTGCGGCGCGATTATGCTGGGGCTTAACTTCTTCAAGGGATGCAGGAAGAATAATAAGAACCGGTGGATATTCTTAGCGGCGGCAATAATTTTTGCCATAATGGCAGTGCTGTTTTTAATATCGGGATGAGCACGTATAGCTGTATCGATATAAGCGTTTGAATCGCAAGCTGAGAAATACTTTAGGAAGATAAAAGAAGATATGAATGAGGATACAATGATTTTGTGCGCAGCAAATGCGTACGAGCAGAAATATTATTTTAATCAGCAGTTTGCGGCGATACCACAGTCAATCCAGGAGGAGCTGCATGTGATATGCGTCCTGTTTACGGAAGAGGTGGGAGGAATATTTTCCATAGGCTTCGATGAAGATGGAAGCATACATCTGCTTACGAATGCGGATGAAGAAGACCTATTGTATGATGAGATAGGAAGCGGGCTGCTGGTTAAGGAAGTGCTTAGAAAGCGGCAGGATTTATTCGAGAGTTTGGAGCAGTTTTACAGGGCATTTATATTGAAGGAGGAAATGGATATATGATATTCGTCATAGATGTGGGCAATACGAATATTACGATAGGCATCTATAAGGAGAAATCATTAATAGATACTTTCCGGTTAATGACGGCTACGCCGAGAACTTCTGATGAATATGGAATGCTTCTGTATGATATATGCAAAAGGAGCAATATCAATCCGGATGAAGATGTCGAAGGTGCCATTGTGGCAAGCGTTGTTCCGAATGTTATGCATTCAATCAAAAATGCCATAGGCAAATATTTAAAATGCAGGGCCCTGATAGTGGGACCGGGCATAAAGACAGGCATCAAGATCGACACACCGAATCCCAAGGAAATAGGTGCCGACAGAATAGTCGATATAGTTGCGGGATATGAGAAATACGGCGGACCGCTTCTCGTAATTGATTTCGGTACGGCAACAACCTATGACCTTGTTACAAGTGACGGCCGCTTTACGGTGGGTATAACGGCGTTGGGTCTTGGAACTTCGGCAAAGGCATTATCGGGCGGAACGGCAATGCTTCCGGATTTTGAAATTGTTATGCCCAAATCCGTTCTTGCCAATGAAACGATATGGAGCATGCAGGCCGGTCTTCTGTACGGACAGATAGGCGCAACAGAATATATCATCAATCAGGTAAGAAAAGAGACAGGATATGATGATCTTAAGGTTGTGGCTACAGGTGGTATGGGAAGACTTGTGGCAAATGAGACTAAGCTGATAGATGAATATGATAAGAATTTAACGCTTGAAGGTCTTAGGATTATTTACGAAAAGAACAGGTAAGGAAAGTTGTGAGGTCTTGCGGTTTCACATATTATTCACGGTTTTAACGTTTTTTATACATTATTGAATGAGAATATGCCTATTGTGATTTTCAGACGGATAAAAATCACAATGGGCATTTAAAAAATATTGCCGGCGGCGTATTTGAAAAATATTGCCGGCGGCGTATTTGAAGGAGAGAAGAATGGAACTTAAATTCAGGCATGAGGTAAAGCATGAGATTACACCTGCGGAGAGAATAATAATAAGGCAGCGGATGAATGCGATCGCAAGTGTAGATAAAAATGCCAAAGACGGGATATATCAGATACGAAGTCTTTATTTTGACAATATTGATGACAAGGCATTGCTCGAGAAAATCAACGGAAACAGCAAAAGAGAAAAATTCCGTATAAGATATTATAACGGTGATACTTCATTTATGAAGCTTGAGAAGAAGAGCAAAATCGGAAACCTGTGTAATAAGCAAAGCACAAATATAACCGAGGAAGAGGCTGTAAGGCTTATTGATGGTGATCTTAAATGGATGATGGGTAAAGAGACAGAAGAGAGGCCGCTTATCAGGGAGTTGTATACGAAGATGTTAGGACAGTCTCTTAAGCCTAAAACAATAGTCGATTATACAAGGGATCCTTTCATCTATGCACCGGGTAATGTCAGGGTGACCATAGATTACAATATAAGGACGAGCATGAACATAAGGGGATTTCCTGACAGCGGCTGCGTAACGGTACCTGTTAGGGACGGCAGGATGATACTTGAAGTTAAGTGGGATGAATTTCTGCCGGATATAATAAGGGACGCTGTCCAGCTTGATAATGTAAGGGCAGGCGGGTTTTCAAAATATGCAGCCTGCAGATGCTACGGATAAGCAAATATAAATTCCAAATACAATTACAGTTGCAGCAATTATCAGCCATACCTTAAAGGATGGAATAGAAAAGGAGAAAAAAATGAGTTTCAGCGATATTTTCAAATCCAGTTATTTAGACAATTTAACAAGTATAAGTGCACTTGATATTATTCTTGCAATGGCAATTTCCTTCTGTTTAGGATTGTTCATATTCTATATCTATAAGAAGACCTATGCGGGAGTAACATATTCAGCAGGATTCGGAACCTCACTTATTGCGATGACGATGATATCAACCTTTGTTATATTGGCGGTAACTTCTAACGTAGTGTTATCACTCGGTATGGTAGGTGCACTTTCAATTGTCCGTTTCAGGACAGCGATCAAGGAGCCTCTTGACATAGCATATTTATTCTGGGCAATAGCAGCAGGTATTGTGCTGGCAGCAGGCATGATTCCCCTGGCAGTATTCGGAAGTATATTTATCGGTATCGTTCTGCTTATATTCGCGAACAGAAAATCAAACACAAATCCTTATATAATAGTTGTTTCCTGTGCTGATAGCGCAGCAGAGAAAAAGGTAATGGAATTCTTAGGCGGACAGTCTAAGAAGACGGTAATTAAGAGTAAGAGCGTACAAAAGGGAATGATCGAGCTTAATCTTGAAGTCAAAATCAAAGATGACAATACTGATTTTGTAAATGAGATTGCAGATATGGACGGAGTAATGAGTGCAGTACTTGTAAGTTATAACGGAGATTACATGGGCTAAGGAGGCTTTAATGTCAACGCATAAAAATATAGATAAAATCTGCGTTGCCTTTATGGTATTGGCTCTTATCATTACGGTGGTATTCATGAATGGTGAAAAACTTGGTATTACAGCCATTCATGATGAGGATTCCGAAACCTATGAAGACAGTTATGGAGAATCCGAATACTTTACCAAGAATGATATGAACGGCAGCTGGGATACAACGGATGCAACGAAGATCATACTAAGTGATGATGGCATAAGCATAAACGGATCCGGGGCATATGTGAACGGCAAAAGCTTAGTAATAGCAATGAGCGGAGAATATGTGATTTCCGGAGAACTTACAGACGGCAGCATAAATGTAGATGCCAATAATAATTCCAAGGTTTTCATTATGTTCGACGGAGTCAGCATAAACTGTTCTGATAATGCTGCTTTTACAATCGGAGAGGCAGATAAAGTGTTCTTAACGCTTAACGAAGGAAGCGTTAACACATTAAGCAGTGGCGCAGAATATTCAGAGGAAGCCATTGCGGACGGCGCCGGCGGCGTAATATATGCGCATGATGACCTTACGATAAACGGTACAGGTGAACTTAATATTATTGCAGGCTATAAGCATGGTATCGAGGCAAATGACGATCTTACGATTACAGGCGGTAAGATAACGATTACTGATGCCCCGAAAGATGGCATAACCGTAAATGAGAAATTTGAAATGTGTAATGCAGATCTTACAATTGCGGTTGAGGATGATGCCGTACATGCAGACGGCAGCATATACATAGAGAGCGGCACTATACTTATCAATTCCTGCTATGAAGGACTTGAAGCACCTTATATAGATATAGCAGGCGGAGATATTACAGTCTATCCTGAAGATGATGCCTTAAATGCCAGCGACGGATCAGGAGGAGGATTTATGATGATGGCCCCTTCTGCCATGGGTAATATGGCGGGAGACGATAATGGCAAGGCGGAAGATGATGGCAAGACGGGAGATAAAACTGACGAAGCGGAAGCTAAAGCCGAAAAAGATGGGGACGCAGAAGAATCAAAGGAAGAGGATTCAGAAGAAGATGCGATTCCGTATGTACATATTACAGGCGGCAAATTAAAGATAATAAATGAAAATGCCCAGGATGCAGACGGTATCGACTCAAATGGTGATATCATAATTGACGGCGGTGATATATTTATAAATCTTAAAGGCAGCGGAACCAATAATGCTCTTGATTACGGAAGTGAGAGCGGAGGAATATGTGAGATAAACGGCGGAACTGTCATAGCCTGCGGCGCTTATAACATGGCTGAAAGTGCAGATGCAACATCAAAGCAGGTATCTATAATGTATACCATAAGCAGCGGGATAGAAGCCGGAGAAACAGTGCGCCTTGAGGATACGGATGAAAATGCCATTATGGAATTTACTCTTGAGTGCAGCGCCACATGTCTTATATTAAGCTGTCCGGAGCTTAAAGTAGGAGAAACGTATTTATTCGCAACAGGTGATAATGTTGACGAAATATCGGTGGAAGAAGTTTCCGCAACCTACGGTGATTCGCAAAGTTCCATGTTCGGAGGCAAGATGAACTTCGGTAATATGATGGGACGAGAGGACTTTAGATCAAAGAGAAATTCATTCGGAGGAGAAGGCGGCGGTCACGGGCATGGCGGTGAGAAGGGTCCCGGAGAAAATCACGGGGACAAAAACGGTAATGGCGGTGAAAATGTTTCGGGAAGTGAGAGCGGTCCCGGCGGCCCCGGAGAAGATGGGACGGATGCGGCTTCGGGAAGTGAGATGCCTCCAATGCCTACACAGGTTCCCGATATGCCTGATGGAGAAGCGCCTGAGGGTGTGGAAGATATGACACCTCCCGACATGCCGGATGGCGAAGCGCCTGAGGGTATGGAAGATATGACGCCACCTGACATGCCTGATGGTGAAGCCCCTGAGGGTATGGAAATGCCGGGCGATATGGGCCAGGGTGGTCCTATGGGAATGCCGGGTATGGAAAATGCCGCGCAGGAAGAGGAAGAAGAAACCGGTCACAGCATAACGGAATATGATTTAAATACCTGGTTAATATACGGCGGATGCTTTGCCTTAGCAATTGCAGGTGTTATAATAGCTGCAGCGTATAAGAGGAGAAGATATTAATACCGGTATATCCGGCCGGAAATCAGCGTATAGAAGTGTGGCAGGCAAGATGTTTAAGATAGGCAATGCGGTAATCAAAAATAAATTTATATTGGCACCAATGGCAGGCGTTTGCGACCTGCCATTTCGTGTTATCTGCAGTGAAATGGGTGCGGGAATGACCTGCATGGAAATGGTCAGTGCCAAGGCCATTATGTACAATAATAAGAATACGGAAGAACTCATGAGGATAGATCCTAAGGAAGGTGCAGTCTCCCTGCAGCTGTTCGGCTCAGATCCCCGAATCATTGCGGATATGGCAAAGCGCATTGAACAGAGACCTTTTACGGTGCTTGATATAAACATGGGATGTCCGGTGCCTAAGATAGTCAATAACGGTGAGGGCTCTGCCCTTATGAAGAATCCCATCCTTGCCGGGAAAATCATAAATGAGACAGCTTCTGCAATAAATAAACCGGTTACGGTAAAGATACGAAAAGGGTTTGACGCAGAACACGTTAATGCAGTGGAAATGGCGCATATTGCGCAGGAATCGGGAGCTGCGGCTGTTGCCGTTCATGGAAGGAGCCGGGAGCAGTTTTATTCAGGTAAAGCCGACTGGGAGATAATACGTCAGGTAAAGGAAGCTGTAAGGATACCGGTTATAGGTAATGGAGATATTACCTGTTATGATGATGCGATGCGCATGATGAGCGAAACCGGCTGCGATGCCGTAATGATAGGAAGGGCGGCCGAGGGGAATCCCTGGATATTTAAGGAGATGTGTGCACGCAGTAAGGGAGAAGAATACGTACCGCCATCAGCCGTCGAGATTAAGGATATGATTTTGCGGCACGCTAAAATGCTGATAGATACTAAGGGAGAATATATAGGCAGCAGGGAAATGCGAAAGCATGCGGCCTGGTATACACAGGGGTTGCCGGGCTCTTCAAAACTTAGGGGAAGGCTTAATGAGGTTGAAAATATCGAGGATTTAAGCCGTGTGATGGAAGAATACTTACAGAGATTTTAGGAGCTTTTTGGTTGACGATAAAAGTGGAGTAGTTTATAATATGGTGCGTTGCATGCGGGCTGCCGCATTTTTTGAATGAAAGAAGGTTTGGGAATGGAAAAGAAAAACATCTTGACCGTTGAAGGTCTTAAAACACTTCAGGATGAGCTTAATGAATTAAAGGTTACACGCCGTGCGGAGATAGCACAGAAAATCAAGGAAGCTCGTGAGCAGGGTGACCTTTCGGAGAATGCTGAATATGATGCAGCAAAGGATGAACAGAGAGATATTGAGCTTCGTATAGAAGAGATAGAGAAGATTCTTAAGAATGCGGAAGTTTATGATGATGGTGAGGATTCAGCTGATACCATAAGCATCGGCACCACGGTTACAATCCTGGATAAAGAATTCAAGGAAGAAATGGTATACAAGATTGTCGGTTCGACAGAGGCTGACAGTTTAAGAGGTAAGATTTCCAATGAGTCTCCTGTAGGTAAGGCTCTTATAGGTAAGAAAAAGGGGCAGACCGTTAAGGTAGAGACGGCAGCAGGCATTTTGGAATATAAGATTCTGAACATGGAGAAGCCTGCGAGATCAGAAGAAGCAGCTCCTAAGAAAACAGCAGAGAAGAAGACCGAGAAGAACGAAACAGGTAAGACAACCAAGAAGGCAAAATAACAGGTCGGATATGCAGTATAAATAAGGCGCTCCAATCCGGGGCGCCTGTTTTGCAGAAATAGGAGGATGATATGGGAAACGAAAAGCAGCAGAACAATTCGCAGGAGATAGATGTTAACCAGCTTCTTAAGGTGCGCCGTGAGAAATTAGCCAATCTTCAGGAAGCAGGAAGGGATCCCTTTGTAATAACAAAATACGATCAGACCCATCATACGGATGAATGCAAGGCATTATATGATGAGCTTGAGGCAAAGCTTTTAGCGGGCAGAGTGGCAGTTAATACTGAAGGGCTTGATGAAGCAGCCGCAAGAGAAGCAGTTAATAACGATTATAATGAGAGACGCGCCATAATGGACGGCAGTCCGATAAATGTATCAATTGCCGGCAGGATGATGTTCAAGCGTGTTATGGGTAAAGCATCCTTCTGCAATATTCAGGATCTTAAGGGTAATATTCAGGTATATGTGGCAAGAGATGTTATAGGTGAAGAGGATTATGCTGATTTTAAAAAATCAGATATCGGAGATATATACGGAATAGAAGGATATCTGTTCAGAACTAAAACCGGCGAAATATCCGTGCATGCATCCAGGATGACTTTATTATCAAAGAGTCTTCAGATTCTTCCGGAGAAGTTCCACGGCCTTACAGATACGGATACAAGATATCGCCAGAGATATGTTGACCTTATAATGAATGAGGATTCTAAGGAAACTTTTGTTAAGAGATCGAAAATCATAAGCACAATCCGCCGTTTCCTTGATGAGAAGGGATTCTTAGAGGTAGAGACACCGATGCTGGTATCTAATCCCGGTGGTGCAGAGGCAAGACCTTTTGAGACGCATTTCAATGCGCTTGATGAAGATCTTAAGCTTCGTATATCCTTAGAGCTGTACCTTAAGAGACTTATCGTCGGAGGTCTCGAGAGAGTATTCGAAATCGGCCGCGTATTTAGAAACGAAGGTCTTGATACGAGGCATAATCCCGAATTTACGCTTATGGAGCTCTATCAGGCATATACTGATTATTATGGAATGATGGATCTTACGGAAGAAATGTACCGCAAGATTGCGCTTGAAGTAAATGGATCTCCCATAGTTAAATACGGTGATCTTGAGATTGATTTTGGCAAGCCTTTTGAGAGAATAACCATGGTTGATGCGGTTAAGAAATATGCCGGAGTTGATTTTGACGAAGTAAAGGATGATGCGGAGGCTAAGAAGCTTGCGGATGAGCATCATATAGAATATGAGTCATATCATAAGAAGGGCAATATATTAGCGCTGTTCTTCGAAGAATATTGTGAGGATAAGCTCTTACAGCCGACCTTTGTCATGGATCATCCTATCGAGATATCTCCGCTTACCAAGAAGAAGCCCGATAAGGAGGGTTATGTAGAGAGATTCGAGATGTTCATAAACGGCTGGGAGATGTGCAACGCATATTCGGAGCTTAATGATCCAATCGACCAGAGGGAGAGATTTGCGGCGCAGGATGCCAATGCCGAGGCTGGTGATGAAGAAGCCCAGCATACGGATGAGGATTTCTTAAATGCGCTTGAGATAGGAATGGCACCTACGGGCGGAATTGGATATGGCATAGACAGGCTGGTGATGATTATGACAAACAGCCCGGCAATAAGGGATGTGCTGCTGTTCCCGAC
>R03__coassemble_615_pt1 | contig 19369 bp, 17 predicted proteins | sample R03__metabat2_low_PE_060 | metagenome-assembled genome bin R03
GGTATAGTAACAATCGGCACGGAATATGGAACGGTCCGATAAATGACAGTAAATTGCTGTAAATTAATTTAAGGAATCGAAGGTTTTATAATCACATGATTTTAACAGATGTACGATACGAGAAATATACGCCCCTGTTCGATCTGCACACTCACAGCGTCCAGAGCGGGCACGGAACGAATGATACCGTAAGCGATTTATGCAAGGCGGCAAAGGACAAGGAGCTTACACTACTTGGAATATCGGAGCATGGTCCAGGTACACTTAATTCAGGAAGCGAAAGCTTCTTTCGCAGTCTTAAGTTATCACCAAGGCGCCGCTGCGGGCAGGATCTGCTCCTTGGAGTAGAGCTTAATATATTAAATCCCGGCGGCGATGTGGATCTTCCTGATGAAGTAATATCCTCCCTTGACTATGCAATCATAAGTCAGCATATTCTAAATTACGCTCCTGGCTCATCAGAAGATAATACCAATGCCTACATTAATGCCATGCGCCATCCCTGTGTCCACTTTATCGGGCATCCGGATGATGATGTATATCCGCTTGACAGGGAGCGTTTATTATATGAAGCAAAAGCCCACAATGTCTATCCCGAAATAAATAATGCTTCCTTAAAGCCCCTCTCGTACCGTGAAGGCGGGCAGAAGAACTGCCGCGAAATTCTTACAATCTGCAAGAAGCTTAATCTTCCCGTACTTATGTCCTCGGACAGCCACGGAAAGGATAATGTCGGCAATTTTGAAAATATTTATCCTCTGCTTTTAGAGCTTGATTTTCCCGCAGGGCTTGTTATAAATACCTCATTAGAGATGCTTAGGGCAATTCTTAAGGAAAATCACTAATATGCGGCACGGCTCTTCTGAGCCTATCGCCGGATACATACTAAAAAAGGAGACAATTTATGAGTACATTGCTGAATCAATACGAAAGCGCCAAAAGAAACCGGCGGATTATAATGATTTTCTTAATAATCGGAGCCGCGGGCTGCGTTGTATTCCCGATTGCAATTTCGATACTTGATATGATTCTTTTTATGAGTGATGTGGATATTGATACATTTACGCTTATTATTGCAGGCGTACCGGTCTTTTTATTAATAGCCGGCGTATCAGCTGTTCTTTTTATCACCTGCGTCTATCCGAAAATGAGCTTTATCAAATGCTGCGACCGCCTTGTTAAGGAGGGAAAATCACAGCTTCTTGATATACCCGTGCCGGCAAAGCCTTACTTTACAACAAGTTCAGGCTACAGCCTGTACCTTACGGGCGGACTTATCTACACAAACAGGCAGTCCATTGTACTTGAGCTTAAGGATATAAATAACATGTTCGGCATGCCTGTTACAAGGCGCCAGCCCCTTCCGGTCGCTGCCGCTTCTTTAAGCGAGCTTAAGAACGGAATGACCGTACTTAATAAGCGCTGTTTTATCTCATTTGTGACTAAAAGCGGCTTTAGAACCATGTCAGAGGCCATGTATCCTAATGACGCAAATGCCTTTGTTGATGCTATAATGAATGCTAACCCCGATATAATCTGGGGTAAAATTTGATTGGAATTTTATTATGATAGGACTCGGTACAATAATAAATGTTGCTTTGATAATTATAGGCGGGATAATAGGACACTTCTTCGGCCGCCTTCTAAAGCCCGGAGTGCAGGATGCGCTTCCCGTAACCTGCGGCGTGTCAGTTCTCTTTATAGGAATAGGCGGCGCGCTTGAAGGAATGCTTACCGCAGAGGGCGGCATCATATCAAGCGAAAGAGGTGTATTTATTGTAGTGGTAATGCTGCTTGGCTCCCTTGTCGGTGAGCTTCTTGACATAGAAGGCGCCTTTGAGCGGTTCGGAAAATGGCTTAAAATGAAGACCGGCAATGCAAATGATTCCAAATTCGTTGACGGCTTTATTACAGCATCCTTTACAGTCTGCATCGGAGCAATGGCAATTGTCGGTGCCATAGAAGACGGAATATCGGGAGATTATACAATTCTTCTTACCAAATCAATTCTTGATTTTATCATTATAATAGTCATGACCTCTTCAATGGGAAAGGGCCCTGTTTTTTCATTTATTCCGGTTGCCGTCCTGCAGGGCAGCGTTACTCTTTTATCAAAAGTAATAGAGCCCATATTAACGGATGCCGCAATGGCTAATCTGTCAATGATAGGTTCTATCTTAATATTCTGTGTGGGTATTAATCTTGTCTGGGGCAAGAAAGTCAAGGTCGCCAATATGCTCCCCGCGATAATATTCGCAGTTGTCTTTGCCTTCCTGCCGCTTAATATCTAGTACCGATACAGCGTTCAATAATTAACCGGATCAAAAACGCAGATGGAAATTCAGGCAAGCTTTCGATCCGGTTATTTGCAGAACGGTGTACTAAAAATAATAAACCGGCATTGAATCTCCAAGTCCGAAGATTTCATTCGGCTCAGCGTCCCTTTCAAGAAGCTGTGAAGAGGGCTCATATACTATCTTTTCCATAACCTGTTCATTTGTTGCCGCAATAACTGATTTTGCCGCTACGCTCTTACGCTTGGGCGCGCTCTTTGCAGGTGCCGTTTTCTTAATTTCAGCCGCCTCTGTTGTCTTTTTGGCTACAGTTTTTCCGGCTGTCGTCTTTCTTTCTGCTGTCATCTGATTGCCTCCGGCCTTTGCCGCGCGTTCCAAACTTCCTTTACCTACTGCCATACTTTATAACCTCCTTAGCTAATCTGCCGAACTCGACAGCACTTCTGGTGCTCTTTTTATAAATGGATACCGGCTTTGATGCATCCTGTGCCCACTCAATCGCGGAGTCTACATGAATCGGTGTCTCAAACACATTAATACTGTCATATTCCTTTAATATTTCACGAGTCTGCTTATAATAATTCTTACGCTCATCAACCTTAGTTATAAGAACACCCATAACTTCGGCGTCTGTCATATCCGATATGTCCTTTAGAAAATCAAACATATTCGCAAGTCCGAACAGCCCCCAGGGAGAAGCCTCTACCGGCACTATCACATAATCGGATGCACATAAAATATTAATAACCCAGGTGCCGAGTGTAGGCGGAGCATCTATTAAAATATAATCATATTCTTTACTTTCCTTAACCGACTTAAGACACTTCTTAAGGACGAATTCTCTCTGCAGCATTGTAAAAAGCTCATACTCTGCCTGACTCATCAAAGTAGAAGACGGAATAAGATCAAGGTTTTCATATTGTGTATGCACTATAAAATCCTTAAGATCCGCTTTGCTGCATATGGCATGATAAAGGTTAGCACCGCCCTCTGCCATGGCAAGAACATCTTCTTCTTCGAAAAAGGATAAGGAGAGATTAAGCTGCATATCTCCGTCAATTAAGAGAATCTTCTTTCCGGCTGCAGAAAGTTCATAACCTAAATTGGCACAGGTTGTGGACTTACCGCTCCCTCCCTTATTGTTCGTAAAGCAAATCGTCTTAGTATCTTTAGGTAAAGCCTTATTCATAAATCTTAACCTCAAAGGAATCCGCTACGCACTCTCTTGCCGCAGCTAAGCTGTCAAATGCTTTATCCTCAAGCATCTGCGCAAGAATATTGCCTATTGCAGTTGCCTCACCCGGGCCTGCATGAACAGGGATTCCGGTATATTTTGCAGTCAGTTCATTAAGATATACTGCATTTGAGCCACCGCCTATGATATTTATTCTATCATATTTGATTCCGGTTAAGTTTTCAATCTCTTTAAGTCTGTCTGCATAGCATTTTGCAAGGCTGTTATAGATTACGCAGGCAAGCTGGGGAAGAGTCTTTGGAATCTCCTGGTTTGTTTTCTTACAATAATCCTTTACTGCCTCCACCATACTCTTAGGAGATAGGAAGGATTCATCCTGACAGTCAACAATTGTCTTTATTGTCTCCTTTGAAGCCTCATCGCACAGCGTGCCATAGCTTATATCGGGAGAAAGTTCATTTCGTACGGACTGTATCATCCACAGACCCATGATATTGGCAAGATATGTGATTTTCCCATTATAACCGCCTTCATTGGTGAAATTGGCCTTCATGCTCTTATCGGAGCAGTTCGGTGTATCCGTCTCTACTCCCATAAGCGACCAGGTTCCGGAGCTTATGTAGCATGTGTCCTCCCTGTTAGAAGGAACCGCCATAACTGCCGACGCCGTATCATGTGTAGGCGGCAGGACGACCTTGCAGTCATATCCAACCAGCTGCTTAACTTCCTCCGTAAGACTGCCGACAAAGGTTCCCGGCATCTTTATCTCCTTAAACATCTCTTTAGAAAAGCCCAGCATATCGATAAGCTCATAATCCCAATTGCGAGTATTCGGATTAATAAGCTGTGTGGTCGTCGCTTCACAGTATTCGCAAACCTTCCTGCCGGACAGCTTATAATGGAAATAATCCGGCATCATAAGCATTGATTCAGCCTTCTTTAAAGCCTCCGGCTGCCTTATCTTAAGCGCCATGAGCTGATATATAGTGTTATACATTGCCTTAAGTATTCCGGTGCGTGCATACAGCTTATCTTCGGGAATTATCTTATATACCTCATCATCCATTCCCTCTGTTCTGTGATCACGGTAGCCGACCACATGACCTATAAGTTCATCCTTATCATCAAGGAGCGCAAAATCAACTCCCCAGGTATCTACGCCGACACTCTCGGGAATCTTTCCTATTTCACGGCACTTCTTCATGCCTGCTATTATCTCATTAAAAAGACGATCTACATCCCAGTACAATGTGCCGTCTGCGTCTTCATCCATTCCATTCCAAAATCTGTATACTTCTTCAAGAACTATCTTGCCATTCTTAAGAGACCCCAAAATATGACGCCCGCTCGATGCGCCTATGTCTATAGCCAAATAATACTTATCCATTTTAATCCTCCGCCCTATAAAACCGTGACCTTCCCGCATTAAAGGGTACCAGCGGGAAAATCACGGGCAAAATACCTTAACACTTCGATTTGGGACTATCCTGCAATTTAGGATTAATCGTCTGCAATGACAACACCCTTGCGGAGAATAATATTTGCATAAATAGCCGTCTCCGTTGACATGATAACGCAGGTTGATTTCTCACGTGTCTGATCGTAGAATTTCCACTTATTGATCTCTTCAAAAGCATCAGCGCCTCTGTCATCATATTTCTTGACAATAGCCTTGTACTCATCCCATATGGGAGTCTCAACCTTACCCACGTCACCAGGCTCTAAGGCCATAAGTGTGCAGGGTGCATGCATAACACCATCCTTATCAGGATATGTATCAAGAGGAAATACCTTAAGAATTGCATCGAGAATCTCGGGAACGCCATGTCCGTCAAGTCTTATAACGGGCTTACCGAAGGAATGACCCGGAAAGTTGCCGTCAGCAATCGTGATCTCATCTGTATGGCCCATCTCGTCAAGAACCTTAAGAAGCTCCGGAGAGAGGATCGTGGGAATACCTTTTAACATTTTATGCCTCCAATCTTTTTCTTTTAAAAAGGGGCCGGGAATAATCCCAGCCCCGAATCAACTTAACAATTCACAGTTCGCTTCTTTATAGATTAGTCATAAAGGTTAGGAGCGATATCATCTGCATCCATGTTAGTTGTATCATACCAGTAACCATCTGTAGCGATATCAGAAACTGTCTCGCCGTTAGCGATAGCATAAAGTGTCTTAACTGTTGTCTGGCCCATTGCTAAAGGAGACTGTGTAACAGCACCGAACATCTTGCCATCCTTGATAGCCTGCTTGATAACTGAACCTGCATCAAAGCCTGCTGCGAGGATCTTTGTGCCTGCTTCTGTACCAAGAACATCAAGGTTCTCATTAGCTGAAAGGATACCTTCTGCTGCAACCTGGTTAGAACCGAACATACCGATTACGTCAGACTTGTTCATGATTGCTGAAGCTTCTGTTGCGCAAAGCTCAACTGTTGTCTGTGCGGGAACTGCAACTTCGATTATAACATCAGCTGTTGCCTCGTCGCCCTTATCCTTAGCGCCGTTTACATAGTATTCATTACCGATAACTGCAACCTTCTTGCCATCAGCTGCTGCAAGTTCTGCGAACTTGTCGATGAATCCAAGACCACGAAGTGTGATAGACTCAGATGTAGCTTCCTGGTTAACTTCACCGATTCTTACAGGTGCTGAAGCGTTAGCAATTGTATCCTTAAGTGCTGCATAGAGGTTCTCAGCTGCTGTAGCGCCTGCGCCATAGTTATCTGTAGCGATTGTTGAAAGAACTGAACCTGCGGGAGCATCAGGACATCCTGAGTCGAAGCATACTACAGGGATACCTGCATCCATTGCTGCCTGAAGAGCATCAAGACATGCACTCTGGTCACAAGCTGCAAGGCCGATTCCGTCGGGAGCCATGTTGATGTAGTTTGTAAGCATGTTAACCTGATCAGCGATATCTGACTCAGCGTTAGGGCCGTTACACTCAACATCTACGCCAAGCTCTTCTGCTGCCTGGTTAACGCCTGTAACAGCTGCCTGCCAGTATGAAGACTGGAATGACTTAACTACGATCTTGAATGTCTTTGTGCCTTCTGCTGCGGGAGCTGCTTCTTCTGCTGCTGCCTCTTCTGCAGGTGCTGCTTCCTCTGTTGCTGCAGGAGCTGCTGCTTCTGCTGCGGGAGCTGCTGCCTCACCACAACCAACAAGAAGTGAAGAAATCATTGCTACGCTCATAAGTGTTGCTAAAACTTTCTTTTTCATTTTTTTCCTCCTTTGAAAAATTGAATTGTTTATATATGAACTGCCTGTGCAGTACATACCGTTATAATGTTTTGATATAATTTATTTTCTTTCGGATTTCTTTCTCTTAATGATATCTACAAGAACCGCTGCGATAAGAACAAGTCCTGTTACTATCTGCTGCCAGTTAGCCTGAAGCCCGATAAAGGGAAGTCCTGTCTTAAGTAAGCAGATAACGAATACGCCGATAAAGGTTCCTCCGATGCTGCCTGCACCGCCTGTTGCGGATACACCGCCGATGATGGCGCCGCCGATTGCCTCAAGTTCAAAGCCTGCTCCGGTACCCGGCTGAACTGTTGAGAATACAGCTGAGTAAGCGATTGATGCAAGTGCTGCAAAGAATCCGGAAATCACATAAGCCATTATGTGGTAGAACTTAACATTTATTCCCGAAAGCGTTGCTGCTTCCTTGTTAGAACCGATTGCTATCGTATAACGTCCGACCTTAGTATGATTAAGTACAAAGGACATTATAAGAACGAGCACTATCATCCATAAAAAGCCGAGAGGAATCTTGGTTCCGTTAACCGTTATCTTAAAGATATTTCTGAACCAGCTGCCTTCAGTCCCTGCTGTGGGCCATGATATACCGAAGTTCCTGGCACATATGGAGCCTAAGCCTCGGGTTATCATACAGGTACACAAGGTTGCCAGAAACGGCGGAAGATTCATGATGCCTACAAGGAATCCGTTAAGTGTACCGATCGCGATACCAAAGAGGATTGATACCAGCATTCCTGCGCCTGTGGGCCATCCGCAATGTACTACCAGATAGCCGCCTGCAAGTGAATAGCAGATAAGGCCTGTACCAATTGAAAGGTCAACACCGCCTGTAATAAGAGGGAACGCAACACCTATTGCCATAAGTACAATGTAATAGGAGAAGTCCATTATGTTAAGGAAGGTTGTATACTTTCTGAAGTCGGGGGACTTAATTGAGAAAAATGCTATCAGTGCTATAACAACCAGCAATACGATAAATTTCTGTCCGCCCAGTTTTTCTATACTGAATTTTTTCTTTTCCTGTTCCATCTTGTCCTCCTTAACCTATCTCGCGGGTAGCCAGATTCATGATATTCTCCTGTGTGGCCTCGGCTATATCAATCTCGCCTGTCTTCTTACCTTCACACATAACCACGATTCTGTCGCTCATTCGTAATATTTCAGTCATTTCGGAGGAAATCATGATGATTGATTTTCCCTCTTGAGCAAGCTTGTTCATAAGCTTGTATATTTCATTCTTAGCACCTACGTCAATGCCTCGTGTGGGTTCATCGAAAATCAGGATGTCACTGTTCTTGCACAGCCACTTGGCTATGACTACCTTCTGCTGGTTACCGCCTGATAAATTAACTACCAGCTGGTCAACTGAGGGAGTCTTGGTGCTTAATGATTCAACAAACTTCTCTGCAACCTCTTTCTCCTTCTTCTTATTGATGAAGAGGCCGCTCATATAATTGGCAAGATCTGCCATTGTTGTATTCTCGGCAACAGTCTTCTGAACTACGATACCAAATCTCTTTCTATCCTCTGATAAGTAGCCGATGCCGTTCCTAACAGCATCCTCCGGAGAATTGATTTCAACCTTCTTACCGTTTATGTAGATATCGCCGCTCTCTTTGGGATCTGCGCCGAAGATTGCTCTTGCTGTCTCAGTACGTCCTGCACCCATAAGTCCTGAGAAACCTAAGATCTCACCCTTTCTAAGTTCGAAGGATACATCCTGCACCATACGGCCTGCGTTCAGATGCTCTACCTTAAGTACTACAGGAGCATCGGGAGCAACCGTGCTTGCAGACTTGGGATCTTCGTAAATAACACGGCCAACCATCATGTTGATTATGTCGTCCTTGGTGCACTCGTTAGTTATAAGTGTTCCAACATATCCGCCGTCTCGCATTACGCTGACTCTGTCTGTTATTACCTTGATCTCATCCATTCTGTGTGAGATATATACGATACCGAGCTGCTGCTCTCTTAAATCTCTTATGATCTTAAATAATTCTTCGATCTCTGCCTCAGTAAGCGCTGCCGAAGGCTCATCGAATATGATAACCTTTGCTTCATGTGATATCGCCTTTGCGATTTCACACATCTGCTGCTTGCCGACGGTAAGATTACTCATTGTCTCTGCGGGATCAATATCGATGTTAAGCTTCTTGAATATCTTGGCAGCTTCTTCATTCATCTTCTTATCATCAATCCTGATTCCCTTTTTGAATTCGCGGCCGATGAAAATGTTCTGCGCAACCGTAAGATGGCCTAACATATTAAGCTCCTGATGCACGATTACAACGCCTGCATCCTGTGCTTCCCTGGCATTATGGAATTCTATTTCCTTACCTTCGTATTCGATGGTTCCCGAATCCTTGGTATATATACCGGTCAGAACCTTCATAAGGGTTGATTTACCGGCACCGTTCTCTCCCATAAGAGCATGTACTTCGCCTTTTCTGACTTCAAAGCTTACATGATCAAGTGCATGCACACCCGGGAAAGATTTATCAATGTCTTTCATGGTTAAGATAACTTCGCCCATTTTCTACCTTCATCCTTTCTGTCTGTACTTATGCGACTTGATTAATTCTTCCTGCGTCTGGCAACTACATCGGCATAAACCGCAACGATAACGATAAGTCCGGTGATAATAAGCTGGTAATCCTTTGTGAAGCCAAGTGCCAGGATACCTTCCTGAAGAAGAGATATTATGAATACGCCGATTACCGTACCGCCTATTGATGCAAGACCGCCTGCCATGGATGTGCCGCCCATTACGCAGCCTGCGATTGCTTCGTTGTTATACTGATCGCCGTAGCCCGGCTGAACTGTTGTGTATGCTCCTACATAGAAGATAGCTGCTATACCAACCAGTATTCCGCAGATTACATATGCAAGCATCTCCCACTTCTTAACATTAACGCCCGATAAGCGGACTGCTTCTTTATTGCTTCCAAGAGAGAGCATATAACGTCCTGCCTTGGTCTTATTGAGGATTATCGCGCAGATAACGGCTGCTGCAAGGAAAATCACAAGTCCCACGGGGAAGCTTCCGACCTTAACCAGTTTCCTGAACCATCCGCCCTGAGCTGCCTGAGGCCATGAAACCGACTGGGTCTTCGTAAATACCGAAGCAACACCCTTTGCGATATTCATGCTGGCCATCGAAACGATAAACGGCGGAACCGACAGATAAGAAACAAGAAAGCCGTTGAATAATCCGAATATGCATCCTACAAGAACGCTTATAATAAGTGACAGTGCCATCGGAACACCATGTGAGGTTAAGGAATAACCTGCAACCAGTGCCGAACAGAACATTACGGGACCTATTGAAAAGTCAATGCCGCCCGTTGCAATTACAAAGGTAACGCCCAATGACAAAAATCCAAGGAAATAAGCATAGTTGAGTGCACTGAGTATTCTCGGAAGTCCTGCGAACTTATCAACCAGCAGGCTGAAAAGGACATACATAAGAACAAGTACACATGCCAAAACTATTCTGTTAAAACCTAACTTTTTGACGATTGGATTTTGTTTGATTTTGTTCAATTTCTCTTCCTCCCAATCAAAAGGTGCCTTAGCACCGTGTAGCAATCACATAAAGCCTTCTCGAACTTTAGGTGAACACAAAGCGAACCGTTTCACTCCGATGACACTATTATTGCATAGCCTCGATAGTACGTCAATATTTTTAATAGGAAACATCGTGTAAAAAAATAAAACAATATTCACCCTGATTTTTAGTAAATTCAAAATTTGTTACCTGCAGACCGCGTCGCTTATAACATAATTTAGTTTCGTAGCATAGTTATAATCTTCAACAAGATGCACTACGCAGTCCTCAGCCAGTTCCTTAGGATCTGTTGTAAGTACGCCGTCGCGCACCTTTATATACTGCTGCGGCATATACTGTCTTAACATGCTTAAGGGTATCTCAACCTTAGACATATTGTCGAACAGTTTATCAATAGCCGCCTTAATCTCAGGCTGTGCAAAATAATATCTGCACCTGTCGGAAAAGCTGTATTTTCTCTTAATAAAGAGTTCTTCTTCGCTCCCGTGATAGTGCTTCTGCCAGTTTACGGGGTTCTTAAGCATGGTCTCTTCCATTACTTCAATAAAGTGTGCCTGATCAGCTTCGGAAACAAGAAGCTTTTCCATCATCGATAATGCAAACAGGCCTTCCCTTAAGGAAAATGTCAGTGCAGGGCCAACCTTTAAGATTGCAATTCCGTCCTCAACCATCTCCTTAAGTCCTTTAGGAGACTGATAATCCGTGGAATGACCTTCAAGCACGACATTGTCATATTTCTTCATGGCTCTCGTAAGTTCAGCCGCATTAGTGCGGTCGTAATGGAATACATCCGCATCGCCGAACTCAACACCGGGCTGCACTACTATTCCGATAATATTATCAAAAGCATTCTTAAGGCCGCGCTTCTCAAACTGTTCCTTGTACACGCGTAACGTTTCTTCCACAGCGGCGGGTTTGGTGACGGAAATCGAATCCTCTGCTTCCTGGGCACCGCCGGGAATGGGAACTTCACTTCCTATTATAAATGCAGGGCGCTCTTCCTTAGGATTTGTTTTAAGGAGTTCCTGATATGCTTCCTCACAGGCTTCATACAGGATTGCTCCGCGGCGTGCTATCGTCTCATCTGAAAGCATCTCATCCTTAGGATCATCTGCCACTCGCATACTCGTATCTAAATGAATCTTCTTAAATCCCGCAAGAACAAAAAGCTTAACAAGCTCTATTGATTTTGCCATGGCGTCCTTCTCGTTTTCATTCTGCCAGGTAAGGGGGCCTAAATGATCACCGCCAAGTATGATTTTCTCCTTAGGGAATCCTATACCGTCCGCAATCTTATATACAAAATCTCTGTAATCAGCAGGCTTCATACCCGTGTATCCGCCAAACTGGTTAACCTGGTTGGCTGTTGCCTCAACCAAGACATAATCATCAAATCTCATTGCCTGCTTAAGGCAGGCCTCAATAACCAAATCACTTGCCGTACAGAACGAAGGTATACCTGCGTATTTCATTCCGGCCTTGCGCTTTGCAAGCATGCTTCTCATAGCATCCATTTTTCATTCTCCCTTTTGATTCAAATGATTCAAATACGCCTCCTGGCGTATTTGGCGCCGAATTTGCGTTGCCTGGCAACATATTCCTCTGCAAATTCGTGCGCATCCTGCGATTTTTCATATTTATGTCCAACAGGGCAGGCTGTATCCGCCTGCCCCGTTTAGATTGTTTATGCGTCAGGACAATCGACTATCTTGCCGTCCTCGTCCCAAAGATCATGCCAGTCATCAGCGCCGGGCCATAAGAATACCTGTCCCTTAACAAGACGGTTGTTCTTCTCAAGTGTCGCAATCTTGGCCATTTCCTCATCTGTAAGCTTGAAGGTCTGTGTCGATTCAAGATTTGATACATATTCAGGCTCAAATACCGAGAAAGGAATGGGAATCTGTCCGCGCTGAACTGCCCATTTAAGGCAGATAATAGCAGGATGAACATTATGTGCTGCTGCAATTTCCGCAAACTCAGGAACCTTCATATCGGCGATATCCTCAGCAACAATATCTCTTTCAGGTCTTTGAGGTGAGCCAAGAGGCATGAAGCCGATAGGCTGAATCTTGTGAGCTACCAGATAATCAAACAGCTCCTGCTGCTGGAAGCAGGGATGAAGCTCCATCTCGCATGCTGCAGGTGCGATTTCAAGCTTGTCAAGAACTGCTTCGAGCTTGGGAATTGTAAGATTTGATATACCGATATTCTTAACAAGTCCTTCCTTTACAAGCTCCTCGATCTGATGGTAGGTATCAACAAACTCAGCAACTGAGAAGGGCTTTGAATCCGGATTACGTGAATCAACATCACACCCGGGTGCATGATAGTTAGGGAAAGGCCAGTGGATAAAATACATATCAATGTAGTCTGCCTTAAGGTCTGCTATTGACTTAAGACATGCCTTTCTAACCTCTCTGTGCTGATCATTCCATACCTTTGTCATAATGAAGAGGTCTTCTCTCTTAACAACTCCTTCATCATAAGCTGCCTGGAACACCTCACCGATCTGATCTTCATTTCCGTAACAGGATGCACAGTCAAACATACGATATCCTGCTCTGATAGCGCCTGCTACCGCATTTGAAACCTGCTCTGCCGTGAAACGGTCAGATCCGAATGTTCCCATACCCATGCAGGGTATCTTGGTACCGTTATTAAGTGTAATCTGCGGTACATTCTTAGGATCTACTGCCATTTTAATATCCTCCTTTTTATGATTTGCTTATTATGATTTTCCTATAATTTGGGTTTTTATAATTTACTTATGCTTTGTTTGTTGGCGCATGAGCACGTCAATAAACCGCTTTTTATTTCTCTGAATCTATAAGGATCTTGCCCTTTACGGTTCCGGGAGTCTTATACATTTCGAAAGCCGTATCGATCTTGGAAAGGGGAATCTTCTCAAATATAAATGACTCATCGAATTTAAGATCGCCCGTTGCAAAATAATGCGCTGCAAGCTCCCATTCATCCCCGGGGAAGGGTGCCGAATAGCTCATCCAGGAACCTGTTAAGGTGAATTCCTTACGGTTCATGTTCTCCCACTCATCAACCGAGAAGGAGAGTTCCCTTGTGGGAGTACCGATAAAGCATACGCCTGCTTTATTGGCTGCAAGCTTAAACGCAAGCTTCATTGTTATCGTATTGCCCGCTGTCTCATATACATAATCGAATCCGCATCCGCCAGTGATCTCATTCACTCTGTCCATGAAATCATCCTTACCGGAATTAACGCCGTAATCAATGCCCAGGCGCTTAGCCAGTTCAAGCCTTTCGTCAACGATGTCGAATACCGTTACCGACTTAGCTCCGAATATCTTAGCCCACTGTGCCGTAAACATACCGATAGTGCCGCCGCCTAATATTGCAACATTCTTGCCGGCCTTATAGTCGCATCTGCGAAGCCCGTGAAGGGAAACCGTTGCAGGCTCAAAGAATGCACCCTTTTCAAAGCTGACATCCTCGCCGAACTTAACCACATTCCGCTCCGGCATCGATACATATTCGGCAAAAGACCCGAATTCTCTCGAACCGATAAAGGAATAATGCTTACAGAGCGAATAATCGCCCCTCTGGCAATCCGGACACTTAAGACAGGGAACGAGAGGAACACCGGCAACTCTGTCGCCTGCCTTGACCGAAGTCACGCCCTCTCCGACTTCATCAACAACACCTGAAAACTCATGTCCTAAAACGTTTGGAAAATAGTGGCAGGCATCTCCGTTAACACGCGGAACATCCGAACCGCAGATGCCTGTGTACTTAACCTTGACAACAACCTTTCCGGGTTCTGCCTTTGGCTTATCGATATCCTCGTATCGGATATCATTTTTAGCATGTACAACTCCAGCCTTCATAATATTACTGCCTCCTATCTATCTGCTCGCATGGCACCGTGCCATACGGTAGCATTCATGCTGTGGCCGCTTATGATTTGTTATTTCAAATACGCCTTCATGCGTATTTGGCACCGAATTGGGTTGCATTGGCAACATATTAAACAATTAGCGCGGCATCCCTTCATTACATTTTATAGGAAAACGTATCCGTAAGTGCCCCCGAAAGTTTTAAGTACAGTTCCATGGACCGCTTATATATCTCATGGTTAGCCATGTCAGGCTCCTGCACTCTTGTTATGACGATTGTCTTTGTAACTGCTTCGTCATAATCCTTATATACTCCGCAGCCTACGCCGGCAAGAAGCGCTGCTCCTAAGGTTGTTGCCGTATCCGATGTGGGCACGCATATGGTCCGGCCCGTTACATCCGCCTTAATCTGAGTCCAAAGGCGCGAATTAGAAGCACCACCCATTGCATTCATGACGTCAACCTTAGCTCCAACCTCAGACGCCGTTTCAAGATTATGATTAAGCGATAATGCCACTCCTTCAAGAAGTGCTCTTATCATATGGCCCCTTGTCTTATCAAATGACAATCCGTAGAACACGCCTTTGGCATCAGGATTCCATATAGGAGACCTCTCCCCTGCCATATATGGCAGGAAAATCACTCCATCAGACCCCGCACCAACCTTCTCGGCCTCAGCGGTAAGTTCATCAAAGGATAAATCCTTACCGAATTCCTGCTTAAACCACTTTAAGGTTCCGCCTCCGCCTACGGTGCCGCCCTGTAATAGCCATTTGCCGGGAACCACATGGGCGCTTAGTATAAGCTTCTTATGTGAAAGCGCACTGTCGGTACATATGCTCATTCCGCCGGCCTGACCGCCCTGCTCCTGGGTCTGTCCTACCTTATATACACCGGCTCCTAACGTCCCGCAGGCTGCGTCAAGTCCGCCCGCAACTACCGGTGTACCTTCCTTAAGGCCGGTAAGCGCTGCTGCTTCCTTTGTGACTTTCCCAACAATCTCATCACACTTGTAAAGATCGGGGACAAGCTCTGCAGACAGGCCCATTTCCTTAGCAAGTGCATTGTCATAAGACAAAGTCTTCATATTAAAGAAGTGAAGTCCATACCCCTGGGATAAATCCTGTGAATAAACCCCGGTAAGCTTATAAACTATATAGCTGTTGCTCTGTAAGAATAATGCGGTCTTATTAAATACCTCCGGCATATTTTCCTTAAACCAGAGCATCTTGGGCGTCGAATACGAAGGGAGAAAATCATTTCCGGCAACATCAAAAATCTCATCCTCGCCGATTAATGCCTTAACCTTATCGCATATATCCCTTGCCCTTGTATCCATCCATATGGGAGTTCTATAAAGAGCCCTGCCGTCCTTATCAACAGGAATCGCCGACCAGCTCTGACCATCAACGCCTATTCCCGCTATCTCATCAGCATTAACCTTATCATCCTTAAGGACATCCTTAATGCCTTCGCAGATTGCATTCCACCACTCATCCGCATCCTGCTCAGCCCATCCGGGATTGGGATAATAAACCTTATATTCTTTATTGGTCTGCGATAAAACCTTACCGGCTTCATCAAAAACCGCAACCTTGCATGCGCTTGTTCCTATGTCTATTCCCAGTAATTGTGCTGCCATATTGTCTCCTTGTTTGCCTTAAGTGCAGTCTTTTTATTCTGCATTTCGCTTTTATTTTACATTTCGCTTTTATTGTGTTTTGCTTTTATTGCATTTTCGCCTTTATTGCGTTTGCCGTAACAGCAGGCTTAAACAGGCTTTTTTGTACAGAGCGAAACGTTTCGCTCTATTTGAAAAAATTTCGTTGCAGGGAGCGGCGTCTTGGCTCGACCCCTACAACGTAATTCGATTATATTCCTACTTTTTCATATTGTCAACAAAAAAGTGAAACGTTTCGCTTATTTTTCTTGCGTCATTTCCTTGTATCATTTGCTTGTGCCGAATTTCAATACTTTTTTATTCTGCCGTCTGATTCCTGATACTCTCAAGCAGCTGCTCGCCGTAAAGGCTCGTAAATACATCCATTACTCCGGCAGTTGCCTCCTTAAATTCATCAAGATCAGGATATACCACAACCATACCCTCTTCCTCAAGAAGCGCAACATAGTCCTCGGTCTGCTGCTTAACTATCTGGCGATTTTCCTTCTCCGCCGCTTTAGCAGCCTTTGCGATAATGTCCCTGTATTCCTCCTTTAAGTTCTTCCATATATCGCAGCGTATTGTAAGAGGCATTGCATCATAGCTGTGATTGGTAACTGATAAATATTTCTGTACCTCATAAAAAGCATTGTTGTAAATAATCGGAATGGGATTCTCCTGCGCTCCAAACGTTCCGTCCTTTAATGCTTCCTTAAGCTGCCCGAAGGGATAACTCTTAGGAGAAGCCTTAAGCTGCGACATTGTTTCCATAACGATCTGATTTTCCGGAGTTCTTATTACCAGACCTTCCATATCCGAAACCTTCTCAATCGGTCCGACGCTTTCTTTAGTCGTGACGCATCTGAACCCGTTGTCAAAATGTGCAAGCACATGCATGTTATAGGCTTCAAGGTCCTCATTTACGGAGGAGATTATATCAGAATCCATAAATTCCCAGGCTGTTTCAAAGTCGGAAAACAGAAAAGGCAATGCGGAAACACCGACCCTCGTAGCATAAGCCGCGTAGTTTCCGGCGCTTGAAACAGTCATGTCAACCTCGCCCGTAATCATCCCCGCTATAAGCTCTGCATCACTCCCAAGCTCGGCATTTGCATGGATTTCGACAAGTATCTGCCCATTTGTCTCTTTTTCGACAGCTTCCTTAAATGAAGCAAGCGCAACGCCTCTAGGGTCTGATTCGTTAGTAGAATAGCCAACCTTTATCGTTAAGGGATACGTAAGTTCCTGCTCTAAAGCCGTTTCTTCATTATTATCGGTTATTTCCGCCTCGGCAGCCTTCTGCTCTGTTTCACCACAGGCCGTCAGGGATAAAAGCATAACTGCCGAAAGCATAAGGGATATTATTTTCTTCATAAAGCCGCCTCCCGGTTAAATTGAGTTTTAACCAAAAATGAAATACTGGTTCTTGCCTGCCTTCTTAGAAGCATACAGGGCCGCATCGGCATTTTTATAAAGGTCATCATAGCTGTTTCCGTATTCGGGGAAAATCGAAATGCCTACGCTTGCGGAAACTGAAACCTCATGCTTACCGTCCGAATAGGTATCCTTAAGTGCCTCTACAATTGCTTTTGCACGGCTCTCTATTATGCGCATGCCAAGCTTCCTGCCGTCAGGATTGAGCTTTAAAAGTACCGCAAACTCATCACCGCCGATTCGCCCTACCGTATCCTTATCGCTGAATACCGTACACAGCTTCTTGGCAACATCCGAGAGCACCTTATCGCCGACCGCATGTCCGAGATTATCATTTACCTGTTTGAAGTAATCAAGGTCAATTATGTAAAAAGCAAGTATATCCTCATCTGTAGCATCCCTAATGGTATCGGCAACATATTTTTCAAATGCGCCCTTATTGAAAATACCCGTAAGCGCATCTATTTCTGCCTTCTGCTTAAGAAGATTTGCCTCTTTATGCCTCTCCTCAACATTTAACATATTGCCTATCATGCGCACGGCCTTGCCATCATCACCGCGGACAATCGTCGCCATAACGTGGAACCAGTAATATTCCTCATCAATACACAAAAAACGCCCTTCGCTTGAGAAGTTATTGTCAGTACCCGTAATGGCATCCATCAGATTCTTCTTAAGACCCTCATCATCCGGATGAATACGCTTAAGCAGCATTTTTATGTCCTTAGCCTGAATTTCTTTTTCATCGCTGAACATGATTTCAACGTTGCCGCTTACATCGAGCAGGTTCTTTACAAGGTCGGCTTCAAAAACTATAGCCTGCGTCTGCGAAGTGACCATGCGGTAACGCTCGTTGGATTTCTGAATAATGTTGTTGCGCTGTGCAAGATACAGAATCGATATAATGGTGATCATAAAGGCAACAGTAACCGCACTCACAACTATAAGGAAATACATTGTAACCAAAGAGGTCTGTCTGGTAATAACGCTGTTGGGGATAAGCGTCATATAGAACCAGTCATGGATGCCGACAGGCGTTAATACTGCCGTCATTGCAGTATCCTGAATGTCAAAATAAAGCAGCGCAGAAGTCTGCCCGGCTATACTCTGAAGCATCTGCGCCTCTTCTTGAGCCTCAATTGTAATATCTGCCGCAAAGAAATCATCCACTTCATTCCAGTAAGCATCGGCATTGGCTGAAACAGCAATTATATTGCCGGAAGCATCCATAAGGATTTCAAAACCCTGACCGGAAAAACTTCCCGCACCTATAAGGTCACTCAGCATGCTTTTCGTAAAGGTGCCAAAAACTGCTCCGGCGCTTTCACCGCTCTGAATGATCGGCACGCTCATTACAAGCACTTCATCGCCGTCCTCGTCAATGGCAGTAGTACCCGAGATGGCACTTTCGCCGTCTAAAGCCGCCTTGAAATAATCCGTCAGCAATATGTTTCCCGAGGATTTGCCGTTATAATTAAGCGTGGTGCCCGAGGAATTGGCAACTCCTATTGTCTTAAAAGCACCAATGCCCTTGGTAGAGATAATCGCATTTTTCATCGCATTATAATCCGTCATATCGATATCGTAAAAATATCTTGTCTGCGACTCAAGCATTATCTGCTGGTCCGTAAGCTTCGTATAAAAAATTTCAGCACCGGCCGCGGCATTCTCCATCAGAAATTCCTCATTGGTCTCAGTCACCATGCTGCGAATGTTTAAATTAAACCATACAAACGCAGCTATCAGAATTATAATGGTAAAAACAACGGAAACTATCGCAGGAATATTGTTTTTAATGAATTTTTTCAATAAGGTAACCTCCCTCATTTTCGGATAATAAACATTATACCACAAAGCATGGGTTCTAAAATATTCAAATATGACAGGAAACGCAAAAAGGAGCTCTCCAATGTCGTTAAACGACAAATGAAAGCTCCTTAAAATAAAAACAGTTATTATTCTATCAATTGTATTAAGTTAAGCCATTGACAGGGGCAAAAATCCTTAACTAAACGTTATTGGGACCGTCCCATGGCTCTTTTAAGTGAGTCAAAAAGAACCGTCCCCTTGACTCATTTAA
>R03__coassemble_628_pt1 | contig 19188 bp, 12 predicted proteins | sample R03__metabat2_low_PE_060 | metagenome-assembled genome bin R03
GAAGACCTTGACTCGATCACTTCCGCGCTCTCAAGCTTTCGCAGCGCATTTACTATAACAGATCTTGTTATTCCGGCCTTATCTGCCACGCGGCTTGCCACAAGAACCCCTTCACATCCCGAAAGTTCCTCGAAAACGTGATATACGGCCTCGAGCTCAGAGCTCGACAGGGCACTTATTGCAGCCTGAACGCCATGAATGCGTCTGTTCTCTTCCGCTGACTCCTCCGTTACGGACCTCATCATTTCAAGACCCACAACCGTTGCACCATATTCGCATATTATTATATCGTCAATTGAATAGGATTTGTTTATATTATTGTAAATAAATAATGTTCCGTATCTTCTGCCCGCAACATCTATGGGTGTTGCAATCGCCTCATAGTTTGCGCTTACTTCCTCGGAAAATCCCAGCGTCTGCAGATTTACATTTTCCTTCGTGGAGAGAACATCAGTAAGTCTTGCATTAAGCTTACTGTCGATAAAATCACCCACTTTTGTATCTGCAAGATTTCCGGGTGACGGCATATCCGCAGCTTTTCCTATTCCCAAAAGCTTACCTTTTTTGCTCAGCACCAGCACATTCGAGGACAATATATCGCACATTGCCGCGCATATGTCATTAAAAACAACCTTGCCGCTGTTCTTGCGATGTAATATGGCATTTAATCTTCTGGTATTATCAAGCAACTGCACACTACTCATCTGCATCCCTCTTCTTATCCTGAACATGTCCGCATTCTGCATTAAGGCACATAAGCTTATTGCCCTTTTCGGCTGTTAAATAGCCGCATTTTTCGCAGGGTACTTTGGAAGGCTTCTGCCACGACATAAAGCTGCACTCACTCCCGCCTGCGCATCCGTAAAAACGGCGTCCCTTCTTTGTTTTTCTTACGACTATATCCTTACCGCACTCAGGGCAGGCTATTCCGATCTTTTCAAGATAGGGCTTTGTGCTCCTGCACTCAGGGAAGCCCGGACAGGCAAGGAATTTGCCGTGCGGACCGTATTTTATAACCATCCTGCGTCCGCACACATCACAGACCTCATCACTTTCTTCATCCCTTATCTCAACCTTTGAAAGTTCTGCCTCTGCTTTCTTTACCGACTCATTTAAATCCGGATAGGATTCCCTTATTATGCTCTTCCAGTCGATAATCCCCTCCTCAACATTATCAAGGAGCAGTTCTAAATTGGCCGTAAATTTTATATCGACTATGCTCGGGAAAGCTTCCTTCATCATATTGTTGACAGCTTCTCCAAGTTCTGTCGCAAAAAGATTCCTGTTTTCCTTTATTACATAATGTCTCGCAAGTATCGTCGTTATGGTGGGCGCATACGTACTCGGTCTTCCAATCCCCTGTTCCTCAAGTGCTTTTACAAGCGAACTCTCAGTATAATGAGGCGCGCTCTGGGTGAAATGCTGCTTCCCGTCCAGTCCGGCAAGAGACAGCTTCATGCCCTCCTTAAGATCTCCCAATATGGAATTGACTTCCTTCTCCGATTCGCTCTCCACATATACACTCGTATATCCGTCAAAGACACACTTAGATGCCGATACGCCAAAGGTATATTTTGAAGCCGTGATTTTCACGGAAGTTGTTGCATATCTTGCCGGTGTCATGCGGCTTGCCGTAAATCTGTTCCAAATCAGCGTATAGAGCCGCAGCTGATCTCTTGATAAAGAATCCTTAAGGCTTGCCGGAGTTCTTGAAATATCCGTGGGACGTATTGCTTCATGGGCATCCTGGATTCTCTTGCCGGGCTTTTTATCATCAGATGATGCAATCGCCTGTGCATACTCGCTTCCGTAAACCTCCGAAATATACTTCTTTGCGCCCTCGCATGCTTCCGCCGCAATTCGTGTCGAATCGGTACGAAGGTATGTGATAACGCCTATGGTTCCGCTTCCTTTTATATCAACGCCCTCGTAAAGCTGCTGTGCTATACGCATTGTCTTCTGCGTGGAAAAATTAAGCACTTTCCCGGCTTCCTGCTGAAGCGTACTTGTCGTAAAGGGAAGTGGCGCTTTCTTTATCCTCTCGCCCTTTTTTACATCCTTTATGAGAAAATCAGATTTGTTCAGTTCAGATACTATCTCATCCTTTTCTTCTTCAGAAGATATTGTGATTTTCCCACTCTCATCACCCACAAAGCGGGCAATAAGAGGCTTCTTCTCACCTTCTGCAAAAAGGGAAGCATCTATAGTCCAGTATTCCTGCGGAATAAATGCCGCAATCTCATCCTCGCGGTCACATATCAGTCTGAGTGCAACAGACTGGACTCTTCCTGCGGACAGACCTCTTTTTATCTTGGCCCACAGTACCGGAGATATTCCATAGCCCACCATTCTGTCAAGAGCACGGCGCGCCTGCTGCGCATCCACAAGCCCCATATCTATATCGCGGGGATTCTTTAAGGATTCCTTAACCGCATTCTTTGTGATTTCATTAAAGGTTATTCGTCTTGTCTTTTTGGGATCAAGATTAAGGGCTGCACACAGATGCCAGGAAATTGCCTCGCCTTCACGGTCCGGGTCGGTTGCAAGATATACCTTATCCGCCTTTTTGGCTTCCTTTCTTAATGCTGCAAGCAGTTCGCCTTTTCCCCTTATTGTAATATACTTTGGTTCAAAATCATTATCGGGGTCAATTCCCAGCTGGCTCTTAGGCAGATCCCTTACATGCCCGTTTGATGCCATGACCTGGTAATTCGCACCGAGAAATTTTTTGATTGTCTTCACCTTTGCCGGTGACTCAACGATGACAAGGTATTTCGCCATTATAATATCCTCCCGAAACAATTTGCCTTTTTTTCAGACAAATCGAGTCAAATATACACTATATTCTCAATCCTTTCAAGAAAAATTATCATATTGGCATTTTCTTTATAAATTATCGTATTGGCATTTTTATGTACTCGCTTTAAGTTCCTATACAATTCTTGCAAAGTATCCGCTTCCTATATCCTTAACATACCCCCGCATTTCAAGATGGGTAAGATTTGTAAGAACAACGGGAATTATAAGATTGACCTTATCTGCAATCTCATTAATACTTTTAGGATTATAATCAAGCGCATCCCATATGATTTTCTCACACCCGTCAAGATCGCAGACAGCCTTCGTCATAACGCCCTGCCTGTAATCCTTATGACCTCCCATTGGCTTTTTCATCCTGTCAGCTGTAAAGCTGCCGCTTGAGGCATCCCTTTTTCTTACCTCCGATAAAGTATCAAGAACGCTTTCTGCTCCAAGTGCAACACCCGCTCCGTTATTTATAAGATTAAGGCAGCCTATGCTTAAAGGGTCCGTTACTCTCCCGGGCACAACCATAACCTCCCTGTTCTGCTCAAGTGCCATATTAACTGTAATAAGCGTCCCGCTTTTTGCCTTGGCTTCAACTACTATAACAACATCGGAAAGTGCGCTTATTATTCTGTTGCGGGGCGGAAAATTGCGGCTTGCGGCTTTTGTGCCGGGAGCATATTCAGATATAAGGCCGCTCCCGTTTTGGCATAATCTTTCATATAGACGTTCATTGCTTTTAGGATATACAATATCCACGCCGCAGCCTAATATGCCATATGATTGTCCGCCTGCATCTATTGCTGCCATCTGTGCGATTCCGTCAATACCGTAAGCCATCCCGCTTATTATATTAACGCCTGCCGCTGCGAGCCTGTCGCCATAGTATTCGGCCATGAGCCTTCCATACTCAGAGCAGTTGCGGGCGCCGATTAGGGCGACGCTTTTTATCTCATCAGCCGGAAGATTTCCCTTATAAAAAAGTCCATAAGGCTTATCCGGTATATCAAGGAGTCTTAGGGGATATCCGCTGTCTTTATAGGTGACAAAATCAATCCCCTCTTTACACATCCCTTCATATTGCCCCTTTAGCGCATCAATTCCGCATTTTTTGTTTGATATATGCTTTATGAGCCGTTCGGAAAGCCCGTAATGCTTAAGTTCATCATAAGAAGCCTCAAAGAAGGCCTTTGCACCTCCTATTACTTCCGTTATTTTGGGCAGGTCATTTATATAACCGTCCTGCAGTGCTGCCACCCAGAAATCATATATTCTCTCTTCCATTCCTATCCTCCTCTTACCTATGACAAAATCTCTGATGAGCATTTAAGTCTTACCGCCTCATAAAGATGCTCTTCAGTTATTAGATCTTCGCCCTCAATGTCAGCTATTGTTCTTGCCACCTTAAGAATCCTGTAATAGCTTCTGGCGCTTAAAGCATACTTATCGCAAAGCTGTTTAAGGGCATGACTTTCTTTATCACCGAGTACGCAATATTTATCGATTTCTTTATTGTTCATTTGGGAATTAAATATGATATGGCTCCCTGCAAAACGTTCCTGCTGGCGGGAGTGTGCGCTTATTACCCTTTGCCTTATTATTTCCGAAGATTCGCTTTTAAATCCGCCCATAAGATCTGCAGCCTTAAGACCTTCAACCTCAACGCATATATCCATTCGGTCAAGAAGAGGTTTCGAGAGCTTGCCCAGATACTTTTCTCTGGCAATCTTCGTGCAATTGCACTTTTTTCTGTCCGGATACGCTCCGCAGGGGCAGGGATTCATTGCTGCCACCAGCATAAAATCAGCCGGATATTCAATACTGTCAAGGTTGCGCATTATATGCACGCATCTATCCTCTAAGGGCTGCCTTAAGGCTTCTAACGTCTGGCGGGAGAACTCCGGAAATTCATCCATAAAAAGAACGCCCTTGCCTGCATAGCTTACCGCTCCGGGTTTCGGATGTCCTCCGCCCCCTATAAGGGAAACCTCCGTGGCCGAATGGTGCGGTGCTATAAAAGGTCTTGTTGATATAATGGAATTCTTATCCTTAAGCAGGCCCCCGACGCTGTATACTGCCGATATCTCAATGCACTCCTGGCGGCTTAAGGGCGGCATTATGGATGGTATGCACTTTGCAAGCATTGATTTTCCGGCTCCCGGCGGCCCGACCATCAGCATGTTATGATAGCCTGCTGCCGCAATTTCAAGCCCCCTCTTTGCAAACTGCTGTCCTCTGACAAGCCCCATATCGAATTCATATTTCAAAAAGTCCTCATCCGCAAGATTTCTAAGCGCTGTCTTTTCTATTTCAAGCCTGCCGTTTAAGTATAATATCGCCTCTCCTAAATCCTTAACGCCTATAATATCCACCCCTTCTATAAGCGCGCCCTCAAGTTCATTATCCTTAGGGATTATGCACCTCTTTATTCCGCTTCTTTGGGCATGGATTATCATCGGAAGCGCACCCTTAATTCTCCTTATTTCCCCCGAAAGCATAAGCTCCCCGGCAAAAAATGTCGCCTCGGTGCTCCTTTTGGGCACAACATTCATTGCAGATAAAATAGCTATTGCAATGGGAAGATCATAAAGCGTTCCCATCTTATGCATATCGGCGGGCGATAAATTAACCGTAACACGGCCTATCGGCAGATCATAGCCCATATTCTTAAGCGCGGTCTTTACCCTCTCTCTTGCCTCCCTTATTTCTCCTCCTATATTGCCGCCTATCTCAAAGGTTGGGAGCCCGTCATCAATATCGGCTTCCACGTGCACCGTATAGCCCTCTACTCCGTGCACCCCGCCGGAAATAACATTTGTTACCATAATAAAATCCTCCTTTAATTTTAAATACGTTACAGCCGCAAAATTACCCGCAAAACAACAACGGATAACCTTTTAAGCTATCCTTTAAGCAAAACATATATAAATTTTAATTTCGGTGTCTTGGACAAATGTCCTAAAAAGGAGTCAGGATCGCCTTCTGATCCCGTGCGCCAAACCTAAGTCTGTATCAGCAACGTTTCCCTACGCAGATTCACTTAGCGCTTTACTCCCTATATGTAAAAGATTCGATTCAAAGTCAAGATAATTTTGGGGTCTCTTCCATAACATATCTGTTATCGAAGGTCTTCATAATATCCACGATCTCAAGCTCAGAATAAAGCATCGTCTGGGCTAAGTCCACTATGGTATTTGTGGAGAAGCACAGCACCGTAGGGCGCAGTATATCATCCCTGTTGGGTGCAATAACAAGAGCTTTTTCACCGTTCGATAATTCGACGCAGCATCCCTCTGCCAAAAAATTAATGCTCCTTACAAGTGCATCCACTGCCTGACGGTCGAAAAATTCAGGATGCGCAAACAAAAGCTTCAGCACGGCGACTTCAGACTGAGGCTCACCTGCGGAATTGATTGCCGTCATTCTGTCATACATCTCCGCAACCATAAGTGCTTTGGTACCAAGCAATGTCTTGGCCGTATCAGGCTGCTCGCCGTCTTCAAGTGCAGCAAGCTTCTTCTGAGTCTGTGCAACAATACGCTTTATGTTAGGGGATGCCACAAAAGCTTTTTCTATAAGATTGACCCCATCCGCCTCCTCATAGCGTATCTGCTTTTTTTGGACATCATCAAGTTCCTCACTTACAATAAGCGAAGGATCGACGGAGAGTTTTCCTACATCATGAAGTACGGCCGCAATAACCGCCTCGTTTTTTTCTTCATTGCGGGCATTCAGCTTATTCATTATCATGGCCGTCAATATAGCCACATTAAGTGAATGCTTATATACAAAATCCGCAGGGCTTCTTAAGTTCTGGATAAAATTGATCTTATGGTCAAGCCTGCCATAGGAGCGGATTATACTGTCACTTAAGTTATGAATCTTTAAAAGCTTTCCGTTTTCCTTAAGAGACTTAAGTTCATCCTGTACCGAATATACGGCAACCATCTGGAACTTTTCAAATTCAAGATCCTCCTCGGACATTGGCGGAAGAGGCTCTGCCGGTTCAAGCACATAGAGGCCTATAAGTTTAAAGTTTCGTACCGATTCAATACCCTGCTGGGTAAGCTTTGAGTTACGATCATACAAAAGGACACCCTTATTATTATATATGGGTTTTGCCAGCCTCATACCTATTTTCAAATCTTCGGTCTTGACGAATTTCATGTTACTGCCCCCTCATGATACAAACAACCCCGGACCCCTGCTGCGTCTTTGCAGCGAATTTCATTTGTATCTTGTATATCACAGATAATTACTCATAAACCGTTCAAAATCCTCAGGTGGAATCGGTCTCGAATAATAATAGCCCTGAGCTACATCACACTCAATTTTCTCCAAAAAGTCAAGCTGTTCCTTTGTCTCAACACCCTCCGCAACAACAGCGAGTCCAAGCTGCTTGGCCATTCTCACGGAAGATTCCACTATGATTTTGCCCCTGTCTGTTGCCATTATCTCATCAAGGAAAAATCTGTCAATCTTAAGTGCATCAATGGGCGCGTTGCGCAGCATATTAAGTGAAGAATAGCCGGAACCGAAATCATCCATCAATATTTTAAAACCGGCCTCTTTAAGAAGTCTCATTTCTGAGAACAACTCGCCTACATCCTCCATAAACAGATTCTCTGTAATCTCTAGTTCCAAATATTTAGGCTCTATATCATACTTCTTAACAAGATTCAGAAGTATGCTGCATAAATTGGTATTTCCTATATGGACTCTTGAAATATTAACAGACACGGGGATCATGGTATCCCTGCTCTTTAAGCGTGCTAAATATTTGCAGGCTTCTTCCCACATGTATATATCCATTTTGGTAATAAAACCATTACTCTCGAACAGGTTTAAAAACTGAGCCGGCACCATGACGCCTTTGATTGGATGCTGCCACCTGACAAGTGCCTCAGCACCTATAAGTTTTCCGGTCGCTATATCTATCTGAGGCTGTAAGTACATTACAAACTCTTTATTCGCAAGCGCGTTCTGCATCTCTTCTTCTATTTCCGCCTGTTCGCGAAGACGCAGCCTTATCACATCATCATATACAGCATAATTGATAAGCGCATTGTTCTTAATCTGCCGCTTTACCGCACGCGCTCTGTCACACATAAGGCGTATGGGAATATTCCTGTCCACAATCTTATATATTCCGTAAGTAAGGGTTATCGGCATAGGCAGTATTTTTGTATCACGCATAATTCCCGAGAGTCTCGTCATATACTCAATAAGATCCTGATCCGATTCATACGGCAGTAATACAGAAAATACATCCGCCTGATAACGTTTTGCAACAGAATCAACCGGTGCCGTATCGCGAAGTGCCTTACCCAAAGACATAAGAGATCTGTTGCCCGCATCTATGCCATATCTGTCATTGATGAGTCTGAATCGTTCCACATCAATAGACATGATCACAAACTTAAGTTCAGGCTTAAGATGGATTATCTCACTTGCCTTCCTATAGAAGGTTTCCGCGTTATAAAGGCCTGTTAGAGAATCGTAATCAGCTCTGTATGCCATCTCCGCCTTAATTTTCATCTCGGTATTGACATTCTGCAATGTGCCTAAATACCTTACGGGACTGTTATTAAGCCCTCTCAAGGTCTGCAGCACTATCGTGTACCATACGGGCACCTGGAATTTATTGTAAAGGCGTACCGTGATTTTCTGCACGGCAGTTGCAGTCTTTGCATTCTCCTTAAATTCATTAAAGGCCGCCTCATCATCCGGATGGCACTTAAAGCTGTCAATGAGCGTCCATTCATCCTTAAGATTTTTCTTATCGATTTCAAATACATCCTCGAAATTAGAGCACAGGTAATATTCGCCCGTTGCAACCGTATATTCATATACTAAAATTCCGATCATGTCATTGACATTCTCGTAGCGTTCATAACTCATGGCCATATCTTTAAGGATATGACTTTTTTCATACATTATTTTATACTTTATATGCGTCTCAAGTTCTTCGATACTGTGCTTTTTGTATTCATTAATATCAAAGCAGGCAATCATTACATGCAGATCGTCTTTTTCAAGATTATACGTTAATCCGCCATCATCCGAAGCAAGTTCAACCTCAGGATTCTGTATATAGGTGTTAATGCCGTACCATTCATATTCACCCATCAGATTAAGAAGCCTTACTTCTCTGTTTACTATATGCTGACCTGCCAAAACAGCCTGCTTAATATGTTTAGGGTCCGTGCACTCGGAAAATTTGGCAGCATCATCCGCATGCACGACATTTTCCATAAAATTGCTGCGCAGGGAATTGTAATTTGCTATACGAACATCTATAAAGCTCTTAACCCGCTGCTCCTTAATACGGACGCAGAGATTCTTCGTAACATTGACATCCCATATAACATCCTGCATTTCAATAAGGGAATCCCGGATACGCTCTTCCGATTCAGTCATTGTGGCTATCTGTGATTCGATATTTTCCTTAACAGAAGCCAGCAGAAAAACACTTTTACCGTTTCGCATGACAATACGGTTAGCACGCATCGGAACCGAGGTCCGAAGCGAAGTCGAATATACATTTCCATCAAAGGATGAATTCTTGTCTGACATCTTGGCAATAGGGCAGTCCGGACAGGGTTCCGAATAGCCCTTATTCTGCTTATAGCACATACCGATGCTGCTGTTATTAAGCCTGTCAGAGAGAATCTCATTGCGATACAGAAGCTGATAATTATCATCAACCGCATAGGCCCAGGTGCACATAGGGTCTAATATGTTGCGGATCATTTCCATCTCTTTGGAATTCAGTATCGGATTAATGGAAGTATCAAGACGCTCGTTATCACCATTATAGAGCACATATGTATCCTTGCCGGAATTCTTGGCATCTGTAAGTGCTGCAAGCGCCCTTGCGTACAGCCTGTCGGAATTGGCCTCAACGCCGTGCATGGCCGCAACACCTATACTTACCGTAAGAACGCCGTTATTTTCAAAATCACCCCATACTTCCTTAACCGTCTGCCTTATGTATGCCGCTCTTTCAAGAAGTATATTGGCAGCCTTAACACCCTTCATCATTACCGCAAACTGGTCGTTTCCGGTATATGCAATAAGATCGCTTCCTCTGAAGGCGCGTTTTAAAATCCTGGCTATTTCTATAAGGACTCCCTCACCGCTAACTTCACTGTAAATGCTCAGCCAGTCGGTAAAATCATCAAGATCGATCACCATAAGATTGGGGATAACGTCCTTGGGCATTTCGGAAATATACGTATCCACCCCATTAATAAAGGCTTCCTTTGTAAGAAGATGGGTAAGCGGATCATGAGAAGCCGACATCTCCTCCTGCCTGTGCTTAGTCTCATCATCAATATAAGCAAGAGTACCGTAAACAGTTGCAAGACGGCCTTTGGAATCCGTCTCCGTCCTGCCCTTAAGCTGATACCAGCAGAATTCCCCTGCGAAATCAAGAAATCTTACATATTCAAGGCGGACCTTGTCTTTTTCACTTACGGATGTAAAAAAAGAAATGGCTTTCTGAATATCCCTCTCATATATCTTGCCGAGATAATCCATCTTCTCGACAAAAGAGGATACGCGAAGCGGCATCGGAATATATTTCTTAATATTATCCGAAAAACTGATGATATCTTCTGTTGCATCGTATTCAAACACAATGGTCTCATTAAGATCCATTGCGTTTTGGAAAAGATTCTCGCTGAATTTGTGCATGGGCAGTCTCCTATGACTTTATAACATCTTTCAATTATACAAAAATTGTCACATAATAACAATTATTTATTCGGAAAAATTTGTAAAATATGGTGTTAATGCGAAAATTTCGATCTGATTTTTTGTGATTTTTCCCAAAAATGTATTAATTCTCATGATTTTTGGGGGAATATTTGTGATTTTTTATAAAGCATCCGTGGTTTTGGTTTACATAAGAAATTGAGAAAATGCGTAATTGCCATAATCTATCCCTTTATCGGTAAGATAATATCTCCCACCTTCCGATATCAAAAGCCCTTCACCGACAAGCTTTGTTATCGCTCTTGCATAGATTTCATCGGCCGCAGCGCCGAATTTTTCAAAAAACTCCCGTTTAAATACACCCTCCGTTGTCCTAAGTCCCAAAAACATGAATTCTTCCATCGCGTCCCTACTCGTAAGACGCTGCATGGTCCCAACAGCCATAGGATCTTTTAGATACTCGCTCATGCTCTCAGTATTAGAAACACGCACGTTATCATAAAAGGAAGCCGCCCCAAGCCCCAGCCCGAAGTATGGTACTCTTCGCCAGTATCCCAAATTATGCCTGCTCTCATAACCTTCTTTAGCAAAATTGGAAATCTCATAACGCACATAACCCGCATCATTTAATGTATCGCGCATCATGTAATAAAGGCGTCTTTCCGTCTCCTCTCCCACAACAGGGCCCTCTATATCACCGTATTTTTCATAAAAAGGAGTGTCCTCTTCTATAATAAGACTGTATGCGGATATGTGCTCGGGATCAAGCTTTATGACCTTTGAGAGGGTATTTTTAAGCTTCTCCTCCGTCTGATTGGGCAGAGCCGTCATCACATCAACGTTAATGTTTAAAAAGCCCGCTTCACGCGCTGCCTTAAAGCAATATTCAAAATCTTCATAGCTGTGTATGCGCCCAAGAAGTGAAAGTTCATCGGCATTTGAAGACTGAAGCCCTATGCTCAGCCTGTTAAAGCCCATTCTGTTAAGATAAATAAGATCGTCCTTATCAACAGTTCCCGGATTTACTTCTATTGTAATTTCAGCATCGGGAAGGAGCGTGAATTTCTCCTTTATGCGGCACATCACCCTCTTAAGCTGTTCCATTTTAAGAGTTGTGGGCGTACCTCCCCCAAAATAAACCGTTGAGATTTCGTAATCAAAGCAGAAGTCATCTTCCCGGTCCTCATCTTCAATAAGTTTCCCGGGGAGAATTCCCTCACCCACAATTCCTATCTGATCGCACAGCGCATCCACATACTTATCCTTTGTCTTCTCATCTGCAGGATAAGAGAGAAAATCACAATAATTGCATTTTCTTACGCAAAAAGGAATATGAACATATATTTCGGCCGTTCTCATGCCGTCCGTGCAGTTATTCTCAGCCATGCATATTCTCCAGCTTACTCCTCATCAAGCTTAAGGACGCTCATAAAGGCCTTCTGGGGAATCTCAACATTTCCTATCTGTCTCATTCTCTTCTTGCCTTCCTTCTGCTTCTCAAGAAGCTTCTTCTTACGTGTGATATCTCCGCCATAGCACTTAGCCAGCACATCCTTGCGCATAGCCTTTACAGTCTCCCTGGCTATGATTTTGCTGCCAACGGCAGCCTGGATGGGTATCTCGAATAAGTGCCGGGGGATCTCTTCCTTAAGCTTCTCGCACATCCTGCGGCCTCTCTCGTAAGCACTGTCCGCATGCACAATAAAGGAAAGTGCGTCAACCTCCTCCCGGTTAATGAGTATATCCAGCTTAACAAGCTCCGATTTCTCATAGCCTTTAAGCTCATAATCAAAGGAAGCATAGCCGCGGGAACGCGATTTAAGCGCATCGAAAAAATCATATATTATCTCATTAAGAGGCAGCTCATACTTAAGAAGCGCGCGTGATTCTTCTATATATTCCATACCGAGATATTTGCCTCTTCTCTCCTGGCACAGTTCCATTATCGAACCCAAAAATTCTTTCGTGACCATTATCTCCGCGCTTACAACGGGTTCCTCCATATATTCTATTTCCGAAGGATCCGGCAAATTCGAAGGATTGGTAAGCTCGATCATCTCGCCGTTTGTCTTGTAGACTTTATATATAACACCCGGTGCCGTGGTAACAAGGTCTAAGTTATATTCCCTCTCGAGCCTCTCCTGAATGATTTCCAAATGAAGAAGTCCCAAAAAACCGCATCTGAAGCCAAAGCCAAGTGCAATTGATGTCTCCGGCTCATAATTAAGTGAAGCATCATTAAGCTGAAGTTTCTCAAGCGCATCGCGTAAATCCGGATACTTGGCCCCATCAGCAGGATACATTCCGCAATAAACCATGGACTGAACCTTTTTATAGCCCGGAAGAGCCTCAGCGCAAGGCCTGTCATTGTCGGTAATTGTATCGCCCACCATTGTATCCCTGACATTTTTAATGGAGGCCGTTAAGTATCCTACCATGCCTGCGGTAAGTTCTTCACAGGGAATGAACTGTCCCGCTCCGAAGTATCCTACTTCTACGACTTCGCATGTCGCTCCGGTTGCCATCATCTTGACGGTCATACCGCGCCTTAATGTGCCGTCCATCATTCTGAAGAATACAATAACACCTTTGTAGGAATCATATATTGAGTCAAAAATAAGAGCTTTTAGAGGAGCCATCGGATCTCCCTTTGGAGATGGAATCTTATTAACAATTGCCTCTAGTACTTCATCTATTCCTATGCCGTTCTTTGCGGAAATAAGCGGAGCATCCTGCGCTTCTATCCCAATAACATCCTCTATCTCATCTATTACCCTTTGGGGCTCAGCTGAGGGCAGGTCGATCTTGTTGATGACAGGAAATACATCAAGGTCATGATCGAGCGCCAAATACACATTTGCAAGCGTCTGGGCTTCTATTCCCTGCGCCGCGTCCACAACAAGTATTGCGCCGTCGCAGGCCGCAAGAGACCTTGACACCTCGTAGTTAAAATCAACATGTCCCGGCGTATCGATAAGATTAAAGGTGTATTCCCTGCCGTCCCTTGCCTTATAGACTGTCCGCACTGCCTGGGATTTGATTGTTATCCCTCTTTCTCTTTCTAAGTCCATATTATCAAGCACCTGGGCCTGCATCTCACGGCTCGTAAGAAGTCCCGTGCTCTCTATTATTCGGTCCGCAAGTGTTGATTTTCCGTGATCGATATGGGCAATAATGCAAAAGTTTCTTATTAAATTCTGATCCATAAATATCCCCGGTTATTTATTATTTTATTCCTTATCTTTTAATATAATTTCCCGCATGGCCTCCACTGCGACTTTGACCGCCATGGAAGTATCCTCATTCATTTTCTGGTCAAGTCCTGCCGCTTCTCTCTCCTGATTCCATATTACGTGGAAGCAGGAACCGGCCCGGCAAGAGAGTGCATCCGCTATGACAAACAAAGCCGCGGACTCCATCTCCGATGCCTTGACACCAAGCCTCTTATAGCTCTCCCATTTGTTAAGAAGATCATAATATACAGGGCTTTTAGCCGGTGAATGCTGTCCATAGAAGGAATCCTTGCATTGAACAACTCCTGTATGAGTATTATTGCCAAGGCGCACAGAGGCATCATGAAGGGCTCTTGTTATATCATAATCCGCAACTGCCGGATATTCTATGGGCGCATATTCCAAAGAAGTATGTTCGTATCTTATGGCACCCGTTGCCACAACGATATCACCGGACTGAACATTCAAATCAATTCCGCCGCAGGTGCCGCACCTTATAAAGGTATCTGCACCTATGTTGTGAAGTTCTTCGACCGCAATTGCAGTCGAAGGTCCTCCGATTCCCGTGGAGCATACGCTGACTTTAACCCCTTCAAGCATCCCCGTATATATGTTGTATTCCCTGTTCATTCCGATGTGCTGCGCATCATCAAAAAGAGCGGCAACCGACTCACACCGTCCCGGGTCACCTACAAGTATGCAGTACCGGCCCACATCACCTTCAACGCACTTTATATGAAACTGCTTATCAAGCTTCTGCATGATGACATCCTCCTTTTTAATAATTCAGTAACCAACATTATACTTTAAATCACATAAAAAGTCATTGGAAAGTCTTAAAAAGGTCGTAAAAAAGACCTTTTAAATCAACAAAACAGTTGACAAACCTGCCCCCGTTGCCTAAAATACATTAGTGTGCTCGTATCGAGGCGTCCGTGTCCGGGTTCGGTAGAGTACCTTACTCTATTGTAATAGGAGGTGTAATCGTGGCTAATATCAAATCTGCTAAGAAGAGAATTCTTGTAATTGACAAAAAGACTGAGCGCAATAAAGCTATCAAGTCTAAGGTTAAGACATATATCAAGAAGGTTTATGCTGCTATAGAAGCTAATGATAAAGAGGCTGCAGCTGCTGCTCTTAAAGTCGCTACTTCTGAGATAAGCAAAGCTACCAGCAAGGGTCTCTATCATAAGAATACAGCATCCAGAAAGATTTCACGCCTTAACAAGGCTGTTAATGAAATGTAATCTTTTATCTGAATACTATTTATTAAAGTAAAATCGGCGCATCCGGTATTCCTTGTTTACCGTTTGCGCCGGTTTTGTCTTTATATTGTAAAAGCTATAACTGCATCATTCATTCTCTGCTACCGCTTTGTCAATTTCCGAAGACAGCTTCTCCACATCTCCAGGGAATTTAATACCCCATGCTGCCCTTATGCTGTCCATAAGCTGCATGATGCGTATGGATTCCTTATGGGGCATCTGAGGACATTCGACCTGACCGTTTTCTATAGCCTCAATAGCCGCCATAACCTCATATTCGTAGCCGGTCACCTGGGTGGGTGCCGCATACTGGGCCACAACCTTTCTCTCAAGATTATATACCCTTATTGATTCATAATTATTGATATTCTCAATCTCTATATATCCGTTTGTACCGTTTATATGGCCTCTTCTGTCCGTTTGAGCCAGCATTGTCACATAAAGGCTTGCCATACGTCCGTCCTTATAGGAAAGCATTATTGTCTCCTGGGCATCAACGCCGGAATCATATCTTACACAGGTTGCCGCCATGCTCTCAATATCGTCGCCGAATACCATGGATGCAAAGTTAAGCACATATACTCCGAGATCAAGCAATGCTCCGCCGCAAAGCTCCGGCTTTACCATTCTCTCGACATGTTCAAGGGGGTAGCCTAAGTTCGCTGATAAGGAAGTGGGCCTGCCGATTATTCCGCTCTTTACTACTTCGTTAATCGTATCCCGCATGGGCATATATCTCGTCCATATAGCCTCTGTAAGAAGGAGTCCCTTCGATCTTGCTATCTTAAATACTTCTTCTGCCTGCTTCGCATTCGCAGTAAATGCCTTTTCGCACAGCACGTGCTTGTTGTGGTCAAGACACATTTTTATATGCTCATAATGATGACTGTGGGGAGTTGCTATATATACAAGCTGCACACCGTCATCTTCAAGCATGTCCGCATAGGAACCATATGCCTTTTCAAAGCCATATTTATCCGCAAAGATCTGCGCACGCTTTTTATCTCTTGCTGCCACCGCATAACAGGTAACACCCTTAAGGGGCTGTAAGGTCGTAGCCATCGTTTCCGCAATCTTGCCGCATCCTAATATTGCAATATTCATAGTAAACTCCTTTCTTTTTGTTTGCCTTCTTAAACCTTTACTGCTTACTGCTCTTTTTGACGGTCTTCGCCGGTTTTTTCTTTACCTGCGCACCCTCATCGGCAAATCTTACCGTATTATTCTTAACCGCAAGACCTTCCATATCCTTTATGAACTGTGAAAATCTCGAATACTTATAGTCTCTTACATTAAAGCCCGGTATCTTCTTCTCTATCTTCTGCTTAAGCTCCGGCAGGCTCATGATTTTATCCTGAGTCTTTAAGACTATGTCATTTACAAGTGTCTCTATCTGATCCTTTGTGACTTCACTTTCCTTAAGATCAACGGCTATTGAGTTGCCATGCTGTGTAAGTACAATCCCCGGAATACTCTCTAAGAACTTCGACAGCTTCGAATATCCGTAGTTACGTACGTCAAAATCAGCATGCCTGTTGCTTATCTTATTGCCGAGTTCTCCGACTGTAGTCTCCCTGTCATTGGCATCATTATCGATAATGATTTTAAGGATGGTATCCTCGACGTCTTCACGGCTTATATCAGACTGGTTATCTTCATCCAAGGAGAGTACCTCTAAGTATTTAAACATGGTGCAGCTTGTCCTGAAGGCCTCTACCGTTTTCTTCTCACCCATGCCTATAACGAGCATCCCCGCCTCACGAAGGCGTGTTGCAAGACGCGTAAAATCACTATCAGAAGATACAATGCAAAAGCCGTCCACCTTGCCCGAATACAATATATCCATGGCATCGATTATCATGGCCGAGTCGGTCGAATTCTTACCCTGGGTATAGCTGTAGGTCTGCATGGGTGTGATTGAATTCTTAAGCACCTCATCCTTCCAGCCCTTAAGTACAGGAGCTGTCCAGTCACCATAAGCCCTTTTATAGGTGGCAATGCCGTAATTGGATATTTCATCAAGTACGACCTTTATATATTTAGTTGATATATTCTCTGCGTCAATAAGTACCGCAAGACGCCTCTCCTGTCCTTCCATAACACCTCACATAAATCGAATACGCCGATTCAAATACACCGATTCAAATACACCTCAAATACACCAATTAAAATCCGCCGCCTAAAACAGCTTTACTCCCAGTTCTTCTGAAGCCTTATCGATCTGCTCTAAGAGTTCCGAATCGGTAATAACCGTCACTCTTCCTTCATCATACTGCGCATCTACCCATTCCTTGACCTTTGCGACAATGGGGTTCTTCTTTGTGATGGCCTTATTGCCCTTAAGCGAGAAATAGGTGTTCATCCAATGTGCTATCCCGGCAAGTCCGGAAGTATTTGAAACAGCGCATAATACAGGACGGTTTAAGAACTTATCCGTATCGAAAATATTATAAATTTCTTCATTCTTAAGAAGTCCGTCAGCATGAACGCCTGCACGCGTTACATTAAAGTTCTTGCCGACAAAAGGAGTTCTCTCGGGAATATGATATCCTATCTCCTTCTCATAATATTCGGCAAGCTCCGTAATAACCGTGGTATCCATTCCGTTAAGGTCGCCGCGAAGCTGTGCATACTCAAATACCATCGCTTCAAGCGGTGTATTACCGGTTCTCTCTCCTATGCCGAAGAGTGATGTATTAACTCCTGCGCAGCCGTACAGCCATGCCGTTGTGGAGTTGACAACTGCCTTGTAAAAATCATTATGACCGTGCCACTCTATACATTCATGCGGAACGCCTGCATGCGTGTGGAGCGCATAAATAATGCCCTGTACACTTCTTGGGATAACGGCGCCGGGATAGTTGACACCATAGCCCATCGTATCGCAGGCCCTTACCTTGATGGGAATATTGTATTCCTTTGACAGCTTCATAAGCTCTATACAGAAAGGAACAACATAACCGTAAATATCGGCACGGGTAATATCTTCAAGATGGCATCTTACGCTTATTCCTTCTTCAAGGCAGTCACGCACTATATCAAGGTAATGATTCATTGCCTCCCGGCGTGTCATCTTAAGCTTTAAGAAAATATGATAGTCTGAGCAGGATACCAAAATACCCGTTTCCTTCATGCCTATATCCTTAACAAGCTTAAAATCCTCCTTGGTCGCGCGGATCCAGCTTGTAACCTCAGGAAAATCATAACCTCTTTCCATACATTTATAGACAGCATCCCTGTCCTTTTTGCTATACAGGAAGAATTCACTGGCGCGGACCATTCCGCGGGGTCCGCCGAGCTTATTTAAATAGTCGTAGATAGTTACTATCTGCTCAGTTGAATAGGGTGCACGTGACTGCTGACCGTCTCTGAAGGTCGTATCTGTGATCCAGATTTCCTTTGGCATATTATGAGGAACCGTTCTGTCGTTAAAGGGAATCTTGGGAACCTCGTCATAAGGAAACATGTTCCTGAACACATTTGGAGTAGCAACGTCATCAAGCAGATACATATGCTCCTCTATTGACAGCAGATTATTCTTCGTATTAAGTGAAACGGGACGTGCCCCTAAAGATGTTAATATGTTTTTCAAATCGATCGCCTCTTTCTGATGTTATGTAAACCAATTGTGCCTGCCCTTATAATCTCATATAACCGGCATCTGGCTTTTGAATTTACATATTGTGCTAAAAACTCCTACTTCTTCGGTACAAGGATTTCCTTGCCTCCCATATAAGGTCTTAATACTTCAGGTATCTTAACAGAACCGTCGGCCTGAAGATTATTCTCAAGAAATGCTATGAGCATACGGGGCGGAGCCACAACGGTATTATTAAGTGTATGTGCATAATATTTACCGTCCTTGCCGTTTACTCTTATCTTAAGCCTTCTTGCCTGAGCATCGCCTAAGTTAGAACAGGATCCTACTTCAAAATATTTTTTCTGTCGCGGAGACCACGCCTCCACATCAAATGATTTTACCTTAAGGTCTGCAAGGTCACCCGAACAGCACTCTAAGGTACGTACCGGAATATCCATTGAGCGGAACAGATCAACAGTATTCTGCCAGAGCTTATCAAACCACATTGGCGATTCTTCCGGCTTACATACAACGATCATCTCCTGCTTTTCAAACTGATGGATCCTGTATACGCCTCTCTCCTCTA
>R03__coassemble_662_pt1 | contig 18582 bp, 6 predicted proteins | sample R03__metabat2_low_PE_060 | metagenome-assembled genome bin R03
ATGAGAACGAGTCGAAGACGAAGTTCGAATTTAGTCGAGTCGAATAAGTGAGCACACATAAAAATTATAATAACTAACAACATTACATTAGCGAGTCCGAAATAATATAGAATTTTGACCGGCACTCCGGAGCCCGGTTCTTAACGAGGTATTTTCGAGTTTAGAACCGCTGTGCGAGGACAGTGAGCGAGAGCGTCCGGACAAAACTCTATATGATTGAGGACGAGCGTATATAAGGAGAAAACAAAATGTCAAGAAGACGTATTATCGCCGGCAACTGGAAGATGAACAAGACTCCCAGCGAGGCAGTTGCACTTTGCAATGAACTTAAGGATTTGGTAGTAAATGATGCAGTTGACGTAGTTTACTGCGTACCTGCAATCGACATCGTACCTGTAGCTGAAGCTATCAAGGGAACAAACGTAAAGCTTGGCGCTGAGAACTTCTATATTGAAGACAAGGGCGCATACACAGGCGAGATTTCAGCACCCATGCTTAAGGATGCCGGTGTTGAGTATGTTATCATGGGTCACTCTGAGAGAAGAGATATCTTCGGAGAGAACGATATCCTTATAAATGCCAAGGTTAAGAAGGCATTTGAAGCAGGTCTTAAGCCGATTCTTTGCTGCGGTGAATCTTTGGCAGTTCGTAAGGCAGGCACATATGCTGACTGGGTAAAGAGACAGATCACATGGGATCTTTACGGGGTAACAGCAGATCAGGTTAAGGAACTTGTTATCGCTTATGAACCCATTTGGGCTATCGGAACAGGTGAGACCGCTACAGCTGACCAGGCACAGGAAGTATGCAAGATGATCCGTGAGACAATAGCAGAACTCTATGATGCTCCTACAGCAGAGGCAGTTCGTATTCAGTACGGCGGATCCATGAATGCAGGAAATGCCGCAGAACTTCTTGCTAAGGATGATATCGACGGCGGTCTTATTGGCGGAGCAGCATTAAAACCTGATTTTGGAAAGATCGTTAATGCGTAACTCCTTACAATAACGGCAGTTATTCAAATTTTATAAAAAAGACGCGAAATCCATTCTCATTACGAGGATGGATTTCGTGATATCGGTATGAGCACCTATGGATCTGTCAATATAAAACTTATGGGATAGAAAGGCATGAAATGAAAAAATCAAACTTTATTGAAGAATTCAAGAAATTCATAATGCGGGGCAATGTTCTTGACATGGCTGTCGGCGTCATTGTAGGCGGTGCATTTACCACAATCGTAACAAGTCTTAATGAGGATATCCTCACTCCGCTTTTGGGAATTTTCGGCGGCACTGATTTTTCTTATCTTAAGGTGACACTTGGAAGCAGCGAGGATGCACCGGTCCTTATGTACGGCAATTTTATAACTGCTGTTATTAATTTTCTTATAACAGCGCTGGTGATTTTCCTTGTTATAAGAGCAATCAATAAATTCAATGACAAATTCAAAAAGCCCGAGGAAGAAGCTGCACCGACCACAAAGGTGTGCCCGTATTGCAAGAGTGAAATAGCAATTGATGCTGTAAGATGTCCACACTGCACATCGGAGCTTAAGAATGACTAAAACTCAGAAGATATGTCTTATAATCGCATGTGCCATGATCGTGCTGTGTACCTTCATGCTTTTTAAAACTGCACGGGAGTATAAGGTCGCGGAGGATAAGTATGCGGCTGTTGAGAATAACTATGTCAAAACGGTTGACATAAAATCTTTGCCGGATAAAAGCATAGCTGACGCTGTTAAGGATAAGACTGAAGAAGCGGCAGTGGAGAATGAGGAAACGGAACTTACAAGAAATTATAACCGGGCTGATTTTCCGGATATTGAGGTGGATATTGACGGACTTAAAGAGGCTAATCCCGATACTGTGGCATGGCTTTATTTAGAAGGTCCCGAGATTTCTTATCCGGTTGTGAAAGCTACTGATAATGAATATTATCTGCATGTGGGATTCGATGGTGAAAAATCAAGCAGCGGCTGTGTTTTTATGGATTGGGAGGTCAATACTGACCTTTCGAGCTGGAACACTTTCTTTTACGGCCATAACATGAAGAACGGTTCAATGTTTGGGCATCTTAAGGATTATATCAGAAATGCTGCCACTTACGAAAAGAGCCCTTATATATATGTATTCCTGCCGGATGGAATATACAGATATGAGATATTTTCCTATTACCTTGATTCGACGGATTCCAAGATGTATTACACCTGTGATAATTTTAAAGAATATCGTGCGTACCTTAGAGAAGCCACAAAGAAATCGGTCAAAGAGTGCACTGCCAAGTGCTCGGACGACACCAATATAATAACATGCGTTACTTGTTCTGGAGCCGGTGCAGCAAAGCAGCGATTCTTTGTGCATGCCACATTCGTTGACAGATATCTCTATAAATAGACCTTGCTGCATGCAAGGTGATTGTGTTATCATCTTTTCGTATAAATTATTTGCGTGACGTATAGGGTAGATAGGAGCAGAGCCATGACAAATGATGAATTATACAAAAGAATAGAAGAAAAGTTTGACAGCAGGTTTGAACAGATCGATAAAAGGTTTGAACAGATTGATGAAAGGTTTGATAATCTCGAAACGGAGATTCGACATACCAACTTCAGGCTTGATAATGAAATCTGGCCGGCAATTCAATTGATCGCAGAGGGTCATATTTATACCAATGAGCATGTGAAAAATGTGGAGACTCAATCTGAAGAAATCAATATGATTAAGCTGCGCTTGAGAAGATTGGAAGATAAGATATACGGAACATGCGATGCGGCGAATGCCTGACGGATTCAGATTCGGATAGACCGGCAAATAAGAAATATTGCACAAACTCAGCACAAAAAGTTTGTGCAATATTTTTTTGCTTTTTTTTCAAAAACATTGTCTTAAATTGACCCCTTTTTTATAATAATGATGTCTTTATAATTATACGCATTTTATGGGCGTAGTGTGCATTTTTTTCAAATGTTGTGAATAGGCCGTCGGTAAAGACCTGCGGCTGTATTCCTGTTTGATTTAAGGGAGAGAGAGCATGAGTAAAAGAATTTTCAAGAAGTTTGTTGCGGCATTGGCCCTTGTGGCAATGCTTGCGGAAACAGGCTACGAAGACTATTCAATGGTCGTCAATACTTATGCTGCCGAAGAGGCAGATAACGGTATTGAAGTCATTGATGTCGAGGCTCCATCTGAGGTGACGTCTGATGCTGAGGTGATGGAAGAGCCGGAAACGGTTTCAGAACCTGCCGCAGATATTTCGGAAGAGCCCGTAATATCTGTTGAATCTGCAGCTGAAGATATTAATGAGAGTGCTGATGCAGTATATATTGAACCGGTATCTGATACAGATGCTGCCGATATGAGCGTGCAGGATGCGTTATTAGCGGATCCCCAGACGGTTGCAGGAGAAACAAGTGATGAGATTTCTTCCGACATAGGAGAGGCTTATAAGAACATCTGTGATGACCGCTTTGAGGCAGCGGGTTATGATGATCTGACTCTCCATGTGGTTACGGGACAGATGAATACGGAAGATTCCTACAGGCTTCTTATTTACGGCCCTTCCTCAATGGAATATGAGTCGATACTTGACAATGCCATGGGCAAGTCAGATCAGGGCACATACTTTATTGAGAAAATCAATAAGGAAGAATTTAAGATTGAAGTAGATGCAGCTGAAGGCATGACCTATAAATTCAGGGAACTCGATAACGGCGATATCGAGCTTGAACTTATTTCAGCACCGGAACCTGAAATTGAAAAAATCCTGGACGTTCATCCGGGCTCAATAAGCGGCTCGGGCTATGATTCTTTGACAATCTCTCTTGATACAAATGCTCTTAAAAAGGATACACAGTTTTTCAGTCTCTATGTGGTAACGGATGCGGATGCATCTTATGAGGGCTATCTTATTGATGGCAGCAGAATCTCTTCTCTTTCCAATACAGCGGATACTATTCGTATAGATGATCTTGATAAAAAGGAATTTTCAATTTATGTTGAGAGCGATGATGCTGATAAGAATATTATCAGTGCGGAATTTAGCATTCAGTCAATTGAGAATGGTATCGTGAATGCTCTAATCGAACTTGACAAGGCAGAACAGACAAAGCGTGTGTATACATATGAAGATGACAGGGTAAGCGTAACCGCAACGCTTGAGGTTGTTGACGCAATACCTGACGATGCCGATTTTGTGGTTAAGCCGGTAACAGCTTCTACTTCCGGTTATAATTATGATGCCTACATGCAGGCACTTAATGATAATGCGGACAGCATTACCGATGAGGCTGCGGCTGATTCGGATGAATTGCTGTTTAATGATGACAATACACTTCTTTATGATATTGCGTTCTTTGCGTATGACGATGATGATAATTATGTGGAGATTCAGCCTGAAGAGGGTTCGGTACGCATCAGCATACAGTTTAAGAACGGTCAGTTAGAGGATGAACTGGGCGCTACTGAGAATGCGGACGTTACTGTCATCCATATGCCGCTTGCGGAAGCTGTTAAGGAATCCGTTGATTCAACAGAAGATGCAACAAATATTTCTTCAGGGGACATCAAAATCGAAGTAGTAGCCGAGAGCGCATCCGTGGAGGGCGAGAGTTCAAGCTTTACTCTTTCTGATTTTTCACTTATTGCAGTGTGGGCTAATGGTAAACTTAAGATTAATCCGGGCCCTGATGTTACCTATGAAAGTGCCCTTGGCAATGCACGTTTTTACGGAGTCACTGCAAACACAATAAATGTTGTGGGACATATGGAGACAAATTTTGCAACAGGTACTCTTTCCGGAAATGCCGGAATTAATTCCTGTAAGAATGAAGGTGGAAGCGGCGGTGAGACCTATATAGGTGAATACACCGGTTCCGGCTTTACAATGGATCCTGCAGGCACTTCCTCAGATAAGGATATCGTTATTTATACGACTCCGGAAGCTTATAAGAAGATGGGCGTTAATATGACTAACGGCCGTAATCATGTTGTCGTAAATACCACCAAGTATTCTGAGTCTGATATTAAGAATAAGGTAAGCGCACTTGTATCCGCAGCGCAGGCAAACTGTGACAACATAGCATACAATGCTACAAATGCGTCAAATTCAGCGGGTACAGGCTACGGGTATAATTTCTTAAAGGCTGCGTATGCCCCTTATGCATCAGGGCACCCCTCGTCTGACAGCGACAAGTGGTATCTTGATATTTCAGAGTGTGAGAGCGGTACATATTATTTTAATTTTGAGCCGGGTGAATTTTCATCTATCGGACATTATGTAGTTAAGCTTAAGTCGGATCAGAGGATAGTATTTAATATTCCGGATTCGGAAGTATCCTTTAAACAATTCACATATGTTTTGGACGGAACGAGTTATACAACGAGCGGTGATGCCAGGGATGATGTAATATGCCAGAGAATGATATTTAACTGCCCTAATGCAAAGACTGCCTATACATCAGGTCCTACGGCAGGATGCTTCCTCGTACCTTATGCTGATTTTGCAACAAAAGCAGTTGCAGCAGGCTGGGTTGTTGCCAATACAATATCGGCAATAGGCGGGCAGGAATGGCACTGCGTATGGCATGATATGCCGGAGCCCGATCCTGTCTCCTGCAGTTTTGCAATAAAGGGCATTAAGACTGTTGACGGCAGGACTCCGTCTGCAAATGAAGTATTTACTTTTGGTTTGTATGATATGGACTGGAATCCCGTCATTGGTGAAGACGGTAATGCCATAACAGCCCAGAATGATGCAAGCGGCGTATTTACCTTCCCGGAAATTAAGTACAGCGGTGACTACAGAGGCCACATCCAGGGAAATAATGCGGACACACAGGCATTTGAATACTATGTAAAAGAGATTCCCGGCGAGGATGGTTCTTATAGCTATACTGAAGACTACTATAAGATAGTTGTCTATGTTCATACCAATAGCGACAGAGCTAATGATGTAAAGGCTGTACGCGGCGAGAAGTATGATTCTGCAACAGGTACATGGAGCCAGCTTAATAATAACGCATGGAATTTATTTGACACTACCAATTATGTGGCATTTGATAATGGCACAATAACAACTGTTCCTGCAGACCTTGACATAGCAGTCAATAAGACTTTTGAAGGCGACTGGGATGATAATACAAAGGTTAATGTGACCATTGAGAAGTTCTCGGCAGCCGGCATAGAAGAAGTGCCTGATTCCGTATGGGATCAGATTACAAATAAGAGTGTAACCCTTACAAAGAACAATCCGTCAGCTTCCTTCGGAAAGATTACCTTTGATGCCGATTATAAGAACGGATATGATCCTGTAAGCGGCACAAGTCCTGAAGGAACTGTTAAATATCATGTATATATGTTCAAAATCACTGAGGATCTTGCCACAAAGGATCCCTCGGTTGATAATGACGTCGCCGAGAATCTCGGATACAGCGTCACGCAAAAGGGCGTAAGATATCTTAAGGTGTTCGTTAATACGGTTACTAATGACAATCATACCTATGAAGCTAAGATAACGGCGCAGGTAAAGGGCAATACCAACGTAAATACTGCAGCTGATTCCTGCCAGCCTTATGGCGGTGCAGTTGAATTCGTAAACCGCAGGAATACAGGCGAGATTAATCTTGTTAAGAAGGATGCCGATTCCAAAAAGGCACTTTCGGGTGTTGAATTCTATTTGTATACATCGGATAACAAGCCTGTTAAGGTCACATCAGATGGTGCTTCATCTTCATATAAGATGGCTGCAACCGATGGTGATTTTGCGATGCTGACTGATGCTGATGGGTCCATATCCGTTACCGGTCTTACGGCAGGCAGTTATTACTTTAAGGAGACAGGTGCACTTACAGGCTATGAAGACCTTACAGATATTAAGTTTGCTTTCGAAGTAAATAACAGCGGTGAAATCGTCAATAAAACTACCGCTAATGACAGTGTATTTACATTTGCTTCGGCAGGATCGGCTTCTGCGGCAGCATATACAATACTGAATACTCCTAAGAAGGGCTCTGTCGTAATCGAAAAGGTATCATCTGCAGGTGCCGCTCTTTCAGGAGTGAAATTTGATCTTTACAAAGACGGAACAGTTATCGCCACACTTACTACCGGTGCAGATGGCAAGGCTTCCAAATCAGATCTTACATGGGGCAGTTATGTCCTTAAGGAACAGGCTAATCCGGGATATGTGCCCAATACAAATGAATACAAGTTTACGATAGATGGAGATGACTTAAATGCAAGCTTTACGGGTGATGATAAGATTGTCAATACACCTATAGAGGGCAGCTTTAAGCTTATTAAGGTTGCAGATAAGAAGCCTCTTGCAGGTGCGATTTTCTCTCTTAAGAAAGGGAATACCGTAATATCCGTAAAGGAGATTTCTGATGGCAATTATGAGTATGCCCAGGAAGGCACAACACAGCTTGTAACGAACAGCGAAGGTGTTATCAATGTTACAAAGCTTCCTTATGGTGAATATGAGATTGTCGAAGTATCGGCGCCTACGGGCTATGTGATTTCAAGCGCATATACTAAGACCTTTAAGATTGAAAATAACGGCGACGATAAGCAGATTACCGTTACTAACGATAAGGTAAGTGCGTCTGTTAAGTTCGTTAAGGCAGACGAAGATACTTCTAAGGCTCTTGCAGGAGCGGAATTTACGCTTACGGGTAAGCGCGCGGGCTCTAATGAAATGGAAACTTTCGGCACGGTAACAACTGCTGCTGATGGTATTGTTTCATTTGAAGGACTCGGCTGCGGCACCTATACGGTTAAAGAAACCAAGGCACCTGCAGGCTATGTGTATGATGAAGCAGATCCTCTTACCATAAGCTTTGAGATTACGGAAGCAGATAATGGCAAGGTGATTTTCTTAAATAAGGATGGAAGAACCGATTCCTTAGATAAAGCAACAGTAACCAATAAGGAAGAGGACGGCAGGGTCACAATCAGGAAGCAGTCCGATAAAGGGACACCTCTTAGCGGCGTTATCTTTGAACTTTACACCAAGGACGGCAAGGGTGTAGTTGCAAGCGGAGATAGCGGCGCGTATACCTATGACCGCGTGGCTTCATTTAACAAGACTAAGCTTACAACAGATGCAAACGGTGAGATTACGGTTACAAAGCTTCCCTGGGGCAGCTATTACTTCAAGGAGATAAGCACTGTTGCCGGCTTTGTTGCCGATACCGCTTCGACATATGAATTCACAATAGGTTCAAATAACCTTACGGATACAACCTATACAGGTGCGAATGCGATTGTTAACGATACAGTTAAGGGCTATGTAAAGCTTATTAAGGTTGATGAAGATGATAAAGACGACACCAAACTTTCGGGCGTTGAATTTGACCTTTATAAGGCAGATGGTACGACTATAGAAAAGGCCGGCCTTAAGACAGATGAGCAGGGTGTTATTACCTATGGCCCTGTTGAATATGGTACCTATTACTTCAAAGAGAAATCAACGATTGCGGGCTATACGCTTACAAACGGTGAGGCTCTTAAGGTGCAGGTAACAACTCCTTCGGCGGATATAAACAGCATAGCCGCTGAAGCAACGGTAACAGCGACTAATGAGCGTAAATTAGGTCAGATAACGCTTACTAAGACAGATGCGGCTACTGAAGCTCTGCTTGACGGTGCGGAATTTGAACTCTATTCAACGAACGGAGAGGGTGTAATAAAGACCGTTTCAAAATGGCTGAATAACGGTTATACGAAGTATGGCACATACACGGTTACAAACGGCTCATTGACGGTTAAGGATCTCCCATGGGGCAAATACAAATTTAAAGAAGTAAAAGCGCCTAAGGGCTACGTTCTGCCTGAAGGAGATGCAGCATGGACCAAGGAAGTATTTATCGGTGTAAGTGAGAATACGGAAAAGCTTACGGTAACCCTTGATGTTACCAATGATCAGCAGCTTGGCAGGATTAAGCTCGTTAAATCAGATGCAAAGGACTCAGCACGTAAGTTAAACGGCGGTGAGTTCGAGCTTTATAATGCCGGCGGCAGGTATGGCACAGAAGTATATTCCCTTACCGATGGTGAGATAACCGTTGAGAATCTGCCGTTTGGTGAATATTATTTCGTTGAAACCAAAGCCCCTGAAGGCTATGTAACTCCTACCGGCGATGCCGCAAAATCAACTGTTGCAGCTCTTACGGCTGAAAGTGTTGAAGCTTCTGTTAAGACTCCGGTTAGCGCAGCTCTTTCAAATACGGAGATAACCGGCGGCTTTGAACTTCATAAGGTAGATGGTACGAAGGCACTTTCGGGCGCAACGTTTACTTTGTGGGCAGATAATGCCAAGAAGACACAGATCAAGACCTCCGGAAGCGGTGGTGTATATGCATACAATAAGGACGGAAGCATTGAGGCAATGCCTACGGACGCAGAGGGTGTTCTTAAGGTGACAGGACTTCCTTATGGAACTTATTACATATTTGAGGAAGCTGCACCTGCAGGCTATATGCCGAATACGGAGGGAGTTCCCGTAAATGTATCCGAGAACAACGCGGTAATACCTGTTAACTTTACGAACTCGCTTATTAAGGCCGGTGTGACTTTCACAAAGGTAGAGCAGGATGTAAACGGTTATACAGTACTTGACGGAGCACAGTTTGAACTTTTCCTTAAGGATGAGAATGGTGAACTTACGTCGATGGGCGCTGTTGGCGGCATTAACGGTGTATTTACAAGAACTGAACTTGGTGCCGGCAGTTATGTAATAAAGGAGACTAAAGCGCCTACAGGATACGAGGCTAATACAAAAGAGTATACATTTACCATTGCGGCAGCAGATAATGGCAAGATTAAGAACCTTGATAATCCTGACGTTACAGTTGGTGATAAGTCATACATAATCAATAAGAGAACAGAAGGTAAGGCAAAGCTTAAGAAGGTCGGCTCCGATACAAACGGTGCAGGTCTTGCGGGTGCTGTCTTTGACTTGTACGAAAAGGGTGCAAGCGCTGCCTATAAGACAGGCCTTGTATCAGATGAGGAAGGTTATGTAACAGCAGAAAAGCTTCCTTGGGGCGAATACTATTTTGTTGAGAGCAAAGCACCTAAAGGATATGCAAAGGATGAGACTCATTATGAGTTTACAATTGATGCTGAACATACAGATGTTACGCTTACAAAGAATGCAGTAAATACCTACATTTTGGGCCAGGCAGAACTTAAGAAGTGTGCCTGGGATACAAAGAATGACAAGGCAACAGGCAAAGCACTTGAAGGTGCAGTATTTGATTTGTATGTGGTTGCAGATGGCAAGGACATGATCGTGGAAGGCTATGAGAGCGGTCTTACATCCGGCGAGGACGGTTATGTGAGGACGGCTAAGGATCTTCCAGTTGGTTCTTATTACTTCCTGGAGCGTACTGCACCTAAGGGCTATAAGGCTAGTACAACGAAATTTGAGTTCAGTGTAACAGATGAGAATTATGAGAAAATCATAACCCCTACCCAGGATGCAGGTATTGCATATAATAAGCCGGAACTTGGTAAGGTTAAGCTGTATAAGTATGAGACTGTCTCAAAGGACGGCAAGACCGAAAAGGCAGGCTTATCAGGTGTTACATTTGAGCTGTATCAGAAGAGTGATCTGCTCTGGGGATTAATATCCACAGATAAGAAGCTCGGCGAGTATACATCGGATGCCGGTGGCATAGTTACGGCTGAAGGCTTAGACTGGGGCGAATATTATTTCGTGGAAAAGGAAGCTCCTGAAGGCTACGAGGCCAATACAACAAAGGTTTCCTTTACAATTGACAAGGATTGTCAGGATATTGATTTAGACAACCAGGGACAGTATAAGTGCTCTTTGGAAAACAAGAGGATAAACGGTTCTATAAAGCTTGTTAAGAGCGATTCTGAAGATACGTCAAAGCTTCTTAGCGGCGCAGCCTTTAAGCTTCATAAGGTTGAAGGCGCTGCTGATACCGTAATTGCAAATGTCAATGATACGGCAAACGGGTATTTTACAACTGATGAAAATGGTGTAATTACAGTTAATAATCTTGAATGGGCTGCCTACTATTTCGAAGAAGTCAAGGCACCTGAAGGCTATGTAACTCCGACAGGAAGTGCAGCATACACAGCTACGGTTTATGTGGATGCCAAGCATACCTCAGAGACTATTGATGCATCAAGAACCATCAGCTTTACTAACGGATACGCATACGGTAATGTCCAGATCACTAAGACAGATGATAATATGAATCCTCTTAGCGGTGCTGAATTTAAACTCTATGCATATGCTGACGGTGCTAAGGGTGCCCAGATTAATGTAACAGGAAGTGATGGCGTATATGCTTATTCCGAAGCACCTACGGATGTTGTAATGACATCTCCTGCATCGGGTGTTGTTAAAGTCACGGGTCTGCCTTACGGTACATATGCATTTGTTGAGGCGAAGGCACCTGCAGGTTATGTAAGAAGAATTGATGATATTATTGTAAAAGTAACTGAAAATCAGAGCGCTGATGAAGCAGCACTTGAGGCTGGATCAGCATCCTGCGTAAATGGAACCTTATCGGCAAATGCTAAGCTTTATAAGGCATACAAGACAACGGATGGCACAAAGCGGGCCCTTAAGGGAGCTGAGTTTAAACTTTACATGGATGGCCTTGATGATGCACTATCCACACAGTACTCTGATGAAAACGGTGAAGTATTATTTACGGGACTTACGGAAGGCTCTTATACGGTAAGAGAGACTGCTGCTCCCAACAATGCATACAAACTGTATGATGGAGAACTTAAGTTTACGGTAACTCATGATGACGACGGCAAGACTATCGAAATCAACACGAAGGATACGCCTGTTGTCAATGAGCCGATAAAGGGCAGCGCAGCACTTATTAAGCATTACAAGGTTGCCCAGGAGGTAGCAGGAACACTTTCCGGCGTTACCTTTGATCTTTACAAGGGTGCAAAGGATGAGTCAGGAACAATTGCTTATGCAGATAATCCGTATGTATCCAAGGTTACGGATGCAAATGGCAGGGTTGAATTTACTGATCTTGACTGGGGTTATTATGTAATAAGGGAGAATAAGACAAACCTTCCTGCAGGATATGTCGGTACGGATGAAGAATTCGCTTTCGAAATTAATGCTGACACTCTTGCAACAAAGAGAGAGTATGACGCTTACAATTCACGTATAAGCGGCGAACTTGAACTTGAGAAGATTGATAAGACATCGCGTGAGGCTCTAAAGGGAGCAGAGACAACCTTTAGTCTTGTAGGATATGCTGAGGATGCAGCAGACGGTGCAAAGCCGATTTATCAGGGCACGTATACGGTTTCAGAGGATGGCAGGCTTTCCGTCAAGGATCTCCCCTGGGGTAATTATACCCTTAAGGAGTTAAAGGCCCAGGAAGGCTATGTGTGCGATGGTAAGGAATATAAATTTACCATTAACGGAGGCAACCTAAAGCAGTCCTATACAGCAGATAAGGCTATTGAGAACCTCAGGATAACAGGCAGTGTAGAACTTGAGAAGGTCGATTCAAAGACTAAGAAGCCCATGTCCGGAGTTGTATTTAAACTCTATAAGGATGAAGAACCTGACAAGGGTCTTTATAAGGATGATGAGCATCTTGACGGACAGTTTACTACGGATGAAAAGGGTAAGCTTTCAATATCCGGGCTTGAGTATGGCTGGTATCATTTTGAGGAAGTGACTCCTAATGGCTATAAGGAACTCACTAACGAGCAGCTTAGCAAGCTTAAATTCCAGATTAAGGAAGACGGTCAGAATGTATCCTTAACAGGAAACTCAAAGGTTGAGAACACACCTTCCGATGGCAAGGTTAAACTTGTTAAGAAGGACGATACGGGTATTAATCCCGTAAGCGGAGCGAAGTTCTCATTATACGGATCGGATCCGGAGACTTTCGGACAGACAGTAAGCACGTTGTTTAATGACGGTTATTACTATATCGGAACTTATACAACCAATGCGGACGGTGAAATCGTCGTAGATAAGCTTCCTTGGCAGAATTACTATTTTGTTGAGAAGGATAAGGATGGCAATAGCGGAATTCCTGCAGGCTATTCCTCAGATGATCCGGATAAGAAGTACGAATTTACGATTGATGCAGCTAACAGTATTAAGGAGCTGTCCTATACACTTAATGTAACAAACGATAAGCTTTCGGGTTCAATCCTGCTTACAAAGGTGGATCCCAATAAATCAGAGGGCGGCAAAGATTATACACTTTCAGGTGCTAAGTTTAAGCTTTACAAGGTTGTTGATGAAGGTGATGATGTAGATATTACCTCTACACTTAAAGAGTGTGTGGACGGAGTTCTTATTACCGATGCCAACGGTCAGATCAAGATTGATGATGTGGGCTGGGGCGATTACTATTTCGTGGAAGTCGAAGCGCCGGTTGGCTATGACCTTGTTAAGGAAGCTGACGGATCTGCTAAGAAATATCCCGTAAGCATTAGCGCAAAGAACTGGAATGCAAGTACAAAGATGATGGAAGTTCAGACAGCTAAGGTTGTAAACTCCGAAATCTACGGCTATGTAAAACTTGCAAAGCGTCTTATCGACACTAATGGTGAAGTGATTGATGTTAATGACCGCGATCTTAGCGGAATAGAATTTGCCATTTTATCTTCTGACGGTAAGACGGTGGTAGCAGAGAATCTTAAGACTGATAAGGAAGGCAGAATATCTGCAGAGCTTATCGGAAAATTACCTTTTGGCACATACTATTTTAAGGAGGTAAGTGTTCCGGCAAGTCTTGGCAGCTTCCCTAAAAATGATTCACTTCTTCCGTTTGTTATCGATAAGACAAATACGGCTGACACAGCAGTGGAATATACCTTTGATAACAGCGAGGTTTTAGGCGGGGCTAAGATTAAGAAAACCGATGCTACTTCAGGTGCAGGCGTTAAAGGAATTAAGTTCGATCTTTACTATGCAGATGGTACGCTTAAGGGCTCTTATACGACTGACGAGTCGGGCTGGGCAACAGCAGAGGGGCTTTCCCTGGGCGGATACTATTTCGTCGAGAATGAAGAATCCGCAGAAAAATTAGGCTATACATGGAATGATGCCAGGACGGAATTCGAGATTACGACTGAAGATAAGAACGCAGTTAAGGATCTCGGAGTAATTGAAAATGAACGTATGACAGGCTCGATTACCCTTAAGAAGCTTGGCAGAAGCAGCAGTGAGATAGAAAATACGATCCTTCTTAATAAGGATTGTACAGCAAGGTTCGAGCTTTACAGGGAAGGTAAGAGTGAGCCGGTTAAGACGGCAGATGAGCTGTATGAACTTTACAATGATGAAGGTGTGGTTCAAGTAACAGGACTTGAGTGGGGTAAGTACTATTTCAAGGAAGTTGCGGCACCGAAGGGATATGTCCTTCCTGACAATTCCGTATCAAATACCGTTGAGATAAACGGTGCTTCAATTGCAGCGAGTGTTGCAATGCCTCTTACGGCATCGATTACAGATGATACAATACGTGTCAATGTATCTAAGGTTGAAGTCGGCGGAACTGCTGAGATTCCGGGCGCAAAGATGCAGATATTAAAGGCAGATGCCGCGGGCAATGCAGTAGAGGGTGCGGCACCTGTTATCGAATGGACGTCGGGCAATGAGCCCAAACTTCTCGAGATAGGTACTGATTTTGAAGGACTGGTGCCGGGTGTTAATTATGTGCTTCATGAAGATGTATCGCCTGCAGGATATGCCCTGACAAAAGATATTGCCTTTACGGTAGATGAAAAGGGTAATGTTATAACAGACGGACGTAAAGAGCAGTCAGCTTCCGGCGTATGGACAATATTTGTGGAAGACGAGCTTATCAATGTTTACATTGACAAGAAAGCACTTGGCGAAACAGCGAATGTAACCTTAAAGGGCGCGCAGCTTGAAGTCAGGGATGGTGATACCGTAATTGATTCCTGGACTACATTAGGCGAGACACATAAGATAAAAGCCGACAGCAGCAATCCGCTTGTGATCGGCAAGGAGTATACTCTTGCTGAGACGAGTGCACCTAAGGGTTATTACACGGCAGAGCCGATTACCTTTAAGATATTGGACGATGGAAGGATTCAGATAATAAAGGATGCTTCCGGTATGGCGACAGCTGTTGACAAATACCAGCCTACGGATTCCGAAGGTAAGAATCAGAAACTTGTAGGCAGTACGCTTACGATGTTTGACAGACCGATTAAGCTGGTAGTATCCAAAAAGCGCCTTTCGGGCAGTGCATTGGATTATGTAAAAGGTGCTACGCTTGCGCTTTATACATACGATAATGATGTAAAGGGTGCGGCGGCTATTTACACATGGGAGACTTCCGGCGCAGAGGATGAGATCCCTTATGGAATCCTTGAAGTTGGTCATAAGTACATAATAGAAGAGACAGTAGCTCCCGCGGGATATGCTCTTCTTGATAAGCCGGTAGTATTTACGGTGAATGATTTTGACCCGGATAAGAGAACAGATGAAAATCAGCTGATTCCGCAGTCAGTAGATGTATTCGATGAACTTCTTAAGATAGAGGTGTCCAAGAAGGCAATTACGGCTGATGGAGCAGAACTTCCCGGTGCCGGGCTTAAGATCGTTGATGCAGCGGGTGAGACAGTTGCCGAGTGGACTTCTGCTGATGTCAGCACAGTCATGACGACTCTTAGCGAGAGCGAACTATCAGAGTCTGAAAAGGCAACATATGCGGGCCATAACGTAATCTATGGTGTAAATTTCGAGGAGGGTAAGACCTATACGCTTGTGGAGACTAAGGCACCTTACGGCTATGCAATAGCTAAGGATGTTAAGTTTACCATTAAGAACGGTAAGCCGGATACGGCTGATGGAACCGTAAGCATGATTGATACTAAGGATGTGGATTTCTATACACATATCGACGGTACCAAGAAGTGGATCTTATACCGTGATGAAAACGGCGTTATTATTCCGAATAAGACCTATGCTGATGTTACAATCTCACTCCTTCAGAACGGCAATCCTAAGATTGATCTTGACGGTGACGGTAAGGGAGATAAGGAATTTAATGTAACAATTGAAAACGGTGCGCAGGCTTCTGACGGAAAGGCGACTTTCGTATTCGGAGTTGATGAGAATGGTAATGATATTCTGCCGATTAAGGATGCAAGCGGTAATGACTATGTATATACCGTAAGAGAGAGCGGAATCGGTGAGTATGATCCTGTGATCAATATGGCCGGATTCAATGCAGTGATTACCAATACACCGATTGTGGATCCTTTCAAGATTAAGGGCGAAAAAGAATGGGTTGATCCGGAAGGTTCAATGCACCCTGATATTAAGATTCAGCTCTGGAGGGATGGTAAGTTCTTTAAGGAAACAGAACTTACTGCAACACAGACTTCGGCAGGCGTTAAGTACACCTTTGAATTTGATCCTCTTTGGGAGTATAACTTCGGAAAGGGTGAAGGTGAGAGCCTTGCGGATGCAGACGGACATAAGTTTAAATATGAGATCAAGGAAGTAGGTGCAACAGGATATGTTCTGTCCGCTGATATGAACGGGACTAAGACAACAGTTGTTCCCGAGCCCGTGGATGGAGTAGTAAACTGCAAGCTCACCAATACAATCGAGCAGGAGTACGTTCAGGTAAGAGGCACCAAGCACTGGGATGATATGGGCGATGCATCGAAGCGCCCGGCAATCAAAGTCAACCTCTATGCAACTGATTCTGTAAGAGACAAGGTACTGGTAGATACAATTGATCTCCCGAATACGGCAACTTCCTATGCGTTCGGTGTTGATGGAAGGGTTAAGCTGCCTAAATATGATGATAATGGTCAGATCATTGAATATACAATAGGTGAGACCGTTCCCGAGGGCTTTGGATACACCTCCGAGATAATAGGAAATGATATTTACAATACTCCGAGCCGTGTAAGAATAACCAAGACGGATGCGGCAACGGATGATGAACTTCCCGGTGCTCTTATGGCACTTTACGATGCGGACGGAAATGAAGTTGAACGCTGGAGATCCACCTCTTCGGCACATTATGTAGAGGGACTTGTTCCGGGAGATACATATACCTTAAGAGAACTTGAAGCTCCTGCAGGCTATGTAAAAGCTTCTGATATAACCTTCACGGTTAATGAAAACGGAGTAGAGCAGCCTGTTGAAATGGTAGATCCCAGAATAACGGGTTCTGTAACGCTTACTAAGAAGGACGCTGAAACAAGAGATAATATTTCCGGCGCAGTATTTAACCTTTATACTGCATCCGGCGCTTTGGTAAATGTAGTCGGATCGACAGGGTATTATGAATATTATGATGGTTCTGCATCGACTTCGCTTAGTGTTGGCAGTGCGGGAACACTTACGGTAACGGGACTTCCTTACGGCGAGTATTACTTTAGAGAGGTCAGTGCACCGAGCGGCTATGCATTATCCTCAGAAGCGGCTTACTTTACAATCGCTTCCGATGCGGCTTCGGTTGATGTTACCTACCTTAATACAAAACTTACAGGAAGAGCAAGGCTTGCAAAGGCTGATACCACTACAGGGGCTTCGCTTGCAGGAGCAGTCTTTGAACTGTATTCTAAGACTCCGAGAACTGCAGGGCAGGCAATAGGCGGTACGCTTTATTCAGATGTTTACTATCTGTATGGAACATATGTGACAGATGCTGACGGCAGGATTGACATAAGCGGACTTCCTTGGGATGACTATTACTTTATAGAGACAATAGCTCCCGATGGGCATGTCCTTAATATGGATACAACAGGCGATCCGTTGGTATATGTATTTACTGTTGACGGAACAACCGTTTCTGACTTTGCCGTAGACTTAGGAACCATCACCAACGATTCCGATGGAGGCGGCGGTGGTGGCGGCACTGGCGGCGGCTCATCCGGAAGCGGCGTTGCGGGCGTAAGGAGCCTTAAGGGCGGAGTAGCATCAGGTGTACTCGGCGTAAGAGCTAAGCCCACAAGCGGTGTACTCGGTGTAAGAGTTGGCCCTACAACAGGCGATGCTGCCAATATAGCACTCTGGCTGGCACTGCTTCTTGCAAGCATCTCGATAGTAGTCGCAATCTGCGTTCAGGCGGGCAAGAAAAAGAAGGCAGGGAAAATTATGTTGAAATAGTATTATTTTTGTGGTATCCTAACAAAGCATGAATTTAGGAGGTGCGTAATGGGCGCTTTAAGAATTGTATTAACAGTTGTTTTTATCATTATATGTGTTGCCTTATCGGCAATAGTACTTCTTCAGGAAGGTAAGCAGGCAGGCCTCGGAGTAATAAGCGGTGCTGCTGAGACATACTGGGGTAAGAACAAGGGCCGCTCCATGGAGGGTAAGCTTGTTAAGATTACAAGGTGGCTCGCAATTGCATTTATGGTGATTGCTGTTGTTCTTAATCTGAATGTTTTTTAAACGGTTTATGCTTGAACACTCCTGAGGATTCTCGGGAGTGTTTTTTTCGTATCGCAGAGGCGGCGAAAGAAATATGTCAGCATTTGCTGACCGCCGCCTCGCGGGCGAGTAGGTGCGGGATGAATCCCTTCCTACTCGATTATTGCAGAGGCG
>R03__coassemble_679_pt1 | contig 18243 bp, 17 predicted proteins | sample R03__metabat2_low_PE_060 | metagenome-assembled genome bin R03
GTAGGACTTCCGAACGTAGGTAAGTCTACATTATTTAATGCAATTACAGGTACTGCGAATGCGCAGGCGGCAAATTATCCGTTCTGCACGATAGAACCGAATACGGGAATTGTTGCAGTGCCGGATGAGAGGCTTGATAAGCTCTGCGAGATATGGGAACCGGATAAAAAGACACCGGCAACAGTTGAATTTGTTGATATAGCCGGTCTTGTAAAGGGCGCTTCTAAGGGCGCAGGCCTTGGAAATAAGTTTTTGGGGCATATAAGGGAATGCGATGCAATCGTCCATGTGGTACGCTGCTTTGATAATGATAATATTACTCACGTGGTGGAGGATGCTACAAAGCCTGCTCCGGTAGATCCTGATGGTGACATTGAATGTATAGATTTAGAACTTATATATGCTGACCTTGAAATTGCCCAGAACCGCTTCGCGAAGCTTGAAAAGGCGGCAAAGACCGGCAATAAGGAAGCAAAGGCTGAAGTAGTCTGGTTAGAACCCCTGATAGCGCATTTAGGTGAAGGTTTAAGCGCAAGAACCTTTGAATTTGATGAAGAGGATGAGGGTCAGACGGCTGCTCTTCGCGAGATGGGGCTTTTATCAATGAAACCCATAATATATGCCTGCAATATGGATGATGACGGCGTGGCGTTGCCTGAAAATAATGAATATTATAAAATCGTAAAAAAGCGCGCTGATGCGGAAAGCGCCGAGGTTATTCCAATCTGCGCCAAAACAGAGGAGGAGCTTGTCGATCTTGATGAAGATGAAAAAGCAATGTTCATGGAGGATTTGGGAATTACCGAATCCGGTCTTAACCGTCTTATAAAGGCGAGCTATTCCCTGCTGGGACTTATTTCTTTTTTGACCGACGGCAAGAAGGAGTGCAGGGCCTGGACCATTAAGAGAGGCACAAAGGCGCCTCAGGCAGCCGGTAAGATCCACTCTGATTTTGAACGCGGATTCATACGTGCCCAGGTATGCGGATTTGACACACTAATGGAATGCGGCGGCAGGATGGCGGAGGTTAAGGCTAAAGGATTATACAGGTCAGAGGGCAAGGAATATGTCGTTAAGGATGGCGACATCATAGAATTCTTATTTAACGTGTAGGCAGTAAAAACAATTGCAAAAATAATCATAGAAACAATATGGAATAAAATCATGGGATTATCCACCACTTCGTACCACGGGGCGGTGGATTTTTTTGCCGTAAAATTAAAAAAGCCGGAAAACATGACTATTTCGCGATTATCGGGCACTTTGATCAAATGAAAAAGCATTTCAAAAAAAATCAAAAAGGGGTTGATTTTTATTAAAACAGGGGTTAGAATGTGTTTGTAAGTGGCAAAAAGTGGTGCGAAGTGGTACGAAGTGGAGAGATGTTAAGCCATGTTCATGGGCGAATACAGCCATACAATAGATGCTAAGGGGCGTTTGATTGTTCCCGCTAAGTTTCGCGAACAGCTTGGGGAAGCGTTCGTGATAACAAACGGCAATGACGGGTGTCTGTCCATTTACTCCAAAGAAGATTGGGACCTTGTTTTGGAGAATTTAAAAGCACTTCCCGGCAACAGGGACAAGAGGGAAATTATCCGTAAGGTTGTTGCCCAGGCTAATGAGGTTGAACTTGACAAGCAGGGAAGGATACTGGTGCCGCAGTCACTTAGAGAGAGCGCAGGACTTAAGAAAGACGTTGTTCTTGCCGGTGTTATCGATAAGATTGAAGTCTGGGATAAGGAAAAATGGGAAAATGCCACAGACGTTGATGACATCGACGATATCTCCGAAAGACTTGCAGAACTTGGTTTATCCATATAGGCAAAGGAGATAGGAGAGTGACTTTCTTACATACATCTGTGCTTTTGGAGGAAACGGTATCGGGACTGCGCGTTAAGCCTGAAGGGACCTACGTTGACGGAACGTTAGGAGGCGGCGGACATTCCTACCGGGTACTCACAATGCTGAACGATCAGGGGAGATTAATCGGCATAGATCAAGATGAGGACGCGCTCGCAGCAGCGGGTGAACGCCTCAAGAGTTTTACAAACGTGACATTTGTTCACAATAATTACTGCAATTTCAAGAGTGAGCTTACGGCTTTGGGGATAACCGGAGCCGATGGCATCATGCTTGATCTGGGGGTATCGTCCTATCAGCTCGATAACCCCGAGAGGGGATTTTCTTATAAGTGCGATTCGCCGCTTGACATGCGAATGGACAGAAGCAGCAAAGTGAGCGCATATGATATCGTTAACGGCTACAGTGTTGATGAGCTGACACGTGTCATTCGGGATTATGGGGAAGATCCCTTTGCGCGGAACATTGCAAAGCATATTGTATCTGCCAGGGAAGGCGGACCTATCAAGACAACAGGAGAACTTGTCGCAATCATAAAGACGGCCATTCCCATGAAAGTACAAAAAACCATGGGGCATCCTGCCAAACAGACTTTTCAGGCTATTCGGATTGAACTTAATCATGAACTTGAAGTACTTGAAAACACACTCGAGGACATGATCGACTTTTTAAATCCCGGCGGGAGACTGTGCGTGATCACCTTTCATTCGCTCGAAGACAGAATAGTCAAAAGGATATTTAAGACCTGCGAAGATCCATGCATATGCCCTAAAGATTTTCCGGCGTGCGTATGCGGCAGAAAATCAAAGGGCAGGGTAGTTACAAAAAAACCGGTTCTTCCAAGTGATGAAGAGATGACGAACAATTCACGCTCTAAGAGCGCAAAGCTTCGCATATTTGAAAAAACGCAATAAATAAAGGGCAGAAACATATTTAGAAAGTTTTTGCCAATAAACACAACATGTAGTATACTCGAAAGGAGGGTGTCCCTTGGCCGGATCAAATACAAGGTCAGCGTACGTATATGGCAATACTGCACGGGTGCGTACCAAACGCCCTTTAGAAGACAATTACAGAACCCCTCAAAGAGTTGAGTACAGGGGACGCAATAAGAGGCATCCGGTTATGAACATAGGCTTTGTTGCGTTCTTAACTTTTGCTTTGCTGATAACGGGAATAACCTGCATACAATATATCAAGCTTCAGTCGATGGTTACAGGCTATACCGGAGAAATTTCCGCTTTGGAGATAGAACTTGAAGAGCTTAAGGCCTCCAACGATGATATGGAAGGCAGAATAAAGGGAACGGTCTGCTTAGAGGATATCAAGAAGCGTGCAATGGATGATCTGGGAATGACATATGCACGGGAAGACCAGATAGTAGTCTATGAGAGTGACGGGACCGATTACGTAAGGCAGTTTGTTGCGATTGAGGAATGAGGGGGATTCTGAAGCAATATAGGCGGTAGTGTTTTGGCTAATAATCAGAAGACCTTAAAAATCAAAAAATTTACATTGAGAATGCAGAAGAAGCTGGCAGTGTTATTTGCGATAATACTGGTAGCTTTTGCTTTTTTGGGTTTCAGGCTTGTTGTAATAAACAGGGACAATGGCGAAGAATATAAAAAGCAGGTACTTTCACAGCAATCCTACGACAGTGTTACGATTCCGGCAAAACGCGGGGATATTGTGGACAGGAATGGTTCTAAGCTGGCTGTTTCGCAGAAGGTATATAACGTCGTAATCGATTGCAAGAGCTTAAACAGGAATAACGGTGAGAAAATCGAGCCGACTCTTAATACGCTTTACTCATCACCAATTGAATTTTTGTATACACGTGATGAACTGCGGACTTTTATAGCCGAGAATCCTTCTTCCCAGTATCGTATTATTGCCAAGAAGCAATCCTTTGATAGTGTCGCGGATATAATGAATAAGATCAACAATCCGTCAGAGGATGATAATTTTACCGGAGTATGGCTTGAGGATACTTATCAGAGACAATATCCTTACAATACCCTTGCCTGTGATGTCATAGGCTTTGTCCAGGGTAATAATGAGGGCGCATATGGTCTTGAAGAGTATTACAATGATATCCTTGTGGGCACGGATGGCCGTGAATACGGCTATCTTAATGATGATGAGAACTTAGAGAGAACCTTAAAGTCTGCGGAGGATGGCCGTACTCTTGTAACGAGCATAGATGTAAATATCCAGAGTATTGTGGAGAAACATATTGCGGCTTTTAATGAGGAGCACAGAGGCGAATACAGAACAGAGGATGACGGCGCCACAAATATAGGCGTTATAATTATGGATCCAAGCAACGGTGAAGTTTTGGCAATGGCCTCATCTCCGACGTTCAATCTTAACGATCCGAGAAATACCGATAATTTAAAGGTTGAAGTCGAACTTGATCCGACGCAGTACGGTCTTATGAAGGCGACCAATGCTGACGGTGAGGAAGTCTTAATTTCCGGGCAGAGCATTGTTGCAGTAGGCGATAATACTCAGACAGCGGATAATACCCAGGCAGCGGATAATACTCAGACGGCGGAAAGCACACAAGCGGCGGAAAGCACACAAGCGGCAGAAAGTACACAAACTGCAGAAAACACTCAAACGGCAGTAAGTGAGGAGAATACTGAAAGCACAGGCTTTATTGACTTTGCCTTAGATACTGCAGAAACGGGAGCAAGTAATAAGAGCTATGCGGAAGCATATGAGGAAGCTTATGAAAATGCCAAAATGGAAGCGCTTAACTCGCTGTGGAAGAATTTCTGCATTAATTCAACCTATGAGCCCGGATCGACAATGAAGCCCTTTACTATGGCAACCGGACTTGAGGAGGGTATCCTTACGGGGGATGAATCTTATGTCTGTAATGGCGTTATGACTGTCGGAGATCATGATATCCACTGCAGCAACCGTTTAGGACACGGGCCCCTGACTTTCTCAGGCGCTCTTGAACAGTCCTGTAATGTTGCCTTCATGAAGATGGGTTCCCAGATCGGCAAAACCACCTTTATGAAGTATAATCAGATATTCAATTTCGGTCTTAAGACGAATATAGATTTAACAGGTGAAGCACTTACCAATTCACTTGTTTTTGATGTTGATACAATGACGCCTACAGACCTTGCGATTTCTTCCTTCGGGCAGGGCTTTAACGTCACGATGATACAGATGATAGCGGGGTTCTGCAGCCTTATAAACGGAGGATATTATTACCAGCCGCATATAGTCACGAAGATTCTAGACTGCGCTGGTACAACCTTAGAGACAGTAGAGCCGCGAGTGTTAAAACAGACGATTTCCGAGGAAACAAGTGAAAAGATAAGGGAGTTGTGCGTTAATGTCGTAAAGGAAGGCACAGGCAAATCGGCACGCCCGGCAGGCTATATGATCGGAGGCAAAACAGGGACCGCGGAAAAATATCCCAGAGGAACCGGAAATTACGTTGTATCCTTTATGGGCTTTGCGCCGGCGGATGATCCGCAGATAGTGACTTACGTTGTAATAGATGAGCCGAATGTGGCTGCCCAGGCTTCCGCTAAATATGCGGCAGTGCTCACAAAGGATATCTTAACGGAGGTTCTGCCGTATCTTAACGTATTTATGACAGAAGAGATTTCCGATAAAGAGGCAGCGGAGCTTGCCGAAAAACAGCTTGATTTCTCCCAGGGCACAAGTGATAACAGTACTGCCGTGATGACGGGACTTGTTGATGAAAACGGCAATCCCATAGAGCAGACCGTTGGGGATGGCGAAGGGAGTGCAGCAGCCGGCACAGAGACGGGTGCAAATGACGCTGCTGCGGGAACATCTGAAAATGACACAACCAATAACGGGAGCGCAGGAGCAATAACATTTGTTGATGAGGAGCCCGAGGAAACGCAGGAGATTCAGTATGATCCTGAAACGGGATATGCCATAGACCCCACAACAGGCATACTGCTTGACCCTGATACGGGCGCACCTATTGATGCTGCTGTGTCGAATCTTGGGTTTTAACTCAGTCGGAGAAATCCCTACATCTACGTAATAACGTATTTGAAAGATATAAAATAACATCAGTTTTTGTTTACTTTGCGGAGGCAATATGGGAGAGGCTGCAAGACGCCGTAAAAAGAATAGAATAAACCTTGATTTTGATTACTCGATGCTGTTTATCGTGCTGTTTCTGCTCATGTTCGGACTGGTAATGCTGTTTTCCACCAGCTCCTATGAGGCAAGTCTTAAATTCGGATCAAGCCTTTATTATCTTAAAAAACAGGCAATAGCAACCGTAATAGGCCTTATCACAATGTTCGTCATAATGTTTATTGATTATCATGTGTTCGAGAAGTTTATTGTGATTGCCTATTTTGTTTCACTGATACTTATACTTCTGGTTTTAACCCCCTTAGGCTATGAGGCCGGCGGCGCAAGAAGATGGCTTAATTTGGGAATGTCCCTGCAGCCTGCAGAAGTTGCAAAGCTTGCACTTATTGTATTTTTTGCCAGTATAGTCACTAAAATGGGTGACAGGGTGCGAACCTTTAAGGGACTTATGTTTGTGCTCGCTCTTGCAGCACCTCATGCATTGTGCGTGCTTACAATCACACAGAACCTAAGCTCCGCCATCATAATATTTGCAATTGTTCTTATCATGGTGTTCGTTGCGACTCCCAATTACAAAGAATATTTTATGGTGGCAGCTATTCTGGCTGCGGTTGCGATAGGCTTTGTGCTGCTTATTAAATATGATGTTATACCGGAGGGCATTTCCTATCGTTTTGCCCGCGTCAAGGCATGGCTCGACCCTGAAGCATATGCATCAACCAAGGGCTTTCAGACGCTGCAGGCTTTATATGCGATTGGCTCGGGAGATTATTTTGGTAAAGGCTTAGGAGAGAGTATCCAAAAGCTCGGATTCCTTCCTGAGGCTCAGAATGATATGATTTTCTCCATAATATGCGAAGAACTTGGCTTGTTCGGAGCCATAGCCATAATGGTACTTTTTGTGCTCCTTATCTGGAGATTTATTATTGTGGCCACGAACGCCGAGGATATGTTTGGCGCGATGCTTGTTATCGGCATAATGGCGCATATTTCCGTTCAGGTCATCCTAAATGTTGCAGTTGTTACGAATACGATTCCGAACACGGGTATTTCACTGCCCTTTATCAGTTACGGCGGATCCTCTGTTGTGTTCCTTCTGATAGAAATGGGAATAGCCCTAAATGTATCACGAAACAGGGCGCCGGAGGAGTAGCATGCCAAAAAGCCACCGCAGCATAGTCAAAAATTCTAAATTAAAAACAGCTGTTATTACTGCGTCGATAGTTCTTCTTCTTTCGATTGCTGTCCTTGCAGTCAAGGAACTGTTTACAATAACTAATGTTACCATAGTTGGGAATGAACATTATTCCGACCGTGAGATAATGAATTTCATAATGTCTGAGCCCTATGAAGAGAATTCGATCATCCTGTTCCTTAAGTATAATAACAAAAGCATTAAGGATATTCCCTTTGTTCAGCAGATGGATGTTAAGATAGAATCGCCGACTTCCGTTAAAATCACGGTATATGAAAAGGCACTTGCAGGGTATGTTGAATATTTAGGTCATTACATGTATTTTGACAAGGACGGAATTGTTGTTGAAAGCTCTAAATACGCAACTCCGGGAATTCCGTTTGTGACGGGCTTATCCTATGATCATGTCCTGCTTTATGAAAAGCTTCCGGTTGAAGATGACGGCGTATTCATGATGATTTTAAGCATCACCCAGCTTCTTAACAAATACGGCATCTCGACGGACAGGATTTTCTTTGATATAAACGGCGATATTACGCTGTATTTCGGCGATGCGAGAGTTTATTTGGGGTCGAGCGACTATATTGATGAGAAAATCAACGAAATGCATTTGCTCCTGCCAAAGCTTGAAGGCTATTCAGGGATTTTGCACATGGAGAACTACACGGGAGAAGCAGGAGTGTTCTCTTTTGAGAAGGACAGCGAAGATTATGTGGAGGATTTGCAAGATAATCCTTCCGATGAAGTATCTGAGGATGCGTCTTCTGGTTCGGAAGCTGAGGCGAATGAAGGCGAGATGTTACAAAATTAAGAACAAATACCATTTTTTATTGAAAAAAGTGTTGATAATTTTGTGAAAATTTTATATCATGTAAACGTATATGGGTTTACGTAACACCATATTTGAGGGACAGTAAATAATTGAAGGAGGAGTTAGTCGTGCTGGAGATTAAGAATAATGAAGTTGATGCTGCAGCAAAGATACTCGTAATTGGGGTCGGCGGAGCCGGCAATAATGCCGTGAATCGAATGGTAGAGGAGAGAATAGCAGGTGTTGAATTCCTTGGAATCAACACTGATAAGCAGGCTTTGCAGATGTGTAAGTCACCGAGACTTTTACAGATCGGAGACAAGCTTACACAGGGTCTTGGAGCCGGTGCGGTTCCCGAAATCGGCGAGAAGGCCGCAGAAGAGAGTTCAGAGGATATCGCAAATGCCATTCGCGGTGCGCATATGGTATTTGTAACCTGTGGTATGGGCGGCGGAACAGGAACAGGTGCGGCGCCTGTAGTTGCTAAGATCGCTAAGGATCAGGGGGCGCTTACCGTAGGCGTTGTTACAAAGCCTTTCCGTTTTGAAGCTAAGACAAGAATGGATAATGCTATCGGAGGTATTGAGAAGCTTAAGCAGAATGTCGATACGCTGATTGTTATCCCTAATGATAAATTATTGGAAATTGTGGACCGCAGAACCACAATGAATGATGCCTTTGCAAAAGCCGATGAAGTACTTCAGCAGGCTGTAAGAGGTATTACGGATCTTATTAATGTCCCGGCACTTATCAATCTTGATTTTGCCGATGTTCGTACTGTTATGGGCAATAAGGGGATTGCGCATATCGGTATCGGTATGGCAAAGGGAGATGATAAGGCTATCGAAGCTGTTAAGCTTGCAGTTAATTCACCGCTTCTTGAAACTACGATTCAGGGCGCTACCCATGTAATAATCAATATCTCCGGTGATATCGCACTCCTTGATGCGGATGATGCTGTTAATTTTGTACGAGATATGACAGGTGATGATGTCAACCTCATAATGGGTGCAAGATGTGATGACCGTGAGGCTGATACATGTACCGTTACTGTAATTGCCACGGGTATCGACGAGAATGCGGCTAAGAACATTCCTTCCGGCAATAATAAATACGCTGACAGATACAGGACGGGATTTATTCCGAAAATCAATCCTCAGGGTTCAGGCGCACCTACAGGAACATTGCCTCCTGTTATGAGCGGACTTACGCAGATGTCCCAGGGAGCAGGTTCTCCTTTTTCACAGACTCAGGGGATGCCGTACACACCGCAGGGAGCTTATTCACAACAGCCTATGCAGCCGATGTATGGTCAGCCTTCGGGTGGTTATGCCGGAATGCAGCAGACAGGCAGTATGATGAATACTCAGCCTCTTTCGGGAATGCAGACAGGTATTCCTACACCGTCACAGCCTACGCAGCGTAATCTTGGAACTGCTGCAATGCCAAGGCCTACAGCTCCTCTTGAGAGCAAGGTTGAGAGCAGGCAGATTAAGATTCCTGATTTTTTGAAGAAGTAGGAGGTAACGTTTATGAAATGCCCGTTTTGCGGTCATGAGAATACAAGAGTAATAGATTCAAGACCGGCCGACGATAATAATTCAATTCGCCGCCGCCGTGTCTGTGATGAATGCGATAAGAGATTTACCACTTATGAAAAGGTAGAGACGATTCCCATAATTGTTATTAAGAAGGATATGAATCGCGAAGCCTATGACAGAACCAAGATAGAAGCAGGAGTGCTTAGGGCCTGCCATAAACGTCCGGTATCCGCAGCGCAGATTACCCGTATAGTTGACGAGGTCGAGACGGCAGTGTTCAGCTATGAGGAAAAAGAAATACCGAGCAGCGTGATAGGTGAGCTCCTCATGGAGAAACTTAAGGACTTAGATGCGGTTGCATATGTAAGATTCGCTTCCGTATACAGAGAATTCAAGGATGTCAACACATTCATGGATGAGCTTAAGAAGGTTCTTAAATAATTTTGTTATAAAATACTCCGCGCATAATACCGCGCGGAGTATATTATATATGCGCAGGGGCGGTATGAATCCCTTCCTGCTCGATTACACAGCCGCCGGCATTAAAATGACCGGAGGTAATAATCTTAAAAAGGAGAGATACACATGAGAAGAGGGTTAAGTATTTTGATGGCCCTGTGTGTGCTTGCGGCAGGGACTGTTGCACTTGGCGGCTGCCAGGGTGATAAGTCCTCAAATGACTCCGGGATTATTGTTGGAATATCACAAGATCTGGAAGATAGTCTTGACCCACACAGAGCAGTTGCGGCAGGAACCAAAGAGGTTTTGTTTAATGTTTTTGAGGGCTTATTAAAGCCCGATTCAGAAGGAAATATTGTTCCTGCCGTAGCAAAAAGTTACACGGTATCCGATGATATGCTGACATATACGTTTGCTATCAGAGATAATGTAAAGTTTCATAACGGGAATCCCGTAACGGCAGAAGATGTTAAATACAGCATTGAAAAAAGCGCCGGTATGACGGGTGAAGAATCCCTCATAGCGGCTTTTTCAAATATAGAAAGCGTTGATATTAAGTCAGATGGATCTGTTGCAATAAGACTTAAAGAGATTGATGTTGATTTTCCTACATATATAGCCAATTGCAACGCTTCGATAATTCCTAAGGACAATGCTGATCCCGCAGTAAATCCGATAGGGACGGGACCTTATATGTATGTATCGCGCTCGCCCCAGGAAAATCTTGTGTTTAAAAGGTTTGATGAATATTGGGGAACACCTGCCAATATAGCTGATGTGACTTTCAAAATCGTGCCCGATGCGGATTCGATAGTCATGAACTTAATGGGCGGTTCGGTTGATATGTTCGCACACCTTACATCCTCGCAGGCAAATCAGCTTACAAAGGGATTTAATAAGCTCGAAGGTACCATGAACTTAGTTCAGGCATTGTACCTTAATAATGATTTTGAACCCTTTAAGGATGCAAATGTAAGACGCGCACTATGCTATGGGATTGATGTAAAGGAAATATTGGACCTTACAAGCGATGGACGCGGAACGCCTATAGGCAGCAGCATTTTCCCCGCGTTTAAGAAGTACTACGAAGATTTATCAGGGGCATATCCGCATGATACTGACAAAGCCAGAGAACTTTTAAGTGCTGCAGGATATCCAAACGGATTTTCCTTTACGATAACCGTTCCTTCCAATTACCAGCCGCATATTGATACTGCACAGGTAATAGTCGAGCAGCTTGGCAGGATAGGCGTTACGGCTGAGATTGAGCTTGTCGAATGGAATACCTGGCTTAGTGATGTTTATTCCGGCCGCAACTATGAAGCAACAGTAATAGGTGTTGATGCTTCGTCGATGACGGCAAGAGCTTTGCTTGAGAGATTTAATTCTGCAGCAGACAATAATTTCATTAATTTTTCCAATGACGAATATGATGCTCTTTATGAGAAAGTCATTGTCACGGCAGCAGAGGATGAGCAGGTAAAGCTTTACAAGGAAATGGCGAGGATTCTGTCGGATGAGGCAGCAAATGTATATATTCAGGATATGGCGGAATTTGTGGCGCTTTCCGATAAATTCGACGGATATAAATTCTATCCTCTTTATGTTCTTGACATTGCTTCACTTTATGTTAAAGAGTAGCGTTATATTATATTGATTATTTGACTAATGAGATATATTTTAAAAAAAATACTTACATCAGCAGTTACGGTACTTTTAGTTACAATATTTGTTTTTGCGGCGTTTGAACTCATACCCGGTGATGCGGCAGTGGCAAAGCTCGGGACTAATGCAACGTCTGAAGCACTTGAAGAGATGCGCGAAAGCATGGGTCTTAACAGACCCATGCTCCTGCGCTATTTTTCGTGGCTTTTTTCATTTTTCTTTGGAGATATGGGTACTTCGACAGCTTACGGAATGAGTGTACGCGCAATGCTTGCTTCAAAGCTTCCGATAACGCTTTTTCTGACATTGATTTCCTTTATAATGATAATAGGGATATCGATACCGCTTGGAGTCTTTTGCGTAAAGCATGACGGCAGCCCTTTATCAAGAATACTTAATGTCTTAAATCAGCTGACCATGTCGATACCGCCTTTTTTTATCGGTATTATAATCACATATTTGCTGGGACTTGTTCTTAAACTGTTTGTGCCCGGCGGGTTTGTTTCTTATGAAGTAAATTTCGGTGAATTCATTTATTATCTGATTTTCCCGGCACTTTCAATAGCACTGCCTAAAGCTGCCATGAGCATGAAGCTCCTTAGGACTTCGATTCTTGAAGAGGCGGGTAAGGATTACGTGAGGACGGCATATTCACGAGGCAATTCCACAGGTGCGGTGCTTAAATTCCATGTACTTAAAAATGCACTGATCCCCGTTATAACATTTTTGGGGATGACGCTTGCGGATATAGTAGCAGGCAGTCTTATCGTGGAACAGGTCTTTTCGATACCGGGCTTTGGCAGGCTTCTTATATCATCAATTGCAAACAGGGATTATCCGGTTGTTCAGGCAATCATAACGATTATTGCGATAACAGTCGTTATTATTAATCTGCTTGTGGATATTCTCTACAGGTATATAAATCCGAGAATAAGGAGGAGCGCAGAATGAGAAAAGTATTTTCCTTATTCAGAAAAAACAGATCGTTGTTTATTGGCGCAGTAATGGCTCTGGTGGTGCTTTTGACAGTGTTTATAGGGATTGCGGCATTGCCCTATGATCCTAACGAGATGGATTCTTCTGCAAAGCTTGCAGGAGCAAGCGCTAAGCACATTATGGGCTGTGATAATTTCGGAAGAGACATATTTTCCCGCCTTATTGTAGGTGCGCGCCTTACGCTTGGAATAGCTTCGGGGGTGGTTGCCATTGGCGTTTTAATAGGCATAACAGTTGGCGCGCTCACCGGATATTTCGGCGGCATTGCAGATGAACTTCTTATGCGTTTTAATGATGCCGTTCTTGCTTTTCCAAGCATTCTTTTGGCACTTGTGTTCATTGCGCTTTTAGGGAGCGGAACCTATCAGGTTGTAATAGCACTCGGAATCGTATTTGCCCCAAGCTTTGCGAGAATAGTGCGCGGAGAGTTCCTTAAATGCCGGGATCTTGATTATGTCAAATCGGCCAGGCTTATGGGTGTTGGGCCCTTTAGAATAATGTTTGTACATATTCTGCCGAATACTTTGCCGGTGCTTTTGTCATCGATAGTAATTGGCTTTAATAACGCCGTTCTTGCGGAGGCAGGAATGAGCTTTTTGGGTATAGGAGTCCAGCCGCCGGATTCGTCTTTGGGAGCCATGCTCTCGGATGCCCAGTCCTATTTTTTCTCATCTCCCCTATATGCTTTTGCACCGGGTATAATGATTGCATTTATAATTCTGGCATTTTCGCTTTTGGGGGATGGCATCGGCAAGCTTGCAGGCAATCAGAAGGCATCTTCCCTTGATACTAAGGACACAGAACTTTTCCTGATTAAACCTTCGGTAAAAGTCAAAAGAACGAAGAATTCACCGAAGGATAAACTGCTTCTTAGGGTTACAGACCTTAAAATCGAGATAGAAGACAGCACCACGCCGGAAACGGTGGTGTATGATTTTGACCTTGAAATGCATGAAGGCGATATTATAGGAATCGTGGGTGAATCGGGCTCCGGAAAGACTATGTCGGCACTTGCAATCGCAGGCCTTTTATCCAGAAAGGATATGAAAAAGAGGGGAACCATACTTTTTGACGGCACCGATATGCTCAACAGCCCCAGAAGCGTAATCAGGCAGGTGCAGGGTAATAAGATAGGCATGATTTTCCAGGAACCCATGACAAGTCTTGACCCTGTTAAGACAATAGGCTATCAGATAGAAGAAGCTCTTATGATCCACACGGATTATGATGAGGCAGTAAGAAGGGATAAAGCCATCCGCATGCTTAAAAATGTGGAAATCGATAATGCAGAGGAGATTTATTCAAGGTATCCGCATGAATTATCGGGAGGACAGAGACAGCGTGTCATGATTGCGGCGGCGCTTATTACGCATCCTAAGCTTCTTATTGCGGATGAACCAACAACAGCGCTTGATGTGACGGTTCAGGCGCAGATCATTGATCTTCTAAGGAGAGTAAATAAATATTACGGAACCGCCATACTCTTTATTTCACACGATCTTTCGCTGGTAAGACAGCTTTGTACGGAGGTAGCGGTCATGAAGGACGGAGTGGTTGTGGAAGCAGGGGATTGTGAAGAAATCTTTAATAATCCGAAGGACGATTACACAAAGGAACTTATAGGTGCCATTCCCAAATTCGAAAAACTCAGATGAGGATATGGATATAAATATGATTAAAGAGGACAGAAAAAAAATACTCAGCGTTAAGAACCTGTATGTATATTATTCTGCAGGGGGTAAGCTGCTTAAAAAATCAGGGCAAAAGGCCTATGTTAAAGATGTTTCTTTTGATGTTTATGAAGGGGAGATCATAGGACTTGTTGGTGAATCGGGCTGCGGTAAATCAACGCTTGCCAAGGCAATTTTGGGCGTTAATAAAAACACAAAGGGCGAGATAATACATTATTCGGATGATCCCCAGATGATTTTCCAGGATCCCTATGGGAGCCTTAACCCTTCAAAAAGCGTGGGCTGGATACTTAAGGAGCCGCTTAGGGTGCAGGGAAATATATCTGAAAAGGAGATGGATGAGCAGGCGAGGAACATGCTTAAAAAGGTGGGACTTGCGGATGTTGTTTTTAAGAGAAAACCCGGTGAACTTTCGGGGGGACAGCGTCAGAGAGTATGCATTGCCTTATCGCTTATGCGAAATCCTGAGTTTATTATTGCAGATGAGCCGGTTTCTGCACTTGACGTTACAGTGCAGAGCCAGATAATAAAGCTTCTTATCGAACTTAACAGGGAAATGGGGATTGCCATTTTATTCATAAGCCATGATCTTAAGGTCGTATATGAAATCTGTGACAGGGTACTTGTTATGAAGGACGGTATTATTGTAGAACAGGGGAGCGATGAGGAAATTTACAAATCCCCAAAAGAAGAATACACAAAGCTTTTACTCAAATCTGCTAAGTTAAATGCAATGACTGAGGATTAAGATGTAAACTTTTTTTAAAACCTGCCGATAATTATATTGCAAATGGGCAATAAATATTTTATAATTTTATTCGCAACAGATTATGTAAACAGGTGATAAGTATGATCCAGGGTATAGGAAACAGTAACCTTTTCAATGCTTACAACAGAATACAGTACCCAGCAAGGCAGGAGGAGATTGCCGGAGGGCTTAACGGCAGAACCTTAGATAATGCCGTATCCGCGCAGAATGAGCCTGCTAAGGCAGAACCCGTTAAGATGGATCTTAAGCTTGATGCCATAAGACCGCGGACAAATGCAAGCCTTGAGGATGTTTCATTAAGCCTTAATAAGTCTGCCGGTTTTAATGCTAAGCCGATGTCAAGCGATATTAAATCACTCGATATGGATAAGGCAGTTTCTGACATGCAAAAGGACGGAGCGCTGATGCAGTATCAGTATTTCGTTGGTAATGATGCTCCTGTATTTGCCAGTGAAGATGGTACGGTCATTGCCAAGGGCTAAGGGAACTGAAACAGAACTGAAACAGAACATGATCATTAATTGATAATATGTGATTTTAACCTCTTGCAAATTGCAGGAGGTTTTTTTATACTGTCACTTATGGGCAAAATCATGATTAGTGTAAAAAGTCAAAAAGGAAAAGAATTACTGGCCTGCGCAGGGCTTTTATTTATGACATTAATCTGGGGATTTGCTTTTGTTGTGATAAAAAGCTCCCTTGATTATGTACCGCCGATGTATATGCTGGCGGCAAGATTTACGATTGCGGCGGTAGTATTGGGACTTATTTTTATTAAGAGGCTGTTTCATGTTTCAAAAAGCACGCTGTTTCACGGTATCTTAATAGGTCTGGCGCTGTTTTTTGCAGAACTTTTTCAGACCTACGGCTGTCTTTACACAACTGCCGGTAAAAATGCGTTTCTTACTACAATATATGTCATATTAACCCCGCTTCTTGCCTGGCTTCTCTATAAGAGGAAGCCGCGGCTTAGGGTATATGCGGCTGCAGTCATTTCCCTTACGGGTATCGGACTTATTTCTCTTACGTCTGAAAGCCTTACTGTTCAGCTCGGCGATTTTCTGACGCTTATCTGCGGGCTTTTTTATGCGCTTCAGATAGTTTTTATAGGAGAGTATGCAAAGGACGATGACCCCATTGTTTTATGCGTTATTCAGCTGGCTACAGGCGCGTGGCTCTCCTGGGTTATAGCCCCTATAGTATCAGGTACCATAAAATCATATATGCTCTCATCCGATATAATCATTGCCATGCTTTATTTAGGACTTTTGAGTACACTGGTGTGCTTTCTGCTGCAGAACGTGTGCCAGCGTTATGCGCCACCGGCACCTGCTGCGATACTTATGAGCATGGAATCTGTTTTCGGTGCGCTTTCTTCGGCGATTTTCTTAGGTGAGGTAATGAGCCGGGAGGCGATATTAGGCTGCGTTCTTATGCTGGCCGCCATACTGCTTGTTGAGGTTGACGTTCCCCTTCTGGCGCGGTTTTTCCCGGATGAAATGTTTGAAAGTGCATATGATATTGATTACGAAGCCTTGTTTAATGAGGGAATACGCGGAATAATCTTTGATATAGACAATACGCTTGTAGAGCATGGGGCTCCGGCAGATGAGCGGTCAAAAAAACTTCTTGGGCGCCTTTTAGATATGGGATTTAAGGTGTTGTTTTTATCAAATAATAAGGAGGAGCGCGTAAAGAGCTTTAGGGATGCGGGACTTAAGGAAGGATATTATATATACAAGGCCGGAAAGCCGAAAAAAGCCGGTTACTTAAAGGCCATGGAAATTATGGGTACCGATCTTGAGTCGACAATACTTATAGGAGATCAGCTTTTTACGGATGTTTGGGGTGCTAAAAGGTGTAAAATGAGAAACATACTGACCCGCCCGATCCATCCGAAGGAAGAAATTCAGATAGTATTGAAGAGAATTCTTGAAAAAATTGTTTTAGACAGCTACTTAAGACGAAGGGAGGAGAATAACAAATGAAAATTCTTATTATCAACGGACCGAACATTAATTTTATAGGAATAAGGGAGCCTGAAATATACGGCGAGGAGGATTATAATGTACTGCGCCAGAAGGTGATGAAAAAGGCAGCACAGGATGATATCTTAATCGAGATATTCCAGAGCAATCATGAAGGTGCCCTTATTGATAAACTTCAGGAATGCTACTATGACAGACCTGACGGCATCATAATCAACCCGGGTGCACTGTCACATTACAGCTACGCCCTGCATGATGCACTTAAATGTTTAAGGGGAATAACGAAGGTCGAAGTTCATATTTCTGATATTATGAACAGAGAAGAAGACTGGCGTAAGGTTTCCATAACTGCACCTGCCTGCAACCATATGATTTACGGCCAGGGATTTGAAGGATATATAGAAGCCATAAATTATATTGAAGATGACAGAAAAAACAGTTGAAATATGAGAACGGTTACGTTAAACTGTTGTAGAATCATTTGGTAACTTAAGGAGGAATTTTAGATGCTTTCAGCTGGTGAATTCAGAAATGGCTTGACTATTGAAATGGATAACGGTATTTTCCAGATCGTTGAATTTCAGCATGTTAAACCGGGTAAAGGCGCAGCCTTTGTTAGAACGAAGTTAAAGAATATTATCAACGGCGGTGTTGTTGAGACTACTTTCCGTCCCACAGAGAAGTTTCCTCAGGCTCGTATAGACAGAGCTGAGATGCAGTATCTCTATGCAGACGGTGATCTTTATAACTTTATGAATACCGAGAACTATGAACAGATTGCACTTGGTGCTGATGTTATCGGTGACGCTCTTAAGTTTGTTAAGGAGAATGAGATGGTTAAGATGCTTTCTCATAATGGCAGCGTATTTGCTGTAGAACCTCCTCTTTTTGTAGAACTTGAGATCACAGATACCGAGCCCGGCTTTAAGGGCGACACGGCGACAGGCGCTACAAAGCCCGCAACCGTTGAGACCGGTGCACAGGTTAACGTTCCTTTGTTTGTAGAGCTTGGCGATAAGATCAAGATTGATACAAGAACCGGCGAATACTTATCAAGAGTATAATCATTTCGTTATAATAAAGGGCTGACGTATGTCGGCCCTTTTTTATATCGCAGAGGCGGCGAAAGGAATATGTCAGCATTCGCTGACCGCCGCCTCGCGG
>R03__coassemble_778_pt1 | contig 16986 bp, 14 predicted proteins | sample R03__metabat2_low_PE_060 | metagenome-assembled genome bin R03
GTTGATCTATTTTATCTTGTTCTTATTTATCTTATTTTTATTTATTGTTTTTGTTTGTCATTTTTGTTTGTCGTTTTTATTTACTCATCCCATATTTTATGGCCCAAAGCAACCATTTTAGCAAAAAAGCAACAATTTCAGCAAATTTCCTGATTTTGGTTGCTTCTTAGCCCCTGCGCCGGTCTCCAAAAGCAACAATTTACTCCAAATGCAACAATTTAAACAAAATACAACAATTTAAGCGGATTACATATGATACCTGCGCGACATATAATATTTTGAGTAGGCCGTCTGGGTAAGCCCCGTCACGTTGAGGCTGTCCTTGATATATCCGGGCATCACCTCATCCCACTTAACCTCCATTATCTGCCTGCCTGCTGCCATAACAGGACGCATGGGATAATCTCCCGTTAAGAACTTATCTATCGACCCCGAGGATGAGATGCTCCTGTCAAAGGTCACCCGCACATTGCCTGCCGGATAGATAAATGGCTCTCTCTCATATGTCACTATCACCTTAGGAATAAGGGCGAGGCTTGTAAGCTCGATAAGGAGCCTGTGCCTGGTCTTATCATTTGCACTGATATTGGTACCGGCGCCGCCGCTTATTATCGCTTCAGCTTCCGCTTGCGTCAGCTGGCAGCTCTCCTTTTCTGTCATGCCCCGATTCTTTGATTTTCTCTCAAGGACTATGTAGGAGGTGTCATTATTATAGTACCTTATGCGGAATTTCCACCTCGGATCATAGCCGCTCACATTCTCGAACAGGCACCTGTCGTCTATCGTATCGAAGTAAAGGCTTCTTATCACATACCGCCCGTCACTTCCCGCATGGGTATCACGCTCCATTATACCTGCGGCGATGCCGGATAACAAGGCATCCTCCCTTGCATCTGTTATGTATTTGTACTCATGCCTGTATTTGCTCATGTATTCTTATATTTTTGTATTTTTTATCTGTCCATTTCACTACAGCATTGTTTTTTGTGATTCCGCATTTTAAATGTATTTATCCAACGGTTTTTTGTTCCGGCTTTACTCATTTACTGTGCAGTTATCGTTTATCGTGCTCTCACCCGATACATCAAATGGGGCAAGTACCGCCTTATTATTCATTTCGACGTTGTCCATGATAAGGTCGGTTTTTGATTTTATGCCGTAGCCGCCTGCAATTATCGATATCCCGCTGTCTGATATGCTTATGAGACCTTTATCGTTCTTACCCTCTTTGCGGGTCACAAGACCATGGCGCTCACTCTCAATCGAGACTATAGCTTCGGATATGTTTATTCCGTCATTGGCCCTTATGCCGTCACGCTTTGCGGATATGTTAAGTTCAGCTCCGTCTATTATAACCTTGTCCTTAGCCTGTATGCCGTCCTTATAATAACCGCTTATATTAAGGCAGCCACCGCCTTGGATCGTAACATCACACTTAGCATAGATGCAGCCGGCTGCAGAAGTTCCCGACTCAGAACCCTCATCTGCCAAATTCCCAGTCTCATAATCTGCAGAGTCGCCGGTCACATAATCCGCAGAGTCTCCGGTCACGTAATCTGCAGAGTCACTCATCTCATCTTCCGGATTCCCTATCACGGAATTGCCGGGAATATTATCTTCATCTGCTGCAAAAGGCGCAATCTCAAAATCACCCTTGACTGCATAATTATCCGCCCTTCGCACCGCAGAATCAATAATTGTGCTGCTGCTTCCTTCGGGCACCTCAATAATAACACTTAAGGCATCCTCAAGCCTTATGGCAGGACCTGCTGCCGGATCTATACGTGCGTTTTCAAGCACCAGCACAACCTCTTCCCCCGGTGCATTTACTCTAACCTGCTTCGCAATATCCCCGCTGTAGGTGTACGTGCCGCCTTTCGTTATAATGTCGGCAGCATCTGTTCCTGTTAATGCTGAATTTCCTGACGCCTCACCTGCCGCGCTGCCTGCCACCTCTCCTGCCGCGCTGCACCCGGCAAGGCATAAAAGAGCCACGCAGAGTAATATATATGTGATTTTATTCCAAGTATTTTCGCATTTTCTCATAAAATTCTCTTGCAGTCTCTACTTGCCGTGCGCATTCATCCTTATCTGCCACATAGAAATCATCATAATCAGAATTCCTTATCCATATATCGTAATTCCATCCTTATCTATGTTTTCAAAATACCCGTACCAATTTTTCTTACTCATGTACTCATCATACGGAATGCATATATATTCAACTATCGCATCAGTTTCCATTGCAATATCAGTCACTACATCCATAAGCAAGGAATCGTACATTATAATGTTTTTAACGTTTTCCTTCATTATTGCAGGGAATTTTTCCAATATTATTTTGGGGAATTCCTTTAAGCTGCCATCTCGTCGCTACATTCGACGCGCTATTGCAAAGTCACACCCAGTGCGTCTTCCACATACTTAAATATTATATCACGCCTTGCGGCGAAAAAGTTCTTATGATCGCTAAGTGAGCCGTCAACACTCTCTGTGTAATGCTTAAGCGCATAATCTTCGATCTCGTAGAAGCTCATGACTTTCTCTACGTTCTCCATGCTAAAGCAGGTGTCCGCGATCTCTGTAAAACTGTCCGCAAACTGCTGCTTAAAGGTCTCGTTGACTATAAGCCGTTTAAAGAGCGGCTGATTCAATAAATCCTCCGTGTTATCGATAAGCTCCCTCGGCCCATTCTCATAGTTGTCGCAGGAGTCAAGGTCGTATAAGCACCACCTCCAGCGCCCGTCCTGATAATTATCATCCTGCGGCTCTCTTACGCGCCACAATATCTCATTCTGCGCAAAATCAATCCTGTCGGTATCCGCAATGTAAAGTGTTATGCAGATTAGGTCAATGTAGCTTTGTACATCGAATTTCTCGCAGAACTTCTCATAATCTTCATCAAGGTGAAAATCAAGCCCATCAAGGAATTCATCAATCCCGACCGCCATCTCTTCCTCCTCCGGCAAGCCCTCAACCACGACCCGGTCCTGCATGATGATTATGTTGTCGGTATCAATGTCATAGTGCTCCTTAAAATAATCCTTGTTGAACTTCTCCATGGCAGCCGTCGTATACCAGAACTCACCGTTTATAAACAGATATTTAAGGCGTGAGGTATGACGCGCTACGTCCCGCCCCTTGACCATGTCGGGGTACACCGTGTTCGCATAGCCGCCGCGCAGCGCAAAGGAATGCGTCATATCTGTCCCTAAAATATCACTTGGAAAGTACCTGCTGCCCGAATAATCCTTGCGTGCAAAAAACGAGAACGGTTTAAGTACCCTGCCATCGCTTGAATTGCCTCTTATCCTAAGGCCGGCGTACTGGGCGAAGTAATCTGCTGCCTCATCTTCTGATGATGCCGGTGGGGACTTTGCTGCCAATTCTTTCGTTGACGCTGAGGGGGACCTTGAACCGTCGCCGGTTAGTTCACCGTTTGCGAAATATTCAAGTGACACCTTCGCTTCATTAGCCCGGCCGCGGCGGCAGAAATTCGGATACACGTAGTCACCCGGCTTACCCTGCGCTACCCATTCATCATATTCGCAGCCGGTAACATATATGCCGTCATCCCCGAATAATTCGTTATAATCGCCCACTATGGAAATGACCGGATAATTTTTGTATTTATCAAGGTTAATAAAATATGTTCTTGTGATCACGTCACTCATATGCCTGTCATCTGCTATGGCAATTGCCCGCACCACAAAGGCCTTATCCACCGGCGTCGTATCAGGCACATAATGACCGTCCTGCCAGTCCTCTACCACATTAAGAAGTGATCTGCACCTGTTCTCCTCGCTGCTCTTATCGTACACATGGATCGGCCCTTCATACAGGATTGAGTCCATGGTCGGCGTGCTGCCGTCGAGAGTATAGTATATTGACACATTGCCCTCGCTCATTAAGCTTAAGTCAAAATCATCTTCATAAAATCCCGCATTGTGAGAAAAAGACGGTGCCGCTATCTTATCTATCGAAGTATCATTAGCCTTCCCGGGCGTGCATCCTGTAATCACCCACTCGTTTGCACCATCAACCACCCTCGAATAGGAAGTATCGGGTTCTGTAGCTATCATCTTAACGGAATCAATGATATTGCCGACACCGTCGAAGAGATAGATGACTTCTCCCCCGTCCTTGCTGATGCCAAAGGGTGCATCCTTAAGGGATATGGCTGCCCTGCCAAAGTTCGTCATGGTAAATTCATTAACTGCAAACTTTTTCGGCTCATCCTCATTATCCGATACATACAGTTCATCCGTTACGCAGGCGTGCTCACCCACATTGTATATTTCTATGTAATCGCATACGTCATAATCTTCATTAACAGCCGTTGAAAAGTTATTGCCGCACACTTCATTAATAACTAAATGATACACGCCTGTGAAGCCTTTATATAGTAATGTGATGGAAAGCGCCATAATAAATATGCTGCCTGCCATCACAATAAGTCTTCCCCATTTATTCAGATGTCTATAGTCAGTTTCAACAGCTTCGGTTTTTGTCGTAAATGCACGTATAAGAAGCCTTAATAAAAATCCAAACCCTATTGCCGCTATAAGACATACTAATAACGATGCACCTGCATATGCGTAGTCCTGATATGCGTACCACACTCTTGCTATCATCTCTATGGTGTGATCTATGCTTAAGCCCTCAAGCAGAAGATCATGCGTAAGCACATAGGTACCTGCCGTAAGTGCGGCATCTAATATTATAACAAGCAGGGCAGATGTGATTTTGCGCCAAAGCGCCTTAATGGCATAAAGCTTATCAAGCGCTATGATAAGCGTCAGCACGAAGGGTATAAGGCGCACTGCCGCGTCAAGACGCAGCAGTTTAAGGCCGTCTGCATATGCGCTGCTGTTATTGATCAGTTCGTTGACAAAATATCCTTCAAACAGTTCTATATCCTCGTCTCTCTGTCGTAATTCATAAAGGAGTACTGCGTGATACCCTTTGTCTCTTTAAGCACATTTTCAAGGGCACGCTCATCCTTGGTCTTGTATTCTATGATAAGTTCGGTGTAAGATCCGGTTACGGTCTTATTCTTAAGGCGCAGGAAGCTTGTGATTTTCCCATTGGAAAGCTTGTCCATAAGTTCGCCTGCAGTATCGCTTTCTGAGCACTTAACGATCAGGAGGTTAAGCTTTACGGGGGACTCGATTTTCTCTGAAATAAGAAGCGCCAGCGTTATCACTACGCACAATATCGCGCCCAGGATGTAGAGCCTCGCGCCGCAGATGATGCCGATGCTGATGGCCCAGAATAAGAAGAACAAATCCAGTGAACTCTTGATCGCCGTTCGGAATCTTACAATTGAAAGGGCGCCTACCATACCGAGGGAAATGACGATATTCGACTGGATCGCCAGCACAATTGCCGCGGTCGTGACGCTCATGAGTATCAGCGTACGGTTAAAATCCTTAGAATAGAATTCATTGTTGACGGCGACCTTATACACTATGAAGATGTATATCCCGAGTACGAGGGCAACCGCCAGTACCACCAGGATTCTGCGCAGGGATAGATCTCCGCTGAAATTATTGAGTACAGATGATTTGATAATATCCTTAAATGACATAATATTCGTCCCTTCTTCCGTTATTTTCCATGACATTCCGGCACAGCGCATATTTAGAAAACGACACATGTTCCATTGAGCCGATATCAAGAAGCCTTACTATAAATCCCGGCAGGATGCCGTCATACTTGACTTCGATGAGATTTTTGTTGTTTTCAAGTACCGGGAGCGTTATCATCCCGGGATTAAAAAAGTCCTCAAACTGCGCCGATGCCCCGATATCCTTATCTATCGTGATACGCACGTTCCCGATGTCGTATATATAAGCGCTCCTGCGGTAATCCACGATAACGACCGGCCGGAGACCTTCGGTGCGGTTTAAGAGGTGCACCGTGGTAAGGAGGTCTGGTGCAGCGGAATTTGATGTATATAATGCACTTTTGCCGATTTGGGGATCCTGTGAGCATTCCCGCACATACTCTCCCGAGACTACAGATCCTAATTGCTCCTTGACATATTCCTGCGTAACTACCGCTGAGCGTTTCGATTTAAGATTCCCTACGGAGGATTTCTCCTCAAGGGATATTCGCTCATCGCTGCAGTTATATATGCGAATACGGTACTTCTTCCTGTTAGGAACACCGGAGAGGCTCTCATTTAGCAGCCTGTCCTCAAAGGTATCAAAATACAGGCTTCTTATTCCGTAATCACTCCCCACCTGATGGCTGTCCCTCTTAAGGAACGAGCTAAGCCGCGCCTCAATAAGGTCAAGCTGCCGGTTCGTGCATATGTATTTGTCTTCATGTCGCATAATCATTTTCATATTTTTGGGACAGGGGACGTAGCAGGTCCTGGTACATATACTCTACAATGTAATCACGCCTGTTTTTGTAAAATTCCTTGAGCTTATCCATTTCGGTATGGTAGTCGCTCTCTGTATAATCTTCACCTAAGAATCGTTTCATGGAGTGAGTGATGGGCTGTTCGTAGAGTTCCTCTATCTCTTCAAGCTTACCAAGTACCATCTCAGTGTTAAAATCACCGTCTGCCATTTCAAGGAAAGTAGCAGCAAACTGAGCCCTGAAGGTTTGATTTTCAATGAGGTTCTTAAAGAGGGTGTCATCGAGGGGATTAACTGCCCAGTGGCCTGCGGTAAAGTGATCCACCCACGCCTCTGACATATCATCCTCCACAACACCGGAAGAATCATCCGTATCGTATAATATCCAGCGCCATTTCCCGTCGCAATAAGGCTCGCCCGTTATTTCCTTACTGCGCCAGTAAGCATAGTTGCAGTCGACCGAGTCCGTGTTGCCAACATATATCTCATAGCAGTTGTATTCAATATAGTTCTGAATATCAATGTGCTCGCACATATATTCATAATCTTTTGCAACCGATAAATCGTGCGTTGCCGCATAATCGACAAGTGCAGCGTACTCCTCTAAGTCGCTTTCATCACCTGCAAGGACATGACCGTATTTAAGAAGTACCACATCGTCAGCATCCAGGCCGTAATTGGCTGTCACATAACCTGGATCCACTCTCTCTTCAAGATTATAATATCCCCAGTATTCACCGTCGAGAAAAACCTGACAGGGCATGGAGCGAAGTGATCCCACGCTTCTTTCCCTAACAAGATCCTGGGCAAAGGTGTCTCGTATCTTAGTGGAACGCCAGTCCTTATTGCCGCCGGCCCGAAGAGATAAGGAAGTTGATCCGCTGCTTATGATGCCATCGAGAATACCGGCGCTATCGTGATTTTCCCCCACAGCAGTTTCATCCGTCTTAAACAAAGCGAAGCTCTTCTGGTTATGGTTAGTGCTGTAATTGCCCTGGATGCCAAGCTTTATGTCTTCTTCTGCAATAAGAGTCCTGTCAGTACCAAACAGTTCTATATGTGTATCCCGTCGCCAGCCCTCGCCGGACATGAAATAATTGGCAAAAGGCTTATTCATGTTAAAGCCTTCCGCATTATTCATATCCTCGCGATTATCATCGTACACCTTGCCGGTAACGTATATTCCGTCTTCATATCCAAAAATATTATCAGGATCACTTATAAGTGACACTACTGCGATATCCTTGTAGGCGGGATTTACATCATATCCCACAAAATACGATTTGCTTATGATTTTGCCATAGGTGCCGCTATTTTCATCCTTGCAGACAGCCCGCACGATCACGCACTTATCAATAGGCGTATTCTCATCTGGTATGTAATATCCGCCGCGAATCGAAATGTCCTGTATATTGGCATATCGATTAGGATTATCAGACACGTTCGATATGGTTATCGAGCCTGTGTATTCAGTGCCACCCATGCGCGGATCGCTCCCGTCGAGAGTATAATATATCGTAATATTCTGTTCAATATTGCCTGTCGTATATCCTCTGTTATCATTCGCGGCTTTGAGCGGATCGTCGTTATCATTTGCGACTCCGAGCGGATATTCGTTATCATTTGCGGCTGCATCGGTTATCGCATCATTTGAAATTATCCCGCCGGTACTTAATGTCAGTTCAAATTCTTCCTTATAAAATCCCGCCTCATGGGAAAATACGGGTTCTGCTAAGGAGACTGCAGCAGCCGGTATTATCCCGTCAGCATTTTGTGTGCCGGGGGTAGGAGTTGTCGCCTCCCAGGTTGCGTTTTTTGTATAAGAATAAGAAATATCGCTGTCAAGATGCTCCGAGAGTCTAACCTTATCAAGGACGAGACCGTCGGGGTTTGATAGATACAGCGTATCACCATCCGATAGCGAAAAGCCGCAGTAGAGATCGCTTTCTTTTAAGATAAGCTCGTTATCTTCAGTTGCTGATGCCGCCCACAGCAGAAGATACCCTTTTGCGTCAATCGACACATCAGGGATTGTATACAGTTTAAGGTTGTCCTGATCATCCGACAGATAGTACCCTTTAAGAGAAATCGCATTGTCAGAATTATTATAAAGCTCTATATAATCCGAATAGCTGCCGAATTTATCATATATAACGGCAGCATTATGCGGGCACACCTCACTCAGGATCAGTGCCTGCTCATGCATCACCATATGATTTATAAATATGCAAATCGCAACGGCAGCTGCGCATATTATCAGCAGCGCGCCATACCGTCGCAATGGCTTCGATTTCGTCATACAATTGCCTCTGGGACAGGGGACGCTGCTACGTCCCCCGTCCCAATTATTCTAAATTAAGGGCTGCGCGCATTGCATCGAAGTTATCAAACCCGAAGGCAATCGTGTAGCCGGACTCATATATCTTGTTTTCGGCAGGAATATCCTCATAAAGATGGCTGCCGACATATTCGGATTGATCCAAAAACAGGAACATCTTACCGTCGGGGCGCGAAGCTGCGTGCGACGTTTTCTGAAGCCATTCGTAGGCACCGCCGTCAAATACCACTCTCGCATCATCATCCCAGGCATACATATCTATCACGCCATCTGACAATTCCGTAACCACATTGGCGTTCCAGAATCCGGCACAGCCGTCAGTATAACCTGCTGCCTCAGCAGCGGCTATCATATCTCTATAGTCCTTTGTTGAATCCGTCCTGTAATAATCACGATAATTTATCAGCGAGCAAAGCATAACACCGGCAAATACAACGACTGCCAGCACATTATACGTTGCATTAACAGCCTTGTTGGCATCCTTTATCGCCTTATCGCGCGCAGACATTGCCACAACAGGCACGAAGAAAATCAAATTCGTAAGAAGATACCTGTCCATATACACCATGCTGGTAAATAAGTACAGGACAAGGCAGAATGCCACGCCGAACACGAAGAAAATATTAAGGTAGAAGGCTTCTTCACTGTGTTCGCTTCGATGCTTAAATATTATCACAACATAAGCTGCAAGCAGAAATACAAGAATAAAACTCATGGCGTTATGAATGACCGCCTCCGACATGAGTTCCCCTCCTGCCTTATAACCGAAATTCCTGAATATCCCCATAAGAATATCAAGAAAATATTCATTCATGTCAGTCCACTTTACCGTTCCGTATTTATTACCCTGCGTCGAAAAGTGATATATCTTAGAAAGCACAAAAGCATTGATTATATAGCCGATAATGCAGCCTGCTGTTATAAGCACACCTGATATCACGAGAGAATAATCCGGTGTGTGCCCTGTATCCGGTGTGCGCCCTGTATCCGGCATGTGCCCTGTATCCTGATTGTCCCCGTAATTACTGATCTGCGTAAAGAATGAGAACACCGCAACCGCCATAAGCGGCATTGCAGTAATAAGAAGCGGTCTTAATCCGCCAAGACCTATAAGAATCGCGAAGACAAAAGACGCAATAAGAACAATTCGCGCCTTAAGTGATTTTCTCTCGCACCTTCTGTAATGGAAGGCTGCGCCCACAATCATGAACGAGAACGTTATATGCGGCGTATAATACATACCCTGCATCACATTGTCAAAATAGATGTTTGAAAAGGGGACTACCAAAAGAATTGCAGACAAAGGATAATATTCCGCAATGCCAAGCTGCCTGCAGAGGTAATAATAGGACGCCAGCATCAGCAGCATCATGATAATGCTCGCCGCCACTCTTACAACATGCCAGTCGCTGCTAAGCCAGAAAAGCGGAGTGTAGATGAGGTTTGAATTAACCACATTAAGCGCCGTCGAATAAAACCAGTTAGTACTCACAATCTTATGTTCCTGTGATAAGAGATTGGCCAGCACTATCTCACTTGACATATCAGAATCAAGGAGCTGCTCTGAATGGATACCGATAAAAACGCAGTAGCATATAAATGCGCCCGCAAGGCACATCCACGGAATCATTTTTATTATTACACGCGCCTTCTCATTTGATTTTGCTTTATTGATTAAGTTAATTAAATCATTCATAATTTATTTGATTCTGTCCCACTACATCTGCTTACTTATCTGTCCTTTTTCGGATTTCGCATTGGCACCGGAGTAAAAGCGCCCGTGGGCGATAGTGAATATTCTCATAAATAACTGCTTGGGGAGGACTTTGTACATAATCTTTTCGATTTTCATAACAAGGTCCTTTTCCTTGGGAGTCTTGGTATAATCACACCATTTACTCATGCCGGTGTAATGATCAAAAAGCTTTGTGAATGGATGGACATTGCCCTTATCCCACGGGAATTCACCGATAAACCTAAAGCAATGATAGATTACTGTATCCTCGCGGTCCCTATCAAGTTCTTCCCTGGTATAATAATAAGTCTTGCCGTAATATTTATAGTAAAGTTTGTCGCTGTAGGCATCATGGAAGGGCTGATAATTATATCTTGCCGGAAGTGTCGCAATATTTCCCCTGCATACAACATTAAGAAGATCCTGATCGGGGGAAGGATACTGGGCTCTTACCGTCTTTACGTGGTCTACTATCTTCTCAGTATAATTATCTCTCCGCCATACGTTCATATCTATAAGAAGCACACCGGAATTATAGTAGCCCTCTGAGTCTGATAGATTAAGGTCTTTTTTGTGATTTTCTCCGACGGAATCAAGTACCATGCCAAGAGCACTGCCCTTAAGGTCAGTGTCGAAAAGTTCTGATAGACTCCCGGTTACGATTGTATCCGCGTCAAGGTATAAAAGGCGGTCCACATCTTCCGGGATAAACTCTGATACGAACAGACGCACGTTTGCCGCATAGGAGCCGCGGTAGGTGGGCATGTTAAGCGCCTTCATCTTATCTATTAGTGTAGATGAGTCCACGAAAGTGATGGTGCGCAAGCATTTATGAGCATTTGCGTCGGGCCTATCACCGGCTGCATCAGAAACATTTGCATCGGGCCTGTCACCGGCTGCATCATGAATCCGGTTCAAATGCCCGGATGCAGATTCATCTTCATCATACCGCGCCGCCGTTGCCACAAGCCGCGCAATATTCTCATCACTTAAGCCCTCGCCGACTACCCACACCCGTATTTCTTTGGCGGCCTTATTATTCTCGTAAAGAGACGTTAATGATACACCTGCATATGGCGCATATTTGTCATTAAATTGATACAGTATGTTCAAGCTCAAATGATACCGATAATGCTATTCTTGTGTTGTTGAATTCTCATCCTCAACCACGTGGATTTCTTTCTTCTGACGTTTGTTGCAAAGAATAATGCTCCCAAAACTATCCAAACCAATAGCATTATATAACTTTCCGTGCCAAAATGCACCCCTGATAATCCGGGAATAGGAATTAATTGCAAAATCATGAACGCAACGGAGAAGCCAACCCCCACTATTGCCAGGGCCTTAAGCTTCCTGCTGCCGTCACCGTCTCTCTTCATGGTAACAAGAGTTGATGCGCAGGTAAAGAAATATCCTATCGATGCACCGATTGCCGACATGTCCACAAACCATCCTAAAGCCTCGCGCCCTAATATCGGCCCCGACAAGGATACTATTATGCAGAAAATCATGGCGTTCTTAGGTGTTCCATGCTTCTCATCGATGATGCCAAACCACTTAGGCAGATATCCGTCGACACTCATGGAATACATACTTCATAAAACGCCTGTAGTCGTTTTTTTCTCTCTCCTGATCTTCCTTACTTATTGATTTTCTCGCCAGAGCCTGATACTGCTCTACCTTATCAAGCTCCTTGCGGCTCTTATCAAGTGCCTCGTAATCTATGTGCTTCTTAGGGTTTATGCAGGCATTCAGTATAAACAGCTGCACCACAGAGAGCAGATTGCCAGCTATCCAGTAAAGTCCCACGCCGCCAAGCACAAAGAAGCCAAGGTAAAGTGACAGCCCCACGGAGATTGCCATGGTGGTGTACTTATTGGCCTTAGACTGCTCGGCCTGCAGCACATTCACGCGGTTCTGGATCCAGCACATAAACCATGCCGAGACTGCCGCCAGAATCGGAATAAGGATTGTTGCGCCCCAGGCTTTTCCGGGAATCACGCCCAAATCAATTCCGCAGAATATCGTATCGCCCGGCGTGAATTTTTTAAGGCCTTCAACAACGCCCATCAGCACGATAAGCTGTGCCACAACCGGGACAAGATCCAGCATTGGATGGTAATTTTCCCTCTTGTAGAGGTTGTAATTTTCCTCCGAGATCATATCCTTATTGCCGTAATATTTGGCCTTGATAAGGTTCATCTCGGGGTAGAGTTTTACCATCTTGATGGAATTGACCTGCACCAGTATCGAAACCGGCAGGAGTATAATCTTACTTAATAATGTAAATAATATAATCGACCATCCGTAGTTCGGAATGATTTTATAGCATCCGGCCATCAGATAGCCAAATGCATTTCCCAATGCGTTCATCACGATTCATTACCCCGTCCCGCAATCTGCTCTTTTCGAGTCACACTTCTTATTACATATTGCGGGTGATTGTTTGATGACATAAATATGCGTCCAATGTACTCCCCGATAAACCCCATGAACATAAGGACTATTCCGAACAGGAAGCACATTACTACCATCATAGAAGCCCAGCCGTTAACCGACACTCCAAAGGCAAGCTTTTGGATAATAATTACGAGCGCCGCGATTATGCTGCCGGCCGCCACTGCAAATCCCGTTGTAAGTGCCAGCTTCAGGGGTGCCACCGTGAACCCGATAATGTCAAACCAGTGCCGCACCAGCTTTTTGAACGTATATCCCGACTCGCCGACCTCACGTTCGAAATGCTCCACATCAACATTCCCTATATTGTTTGTGGTTCTAAGCACCAGGCCGTCCAGATATGTAAAGGGATTACGATATTCAATCATTGCATCCCTTACAAACTTCTTCATAATATAGAAGCTCGGCATGCTTAATTCCTTCGGTTTGCCGATAAGCACCTTTTCACAGAAGCTGTTAAAATCACTTCCAAGCCTGCGGTAGAGAGAATGCTTTTTCTTAGGATACCTTGCATATACTACATCATAATCGCCTTCTATCGCCTCGGTCAGTTTACACAGCTGTGAAGGATGTGTCTGCATATCATCATCCATCATGATGATATATTCACCCTCAGCATAATTAAGGCCGCACATGATCGCATTATGCTGTCCGCCGTTCTTAGCAAGGTCAATTGCGACAACATCATCACACTCGCTTCCCATCCGGTTAATAATTTGAGCAGTCTTACCGCCGTCCGGAGATCCGTCATTAACCAGAACAAACTGAAGTGTCTGCCCATCCTGCAGGGATTTATTAAGTTCTTCCCGTGCCAGTGTTACAACCTTCCCAATTGTTTCAGAAGATTTATAGCAGGGGATTACAATTGAATATTTTATCATTTAAAGCTCCACCTCAATTTTCTCATATGCGCTTTGGCACATCTTCTCCGCTTCCGCGAGGGTATCAGCCCAAGTGACCACATGCCCTATCCTGTCAGGGCCTATCTTGAATGCATTTACCTTATCCTTTGGTTTAATATCGAAGCGGATATCATATATATTATCACGGATATCTTCGGGAATATTGTCACTTATCGCCCTTACGATTCCGTCTTTTTCGCTTATAAGAAGCCGCGCTGCGCCGCAAAAAGAGGCCTGAGCGCTGCGCGCAAAATCAACCTCCTCACCAAGTGCTGCCTGTATGAGTTTCTCATAATAATCATAGCCGTTATAGATGGATATAAGCTCGGGGATCATTGTCGCGCCTGCCCGCGCACCTATCTCAAGTATATAAGGTTCGCCATTATTAAGCATGATATCGGCATTTACGGCACAGTTATCAAACCCCATGGCCTCAATCGCCTCACTGACAAGCTTAACAGTCTTATCTGAAACCTCCGCATTCTCATAGGGCACGTAATGCCCCACGGGAACTCCTGTATCAGCACGGTACACATACTTGCCATGAGGCAATACGAACTGAACCTTCCCGTCTAATACAAACGCATCTGCGCCCAGCTCCTCGCCCATAAGGCACTCCTCGATGAGATATTCACTGCTGCGGGTTACTTCCCTCACAGCATCAAGTGCCGGGGCAATCATTGATTTATCCTTAACGATGGTAATGCCGCGGCTTCCCGAAGAATCCACCGCCTTTATGACTACCGGATAGCCTATCTCCTCGCAGGCCGCTGCTGCGTCGTGATTTTCCGTCTCTTTGCAGCAAATACCTGCGTCGTGATTTTCACGCTCAAGCGACATCACCTTGTATTTGGCGCACGCAACGCCTGCTGATGAGAGGGCATCCTTCATAAGAATCTTATTACATGATTTTCCCGCCGCAGCCTCAGATATTCCCTTAAGTCCCAGCGTATCGCAGACCCGCCCGATCGATCGTATGGCTACGTCCGTGCCGCAGGTCAGTATTCCGTCGACCGCCTCTTTCCTTGCAATCTCGAGTACTGCCTCCTCATCGGTAGTATCCTTATAATAAACCTTATCGGCCCAGTCGAATCCGGGATAGCTTCCGGGGATGCTGACCACCACCGTATACAGGCCCATCTTCCTGGCTTTTTTAATGAGCGGCAGCTGGTAGACACCTGCCCCCAATATCAGAATTTTCTTCATAATACGCAAACTTTCTGAGCAATAATCATTTAGGCCGGCTATAAGCGCACATGCCGGCCGCACTCCCCATTATACACGAAATCCGCAGGCTTTACACCTGCGGATTGAAAAAATGGGACGGGGGACACTGCTGCGTCCCCTGTCCCAAATTAGCTTGTTATTTAGTACATGCCGCCCATTCCTGCGCCTGCGGGCATTGCGGGAGTATCTTCCTTAATGGTAGCCACAACTGACTCTGTCGTAAGAAGTGTTGATGCAACAGATGTTGCGTTCTGAAGAGCTGAGCGTGTAACCTTGGCGGGATCAAGGATTCCGTCCTTAACCATGTCAACGTACTGCTCTGTAAGTGCGTTAAAGCCAACTCCAACCTCAGACTCATATACCTTGTTAACGATCACTGCGCCTTCAAGGCCTGCATTCTCTGCGATCTTAAAGAGCGGAGCCTCAAGAGCCTTAAGGATGATAGTTGCGCCTGTCTTCTCATCGCCCTCAAGTGTATCAACATATTCCTTAACCTTCTTGGAAGCATGGATATATGCAGAACCGCCGCCTGCGATGATACCTTCCTCAACTGCAGCGCGTGTAGCAGCAAGGGCATCCTCCATGCGGAGCTTGGCTTCCTTCATCTCAGTCTCTGTGGCAGCACCTACGCGGATAACAGCAACGCCGCCTGCAAGCTTGGCAAGTCTCTCCTGGAGCTTTTCCTTGTCAAAATCAGAAGTAGTCTCTTCTATCTGCTTCTTAATCTGTGAAATTCTTGCCTTAATTGCATCATCATCACCTGCACCGTCAACGATAACGGTATTTTCCTTCTGAACCTTAACAGACTTAGCGCGGCCTAACATATCCATCGTTGTCTCTTTAAGGTCAAGTCCTAAGTCATCGCAGATAACCTGACCGCCTGTAAGGATTGCGATATCCTCAAGCATTGCTTTTCTTCTGTCGCCATAGCCGGGAGCCTTAACGCCTACAACTGAGAAGGTTCCGCGAAGCTTATTGACTATAAGTGTCGTAAGAGCCTCACCCTCGATATCCTCTGCAATGATAAGAAGCTTAGCACCGGCCTGTACAACCTGCTCAAGAAGCGGAAGAATATCCTGGATGTTGCTGATTTTCTTATCTGTAATGAGAATGTAGGGATCGTCAAGAGTAGCTTCCATCTTATCCATATCCGTTGCCATGTATGCTGAGATATAGCCCCTGTCGAACTGCATACCTTCTACAAGGTCAAGCTCAGTGAGCATGGTCTTTGACTCCTCGATCGTGATAACACCGTCCTTTGAGACCTTCTCCATGGCATCAGCCACCAGATTGCCGACCTCGTCATCGCCTGCTGAAATGGAAGCAACACGTGCAATGTGATTTTTACCGTCAACGACTGAGGACATATCCTTAATAGCTTCAACGGCGATGTCCGTTGCCTTCTTCATACCTTTTCTCATGATAATGGGGTTAGCGCCTGCTGCCAGATTCTTCATTCCCTCATTGATCATAGCCTGAGCCAGTACCGTTGCAGTTGTTGTGCCGTCGCCTGCAGCGTCGTTCGTCTTGGTAGCAACTTCCTTAACGAGCTGAGCGCCCATGTTCTCAAATGAATCCTCGAGCTCGATCTCTTTTGCGATGGTCACGCCGTCATTTGTGATAAGGGGTGTGCCATAGCTCTTGTCGAGCACAACGTTGCGGCCCTTAGGTCCTAAGGTCACGCTGACTGTATCTGCTAACTTATTAACGCCGGCCTCGAGTGCTGTGCGCGCCTCGCTGCCATATTTGATTTCTTTTGCCATTTTATATTCCTCCTATTAATAAAGTCTCTGTATTAAACGTTTTATCTGGTATCGGTATGAGCACTTATGGTCTGTCCTTTAGACCATTTGCTCTGCATAAGTTCGACTACGAAAATCATAGATTTTCTGTCTCACTTAACGTGCGATCCATGCAATGCACTTAATCCGTCACGAGCCAAAGGCGAAGTGAGGG
>R03__coassemble_783_pt1 | contig 16908 bp, 11 predicted proteins | sample R03__metabat2_low_PE_060 | metagenome-assembled genome bin R03
AAAGAATATTTCCTTGAGGGCACGAGCCGCAGGGCGGCAGAGGAAGCTGGAATTGAGCTGAATGTGTCGGATGAGGAAGCTGCGGACCCTGAAGACATGGCGGAAACCGACAAAAGCGCCAATAGAAACGCCGATAAAAACGCCGATGAAAACGCCGAGTACATATACGATATGGTCATCGATTCACTTGAAATGGCAATCCCTTCCATTAAGAAGGATATCGATGTCAAAAAGGCGGCCATCGGAGAGGATGTGCTGTATTCTTTTGAATATAATGCGGGCACATCGGATTATGAGGGCGTGATTTTCACCTACGACGAGGCTATTGATTTAATACGAGCAGCACTTGCACCGCTTGGCGAAGAGTATATGGATAATTATGATGATTATGTGGCGGGAGGCTATATTTATGCGGATACGGCGGGCAGCGGCAGGGTCTCCTATACGAATCTCGATTCCGTAAAGCAGGAGCCTTATATCTACATGGAATATTATGGCGATTTTACGGATGTGCTGACCTTAGCACATGAAATAGGACATGCGATCAATTACCGCTTTGCCAAGGAGGGTGTGTCCCAGCGTGATTTTGCTGTAAATGAACTTGTAAGTGAAATCGCGCCGGCGGTAAATGAACTGCTCGTTCTAAGGTATATGATTGATAATGCGGCAGAGGATAGCGAAAGGCTTTATTACACTGAAAAGCTCCTCGCAGCTCTTAATTCCAAGATGATAACGCAGGCGATATATGCGCAGCTTGAGGATTATGCTGTGTCTGCCTATGTAAGCGGCGGGCATTTAAGCGCTGCGGAACTTGACAGTAAGGAACTGAATCTTAAGGCGAAGTACTACGGCGATAGCTACGTAAGCTACCCATTCTGGGAAAATATTCCGCACCTTCACTACGGCTATTACCTCTACACCTATCCTGCCTCCATGGAATATGCCCTGGCGATAACTTCCAGGATGCTTGCGGGAAATGAGGAATGCAGGCTGATAGAGGAGACTTTGGACGATAAAAGTGCTGAATCCTCTGATGAGAAGGCTTCAGGGAGCATGACGGAAAAAGAATATCTTGGGTTCCTTGGCACCGCCGGGGATGATGTCTTCGCGGCACTTTCAAAGGCGGGCATCAATCCTTTCGATAAAGCCGTGTATGAAGACGCCATGGAATATTATGAGGACATAGTAGAAGATTATGGGAAAATCACGTAAAGAAATTGCAATGGATTATTTTGATGAGGGCTACAACTGCGCGCAGGCGGTTACGCTGGCCTTCGCGGATTTGATGGACGGCGATAAGGAAATGCTCGCAAAGCTTTCCGGCTCATTTGGCGGAGGCTTTGGCCGGATGAGGGAAATATGCGGTGCGGTAAGCGGAATGGGCTTTGTGCTTGGCGGCATTTACGGTTATAATGATCCTAAGGATGCAGAAGGCAAGAAAAAACATTATGAGCGGATTCAGGAGGCAGCCCGCGCCTATGAGGAAGAAAACGGCTCAATCGTATGCCGCGAGCTTTTGGGGCTTAGCGTGAAGCATGATGAGCCTGAACCTGAGGCACGCACGGCTGCTTATTATAAGAAACGTCCCTGCAGGGAGCTGGTGGGGTGCGCCGCACAGATACTCGACGAATATATAAGACAAAAGGAAGGGCATTAAATGGCAATAACAGACGAAATCAAAGAGCAGACTGATAAATTCAAGGATATGACTTTCAAAGGGAAAATCAATTATATCTGGGATTATTACAAGATTCCGATCATTGTTGCGATTGTCCTTATAATAGGCGTTTCTGTCCTTGTTTCCGATATAAGGAAAAACAGCAGGCCCACATATCTTGATGTTGTTATGATAAATACAAACTTTGCGGCAGATTCGACGATCACACTTGAAGAGGATTTTATAAGATGCCAGAATGTGGATACGGAGGCTAACAATATCTACTTCAGCTATGACTGCAGCTTCCCGGAGGATTATTTTGATACGACTACCATGGCTTATCAGCAGAGACTCGTAAGCCAGTATGCGGCAGGTGAGATCGATATCATGATAGGGCCGGTGGGGACAATGATCACCTCGGCTGACTGCGGCGGGTATTCGGATCTTACAAAGGTGCTGCCCCGGGAACTTATCGATGAACTTAAGGAGAGGGGATACGAGTTCTTTACCTACACCGGCAGGCGCTATACGGATGATGAAAAGCAGTATCTTGATAAAGAGGATCTTGAGGAAATAGAAAATTTTGAGCCCTACATTGCGGGGATTTATCTCGATAATTGTTCTTACCTTAACAATCAGGGGGAATACGGTGCATACGATCCGACAGAGGATGAAGACTTGCGGCCGATACTTACGATCCCCACAACGACGCAGCGGTTAGACCATGCAATCGAATTTATTCATTTTATTACAGAGTAGATGGTATAATATCTTGCCGGGGCGACGCAAATTCGGAGCTCAAATACGCCAGGAGGCGTATTTGAATACAGAGTAGATGGTATAAAATCAAACAGGAATAAGAAGGCGAAAGGACATTAACCATGAATCAGATGATTTCACTTTTTCTATCCCAGTCCTATCAGGATGCATGGGAGGATTACAGCAGGTCACTCAGATCTCAGAATTTCGTCCAGTGGGACTATGTGATATTAACGGCTTCCAATGAGCAGCAGGCAGCAGGCTTTAAGGCCCAGCTTGCTGACCGGCAGGCCGCACATTTTCTTCCCATTAAGACTAAATTCGCAGTAATTTCCGATCCTGAGGGTAAGAGAGTGGGCTCAGGGGGCGCGACACTTAATGTGATCAAATATATAGCGGAGAGGGAAAATACATCGGATTTTGGCAATTTAAGGATACTTGTGATACATTCCGGCGGTGATTCCAAGCGCGTGCCTCAGTATTCGGCGCTCGGCAAGCTTTTCTCGCCGGTTCCCCACTGCCTTCCAAATGGACGGACTTCTTCCTTATTTGATGAATTCATGATAGGCATGAGCGGAGTTCCCGGGCGCATTAAGAGCGGTATGCTGCTTTTATCCGGTGACGTGCTCTTATTGCTTAACAGCCTCCAGATTGATTTTTCGACGGGGGCAGCCTGCATTTCCTTTAAGGAAGATGTTAATACCGGTAAAAATCACGGAGTCTTCTTAGCAGGCGAGGACGGCAATGTGGCAAGCTTTCTGCATAAGCAGACAGTTGAGACATTAAAGCAGTGCGGAGCGGTTAATGAGCGCAACTGTGTGGATATTGACACGGGCGCGATACTGTTTTCCCAGGAGCTTGTAGCTTCGCTTTATTCCCTTATAAGCGATGAATCGACTAAAGCAGTCAATGTAGATAAATTCAATGAATTTGTGAATGATAAGACAAGACTGTCCTTATACGGAGACTTCTTATATCCCCTGGCTTCGAATTCGACTCTTGAGGACTTCTATAAGGAGAAGCCGGAAGGTGAATATGGTCCTGCACTTACTAAGGCAAGGACTGCCGTATGGAATGCCATAAGACCTTACAGGTTAAAACTTTTACGCTTATCGCCGGCTAAGTTCGTTCACTTCGGTACTACCCATGAAATATTAGAGCTTATGACCAGAGGGGTCAAGGATTATAAATATTTAGGATGGGGCAGCAGCGTTAATTCCTCCGTACCGGAGACGGTCACCAGCAGAAACAGGATAAGCGCCGATAAGGATTTTGCCTCCTTACAGACGGTGCCCTTATCTCCAATAACCGTAACTGGCAATGATGATACGAAGACCTATACTCCGCTTGTATCGACACATGTTGCCGCAATCAATTCCATAATAGAAGAGGGTGCAAATCTCGGCATAAGAATATATGCGGAAGCTTCATATATACATAAGGGTGCCAAGGTAGGAGATAATACAGTTATTTCTTATATGGATATTTATGAGGAAGAGATTCCGGATAATGTTGTGGTGCACGGACTTAAGCAGAAGGACGGCCGGTTCGTTGTGAGAATATACGGGATAAATGATAACCCCAAGGATACTTTGGAGGACGACGGCAGATTTCTGGGCACAACGCTTAAGGATTTCATGGCACGCTGCGGTTTAGAGACAGGGGATTTATGGGATACTGCCGATCATTCCATATGGAATGCCAGGTTATATGCACCTAAGGATACGATAACGGAGGCTCTTAAGTCGTCCCTTAAGCTCTGCGCGATGGTAAAGGACGGCGCTGCGAAGGATTCTTCAGCCATGGATTCTGCCGGAACGAAGAAAGAGTCTGCAAGCGGAAATACTGCCGGCGCTTTGCAGGATATCATAAAAGAATTCAAGGCATCTGACCGAAAGAGTCTGTGCTCAGGCTTTAATGATGCGGACCCGGATGCGATTATCGCATGGGATACTCGGATGCAGGATCTTGTTAAGATGGGACGCCTTTTGGAAGTTATACGCCGGGGCGGCACAGTTGATGAGGCAAAGGGACTTTTAGAGCCAACAAGAGCGCTTACGTCCACACAGACCGAATGGGTCGATAGCCAGCTGACTGCAAGTGATTTTCCCGGAAGGGTAAGGCTTAACTATTATATCGGATGCCTTATTGGCGGCATCGAGGGAGATAAATACATCGCAAGATGCTTTAAGACCATATCGGAGGGGCTTTTGGGGGCACATCTTGATATGCTTAAGCTCAATGAAAATTGCAAAATCATGTGCGATGAGCATGTCGTGAACCTCCCGCTTCGCGTAAATTTCTTCGGCGGCTGGACGGACACTCCGAATATATGTAATGAGATGGGCGGCTCGGTTCTTAATGCGGCCATAAGTCTTGATGGCAAATACCCGGTGCAGGTTACTTTAAGACGTCTTGATGAGAAGAAAATCATATTCGACTCGCGGGATATGGATATTCACGGTGAATTCGATTCGATTGAGCCCCTGCAGGCAACGGGCGACCCTTATGATCCCTTCGCACTGCAGAAGGCGGCGCTTATTGCCTGCGGAATAATTCCAAGATCAGGAAGTACTTTGGAGGAAATTTTAGACAGGCTCGGCGGCGGTTTCTTTATGGGGACAGAGGTTACGAATGTGCCAAAGGGAAGCGGTCTCGGGACAAGCTCGATTCTGGCGGGGGCCTGCGTAAAAGCGCTTTTTGAATTCATGGGAATAGAATATGAAGAAGACGATTTATATGACCATGTGCTTTGCATGGAACAGATTATGTCAACCGGAGGCGGCTGGCAGGATCAGGTGGGCGGTCTTACTCCCGGCTTTAAGCTTATCCAGAGTAAGCCGGGCCTTAAGCAGAAGCTTACCGTAAAGCATATTGATATTTCAGATGAGACGCTTCGTGAACTTAACGAGAGGTTTGTCTGCATCTGGAGCGGGCAGCGGAGGCTTGCACGCAACCTTCTGCGTTCGGTTGTCGGCAGATATATAGGAAACGAACCGGATGCCATTGAGGCTCTTAAGAAGATGCCCCGCGTTGCGGCACTTGGTGTATTCGAACTTGAAAGAGGCAATGTCGATGCCTTTGCGGAGCTTATGAACGAGCACTGGGAGCTGTCCCGGATGCTGGATGCGGGCAGTACCAATACCTGCATTGACCAGATATTCTTATCAATCGAAGACCTTATATGCGGCAGGATGATCTGCGGCGCAGGCGGCGGCGGCTTTATGCAGGTTATCTTAAAAAAGGGCGTCACGCGGGAAATGCTTTCCATGAGGCTTAAGGAAGTGTTCCAGGATTCCGGAGCAGCCGTGTGGGAGACAAGCTTCGTATAATGCTTGCGTAAATTCCTGCTTGATATTATAATCGTGGGAAAGATTTTTTACAGTCGCTTAAGCCTTAAATCAACATTGGCTGAATCGGTGATGCTATAACCACACCTATGTTAATGCTTAGAGGCAGGGGTTTTCTGCGGCTTAAGTTAAATTCAAGAGGTTTGATTGTCCCGTCAGGGAGATGGCGGTAAAAGAAAGGAATAATATGAACGACACATATGTAGAATGCATGGTACCACATAAGAAAAGTCCCCTTGCAGGCTTTTTCAAGGTTGCAATGTATGCGCTGGCGGGCATCATGTTCGCACTGGGAGTGCTCGGATATCTGATGGCGTTTATTCCGGCCATTATATTTGCGCTGCTTGCGTATTTTGTATCGCCCAGGTTTGACATTGAGTACGAATATCTGTATATAGATAAGACTATTTCCATTGACAAGGTCATGGCTAAACAGAAGCGTAAGCATATCATGGACATTGACCTTAACAAGATGGAAGTAATGGCAGTTTATAATTCCCATGAACTCGATTCCTATAAGGCCGGCAACACGCCCTATAAGGAGTACGCTTCCGGTGAGGAAAACGCCAAGGTCTATGCGATCGTGATATCGGACACGGAGGGCCGCAGGATGATAGGCATAGAGCCCAATGCGGCGATGCTTTCGGCTATAAAGACGGTATTTCCAAGGAAAGTCATAGAATATTGAAACTTAATAAATTGAATATAAGAAAGGCAGGATTAGTGCAATGGGTCAGATAATTTCAGAAGGCATTACATTTGATGACGTGCTTTTGGTTCCGGATTATTCAAATGTAATAGGCAACCAGGTCGATGTTACCACACAGCTTACGAAGTCCATCAAGCTCAACATTCCCATGATGAGTGCGGGGATGGATACCGTCACGGAGCACAGGATGGCAATCGCCATGGCCAGACAGGGCGGAATCGGTATCATCCACAAGAATATGAGCATCGAAGCGCAGGCTGATGAAGTAGATAAGGTTAAGCGTTCCGAATATGGAGTTATCACAGATCCGTTTTCACTTTCCCCAGAGCATACACTTAAGGATGCGGACGAGCTTATGGCCAAGTACCGCATTTCCGGCGTTCCCATTACCGAAGGCAGGAAACTCGTGGGCATAATCACTAACCGTGATCTTAAGTTCGAGACTGATTTTGATCAGAAAATCAAGGACTGCATGACCAGTGAAGGCCTTATAACGGCTAAGGAGGGCATTACCTTAGAGGAAGCCAAGAAGATTCTTGCAAAAGCCCGCAAGGAGAAGCTTCCTATCGTTGATGATGATTTTAACTTAAAAGGCCTTATTACGATAAAGGATATCGAGAAGCAGATCAAATATCCCCTGTCGGCAAAGGATTCCCAGGGCCGCCTTCTGTGCGGCGCAGGCGTTGGCATTACGGCAAATGTGTTAGAGCGCGTTGAGGCACTTGTAAAGGCCAAGGTCGACGTTGTTGTGCTTGATTCCGCACACGGACATTCCGAAAATGTATTAAAGTGCGTAAGGATGATAAAGGATGCTTATCCCACGCTTCAGCTTGTCGGCGGCAACGTTGCTACGGGCGCAGGTACAAGGGCACTTATCGAGGCAGGCGTTGATGCTGTTAAGGTCGGCATAGGCCCCGGCTCTATTTGTACTACACGTGTGGTTGCAGGCATTGGCGTGCCCCAGATATCCGCAATAATGGATGCTTATTCGGTAGCTAAGGAGTATGGAATTCCCGTTATAGCAGACGGCGGAATTAAATATTCGGGCGATATTACAAAGGCTATTGCGGCAGGCGCCAATGTTACCATGATGGGCAGCATATTTGCAGGGTGTGATGAGTCTCCCGGAACCTTCGAACTCTATCAGGGCCGTAAATACAAGGTATACCGCGGCATGGGTTCAATTTCCGCCATGGAGTGCGGCAGCAAGGACCGTTATTTCCAGCAGGATGCCAAGAAGCTTGTTCCTGAAGGCGTTGAAGGTCGTGTGGCTTACAAGGGTATGGTTGAGGATACGATTTTCCAGCTGATCGGCGGTCTGCGCTCGGGCATGGGCTATTGCGGCTGTCCTACCATCGAGGATCTTAAGGAAAGGGGCAAGTTCGTCAAGATTTCCGCAGCTTCCTTAAAGGAAAGTCATCCCCATGACATTCATATAACAAAAGAAGCACCGAACTATTCAGTGGACGAATGATGTAAAAAAGCCCCGGACTACGAATAAAATCGGGCAGGTAAGAGGTATATATGTTCAGTAATATTTTGCGTGAATTTAAAACAGCATTTGCAAGAAAATATACGCTTGTGTATATAATCGGTATTTTCGCCCTGTGCGTTATTGCAAATGCCGCAGTTGTGGGCTTTCGTATGATATATGGCACCAACGAGGGCACCTATGCCTACAATCTTATGGTGTATGCGACCTGGTGCTTTGTGCTGCCCTATTACAGCTGCATTTTCATCGCCGATATGGTATTTGGAAAGGAATATCCCAATCCTTATATAAAGAATAATTACACCAAGGATTTAAACCGCACCCAGATTTATTTATCAAAGTTTATTGCGGCTATCATGCTGGCTGTGATTTTCGTTATCGTGGCATTTTTATTCCTTCTTGGCACGACGGCGCTGTTCCAGATCAAGGACGGTTTTGTGGCAGGCTATGAGATAAGGGATTTCGTCGAGAAGATGTTTATTGCGATCCCGCTTTGGATTGCGGGGATAGCCTTTGGCATAATGTTCCTGTTTATTTTTGATAAGAAGAAAATCGCGTACATCTGGTTTTTCGTGCTGACGCTTATCATTCCGAGGGGCATAATGGAACTTGCGGGAGAACCTTTAAGGCTGGCACCTGCAAGATTTATAAGGACGTATCTTATTACGCAGAACTTCAGCCTTATCCCCTATCCGGCAGATCCTGCTCGGAATGTACCGCTTACTATTGCATTGGGCTTTATCTATGCCATAGCGGCTACCGTTATAGGGTGTGTGGCCTACAATAAGAAGAAGTTTCAGTAGCACGTGTATCGGTTTAGTTTCAGCAGCACGTGTACAGATTTTTTATATTTGAAATTCAGAGTTTGGCGATTTTTACTTAATCGTTTAAATAGTAATTGTTGAAAAAATTCCCAACTTAGGTTATCATATTAAATGAAATTTTGTGCTAACCGGCTAGGATGATTTTATTTATGTCTGATTTTGGCTCCACGATTACAATTGATACTGCACAGCTCCAAGAGCTTCAGGATGTCTACGCAACGGTGGCGAATCTCTTTATATTTGCCGTTAATGATTCGGGCAGCCGTGTTACGGAAATGTCCGGTAATCCTGAGGATATTTCGAGAGTTGCGTCTCTTCTTGACGAGGGGCAGATTCGCAGCATTCTATCCCGCGTTCTTTTTAATTCCGTTGAAGAGCAGGTTATTGAGGATACGGAGTATCCCAATATGAAGATTGCCAGCATAGGCGTAAGAGTAAACGGCTCACCGGCTTTTGGGTGGCTTATCTGCGGTTTTATGCCGGAGGAAGATGAAGAGAATGCCGTTTATAATATTAAAACGACTCTTTCCTATAACAGATTCATCTCTGCGATCGACCTTATAAGAGAGGCATCGAAGAGGATATACGGTGATGCTTTCCTTACGGCTAATGCTGTTGCGGATGCCAAGAGAGCCATTTCTTCGACTAATGAAATGGAACAGGCCCTGCGCCGTAGCGAAGCAATGGCAGGTATTGTATCACAGCTTGATTCGGAGGAGTCTTTTGAGACCGTTTCCGACAGGGTTCTTGATTATGCCGGAGGGTACGCTCCGATTTCACATGCATATGTACTGCGTCCTTCAAGGGATGGGCGCGGTGTCGATATTATGGCCCGCTACATCCGCCCCGGACAGGCTCCGCTTGATCCTATAATCGATCATATGTCGGCGGATATGCTTCACGTGGTGGGTGATAAGACCTCAGTTATTTCCTATAAGACAAGAATAGATGTAATGACAAGGGAGTGGATGGATACAATCGGTATATCAGCCATTGTTTCCGTACCTATCGCAATAAAGGGTGAGCCTTCCATGTTTGCATTGTTTATGGATAATGCCATGAACAGGGAATGGAGCATGGAGGAGGTTAAGTTCTTCGGAGATGCGGTTAAGGTTCTGCAGTCCTCTGTTACCAGCAGGATACAGCGCCATTCCATAACAAGTTCTTTTAAATCCTTAGAGACGATCCTTGATAATGTAGGCAATGCCATATATGTAAGGGATTCGCAGACCGGCGTGATTACGTTCGCCAACAGGGTGTGCAAGAATACCTTCGAGAGAGAAATGGCGACAGGTGAGATTGTCAATATATTCGAGCAGGGTCCCAGATACAACACCAATTCTTCCTTCCGCGAGGTTCATTACGAGGCGAAAAATCGCTGGTACGAGGTTAATTCAACAGCCATGCAGTGGGTTGACGGATCCCGTGCAGTGCTTTATTCGATTGCGGATATTACGGAGAAGAAGCAGTATCAGCAGAAAATCGAACAGCAGGCCAATAATGATTTCTTAACAGGTCTTTATAACCGTATGTGCTGTGAGCGAGACCTGCTTAAGTTTATAGATGAAGCCAAGGAGGCAGGCGGAACGGGTGCCGTGCTCTACCTTGATCTTGATGATTTTAAGCATATTAATGACGGATTGGGCCATCAGTACGGCGACGTGCTGCTTAAGGCCATATCCACAAGTCTTCAGAGAATAAATGGTGTTGAGAATACCTGCTACCGTATGGGCGGCGATGAATTTGTCGTTATAGTGCCTCATACAAGCTATGACAGGTTCGAGGATATCATCGAGAGTATCAGAGTGGTATTTAACAAGCCGTGGTATTTAAAGGGTGCTGATTATTACTGCACTTCGAGTATGGGCATCGTGACTTTCCCCGACGAGGGGGATACCGTTCAGGACCTTATCAAGAAGGCCGATGTGGCCATGTACGAGGCGAAGAAGTCCGGTAAGAACAAGCTTGCCCACTACTCCGATGCCGATGGCGCCGATTCCAACAGGCGTCTTGATATGGAAAAGAGCATGCGTGATGCGACGGCGCAGGATTTCGATCAGTTTGAGGTTTATTATCAGCCTATAGTTGATATCAGGAAGCCCGGATGTCCCTGCACAGGCGCCGAGGCGCTTATCAGATGGAACTCTGCGGATATGGGCTTTGTTAATCCGGCTGATTTTATCCCATTGGCGGAATATCTGGGACTTATCAATCCCATAGGCAATCATGTGCTCCGTCAGGCCTGCCTGGCGCTTAAGAACTGGAACGAAAACGGTCATCCATATCATAGGGTCAATGTCAACTTGTCCGTTGTTCAGCTTATGCAGACGGATATTGCGACTACGATCGCGTCGATTATCGAGGAGACCGGGATCAACCCCAGAAACCTTACCTTAGAGGTTACGGAGTCCCTTGCGATAAATGACATGACGCGTATGAAGCGCATAATGGCGGATATTAAGAAGACGGGCGTCAGGATAGCACTTGATGATTTTGGCACGGGCTATTCCTCTCTTAATCACATAAGAGAGATTCCGCTTGATGTCATAAAGGTTGACCAGAGCTTTGTTACGGAGCTTGCAACAGATCAGTACGCTCAGGCCTTCATAAGAATGATCGGTGAACTTGCGTCTGCTTTAGGGGTGCGGGTGTGCGTTGAGGGCATTGAGACCCAGGAGCAGTTCAAGGTTTTAGAGGATATGAACGTGCGCATGGTGCAGGGCTTCTATTTTGACAGGCCCATGCCCAGAGAAGAATTTGAAGCTAAATATCTGTAAGGATAGTCCTTCGATGCGTCGCGTCGGAGGACTTTTTGTATCGCAGAGGCGGCGAGAGGAATATTATGGGAATTTACTGCAATGGCGTAAGGAGGAGATCATGGAGAAAATCAATTTATTTAAGGAACTTGCCGAAAATGCTTATCCCGGGCGCGGCATCGTAGTGGGACAGTCAGCCGACGGTAAGTATGCCGTCAGTGCATATTTTATTATGGGGCGCTCTGTTAATTCAAGAAACCGGGTGTTCATAGCAGATGGCGATGGAATCAAGACGAAGGCTTTTGATGAGAGCAAAATGACCGATCCGTCTCTTATAATCTATTCGCCGGTAAGGGTGCTGGGAAACGATATAATAGTGACAAACGGTGATCAGACCGATACGGTCTATGACGGACTTAAAGAGGGCAAGACCTTTGATGAAGCCTTAAGGAGCAGATGCTTTGAGCCGGATGAGCCGAACTTTACACCGCGCATATCTGCGGACCTTCATATAGAAGACGGCAAATATTCATATCAAATGTCCATATTAAAATCAGATAACGGCAATGGCGCTGCCTGCCTTAGGTTTAATTATTTTTATGAGACACCCCTTAACGGAGAAGGCCATTTCATACATACTTATAAGGGGGACGGCAATCCGCTGCCTTCCTTTGAGGGTGAACCTAAGAGGGTTGAAATCGAAGGTAATATTGATGATTTTGCCGGAAGGCTCTGGGATGCCCTTAATGAAGATAATAAGGTTTCGCTGTTCGTAAGATATATTGATATTGAAACGGGTGAGAGTTTGACCAAGATAGTCAATAAGAACGAGTAGAAATTGAGAATAGGGCACTTGTGGTAATTGGTGATTTAATTATAGGGCAGCTGCGGTAATCTGTGGCAGGAGCGCCCGGAATGAATGACAGAACTGAGGAGGAGACATCAACTATGAAGGAACTGGAACTTAAATACGGCTGCAATCCCAATCAGAAGCCGGCAAAAATTTTTGTAAACAACGGAGCGGACCTTCCGATAGAGGTGCTGAATGGCAAGCCGGGATATATCAATTTTCTGGATGCTTTTAACGGCTGGCAGCTTGTTAAGGAACTTAAGGCAGCTACGGGAAAGTGCGCGGCAGCTTCTTTTAAGCATGTATCGCCTGCGGGCGCGGCTGTAAGCGTGCCGCTTGATGAGACCATGAAGAAGATATATTTTGTGGAGGATTTAGGCGAGCTCTCTCCCATAGCAACGGCCTATGCAAGAGCAAGGGGTGCGGACAGGATGTCCTCCTATGGTGACTTTATCGCGCTCTCAGACGTGTGCGACGTGTCGGCAGCGCGCCTTATAAAGAAGGAATTTTCGGATGGCATAATCGCGCCGGGTTATGAGCCTAAGGCGCTTGAGCTTCTTAAGGAAAAGAAAAAAGGTTCATATGCGATCATTAAGATTGATCCTGAATATAAGCCGGAGCCTATCGAGCATAAGGATGTATTCGGAATAACCTTTGAGCAGGGCAGGAATGAAGTGGTGATTGACAAATCCCTTCTTGAGAATGTGGTTACGGCCAATAAGGATATCCCGGAGGCTGCTAAGGATGACCTTATGATTTCCCTTATCACTCTTAAGTATACGCAGTCTAATTCCGTGTGCTTTGTTAAGGATGGGCAGGCAATCGGTATCGGTGCCGGACAGCAGTCGAGAGTGCACTGTGTGCGCCTTGCGGCACAGAAGGCCGATAACTGGTTTTTGCGGCAGTGCCCTAAGGTTATGAACCTTAAATTTATCGAGGGAATCAAGAGAGCAGAGAGAGATAATGCCATAGATAATTATATAGGCGAAGCATATATGGACGTATTATCTGATGGCGCATGGCAGATGATTTTCACAGAAAAGCCTGAAGTGTTTACGGCAGAAGAAAAGAGGGAATGGCTCGATAAGATGAAGGGCGTGTCCTTAGGCTCCGACGCCTTCTTCCCCTTCTCGGACTCGATCGAGCGTGGAGTTAAGAGCGGAGTAGAGTATGTGGTCCAGCCCGGAGGCTCCATAAGAGATGAGGACGTAGTGGCCTGCTGCGATAAATACGGAATCGCCATGGCCTGCAATTCGGTAAGGTTATTCCATCATTAATGGGACACAGATACGTCCCCTGTCCCAAAATTGGAGGTATGCGAAATGCTGTTTATTGTAATTTTACTGGCGGCTGCAGGAATTGTGCTGCAGGGGCTTTTTATAGCAAGCGAGAAGGCGAGCAGGTATGTTAAGGCAGATGTTTTAAAAGGCCTTGCGTCGCTTATGTTTGTGCTTATCGGCGTGGCCGGATATACCGGAATGGGTCATGATTCGTTTGGGATGAAGCTGCTTTGGGGCCTTATATTCGGAATGATCGGTGACATTGTCATGAATCTAAGGTTTGTGCTGCCGGGAGGCGCGGGACAGAAGGCGTTTTTGGCAGGAATCCTGGCATTTTTAATAGGTCATGTGCTTTATCTGTGCGCGCTTATTCCCCAATCGGTTCATTTATTAGCCTGCATAATCATAGGAGCGCTGCTTGCTGCAGGGCTTCTTGCCTACATATTTAAAACGATGGAGGTTAAAATCGCATTTAAGATATTCGGTATATTTTACTTAGGCGCTGTTATTATAATGACGGTTATTGCACTTGATATTGCAATAAGCATGCATACTGCGCAAAGTATCGTATATGCGGCAGGTGCACTTCTCTTTACGGCATCGGATATAATACTGATATTTAATACCTTTGGATCTAAGACCGTATTTTCAAGGAGAGTTGCCAATTTGTCGCTTTATTACGTGGGGCAGCTGCTCATCGCAGGATGCTTGCTGCTGGCATGATCGGCGCTAATGTGACAGGGAGTAAAAATCTTGAAAAAGAAATATTTTCTTAATGAAACAGACATATCAAAGTTCCTTATAAAGTTAAAAGGTGATCTTGAGAGTTTTAATTTTTCAAATGACAATCAGGTAATCTACAGCATAGCCATAGAAGAACTGCTCTTATCCTACCTTGAAAATAAAAAGGGCAGTGAATTTACATATAAGTCAAAGATAAAGGGCGGACTTGTTACCCTCAGCATAAAAATAAACGGCGAGGAATATAATCCTCTTATAAACGGAACCGGTGCTGTTTTTGAAAGAATGGCCGAAAAAATGACTATTCCCCCGAAATACAGCTACGAGGGTGAAAATGTTGTCATATTTTCTCTGAGGATGAATAATACATTCTCAAACAGTTTAAAAAATTCCTGGGAATACTTAAAGCCCCAGAAAAAATTGCTTATAAAGGCATTGCTTTTACAGATATGGGGATTTTTTCTTGCGACGCTGGCGCCCATATATTCCTCACGCCTTGTTTCTACCATGAATTTGAATGATACTTTCGGTCTGGTAATAACAGGCATACTTGTCTTTTTCGTGGATGTCTTTGGAAGCTGGGCCACGTATTTTATGAAGCGTTATTATAACGCCATAAGCCAGAATGTTTTAAATCAAATGGAACGGGACCTTCTAGAGGAGGCTGTTCTTATTAAGACGCCTGTCATTGAAAAGAAAGGAACAGGTACATTTATCCAGAGACTTACCACTGATACTACGCTTATGGCTGATTCGCTGATCGGAATAGTCGATAAGGGCTCGCTCCTTATTAATTCAATGGGCATTCTTATTGCTGTCTTATATATAAACCCGTTGATTTTTATTTATGTGCTTATCAGTCAGATTATTCTGTTTTTTGTTGAGAATTACAGAAACAAGGTTGCCGTCAGGAAAGATAAGAAAGTCAGACGCGTAAACGACGGATTTTTCTCAATGGTAGGTGAAGTAATGCATGGGTCTAAGGATGTTAAGCTCCTTAACTGTGAAGACTCCATGATAGAACGAATAATTAATGTTATAACAGCTACCAACATAACACGCAGTGAGCAGAATGAGAAAAGTGACCGTTTCCTGATAATAAGACGTACGGTTCAGCATACACTTGATCTGGGATTGATAATTATCCTCTTTTATGCCCTCAAGCTTGAAGCAATAGTGCCGTCGGTTGCACTGATAATTTATAACTATAATATCGGTCTTTCGGGAAGCGCGCTGCGTTTTGGGAATTTCCTTGATACGCTAAGGTCCTTTATCGTCTCAAATGAGCGAATATTTGATATCAAAAATGAATATGAATTCCCTAAAGAAACCTTCGGAAACAGGGATTTTGACAAGCCTTTTTCGGGCAATATCGAGCTAAAAGACGTGACTTTTGCTTACAATCATAATGACCTTCTTGACAGAGACGTGACAGTACTTAAAGATATGTCACTTAAAATCAATCCCGGAGAAAAGGTGGCCTTTGTGGGCGGAAGCGGCTGCGGCAAAACTACGATATTTAATATGATATCCGGGTTATACAGTCCCGATGAGGGAATGATTTTGTATGATGATATTGATATTCGCGAATTGACAAAGGCATCCTTAAGAAACAGCCTTGTGGTCATAAGTCAAAGCCCCTATCTCTTTAACATGTCCATTAAAGACAATATGCTTCTGGTAAAAGGCGACGCAACGGATGAAGAAATTCATGAAGCCTGCAAAAAAGCCTGCATAGATGATGACATTGTAAAATTCGAGCATGGATATGATACCTTAATCGGGGAGGGCGGCATAAATCTCTCCGGCGGTCAGCGGCAGCGTCTTGCCATTGCGCGTGGCCTTTTAAAGGGCTGCAGGGTGATTTTGCTGGATGAGGCCACCTCGGCACTTGATAATATCACGCAGAAAAAGGTGCAGGAGGCTATTTATGCCCTCGATGAAAATATGACGGTTGTTATGATAGCGCATCGCCTGTCGACCGTGGTAAACGCAGATAAGATATTTTTCGTTAAAGATGGGAAAATCATTAGCGAGGGAACGCATAACGAACTTCTTAATAATTGCAGTGAATACAGGCTGTTGTATCAATCGGAAACGGAAGCGTAAAAAATCGGAAACGGCAACATAAAAAAGTGTTGACAGGGCCAATTCGATTGTGTGGGACAGGGGACGTAGCAGCGTCCCAGAATTTTTCCAGGCACAAAAAGACTTTTCCGTGGCTTACTGTTCCGTCGTTAAGAAATTCCGTAAATCTGCGGAAATTATTTCTCCGGACGAAGCCGCCTAAAACTCGCCATCCATGGCTCGGTTTCGGCTCTCGGGAACATCGTGTTCCCTCGCTTCTGTGCGCAGAGCAGATTTGGGAATTTCTAAAACTCCTCCACAATGCGCCTCGGAAAATTTTTTGCTGCCTGTCAAAATGGGACACTGCTACGTCCCCTGTCCCACGGAGGGAAAATCACATGATATACGGAATTTGTTTTATAT
>R03__coassemble_805_pt1 | contig 16650 bp, 14 predicted proteins | sample R03__metabat2_low_PE_060 | metagenome-assembled genome bin R03
AGCATAACTGCGGACTCTGATTTTCTTATAAAGAAGCAGCTTGCCAGAAAGTTTCGTTGTTTGGCGCGTCTTGACAGAATTGTTTTAGATGAGTCCCGGCATGCCTCTGAACTTAACCTGCATCTGTTCAGATATCTTGACTATATTGGCCTTGATAAGCTTGATTTTATCAAGGGTTATCTCTGCCGCATCCAGCCATTCATGATTGAGGAGTTCAGTTCCCAGGAAAAGTTTGATAATGCCATATGCGTTCTTGATGAGTTCTACAGAATATCTCTGTATATTAAGGTCGATGCAGCAACGGGAAGCGAAATAATCGTCTCCTTCCATGAGAATAATAAAAACGGAATCGCGAAGCGCAATTCCATCCTTAAGAAGCATGAATATGTATATGTTTTTGCAGATTCCATCAGTGCCCATGTTAAGGAGTCTCGTCTCTATTCGATCAATCTTTTTATTACCAGAGGTGTCAAGACCTTTCATTTGGATGTTGCCGCGCACCGATATGATGATGACGGTTTTCTCGTAAGATACAGCGACATTAATCAGGCTCTCACCGGGATAATGAATGATTATCTTACTGACCTGTACACCGCGGACCTTGATCCCGCCGGGATTGAACTGTTTTCCTCCCTGCAGCAGCTTTCCTTTACCTCCTACGACAATGACAGTTTCTCCAATATATCCCTGCTCATTGACAGTATCCTTATTCAGAAGGACCCTCTGTCGAAATCACTTGCCGACGGTGCACTCTGTATATACTGCAGTTCATTAACTCTTAATGCATCCGACCGCCGGGAGCTGCTTGAGACATTGCGTGAGCGATTTTTGGTCAATTCCGCAAAGGTTCTGCCGGAGCTTTTGACTCGCGTGGAGATGAATCTGGGCAAAGAGTGAATACCGTTCCGCAGTGCTGTTTTATTATTTCGATGCCATTTTAGGTTCTCAATCTTTCTCCTTAATGGTGCCTGCCCCAAATATACTGCCTTTTATCGACACTATTTTAGGTTGCCATATTTCCCCTTAATGGTGCCTGCCCCATTGGCAGACCTCATTGGTTACATTGCTGTAACCCGCCATTGACACCTGCGGTAGTGCTCACCGGCGCACCGCACCCGGGGCATACCAGGGTCGTACCGACTACATAGGGGCGGTCGCAGTAGGTGCATTTTTGCAAGGTCGCGTTCGCAGGGACTTTTGTTGCTTTATAACATATCTTCTCCCTGGTGTAATTCCTTATCACCAGAACAAGCAGCATGAGAGTCAGCAGGGCAAAGACAGCCGATATAATAAGAAAGGCAACATCATACTGGGTCGCCAGCGCGCCTGCGGTGAACTCATCATAAGCCAAGGCGAGAGAATCTCCCAGGCTCGTCTGCTCTGACCTAAGCAGATATTTCTGCATGATGAGCGTGAACCGCTCTTCCGATTCTTGACTGATGACGCTCTCACAGTCATCGCCGATAATTCCCTCCCACTGCCAATTAACAAAACCGTCAGCAGCCGTCTTGCCCGGGTATGAAATGACGACTATCCAGTGCGATTCATCGTCAAACAGACGATAATATTCCGAGAATGCAAAGGTTTCAAGGTCCGTATAGTTGGCACTCCAGGCCGCATCATCCACCACCTCAACAGCCGGAGATATTCCTGTCGTCTCAAGCATGTCCTGCATGCATCAAGTGCTGCTGCCTCATCACCTATATCGGGGCTGCTCTTAAGATAAATGCCAGACTCGTAAGAAGATGTATCTATGGGTTTTGGAACGAACAGGCCGATGTCCATCATAAACCAGGTCAGGACCAGACCAATGACTAAGATCATAATGCTTAAGATGATTGTTATGACAAGATCGGGCTTATCCGGGGTATATTCCGCATAGATATAATGATAATCGCCTCTCCGGTCATAATACACATATTCGCTCGCGCCCGGAAACCTGCGGCGGGATATTCTGACAGAATCAAACGAAACATCGCCGTGGCTGCCATGTGAACTGCGGCTGTGACTGCGGCTTCTGCTGTTGCTGCGGCTGCCGGAATGCGTTCCGCCTCCGTGGCTGCCTCCGCCTGATGAATGTGCCATATACTCGTCGTCCTCCCCTATTTTATTCTAAAAATTACAATTTAAGGTACTCATCAAGCATAGCACATTTCTGAGATAATTACTCTGAAAGTTTGATTAGCAGCCGGAAGAGATCTAAAAATATATCGACTATATCGATTGGAAGTAAAGCTTTTATGATGGCATCCTCTCCGAAAAGATCATCCTAAGTGCGGCTGATATCCTGACTTCTGTGGCAAAACAAGCGATTTTCCATATGCGGCCCTGCGCATAGACAAAATCACCCCCAAGCCCACTATAATCAATGGTTTGAGGGTGTTGAAAACTTAACGAACTATTCTGCCGGCAGCTTCAATACAATTTTTCGGTAATAGGTCTGTGTCTCGTCATGGGTACAGGGCCTATGAGCATCATGCGGAAATACAACATAAAACATTCCTTTTTCTATGGAAATATTTTGTCCTGCTGCCTCTCCAAACCCGATGTCCTTCATTACATCAAACGGGTCTTTACAGACCAACTCACCCCTGTCGCACCAGCCTACCATTTCCTTTCCCTGCAGCATTATCTGCACGTCCACATATTTCTCATGATATTCAAAAAGTGCCGTATCGGTGCCTCTTGTATTTCCTTCCTGCACCATGGCAAACACCTTTCCGTGCTCATAGCGGCCTGCCGATTTTTCCTTTAAAGAGAGGGCAAACTCCATGCCCTCCAGAAAATACTTATTCACACCGGTATATGTCTCCCAATGTGCAATCTTATCAAAAATCATATTCCTCAGCCTCCATAGGCCAAAAACATTTTCGGCAAAATCAGCACCACATCAGGAATGTATGTAATCAACGCAAGGACGAGTAGCATCGCCGCAAGCGGATAAGCAATCTCCTTAATTACCTTCGTCAATGGTGTACCGGATACGCCCGACGTTATAAATAAAAGCATACCAAAAGGCGGTGTAGACAGGCCAATCATCATATTAAAAATAACAACCAGGCCGAAATGTACTAAGTCTATACCAAAAGCCTTTGCAATCGGCAGAAGAATCGGAATAAACACAACCTGTATGACAGAAGTGTCAATAAACATACCGAGAATCAGGATGGCAATGTTTACAATCAAAAGGAAAACGTACTTATTATCTGTCAGATTCATAATCGCCGTTGCCACCTTACTGGCAATCTGCTCTTTAGCAACAATATAAGAAATAGTTGTTGCCGCACCAATCATAATGGATACGGAGCCGGTTCCCTGTACTGTATCAATCAGTACCTGCTTAAAGCCTTCCCACTTCAATACCTTATAAGCAAAAACCGAAATAAGCAGCGCATAGAGTGCAGCAATTGCACCCGCTTCAGTAGGTGTCATAACGCCTGTGTAAATACCAACCAAAAGGATTACCGGAGTAAAAATCGCAGGAAGAGCAGTGAGAGAGTATTTCGCCATTGCCTTCAGCGACATTTTTTCACTCTGAGGGTAATTTCGCTTATGTGCCATAATAGCCACATATACCATTAACGCAATGGCAAGCAGAACGCCGGGTACCATTCCTCCCATAAACAATGCTCCGACAGAAGCACCTGATAACATGGAATATATTACCATCGGAATACTCGGTGGAAAGATAGGACCGATAGTTGCAGATGCTGCAGTAATTGCACAGGAAAATCCATCATCATATCCTTCTTCCCTCATGGCATCAATTTCCATCTTACCAAGGCCGGAAGCATCTGCAATTGCAGATCCGGTCATCCCGGAAAAAATAAGTGACGCCAGGACATTTACATGGCCCAGACCGCCTTTAAAGCGCCCCACAAAGCACTTGGCAAAACCGAACACCTTCTCCGTGACTTTTCCGCTGTTCATAATGTTGGCAGCAAAAATAAATAACGGTACTGCCACAATTGTATAATTTGTATAAAAAGTTTTTAGGGTCTGCTGCCCTACCATTTTAACGTTTTCACCGGTGACCAAAAAGTAGAATACGCATGCCGTCATCATGCCCATGGGAATTGGCATACGAAGAACAAAAATCAAAATAAAGATCAACAGAAAAACAATCAATGCCCAACTGATATTCATGCCTTGTTCTCCTCCATTTCCTTTTCCAATTCAAATGCTAGTTCAATAGCTTCCTCTGTCTCGTTCTTGGTATCAGCAAGCATTTTATCAATTGCAGCCTGACCGCCAAGACCTGTAAATACCATAAATTCATTATACAAATCCATCAATGTATAAATGAGAATAATAATCAAAAACGGAATGAAAGGCGCATAAACAATGTTTAGTCCGATTTGAAGCACGCTTGTTTTCTGCATTTTCATAAAATCAACAAATTTGATTGCCGGAACAATCTGCACCGCAAATGCGATTGCAATTAACAGGTTGCCGAGAAAAGCACATATTGCCTTTCCCTTTATACCGAGTTTGTCATAAACCAATGTGAAAGTAACATGTGCATGTTTTCGCTGTGCATAGCATGCGCCCAAAACGACCAGCCACAAATAGCATGATACCGTCACTTCATAAGCCCAGGGAAGCGGGTTTCTGAAAAAATATCTTGCAAAAACTTCCACGACAAATACGGTAAACATTATAATCAGGCTGCATATTGGAATCCACACCTCCACAAGTTGCCGGAGAACGTTGAAAACCTTCTTCAGTTTATCCATGTTTATCCTTCCTCTTCTAAAATAAAAGCTGAATCTCTTCAATAAGAGCCGGCCAGGTGTGGATTGCTCCGCATAAGACCGGCTCAATAGTTATTATAAATTACTCGCCTGCTGCAACAACTTTCTCATACATATCCTTATCCCAAGTATCGGAAATGGGATCATTTAAGTAGCAATCAAGAACATGAGAAGCAAATGCATCAATATCTGCCTCATATACACTTAATCCCTGCTCCTTGAAGAACTCAACCAGCTTGCTTTCCTGATCCAGATTAGTGGTATCGCAGTAATCACGTCCTGCTTCTACACCTTCCATAATGATTGCCTGCTGTGCCGGTGTAAGTGTCTTCCACTTGTCATAGTTAATTGCCGGCCATACAGAATCCACCAAATGGTTTGTTAAGGTAATTGACTTCTGTACTTCATAGAATTTTGCACTCTCTACAGTAGGAAGCGGGTTGTCCTGTCCGTCTACAGCGCCTGTCTGAAGAGAAAGATACAACTCTGAGAATGAAATCGGCGTAGGATTTGCACCAAGTGCCTCGCCCAAGAAAATCCATGCGTCTGAATTAGGCATACGAAGATTTACGCCATTTAAATCTTCAGGTGTCTTTATAGCCCTGTCCTCAGAAAGTGAAATTTCTCTTGATCCAAGATAAAATGCGCCAAGCGGAAGAATGTTCTGCTCATCAGCGACTTTCTGGAATACTTCTTCACCGATTTCTCCGTTTAAAACTCCTGTCATATGTTCATAACTCTTAAACATATAGCCTGCAGTAAACATAGATATCCAAGGGGAATTTGTTGTCAGCCAGGACGCACTTGTCAGAACCATGTCTGCATCACCTGCTGCAACTGCAGCAGTCTCTTCTTCCTGTGCAAAAAGCTGTGCATCTGTGTATACTTCAACGGTAATGTTGCCGCCGGACTTTTCTTCAACAACCTTCTTAAATTCCTGCATAGCCTGCGCATGTGTATCTGTCGATACAGCAGTCAGAGATACAATTAAGTTAACAGGATCTCCAAGGTCTTCCCCTGATGCCGCTTCAGATGCTTCTTCAGGCGCCTCCTCTGATGCTGTTTCAGTTTCTGCTGTTGCTTCCGGTGCTTCAGCTGCCGGTGCTGCTTCCTGTGTGCTTGTGCTGCCGCAGCCTGCTAATACGCTGACTGCCATTGCTGCTGTTAATAAAACCGATACTACTTTCTTTTTCATCTGATCCTCCTTAAAATAGACAAGTTTCTCAAATGACCCTACGATTCTTTTTTCCTGCTATTATGAAATGTTTCCACATTCTTTCTGGAATAATCCAAATGCTCCTGCATCATCCGTTCGGCAAGTTCCGAATCATGTTTTTTCAGCGCATCCATGATACGATTATGTCTTAAAACCGCATCCTCAATACCGCCTTCAACAAAAATTCCTTTTTCAATCATCTCAATCCAAAGATTTCGCATTGCCTTTACAAACACTTCAATCAACGGATTACCGGTTGCTTTTGCGATTGCCACATGAAATGCAAAATCCGCTTCCCTACGTTCCTGAACGGAAATGTTTCTGTCCTCCAGTCTGTCAAGAAACTCCTGCATTTCAGAGAGTTGTTCATCCGTCGCACGAAGTGCAGCTGCCTTACAACTTGAAGACTCCAGAATGCTTCTGATCTCATATATATCCTCGTCCCTGACATTATCCATTACCACAATACGGCTAAGTACATCGGAGATGTTGCCGCTTCTGGGCTTCGTAATATAGGAACCTGTACCGTTTCGTGGGTCAATGAGCCCGCGCTCTTTTAATATTTTAAGCGCTTCCCTAATTACATTCCGGCTTACGCCGAATTTTTCTGCAAGCGCCTGCTCCGAAGGAAGTTTCTCCTCCTTACGAACATTCTCATCCTGCAGAATCATTTCCTCCAAATAGTCTGCAATCTGTTCATACAGATTTGTTTTTACCAAATGAACTTTTTCATCTAATTTACTCATTTATTCTCTCCTAATAACGACCATAACCATAAAATACTTTGTTCTTATCGTACTCCATTTTTCATCCAATGCACAATATCCATTTGTTATTTGTCGTCGTGAGAACACCGAGTGCACACTATTTGCAATATTGACGGTATGTTCTGTTGCAGAGTCGGTCCATCATGCGAACTTCTTCCTTCCATGTTTCAAATAAAAGTGCATCGTCCTGCACTCTTGATTTTGTTGTCATCGGAAGTTTTTCAATTTCCTTTAAATGATACTTTGCATTGACCGGATATAGCTGCCGCTCAATAAGTGATGCAGCCATCAATACTTCCTGCACATCATCTGCCTCCGGTTTGTCAGCATTTTCGCAAAGCCATACATAAAGCTCCGGATGGAAATTTGCCATTACGCCGCTATAGCCTGCCGCCCCGTCTCTTAGCGATTGCAGTGCCGTAGTTGCATTGGCATTGTACAGTTTTAAATTGGTTCCTTTGATTGCCTCCAATTTCATCCGGATATCCTCTGCCACGCAGCAGGTATCTTTCAGAAAATAATAGCGACCGGTAGCGGCAACTTTTGTGATAACCGGTATGCTCAAAACCCTCTTGTAAGGTCTTGGGCATTCATAAAAGCCGAGCTTGATCTCCGGAGCAATCATGGATTCCAACTTTTCTAAATTGGAAAGCCATACATCATCGCCTTCCTCCTCCTTTGCGAAGCGGTTTGTCAAAAGAATCACCGCATCGACACCTGTTTTCCAGATGGCTTCTACATCCTTTGCCTGGTCCTCAATACTGTCAGAGGTATGACCGCTTGCAATTACCGGAACTCTTCCCCTTGCTGCCGTTACCGTAATCTCAGTAATCCGAACCCGTTCTTCAAAAGAAAGTTCGAAAATCTCACTGGACTGGCAGGCTGCAAACAAGCCGCTTACCCCATTCCCAATATACCAATCGACAAGCTTTTCCAATGCATTTTCATCAATTTTGCCGTCTTCGGTATAGGGAGTCAGCATGACAGGCCATACGCCACCCGGAAATTCATTCTTCGGATAGACCATTTTTGCCTCCTGTTCTGTATTGCTGTTCACCTGTACTACAGCTATACAGTATCACATGTCGCATCATTGCACAATACGCCCAATTTCACAAATCTGCGCACTTATTTTTGTGCAATGTACTATATCCCTCACTTCGCCTTCGGATCGTGATGGATTAAGTACATTTTCCCACCACATTATCCAAATTATGTTCCAATAAAGCTCAAAATCCTGTATAATGCTAAAAATAATGAATTTGCAAAAGGAACGCAAAAGGAATACCTATGAATATAAGAAAATACAAAAAAGTCGTTATTATTTGTGCTGCTGTGGCAGCATGCATCGGAATAGTCATGGGACTTAGCAGACATATTTACAGCCCATTTGATTATTCTATAACCTGCCGCAAAGTATCAGATGTTGCCGAATACGAAAAAGGAACAGTTATATTAAATGATTATGATTTGGGAATCATGTTTCTTAATGAAAACGGGCAGCTTGCAAGTTATCTCTCAGATAATGATATTTTGGGAACAGATGTTGTCAGATATACCGCAGTTGAAGGTTATAAAGATAATGTGTGGATTCATGAATGTGTTAGTCAAAATGATTCTTTTTTTATAACTGAGGAACGGGTGGTCCGGTATTCACACGATGGAAAGCGACTTGAAACTGTATTTACATTGAAGCATGATGTGAGCAACCCCGAGGATTGTTTTGAAGAAACCGGCATAGTCGGAATGGTTGTTGATGAAAATGCAGGGGATTTGTGCATTCTCGGCGAAGATGACATATTAAAGATTCTGGAATTTGATATATATGAATCTTCAGACGGAAAGGAACTCTATTCATTAGACACAGCAGCGCTCGGAATATCAGACCCACTTATAACGGCCAAATATTTTAGGGACGCCGATATAATAGCAGCAGCTGATATTCTCGGAAAAATTTATAAAATCACCCCTTCTGGGAACGTTGCAGAATGCGTTGGCAGATCAGAAAGCCTTAAGGATATTTTCGATTTTGAACTTTTAGACGACGGCAGTATAGTTCCTGTCTATGAATTAGGCGTCGATGGATTGAATATACCGTTTTCCTTCGGGCTCATCTTCAAAAATATATTGTTTTATTTATTCATAATATACCTTTCCGTATTAATTATCGCATGGTGCATCTCCACCATTAGCAATCTGATTAAAAACAACAGGCTGGATATTATAAAACAGATATTTTTCGTCACTTTGGCTGTTATCATCGCTGCAGTTCTCGTTATATTTTATTCCCACGCGCTGACAGAACAGTCTTTGGAAAACGATAAAACAACCTGCGCGGCAGTAGCTGCCATGATAAGAGATGAAATAAAAGAGCCGACTGTATCACTTCTTAAGTCCTATGATGATGACAATATAGATGAAGAACTGTTTCGGGAAATTGGAGATTATCTTAATAACAAGATTTACATTTCTCAGCTAAATGGTGAAAGTCTCGATATTATCCTGGTCAAAAATACCGATGACGGGTATGTGAGCATAAATGGCGGTTATAATTCCGTGCAGTTTGGAACTGCTACAGGTATGGATAAATATGCTCTTGAGATACTTAATGAAGATTCCGATGTATCAGTATCTGCTACGGACAGTGTCTGGGGAACCTACATGGTGGCCAATGCTCACATCCGCCAAAACGAATCTGACGCTGATGCTATAGGCGCGATTGTTGTATACGAGGACTTAGAAAGCTTCTATCTTGAGAGGCGGCGAAGTAATATTCTTTTGTTCATCGGTCTGTTTACGGCCGGTATAGGCGGCATATTTATTCTATTCGAAGCAAAAGCATGGCTTGCAAGTTTTGGCAAATACCGCAGAGCCAGACGCAGCAAAGTTAAATACCCCGAATTTTATCTTCAGCGCCCAATGCTGTTTATCAGTATGTCTGCCACAGCCATGGACCTTTCACTGTGTGTTCTTATAGGCAAGGACATGCTCCTGTCGGCAGGATATGAGGCAGATGCATTTATGCTCTCACTCCCCGAGAGTTTGGGTACCCTCGGTATGTTTATCGGAATTGCCCTCTATGGACTGCTCTGCCGCAGGTGTTCACCCCGGAAATTATCTGTTGCATTTTTTGGAATTGGTGCACTTGCCTACGCAGGTATGTTTATCGGTGTTCGGAGTAATAATTTTCCGCTTTTTTTAATGATGGAGTTAGTATCGACACTTGGTGTTGTCGCGGGAGAATCGTATATTGTGCAGCTTGCGCTCCTTGCTCCCAATGAGGATGAATCAGTGGGAGCCGCCAAAAATCACACCATGGTAAAAATTTCAAGCGGAGCTCTTGCCGGCCTTGCGGCAGGCTATATCGCCCAAAGCTTCGGAAATGAATGGTTATACTTTTCTGCCGGCATACTTGCAATAATAGAAATAGTATTCTTAAGCGTGCTGTTAAAAGGAGCACACTCGCAAATTGATGCTCCGTCTGATAAGCCGGATCAAAATAAGGGATTTTCACTTATTCTGTCATCAGAACTTATATCTCTTGCAATGTTTGTCATAGTGCCTGCCAATTTGGCCGGTGTTTACAAAAGCTTTCTCTTCCCGCTGCTTGCCGATGCGCACGGAATAGAAAAGGCAATAATATCTTCCTCCTCTGCAATAGCTAACGTCATCTGCTTTGGAATAATGGAATCAATGAGCAAAAAAATCAAGAATTACAGTTACAAATCTGTTTCAATTGTTTCTTCCATTGCTCTTGCCATCAGTTATGCAATATTTATTTTTACCGATTCGATTGCCTGGGTATTTATTATGCTCATTGTCACCAAGGTGATTTCGAGCGTCGAGTCGATATGCTGGAAGACGCTGTGCCCGAATATTGCAAAAAGCTCAGGAATCCCCGCCAAAAAAGCCGATACTCTGGCAAGACTTGCGGATTCTGCAGCCTCTACGGCAAAATCACCAATAGCCGGAGCCTTCCTTACAGTAAGTCAGAATGCATTATGCCTGTTCCTGGCTGCATATGGCACTGCCTCCGGAGTGCTGTATTCTCTCTTTGGGAAAAAGAGCGGTTCAAAGGAAGAATAAATTCTTTTTGGTTTGGACCCTTATATCATCATATTATTTCCCGATATATTTAAGTACCTCTTCCTTTTCGGGCATTACCTTAAGAGCACCCTTTCTCGTGGTGATCAGTGAGGCTGCGCCATTTGCAAAATCAAGCATTTCAAACAGCATGTCTTTGCTTAAATTTTCAAGTCCGTGCTCCAGTACATAATCAATCACACAGGCTCCGAAGGTGTCCCCTGCGCCGGTTGTCTCGATTGTATCCGGATTAATGTAGGGGTTCGCCTCAACCTCAAGACCCTCATAGTAGGCTATGGAGCCCTCCTTACCCAGAGTTGCCAGCAGCAGCTTAATATTCGAATACTGCTTCTTAAGTACTCTCGCACCCTCTCTCACATCGGTAAGCCCTGTCATAAATGTAATCTCATTATCGGAAATCTTGCATATATCACACTGTGACAGCCCGTAAGCAATCTCTTCTTTGGCATGCTCTAAGCTCTCCCAGAGCGGCTCACGAAGATTAGGATCAAAGGATACAAGGCAGCCGTTTTCTTTTGCAATCTTAAGTCCCCGAAGAGTTGCCTTTTTTACCTTTTCATGTGTCATCGACAATGTTCCGTGATGGAATATCCTCGCTTTCTTAATAAGGCTCTCATCAACCTCAGACTCATCCAGCATCATATCCGCGCCGGGATTCCTATAGAATGCAAAATCACGATCTCCGTCAGGATAGGTGTGCACGAAGGCAAGTGTGGTGTGCACCTCATCATCCATATAAAGTGCGCTTGCATCAATTCCGGCATCAGTGACTGTCTGTTTGAGCATCTCTCCAAACTGATCATGTCCTACCTTTCCCATAAACGCCGTTTTTCTCCCAAGCTTTGCAAGCATTGCAAGAACGTTGCAGGGAGCCCCGCCGGGATTGGCCTCAAGCATTGGATTGCCCTGGGTGCTTTCCCCATTTTCCGTAAAGTCAATCAGCAGCTCTCCAAGAGCCAGAACATCAATTGTCTTATCCGTCATTTTCTCCATCATATCTCCTATCTGCGCAGATACTGCGTTACCTTTTGCTGCAAAATATATCTGAAATATTATTTGTCTTAATGGGGTTTGACTCCATATGTGGAGTCTTCCCGACTTCTTATACTTACCTTACGGGTCTCGTATTTAGGTTCCAGCATAGTACGACCCTGAATCTTATAATAATGGTTTATGATTCTCTCCATAATTTCCTTGATATTATCTTCCCCGGAATCCACCAATATGATAAGGTACTTATTTAAGTTAAGTCGTGTGCAGACGTCAACATCACGGATAGTCTGCCTGGCGGCAATATCGAAGGCTTCAACAGCCGTATCAATCTCGTCCTCAGTGAATTTAACACCATCTTCCGTATCCTTATTTTCAGCATCCATGGTCACCATTACAAGGAAGCATTTATACCCGAAGCGGCGGCACATATTATCAAGATACTTAAAGAATTTCACAAATTCGGAATACTCCGTACTGAAGGCGCCCTTATCATCGGCAGACTTTTTAACTATGTCAAGAATGTCATCGATGGTAACTGCCTCTTCGCCGCCAACACCTGCTTCATCATGAAGAGCCATGAAAAGATCATCCATGGCGCGTACCATATTAACATTCTCACGTCCATCCTCAGTTTCTGAAAGAAATCCCTGCGATCCTATGGGTGCAAGCTTTCCCTCATCAAAGAGTTTTAAGAAAAGGTCTACCATGTCAGGATCAAACTGCTTGCCCCTGTTTTTATTAAACTCCTCCCGGATAACATCATCCGATAATATCTTCCTCCTGTATACCCTTTTTGAGGTCATGGCATCATAAGTATCAGCAACAGCAACTATCCTTGCCTCAAGAGGTATATCCTCACCACTTAAGCCGTCAGGATAACCTTTCCCGTCGTAACGTTCATGATGATGACGGGCTATTATGCCGGCGTACTTTATAGTATCTATATTTTTAAGAATATCAGCACCTATGGTCGTATGCATTTTGATTATGTTAAATTCTCTGTCCGTAAGCCTTCCCGGCTTATTTAACACAGTATCCGGAATTCCTATCTTTCCGATATCATGAAGGGTTGCGGCAAAGTGCAGCTTCTCAATTGCTTCCTCATCAAAGTCCATATTGGAAGCCAATATCTTCGTATACTCAGCAACACGCATTGAATGACCCTTGGTATAAACATCCTTAGCCTCAAGAGTATAGGAAAGAGTCTTAATAAGTTCTCTATTCATATCCTCATTCTGATCTGCTATCTTTTTCTGCATATCCTGCTCATACAAACCTTCGAAGTACATATATTCAAAAATGATAAGCAGTATCACGCAAAGATATGCAGTCCTTATGGAGCCATCAATAATAGAAGGGATAAGTCCGGCAAACACAGTAACAACAATCAAAACCACCGTACCTACATCACGACTCTTATATCCTCTGTTTACCAGAACGACTATTATCAGAGTATAGAAATATGAAATGAGATACATTATGACATAGATGAAGTAAAAGCTTCCCCTGTGATATATTCCATCCGAAGTAATATAATATATTCCTCCGAAAAACAGCATAAATATCTCTATGATTATATGGGCAACTGCTATTGCACCTATGACCTTTGCGGGCTTTCTGATCTCGCAGGCAACTGACATACACACAGAAATAAAAGGCAGTAAATTAAATTCAAGAAATGTCAACACGTAGTGTAATTCTCTTCCCGAATTATGCAAAGAAAGATTCGTCCCCAAACACTCCGAGATTGCGCAGATTGCAGCCAGGATGAACACTGCGATAAACCATCTCTTTTTCGAATTCGAAAATATGACGCTGTTATTCACATGTACGATCATCGTGACCATACATAAAACACAGACTAAGATTGTAACGTTATAAAAAGATAAAATTTCCATAATCAACATTTCTTCTCCAAAAGCACCAGCCTCACATCAGGTATCCCGTTAAAATCGCAGGGGACAATACCTGCCTCAAAAAATCCCAGACCCGCATACATTCTGCGCCCGATAGTATTGATGGCCTGCGTATCCATACGAAGTGAAATGCATCCATTCTCTATGGCATATTTTTCATAAAATTCCACGAATGACTTTCCAAGACCTCTTCTTGAGCATTCAGGATCTATCGTCAGGGTATGCATGACCATCACCTGCTCATCGGATGCCTCTATTTTCCAGTTTCCTTCTTTGTAGCACTCATCACTGAAATGATTGAGTATCGCAGAGCCTGCCACCCGTCCGTCTTCCTCAAGCACAAAAATATCTCCTCTTAAGAGTGCCGCCTCGGCCGTCTCTCTCGTAGGATACACGCCTCTCTTCCAACCTGTTGTCAGTCTTCCGGTCTCGGTTTCATCATGTATTCTCTCATATATTTCCGCGATTCTCTCAATATCTTCAATTTCAGCTTTTCTTATATTAATCATAATACGCGCTCCACCATAAGCGCCCCAAGAGTCTTATATTGTATCTCAATATTCTTATTTTATTCCTAATAATAGCCCCTAAGCCAGCTGTAATCCAAGCCAGCTTTTAACAACATCTTCTGTGACCTTTAAGGCCTTTGCGGCCTCTATCTTTCCTTTTTCTTCAACTCTGTCTAATACATCACACATAGTCCTTATCTCATTTCTTTTCATAATCAAAATATAAAACAATTGTAACAACCGGACATCTGCTTAGCATGTACTTCTTTGACTTCATTTTACCCTGTAAATAGCGTTTTTTCAATAAATCTGCCCGAGTTCTTCTTCCGTAAAGCTTAGGTTCCGCAGCGCTTTAACATTGTCTGTAATCTGTCCCGGTTTGGATGCACCTACAATAACGCTGCATACAGTCTTGTGTGCCAGAATCCACGCCAGCGCCATCTCCGCCAAAGTCTGCCCACGTTCTTTTGCTATATTGTTAAGAGCCTTAATCCTATTCAGTTTTTCCTCCGTCAGCGAGTCTTCGCGAAGGAAGCGGGAATCTCTCGCAATCCTGCTGTCTTCAGGAATCCCGTTTATGTATCTGTCAGAAAGCAGCCCCTGGGCAAGCGGTGAAAAGGCTATAATTCCCATCCCTTTCTCGCCGCAGCAGTCCAATACACCATCATCTTCTATGGTTCTGTCGAATATTGAATACCTTCTCTGATTTATTATAAGCGGACAGTGAATTGAATCCGCATATTCCTTCGCCCGCAGCGTATTCTCCCTGTCATAATTCGAAATACCGACATACAGCGCCTTCCCCTGGTCAACCAGGTATTTCAGCGCCCCAACCGTTTCCTCAACCGGTGTATCCGGATCCATACGGTGGTGATAAAAGATGTCAAAATATTCAAGTCCCGTTCTTTTAAGACTCTCGTCGCAGCTGGCGACAAGATACTTTCTGCTGCCGCCGTCTCCATAAGGACCCGGCCACATATCATATCCTGCCTTTGAAGAAACAACAATTTCGTTGCGGTAGGGATGAAGATCCTTGCTGAAGATTCTCCCGAAATTTTCCTCCGCACTCCCATACGGTGGACCGTAATTGTTTGCAAGGTCAAATCCGGTAATGCCAAGGTCAAAAGCGGTGCGGCACATCTCCCGCATATTTTCAAAATCATTGCTGCTGCCAAAATTGTGCCAGAAGCCAAGAGAAAAAGCCGGGAGCTTTAATCCCGAATTCCCTACCCGCCTGTATTCCATATCCGCATATCTGCTTTCCTTCGCGGAATAAACTTCTCTATCTGATGTCAAAACCATATTGTCCCCCTTTAGTAAAATCTGTAATATCCTCTTTTGAAACACTTTTATTCTATCAAAATACCTGCCCCGTTGCAAGAACAAATTTTCGGAACGTCAGTTTGGCCTTGTGTCTTCAGGCAATATGCTGTGATTTTTACAGTTCGATGTAATAGGGACAGATATTCTCGTAATAACCGTCTTTCATGCGGAATCCGCCGGGGATGGTTCCGAGCTGCGTAAAGCCCAGACGTTCATAAAGATGCCTTGCATGTGTATTGGTCTCGACCACGGCATTAAACTGAAGTACTCTGAACCCAAACTCTTTTCCTTTTTTCAAACAGTCCATAACAAGCTGCTCGCCGATATGTTTTCCCCGCGCTTTGGATGATACCGCATAACTTGCATTGCATATATGGCCGCATCTGCCCACGTTATTGGGATGCAGTATGTACAGCCCAAGGATAGTCCCATTATCATCTGCCACACCGCAATAGCTCTGAGCAGCAAAGAACCCTGCTCCTGTTTCATTATCCAATAAGGCTTCCTGCGGAAACGCAATACCATCCTCAACAACTTCGTTCCATATTGCTATCATTGATTGCAAATCATCCAAACAATATTTTCTTATTTTCATATTGTCTCCTTATAATCATTTACAAACGGCTTTTTCCCTTTGCCATAGGAATCTCGGTTATAAAGTGATGCATCCTCAAGCTGCTTAAGAACCGAGCCGGTAAATTCCTGCCGACCCACAAAAACAACGGAATCAGTTTCGTATTGTGTGTGAAAGAAAGTAAAAAGTCAAGAACTATTTCAGTTATTTCATATATAAATCAATATCACAGCTATGGTGCAAAACCTTTTCGGATGATACAATAAATCCATGTTGAAAATCACAAGTATTCATTCCCTAACCGAAGAAGATGTAAGTCTCTACAGCGAGAGAGGCGAAAAGCAGCTCTATCACGCCAACGAACCGTCACCGGGCTATTTTCTCGCAGAAAGTTCTAAAATAATGCTGCGGGCTCTATCTGACGGATATGTGCCCAAATCCGTGCTTATTGAGGACAGGATACTTAAGAAATACATGTGTCCACACGGCGCACT
>R03__coassemble_821_pt1 | contig 16388 bp, 13 predicted proteins | sample R03__metabat2_low_PE_060 | metagenome-assembled genome bin R03
CTTTAAACAATTCTTTAAACAATTCTTTAAACAATTCTTTAAACAATTCTTTAAACAATTCTTTAAATAATTTAATAATGAGTACCGAGGAGCGAAATAGCATGCGTAGTACGCATCCTCTGTTTGTGAAGTAGATAGACTAATGCATATCCTGCGTGGAGAATGATGTTTTTGTACACATTAGTGATGACGATGTCTAGAAAATTGCATACATGGGGAAGAAAATACTTGTGCGGTAAGCACATTAGCATCGGTTTGAATGGTATTATGCATATTTTACGGAGGAAAAATTGATGAGGTACGCATCTGAGACAGCGAAGCCGGAAAAAATGCATCTTATACGTGGGAATAGTTGTAAGAGGTACGCATGTTAGGAAGCGGGCCGCGGGAAAATGCATCTTATACGTGGGAATAGTTGTAAGAGGTACGCATCTGAGACAGCGAAGCCGGAAAAAATGCATCCACAGATAGAAAATAGTTGCAGCTGTACGCATAATAATGCGGCGTTAATACGGGAAATGCGTACCTACAGAAGAAAATGTTAACATAGTACGAAAAATCATATCTAAAAGGAGATCACATGAACAAAAAAAGCATATCTAAGACAATCATATCTGAAATAGATGAAATGGGGAAAATCAAAAGAAATCTTGAGTCATCAATTCAAAAGGCGCCACAAGGCCACATAAGATGTTCAAAGCGAGGGAACGGTTTTCAATATTTTATTGGTAATAAATATCTTAATAAGACAAATGGGAAACTGATCAAGGAGATAGTGAACAGAGAATATCAAGAAAAACTTCTTCCTAAAATTGACAAGAAGATAAAGATGTTGGAGAGATTCAAGAATATTATTGAGTATGATTTTGACGAAGTGGAGGAAACATACAAAAGTCTGAGCGAAGCGAGGCGTAGGTATGTTAATCCAATAATCAGGATAAAATCGGAATACATAAGAGAATGGCAGGACGCTGAGTATGATCATTGGGAGATAACTGACAATGACGTAAAAGGAAATTTTATAACTGTAAAGGGTGAACGTGTTAGATCGAAATCAGAAAAAATAATAGCAGATGAACTTACGAGATTTGGAATACCATATAGATATGAATATCCTTTGCAATTAAATGATAATGGGAGGATTGTGACAAAAAGACCTGATTTTATTGCTCTGAATCCGGGAACTCTGAAGAGTTATATTATAGAACATTTGGGAATTATGGATATGGATAGATATTATCAAAATAGTATTAGCAAAATCGATCTATATGAAAGAAATGGATATCTTCTTGGAAGGGAGATTTTGATATTTCATGAAACTTCAGATCGACCTCTTAACACACAGGTGGTGGATAAATATATAGAAGAATATCTAATTTGATCAAAAAAATTATTTTTAACTGCTGCTCAGGGCTTGTGGCTTTAAAATGCCTCTATAAATGTTCGCTATTCCATGAAAAATAAAAGGGGAAAGATGTTTTAGCATCATAATATAATGTTTGCTAACATTGACATAGTTGATATTTATGTTTACAATAAGAGACATAGATGAGGAGTTTGATAATGAAAAAAGCAGCATACAATATAGTTCCTTCGACAGAAGAAATATTAAAAACAATGGGTGAACAAATTAAGCTGGCCCGTTTGCGTCGCGATTTGTCGGCTGAATTAGTGGCAGAACGTGCAGGAATCAGCCGTGCCTCTCTATGGAAGGTTGAACAGGGGAACCCTTCTGTTGCTATGGGTATTTATGCCGCGGTTCTTCATGCACTTGGAAATATGGACAAAGACCTTGAGCTTGTTGCAAAGGATGATGAATTGGGGCGCCAGATGCAGGACATGAATCTTTTGACTAAAAAAAGAGCTTCAAGTAGGAGGAATGATTAATGGCTACGGGAGCAAAGACTATATATGTGTATGATGATTTCTCGGATAAAGAGCCATCTCTAGTCGGAAAGCTAAGTGTCAATACGTTAAGGGGTTCAGAAAATTACTCATTTGAGTATGACAGTAATTGGCTCATTGCACATCAATTTCAGGTAAATCTTGATCCGGAACTTATGCCATACGCAGGCCGACAGTTCCCTATAGAAAAAAATATATTCGGTGTATTTGCGGACGCCTCTCCTGATAGATGGGGACGGTTGCTTATGAATAAAAGGGAGCGTCTTTTAGCTGAAAAAGAGGGCAGAAAGCCTGCAAAGCTCCACGATAGTGACTATCTGTTAGGCGTATATGATAAGACGAGAATGGGTGGACTAAGGTTCAAATTAGATCCTAATGGACCTTTTTTATCAGATGATAAAGACACGGCTACTCCACCATGGACATCTCTCAGAACCCTGGAGGAGGCATCCAGAAATTTTGAAAACGACGAGAGTGGTCTTACCGCCAAATGGATAGAGCAATTAATCAAACCCGGTTCATCTCTTGGTGGAGCGAGGCCAAAAGCTACAGTTGCTGATACCAAAGGTCAACTCTGGATAGCCAAATTTCCTTCAAAAAATGATGAGAATGATACAGGTGCCTGGGAGAAAGTTGTACATGATCTGGCTCGAATGTGTGGGCTGAATGTCCCTGAATCAAAAATCGAAAAATTTTCAAAGCTTGGAAGCACGTTTTTAGTAAAACGCTTTGATCGAGATGGGGAAAAAAGAATTCATTTTGCATCTGCAATGACACTACTTGGGAAAACGGATGGTGCTGATGCAGCAGAAGGTGTTAGCTATCTTGATATTGTTGGATTTATCAAGGCTTATGGGGCTTCACCCAAGTCTGACCTAGTGGAGATATGGAAAAGAATGCTATTTAATATGGCAGTGACAAATACAGACGACCATCTTAGAAACCATGCCTTTATTCTTACTTCTAAGGGATGGGCATTGTCACCGCTTTATGACGTAAATCCTGTTCCTTATGGAGATGAACTATCACTTCTTGTAAATGATCAGGATAACAGTATTTCTGTTGAACTGGCCATTCAAACAGCTCCGCGATTTGGAATTTCCAAAAGTGAGGCACAAAATTATGCTGAAGACATTATAAATATTGTTAATAACAATTGGGAAAAATTGGCAAAACAATATGGCTTGACTCGAAATCAAATTGAGAATATGCGTCCTGCTTTTAGTTTGTAATGCCTCTTTGAACATATTTATTATGGCGATACTATACCTGGAGATGAAAATAATGGCTCAAATTTGAAAAGCTGTATTATATTGATTTAAAGTACCTAAGAAAATAGTAAAGATTTTAGCTCCTGGCTCTAAAATGGCTCTAAAAATTTTAATTCTTATAAAAAATCCATGCCATACAGGAGAATAGGGGCACAAAAGAGTACCAAAAATCAGGCCTTTACACAGCATTTATAATCCTTACAACCGCGAAGGCGATAGGACAGGGGGTTCCGGCCGTGTTAATATTATAATAGTGAGGTTGATATGATCTGTAAAAAATACGAATTATGGGAAAAAGATGAATATAGTTACGCGAGAGCAGAAGGATTTTTGCCAAACATTATGAACTACACACATGAAGATGAAGAAATCCGCCCGTGCATGATTGTTGTTCCCGGCGGGGCGTATTTTTTTCTCGCTCCCAGCGAGGGCGAGATTGTGGCCAGGAAATTTTATGAGTTTGGTTATAATACCTTTGTGCTTTCATATACGGTAAATCCACTTTGCGATGCTCCGCTTCATGAACAACCGTCGAGAGATTTATCAAGAGCAATTCGTTATATCAGAGCAAATGGAGCGGCGCTTAAGGTGAATCCTAAAAAGCTTGTTATATGTGGATTTTCAGCAGGAGGGCATCTTTGCGGAACAATATGTGTTCATCACGCTGACATTTCAGAAGAAAATCCAAGGTATAAGGGGTTTTCAAATAAACCGGATGCCGCCATATTAAGCTATCCGGTCATCTCATCCGGAGAGTATGCGCACCGGGGCTCTTTTGATGCACTAATCGGCCCGGATGGGAGTAATGAGGAGAAAGAATATTATTCGCTGGAAAAACACGTTTCAAAGGATGCTCCGCCGTGCTTTATATGGCAGACTGCTGCAGACGAAACTGTTCCTGTTGAAAACAGCTATTTATTTGCGAGGGCGCTAAAGGATGAAGGCGTTCCATTTTCCCATCATGTTTTTCCGGAGGGACAGCATGGTTTATCTACTGCGGATGCAGATTTTGCAAATTCAAACTTTGGCGAGCCATATGTTATGGATCAGTATTTTAGAGTAGTAGCAGGCGTTAAAGCGAAAAAGATTCCAATAAAAAAAGAAATAGAAGAAATGATGGATTTTTTTAAGTCCCAATATGCACCCAAAAACGAAGGTGTGCCCAAAAACAAAGGGAACGAAGGCGTGCCCGAAAACGAAGGAAACGAATATGCTGCTATGTGGACGGAACTGGCCAGGATGTGGCTTAAGCAGCTGTCTATTTGAGTAAAGTACAAGGAATTCCCAATCTCTAAGTCACAAAAGGAAAATATTGTTGATGCAACGCAAATTCGGTGCCAAATACTTAAAGAGACGTATTTGAAATCTTGACCGGTCTGCAATCGCATAGATAACTCTATGAAATTTCACGAGGGAAAATGGAAATGAAAATTTATTCCGGGAGTATGGTTAATTCGGGTATTGCAATGGGGAGGGCACTTTTACTCAACGCACCGGATTATTTTATTGATAAGAGGGATTGCGCTGACATTGAGGGAGAAATCAGGCGCCTTGAGAATGCAGCCGCTTTAGCGGTCGATGACCTTGAAAATATGCAAAACAGGGCGGTCAGGATGTATGGCGGCGACATGGAGGCTGTTTTGTCAGCGCATATTTTAATACTTTCGGATCGTACTGAGAATTCACTTATTAAAAGAAGCATTGATTATGTCAGGTTAAATGGCGTTAGCGCAGAGTATGCGGTTAAATTATCGGGGGATGAGCTTGCCCTTGAACTTGCGCGGAATGATTCGGAATATTTAAGCGCACGAAGTGAAGATATTACGCATATTAAGAAACTGCTTTTGGCAAAGCTTTTGGGTAAGGATATCACGCCGGTGGATACAACAGATATGAATAACTCTTCTGAAAAATCACCCCGTATCCTGCTTGCCGAAGAATTAAGCCCCGAGACGCTTAGTACATGTGACCCCGGATGCATCTGCGCAATAGCAACGCGCACAGGCTCGATACTCTCACATACCGCAATTCTTGCGAAAAACATGAATATTCCATATCTTACCGACGTTGATTTTCTAAGTGATGGTTTAATTACCGATGAGACTTTTCTGGCTGTTGATGCAGGGAAAGGCATTCTTATTGCCGAGCCGGATGATATAACAAGAGAAGATCTTGCGGAAAAAATAAAAATAAATAAAAGAAAAGCCGAGTTGGATAAAAATAATGCGAAGGAATTTATGGAAAACAGCCCAATCAAACTATATGCCAATATTGGCAAACCTGAAGAGGTATATGAAGCAGTTGAAAATAATGCGCAGGGGATAGGGCTCTTTAGGAGTGAATTTTTGTACATGGACAGGGATGAGGCCCCTGATGAAGATGAGCAGTATGAGGCATATGTCAAGGTCTTAGATGCCATGGAAGGTAAGCCGGTAATTATAAGGACAATAGACCTTGGGGCTGATAAAGAGGCAAGGTGTGTTAGGCTGCCAAAAGAAGCAAATCCCGCTCTCGGCATGAGAGGCATCAGGATAAGCTTTGCCAATCACAAGCTTTTTACGGTGCAGCTGCGTGCGCTTCTTCGGGCGGCTTACGGAAGAAATCTTAAGATAATGTTTCCTATGATAAGTTCCGAACAGGAGGTTATTAAAGCGATAGAGCAGGTCAGGGAGACTGCCGCTGCGCTTCGTAAAGAGGGGACAGCCTGTGCTGTTCCGCCTATTGGGATCATGATTGAGACTCCGGCAAGTGCTCTTATAATGGATAAACTTGCAGAACATGTTCAGTTTGTCAGTATCGGAACGAACGACCTGACACAGTATACACTTGCACTTGACAGGACGGGCAGCAGCCTTTCCGAATACTATATACCGCATCATGAGGCGATTTTAAAATTGATTGATATGACGGTAAAGGCCGCCCATGAAAAGGGCGTTTTAGTAGGTATCTGTGGAGAACTGGGCTCGGATACTGAACTTACTGAAACGTTTAAGAATATGGGAATAGATGAATTGTCAATGCCTGCCGTAAGGATCGCCGATATAGCTTCACGAATAAACGGTTTGTAAGACTATCCTGAGTATATTTGCCCATAAATTTTTCTTCAAAGACATTGAAAATAGTCATAAACCGCAATAAAATGGTAACATATTGTCAGCAGGAAGCAGAGAAAAATTGCGTAAATATTATGAATTTGGCTAATGCAAAATGAGTATGCAGTCATGCATAATAATATGAATTTTACGGATTAAGATGGGAGTTTAATCAGATGGGAGAAAATACACAGGAAAATAAGATGGGCGTAATGCCCGTCAACAAACTTATCGTATCAATGTCGGTGCCCATGATGGTTTCAAACCTGGTACAGGCACTTTATAACATTGTAGACAGCATATTTGTATCAAGGATAGATGAAAACGCATTGACAGCAGTGTCTTTAGCATTTCCGATGCAGCTGCTGCTTGCGGCACTTGCGATAGGGACAGGCGTCGGAATCAATTCATGTTTATCTAAATATTTAGGAGAAGGACGGCGGGATAAGGCAAGTGATGTTGCTAAAACAGGTCTGCTTTTGGCACTGTGTTCCTATGTTGTGTTTCTGGTAGCCGGACTTACGCTGGTGGATCCCTTTTACCGCTTCCAGACGGACGATCCTGCCATTATAGAATACGGTCATCAGTATTTAACCTGGGTATGCTGTTTATCCTTTGGACTGTTTTTCCAGATAACCTTTGAGAGAATCCTGCAGTCTGTAGGCATGACTTTTGAGGCCATGATAACGCAGGTTACGGGCGCTGTCATTAATATGATTTTCGACCCGATCATGATCTTCGGCTTGCTGGGATGCCCTAAAATGGGAGTTAAGGGTGCGGCTATCGCAACTGTATTCGGGCAGATAGTGGCGGCTATAATGTCGCTGATTTTTAATATTAGAAGAAACAGGGATATTAATCTCTCCTTTAAGGGCTTTAAGCCAAAGCTTGCGGTTATCGGAACTATTTATAAGGTAGGACTTCCTTCCATCGTGATGCAGTCGATTGGTTCCGTCATGAATTATTGCATGAACTTAATACTGATAAGCTTTACCAGCACGGCAGTTGCCGTGTTCGGAGTTTATTATAAGCTGCAGAGCTTTGTGTTCATGCCGGTGTTTGGCCTTAATAACGGTCTTATTCCCATCGTTGCGTATAATTACGGCGCAGGGAACCGTAAGAGGGTAGCGCGCACCATTAAGCTCTCAACGATTTATGCAATCATCATAATGACTGTCGGGCTTATAATCTTTGAGACCATTCCCGGACCTTTGTTTAAGATATTTGATGCATCGGACAACATGCTCCTGATAGGTAAAACTGCCTTAAGAACAATTGCCGTCCACTTCCCGGTGGCGGCTGTGTGCATAGTGCTGGGTTCTGCTTTTCAGGCGCTTGGCAACGGAGTGTATTCGCTTATAACGTCGATTGCCCGTCAGATAGTTGTGCTGCTGCCGGCAGCATATCTGCTTGCAAGTCTTGGGAGCGTTGATTACGTATGGTGGGCATTCCCGATTGCGGAAGTAATGTCGCTTATTGCTACGATTTTCTTCTTTATAAGGATCAATAAGAAAATCATAAAGAATATTCCGGAAGGCGCGGAATAAAAAGTGTAAAGCATTCAGAATTCTGCCAGACCTAATATGGACAGAATGAATGCAAACAGCAGAAATAAATAAGAAATAATTAAGAAATAAATAAGGAACGAATTAAGAAATAAATAAGAAACAGATATAAAAGGAACATATATAATGGGTAGAATATGCACGTCTGTGGAGGAACTTATAGGACATACTCCTCTTTTGGAACTTACCAATATTGAAAAAGATTTATCACTTAAGGCACGTATCCTTGTGAAACTTGAATATTTTAATCCGGCCGGTTCTGCCAAGGACCGCGTGGCTAAAGCAATGCTTGATGAGCGGATGAAGAGCGGTGAGCTTAATGAAGACTCCGTAATAATAGAGCCTACTTCCGGCAATACGGGAATAGGTCTTGCAGCAGTTGCAGCTTCCCGCGGCCTTCGCGCGATAATAGTAATGCCGGATTCCATGTCCAAGGAGCGTATTAAGCTTATGAAAGCGTATGGTGCTGAGGTTGTGCTAACACCCGGTGAAGAAGGCATGGCAGGCGCCATTAAGAAGGCTGAAGAACTTAAAATGAGAACGCCCGACAGCTTTGTTGCGGGCCAGTTCGTAAACCCATCCAATCCCAAGGCTCATTATGATACAACAGGCCCAGAAATATACGAGGATACTGATGGGGCAGTCGATGCCTTTGTAGCCGGAGTGGGAACCGGAGGTACGATAACGGGAACAGGGCGCTTCCTTAAGGAAAAGAATCCTTCCGTAAAAATCATCGGCGTAGAGCCTGATACCTCGGCCGTTTTAAGTAAAAAGCCTGCAGGTCCTCATAAGCTCCAGGGCATCGGAGCCGGCTTTATTCCTGAGATCCTCGACACCAAGATATTAGATGAAGTTATATCAGTTTCCTCTGATGACGCCTATGAAACGGCAAGACTTCTTGCAAGAAGGGCCGGTATCCTTACAGGAATAACTTCAGGTGCTGCGGCCTTTGCGGCAATAGAGCTTGCTAAGAGAGAAGAATATAAAGGAAAAACAATAGTCGCGCTCCTGCCGGATACGGGCGAGAGATATCTTTCGGGGGATTTGTATCTTGCTTAGAATTTCTTTAAATATGCCATATAATTAAGAAGAGACATCCCTTCCTCATTACAGAATTACAGAATTGCAGAATTATAGAATTACAGGATTGCAGAATTACTGACAGAGCTTATGCAAGGAGAATCCAATGCACGCAGAACATCTTAATTATCTTAATGATTTATTTAACAGGGAAATGGCCGATAAAAAGCTTCTCGGTGCGTCCATGCTTATATGCAAAGACGGCAGGAAAATATTCGAAAACACCTACGGCAGTGACGGACCTGATACAATTTATAAGATATATTCAATGTCTAAACCGGTTACGGCTGCTGCTTTTATGATCTTATACGAGCGCGGACTTGTGGATATTGATGATGAGGTTGCTAAATACCTGCCCGCCTACGGTAATATGAAGGTGTGGCAGAACGGACGCCTGGTTGAGGCTAAGACGAAGCTTACCATAAGGCATCTTCTCAATATGACCTCGGGCCTTGTCTACCCCGGGGATGAAACAGAGCCTGAGCGGATAATGGAGAGGATCCATACTGACCTTCATGAGCGCGCCATAAGCGGCGAGGAAATGAGCAATATATCAATAATAAATGAACTTGCAGGCGCACCCCTTGCCTTTGAGCCGGGAAGTGCATGGCACTATGGAATATCAACTGATGTTATAGGCGGGATTATTGAGGTGATTTCCGGCAAGAAGTTCTCACAGTTTCTGGCGGATGAGATATTTACTCCTCTTAATATGTCTGACACTGCTTTTTATGTTCCTAAAGAGAAAATCACACGCCTTGCGAAAATGTATGCATGGGAAGATGAAGAGGGGCATTTAAGGGATGCCAATGAGGCTGAACTTGAATATTTAAATGAATATGCCGTAACTAAAGAACCCTTTATAGAATCGGGCGGCGGCGGATTATATTCAACTCTTCATGACTACAGTCGCTTTGCCGAAATGCTTTTGGGCGGCGGAGAACTTGACGGCGTCAGGATATTGGGACGTAAGACGGTTGACTTCTTATCCTCTAATCAGCTTAGCAGGGAGCAGCTTGAGACTATTTATTTTGATTCAATAGTCGGTTACGGTTATGGTAATTGCAATCGCGTCATGCTGGATACTGGCAGGGCCAACAGCAACGGTTCTGTTGGCGAATACGGCTGGGACGGTCTGCCGGGCTGCTATTTTTTGGTGGACCCTAAGGAAAAGCTTACGGTTGTATATATGCAGCAGATAATGCAGGGCGCCGATCAGAAGCTGAGACATAAATATCGCCAGGTCATATATGCATTGATGTGAAGGCGTAGTGCGCAATTTCTTTGCAGAGGAATATGCAGCTAATGCAACGCAAATTCGGCGCCAAGTGAATGCGCAATGGGTGACAAATCCGGCCAATCCATGTATAATGTTTATGCTTGTAAAAAGACGTATTTGAAATTGGATTTAAGATGGGATTTTGATAAGACATGAGTAAGATTTCTATAATAATACCTGTATATTATAATTCAGACACGCTCATGATGCTCTACGAGGACATGAAGGCGAAGATATTAGGGCAGCTTGGCGACTATGAAATAGTCATGGTTGATGACGGCTCTAAGGATACCTCATGGGAAGTCATGAACGAGATACGCTCCCTTGATGAGAATGTTAAGTGCGTAAGGCTGTCGCGCAATTATGGTGAGCATGCGGCAATATTAGCAGGCTTAAGCCAGTGCACAGGTGACTGCGCAGTTACCAAGCAGGCTGACCTTCAGGAGGATTCGACACTCATTCTCGAGATGTATGAGAGCTGGAAGAAGGGCAATAAGGTTGTAATAGCAGTCCGTAAGGAAAGAGATGAATCTGCCGTAAAGAAGTTCTTTGCCAATTCCTACTATTCGATAGTCCGTAAGTTTATAGACAAGAACATGCCGGAAGGCGGATTTGACTGCTATCTTCTTGACAGGCAGGTCATAGAGGTCCTTCTTAAGCTTGATGAGAATAATTCGGCGCTTACGCTCCAGGTTTTATGGTGCGGCTTTAGGCCTGATTTTGTATATTTTCACCGCCTTGACAGGGAAGTGGGCAAGTCCCGCTGGACGTTCTCTAAAAAGTTTAAGTTGGTAGTTGACTCAATGATGAGCTTTTCGTATTTTCCCATAAGATTCATGTGCGGTGTGGGAGTAACTTTCGCTATCATTGCATTTTTGTGGATAGTAGGTGTGTTTGTTGAATATTTCGCATTTGGAACACCTATCGCAGGCTGGGCCTCCCTTATGTGCTTAGTGCTTTTTTCGGCAGGTCTTATAATGCTGATGCTGGGAATACTCGGGGAATATTTGTGGAGGACCCTGGATGCTTCAAGAAACCGTCCGCCCTTCCTTATTGATACGGTTAACGATGCGAGAGTAAATGACATTAATAAAACGCGCAGGAACATCCGTCGGAAGATACCTGATGCCCAAAAGGATGAATAAATGTCTTTTATATCAATAACTTTTTTCGTCTTTTATTTAATCTTGATCATATTGTATTATACCTGCTTTAAGGATAAACAATGGCTTCTGCTGCTTGTGGGGAGCCTTGTTTTTTATGCGTGGGCATCCCCTGTTTATCTGATTTTCCTTATGGTAAGTGCTCTTACAACATACCTTGCCGGGCGCTATATTGACGGCAGCAGGAAAACCTACAAAAGCGCCGTTTTGGCCCTGACTATTATCCTTAACATCGGGATACTCTCGGTACTTAAGTATTCCGGGATGATAACAGGACATTCCCTTATCCTGCCCCTTGGTATTTCTTATTATACCTTTATGGTGATTTCTTACCTTGTTGATGTATCCCGTGGTGTAATTGATGCGGAGAATAATTACCTTAAGTATCTGCTGTTTGTGTCATATTTTCCTCATATAACTCAGGGTCCAATAAACCGCTATGAGAAGCTCACGCCGCAGTTTTATACGGTCAAGACAATCGATAAAGACAGGATTGAAAATGGGATATTCCGCATAATAACGGGCCTTTTTAAGAAGCTTGTGATTGCCGAGCGGCTGAGCGTATATGTGGACAGGGTGTATGGCAATTATGCGTCCTATGACGGCCTGACGCTTATTGCAGCCACCTTTTTCTATGCGATATTGATATATTGTGATTTTTCGGGGTACATGGACATGGCGCTTGGCTTATCCTCCATGCTGGGGATAGATATGGACGAGAATTTTAATCTGCCCTATTTTTCCAAGAATATTGCCGAGTTCTGGCGCAGATGGCATATTACCTTGGGCAGCTGGTTTAGGGAATATTTATATTATCCGCTGCTCCGCTCCTCTTTGTTTAAGAAGCTAAACCGCTTACTAAAGCATGGGAAAATCAAATTCTCAAAGAATTTTATCAAGACCTTTCCAACCTGCATCGCTCTTATCATCACATGGACGGCAACGGGGATATGGCACGCAAGTGCATGGCATTATGCTCTCTGGGGGCTCTACCACGGAATTCTTATAATTCTCTCGATGCTGTTTGCTAAGAAGTTTGCCGCGGTTAATGCTGCGCTTAAAATCACGGATGATTCAAAATGCTTTAACGCATTCAGGATAATAAGGACCTTTATTCTTGTATGCATCGGATATGTGTTTTTCAGGGCACCCGGGATAAAGGACGCATTTATTATACTAAAGAATATGGTCTGTAAGTTCAGCCTTAATAAATCTTCGATAGCAAATGCCCTCCTGCCCTTTACGGAAGATAATACGGCAGTTTCCTATTTTCTTGTTACAGCAGCAGGGGCTGCGATCCTGTTTGTGTGGGAACTTAGGGCATACTTTGGGAAATGCAGGATACCCGGATGCTTAAGAATTGGTGCCGATTCTGCTTCGGACGCTGATTCTGCTTCAGGCGCTGATTCTGCTTCAGACGCCGATTCTGCTTCAGGCGCCGCTATGGGAGAAGATGGTGCCGGGAAATACGTACTTATGGCTGTTATGGTCATAATGATCCTGCTTTTTGGCATATTCGGGCAGTCGAGCTTTATATATATGATGTACTAGAGAATATGACGTATTATCTTTAGAACAGACACTTTTGCTACGATGGATTTGCGGGCGAATTTTGGATATGATTGGATTATCGCAATGGGGCGATATCTGCATTTGAATATTTTACTGTGATATGAGGAATTATAAGAAACTCATTACGACAATTATGATAGCGCTTATTGCGGCAGCAGGTGTGGTCCTTATAAAGAACATCTTTACCTGCCGCCTTACCAATGAGGCTATGGGAATATCTTCTGTTACCTGCCGCGGCCATGTGGGGACTCTTTTTGTGGGTTCAAGTGCATACAGGAAGGGTATTGATATGTATGCGCTTTTTGACGACAAGGATTTTGGCGACTGCTTTATGCTGACCTATAACGGCAATCAGCCCTTTAACATGGAAATTGAGCTTGAAGAAATATTAAAATCCGATGTGAGCATAGAGAGGATTGTGGTTGATTTTAACCCCAGTATGATGGACAGGGGAGCTGATTTGAGCGATAAACGGCTTTTGTGGGATATTAGCATGGAGGCTAAGAAAAAGCTTTACTCTGAGCTTAAGAAGCGTGAGGATGCGGGACTTTTCTTATTCTATGATTACTGGGTGTCTTCAAACATGGATTATCTTGCAACCTACCCGATAGCAAAGCCTTTAATCTCGGCGCGGTATTATCTTGGAGGCAGCGCTGCCACTGAGCAGAGTGAGGGGGCAAGCCGCGAAGAACTTGAGGCTCTTGAAATAATTGAAAATTCCGGCTTAAATGATTTGCAGCTTGAGGCAATTGATGCGATAATTGATATGTGCGATGATAATGGTATTGAACTGATTTTCTTAGAGAGCCCAAGGTATGTGACGATGGCAGCTGATGCCAATTATTCGGCTAAGGCTAAGGCGCTTAAAGAGCATATTGAGGATAGGAATATAAGGGTAATTACCGCAGGCGATCTTGATTTTGACAACACGAATCCTGCGTATTATGCGGATCTTACCCATATGTCGCATGAAGGCTCAAAGGTGCTGACGGAGGCTGTTGTGAAGGCACTGGCAGATTCTGATGATTGATTTAGGATGCGCTTAGTCAGAAGTATTGTTATGGCAATTTTAGCTTACGATAAATCGAATAAACAAATGCTTGAATGTATGAGAGAGGTAGCGAAATGGTAGGACGTAAATGGTATGAATGGATGCTTACGGTGGTCTTTATAGCAATGGTGGCGCTGTGCGTATACCTTAACTTTATGCCGGGCCACAAGGAGAGCCTTGCGAGCATCATTATCAATGCAATAATGTTCATTATTGTGGCGATTGTTTTTATATCGACGGATTTCGGCAAATTCGCCAAGATGAACAGCATCATTACTGATCTTGACTATGCTGCGCAGAAAATCAAGAAGGATGCCATGGACGGGCATCACGAATATTTGTGGGAGCCCTATCAGTCAAGCAATGTGGAGCTCTTTTCTGATCCTGCGCTTGTGGGGCTGTTTCGGGATTATGTATTTGATCTGAATAGGGAGAGGAATGCACAGGATGCTTATTATCGCCCGGATATAGAGGATTATATAAACAGTGATCTTGTTGATGATGTCATGCACCGAAATGAACTCAACCAGATTCCGGGCTTTTTAACAGGTCTTGGAATACTGGGAACCTTTATAGGACTTTCTTTGGGACTTCAGAGCTTTAATACCGGTACGACCTCTGAGATGATAAACAGCATAGAACCCCTTATGAACGGCATAAAGGTTGCCTTCCATACCTCAATTTACGGCATGGTATTCTCACTTACCTTTAATGTCATATATAAGAAGAAGTTATATGAGGCAGAGCGGAGTGTTGATGAATTTGTTAATGCTTTTAAGAAATATGTTCTGCCGGATGGGCACCTAAGCAGCATGAACCGGCTTATCACTCTTCAGAAGCAGCAGCTTGATTCCTTTGATAATCTCTACGTTAATATGGCGGATGAACTTGATAAGATATTAAGACCGGAATTTGACAGGCTTAACCATACGGTTCTTGATTTTGAAAGTGTTACTGCCCGTAACGAATCAGAAGCAATCAAAATCATAGTTGATAACTTCATAATGCAGATGGACGCTTCTCTAAATTCCAGCTTTTCAAAGCTTGGGCAGGCAATTGATGCCCAGTATCGTTCGCAGCAGGATTCAATTGTTATGATGCAGGAGGTTTTAAAGAGCGTAGGCGGTACTACTACAAATGTAAATGATATCAACAGGGAGACTTCAAGACTTATCGATACGCTTAATCATTACACTGCCAGCATCCAGACGATACAGAACCGTCTGCAGGATACACTCTCTTCCATGCGCGACTGGAATGCACAGAACAGTGATTTTGCCCGCAATATGGCTAAGGCAATAGAAGACATGAATGAGCAGATAGAACTGCTTAAGCAGGATAACGAAACGAAGAAGCAGTAGCGACCGTAATTTTCAAACTGCAGTGATGATTTTAAATACGCCAGGAGGCGTATTTGAAAATCATCTGGAGACAAATTATGAGACGAAAAAGCAATAGAAAACAGGATGAGGAAACTTCATATTGGCTGTCATATTCCGATATGATGGCAGGACTTCTGCTCACGTTTGTGCTTATCATATCGCTGACGGTTATGCAGTCTAAGATCAAATATGACGAGAAACAGACGGAGCTTGCGGGTAAAGAGGAAGAGCTTATCATACAGTCCGAGGAACTTGAAAACGAAAGGCTTACTGTAGCTGAGCAGGAAGATAAGCTTAATGCCCAGGAGCTTAAGCTCTCCGAGCAGGAGGGGGAACTTTTGGCCCAGCAGAAGATTCTTGCTGAGCAGCAGGATGAGCTTGTAAGGCAGTCTGCCCTTGTAGAGGAACTTCAGAAAATCATGGAAGAGCAGCAGGGTAAGCTTGATGATATCATCGGTGTCAGAAGTGAGCTTGTTGAGGCACTTAAGAAGGAATTCTCAAGATCTTCCCTTGATATTTCTGTTGACGAGCAGACAGGCGCGATCACAATGGATTCAAGCATTTTATTCGCCTATAATAAGGATACGCTTAAGGATACAGGTAAGGACTTTTTGACAGACTTTATGCCAAGGTACCTTAAGATACTTTTAAGCCCCAAATATAAGGAATATATTTCGGAAATTGTTATAGAAGGCCATACGGATTCAAGCGGTACCTACCTTGGCAACCTTGATCTGTCACAAAAAAGAGCCCAGTCGGTTGCGGCATATTGCCTTAACGAGAACAGCAATGTACTTTCAGAATCTGAGAGGGAGGCGCTTGAGAAGGTATTATCGACGGTTGGCAGGTCCTTTAGTGATCCCGTCCTTAAAGAGGACGGAACGGAGGACGCCGAGGCTTCAAGGCGTGTGGAGATACTCTTCAGGTTAAGGGATGAAGAGATGATAAGGGAAATGATAGAGATATTAAATTAAAATTACGCCATACATTCGCAGAATGCTTCGCATTCTTGCTCATGCACGGCTGTC
>R03__coassemble_885_pt1 | contig 15458 bp, 10 predicted proteins | sample R03__metabat2_low_PE_060 | metagenome-assembled genome bin R03
TTCCCCATACTAACGGTGATTGCTTTTACTTTGTATCTATATCCCTATAATCTCACCCTTATTTCTCTCCACCGCTTTACCGTCCTTAATCTCATATATCTTATCACAGTTCTTAAGTGTGGTAACCCTGTGTGCGATGATTATCAGCGTTATCGTACCGGCCAGCGAATCGATTGCCTCCATGACCGCTTCCTCTGTCTCGTTATCAAGCGCGGAGGTGGCCTCATCGAGTATCAGTATCTGCGGGTTAATATACAGCGCCCTTGCGATGGCAATCCTCTGCCTCTGTCCGCCCGAAAACTTAACGCCCCGCTCTCCCACGATGGTATCAAGTCCCTCTGGAAGCCCCTTTACGAATTCAGCTAAGGACGCCCGTCTTAAGGCCTCCCATATATCCTCATCCTTAACATCTGCCGCGCCGAAGGCCACATTCGCCCGTATTGTATCATCCGTTAAGAACACGCTCTGCGGCACATATGCCAGCACCCTCGACCATGTATCCGGAATTGCGTTTATATCAGCACCATCCATGTATATTCCGCCCGCCTGAGGCTTATACAGGCGCAAAATCAGATCCGCCAGGGTTGATTTTCCAGAGCCCGACTCTCCCACGATCCCGATAGCTTCTCCCTTGTGTATGGTAAGGTTAAGGCCGCTTAGCACCTTATTCTTACCCTTAGGGTACTGCCAGTCGATATTTCTTATATCAATCTCTGATTCAAAGGTCCGCCCTTTTGTATCCATCTCGGACACCGCTCTGCCTTCAGCCTCCTTAAGGCATTCTCTTGCAGATACTATATTCTCATAGGCCGACTCCACCATGGTGCGGTTATATATAAATATGGTTATATATCCCGTAACCCTTGATATTGACGGCAGAAGCCTGAATGCACCCATGGCAAAAACCGCCATCTTCGGCACGAACTTAGCTGCATCCACTCCCATCATCAGTCTTATAAGCACCGTGATTATGATACCTGATATACACAGAGCCTCTATTATCCTCTCAGGGATGAGGTTTGCAAAGGTACTTTTCGTATTGGCGACATTGGCATCCTCATAGGCCTTATCATAGCTTTCAACAAAGAGCTCACGCCTGTTAAATACCATGATATCCTTGATGCCGCTGTTGATCTGCACCGCCCATTTATTAAGCCTTGCCGCAGCATTTCTGTAAAGGTATGAGAGCTTGGTAAGCTTCTTCTTAACACCCAGCACTATGATCAGCATGCACAGCAATCCGACTATAACCACGCCGCCTGCCAGTATGGCATCCGTTAAGAATAAATATATGCCAACCGCCACTATTACAAGGCCTTCCGATAAGAACTTAAATGCGTTGAAAATCACATTATACACGCCCATCATATCGTCCGTTATGCCTCTCATGATAACGCCGCTTCCATTCTCCACGAAGAAGGAATAGGGCCTGTTCATATAGGAGCGCAGCATCAGCACTGACAATTCACGCCGGATATTATTACTGTAGGCAGTCTGCAGATATGCGGAAATCGCCAGATATATGTTCTTTACGATATATATCACCACTATGCCTATACCGACCATTATCAGCACAGACTGAGGCTCCGTTACATTAAATATCCCCATTAGGAATTTAATGTACGGCTTTGCCATAAGGTCTTCCGGTGTCAAAAGTGCCTGAATAAAAGGGAGCATCGCAGATACTCCCAACAATTCAAACAACGACCCTATCAATATGATTATCAGCATTCCCACCATCTGCCGCCGCTGCTTCTTATTTAAGATCACCGACAGCTGGTATATCATTTTCTTAAGTGTACTTAAATCCTGCATATGATCGAGGCTTTTACTCCTTGTGACTGCTACTTTAAATGTGCACGAATTCGCCGTGCCACAAGATACAGTATATCGTTTAGCACCTGCTTTATCAAGCAGAAAATCAGTAAGGAACGGAGTCAGCCCAACGTTAGCCCAGCGTCAGTTTAACGGGATCTGCTGCATAGGGATTCACTTTCATCCATTATAACCTGTTTGAGCGTATAATCTTTATCCATTATCAGTAATTCTGATAGCTTCCCCGCTTCAATGCTTCCTGTTTTATCAGAAATTCCCGCTTCCCGGGCAGGGTTTATTGTGGCTGCCGCAATTGCAGTTTCTGCAGGAACGCCGATCTCAATAACGTGCCTTAGGCAATCATAAAGATTAGAGGCACTTCCGGCAATAGTACCATCTGCAAGAACAGCTCTTCTATCCTTAACGATCACAGTCTGGCCGCCAAGGGAATACGTGCCGTCAGGCATACCCGCAGCTTCCATGCTGTCACTGATCAGGATTACCCTCTCTTTACCGAATAGCTTGAAAGTATTGCGAATTACAGCATCATGGACATGAATACCATCACAGATAAGTTCAACTCTTGTACTGTCATCATCAGCCGCGGCGCCTATCACCCCCGGAGCTCTGTGCGAATAAGGCGGCATGGCATTATAAAGATGTGTTATATGATTTGCACCATTTGCAATTGCTCCCTTAGCAGTATCATAATCAGCCATGGTATGGGCAATTGAAAATTTAAATTCGCCCCTTCCGTCTCTTATGCATTCCATCGCGCCCTCTTCCTCAGGCGCTATTGCAACAAATTTCACAAGACCGTTTGCTTCCTTCTGCAGTCTTCTGAGCATTTCAAGATCAGGCTTCATGATATATTTTTCGTTTTGAGCGCCTTTCTTTTTAGCTGATATAAAAGGCCCCTCTAAGTAAATCCCCTTTATAACAGGGGACTTAGCACTTACTATTGCTCTAATGATTCCTTTTAGGATATCTTCGCTGTAGGTCATTGTAGCAGGCAGATAAGACGTAATCCCGTTTGCCGCCTCATATGCAAGCATCTTCTTAAGGCCTTCTGGATCGGCATCACAGGTGTCATGTCCTACACAGCCATGGGAATGTATATCAACAAGCCCCGGGATTATTCTAATGCTTTCTTCATCGTCATTTAGTTTTGTATCAAGCTTAACCGATTTAATGATTTTATCGTCAATGACAATTTCCCCGGGCTCAAATGTACAATTGCTTGTATAAATATTCCCTCTTAATGTCCTCATATTCACTCCTTACGCTTCCCATAAAGCAGATGCCCTTGCATCCCACCGGCAATCAGCCTTTCCGAATCATTTAATGATTATTGCGATATTCATTGGCACTAATCCCCTCGATTTTCTTAAATACCCTCGAAAAATGAGGCAGATCAACAAAGCCGACTTCATTAGCAACATCGCTGATTCTTAAGGATGGATCAAGCAGCAGTTCTTTTGCGTGCTCAATCCTTATCCCATTAAGCAATTCGGAAAAATTCTGCCCTGTATGCCTGTTCAATAATTTACTCAAATGCCACTGACTTACATAAATTTCGTCAGCCACATCTACTAATTTGATTTTCTCATTATAATGTGCTCTGATATATTCAAGCGCATTATTAACTATAAAGCTGTTCGCCGAACCGGAAAGCTCACTTTCCTCCGGTTCTTCATTGTCACCTGCGGCCGCCTGATTATCGGGATCAATGCCCAGTTCAACAAGCTTATTGCTCATAACTGTAATAGCTTCTTCAATTTCATTCATTTTAGACGGTTTAAGCAGAAATCTGGTGACGCCCAGCTCAATCGCCTGTCTGGCATATTCAAAATCCCTGTAACCGGTAAGAATAGTTATCTGCAAATTGGGGAATTGAGACTTTAAGGCCGCAATCATGCCAAGTCCGTCAAGATTCGGCATACTAATGTCCGAAATCAATATATTAGGTCGTATTTGCCTTATAAGCTCCAGTCCTCCTGCCCCGTCTGATGCAGTCCCGGCGACTTCGCAATTCCAGCCGGCCCAATTGACAGTCTTACTAAGGCCCTGCACAATTATCGGTTCATCGTCAACAATTACAACCTTATACATTTCTATCCTCCAGTTTCAAAAAGGCTGTTAGCCCTTAACAGCGCCGGCAGTCATACCCTTGATAATGTATTTCTGCAGGAAAATATAAACGATTATAACAGGTACGACTACAAGAGTTACGGCAGCGGCCATAAGACCATAATTGGTGCCCTCCTGACTTGTCAGTTCATTAAGAAGTCTTGTAATGGCTCTCATCTCAGGTCTTCTTAAAAAGAACATCTGGGTAAACAGATCATTGTAGCTCCAAAGGAAGCTAAATATAGCGACTGTTGCAAAAGAAGGCTTTGTTAAAGGAACAATAACTCTGAAGAAAATCTGGTAAGTATTGCAGCCTTCCATAAAGGCGGCTTCCTCTAACTCAATAGGAAGTCCTTTTATATAACCCATTAAAACTATTATAGCAAATGCGAGATTTCCCGCAATCTGCGGAAGAATAACAGAAAGCATTGTTGTAAACCACTTATCCGTATTAACAATCCCCCAGCTGGCTTCCATGGAGAATACCGGAATAATCGTAGCGTAAACCGGGAACATCATGCTGGCTACAACCAGTGAATACAGGAATGAACTGCCCTTGAAGTTATATCTGCTCAAAGCATAAGCAGCCATACCTGCGAATAAAACAACGCCCACGCAAACAACAAGAGAAATAAAAATACTGTTCCTGTAAGCTCCGAAAATATCAAGATTGCTAAAGGCCTTACGATAATTTGCAAGGGTAAACAAATCGCCCACAGGCAGCGAAAACGAATCGGCAAGTATCTTATCTTTCGCCTTAAACGAGTTCTGAACGACCCAGATAATAGGATAAATCGTTGTCAAGGACCAAAATATAAGGAATAAATACACGAGGATCTTTCCTAATGTGATTTTCTCTTTTTTCATGACCTTTCCTCCTAATAATCTGCTTCTTTAAAGATTGAATTAACAACCTTTGACAGAACAAAACCCAAAACGACAATAAGTACTGCAAGAGCCGAACCATAATCTACATTCTTGGCTTCCATGGTCTGATAATACATATATGTACCGGTCAGGAAAGTAGACTTAAGGGGCATGCCCTTCGGGAACATTGTCCAAGGCAGATCGAATACCTTCAGTGCTCCTGTAACGGCAAGTACGCTGCATGTACAAATAACATTTCTAAGTAAAGGAAGTGAAATGAAGCGGACCTTTTGCCATGTGGTTGCGCCATCAATGAATGCGGCTTCATAAAGCTCGTCTGATATATTATTAAGGCCGGTTATAAGAATAACAAAATAGAAGCCAACATACTGCCACATAACAGGAAGCATCATCGTGACCAAAGCTATTCCTTCAGCCTTCCAGTCTGTCAGTGTAGTCTTTCCCAGTTTTTCAAGCAGCTGGTTTAACATGCCTTTGTCATACAAAAAGATCAGGTTAAATAAAAGTCCTAATGCCGTAGCCGAAATAACTATGGGGAAAAAGTAAACCGTTTTAAAAAACCCCTTTAAATGTCTGACGTTGTCAACCATAATTGCAAGGACTATTGCCATGCCAACCTGTCCTACCAGTGTAACGACCATCATGATCAAAGTATTTTTAAGTGAAACCCATACGTTCACATCAGTAAACATTTCAACGTAATTAGAATACCAGGGATCTAAGAAACCGGTCCCTTTTCCGCCAAGGGTCTTAATCTGCTGAAAACTGTTAATGATATTCTGAAAGAATGGATAATACAAATATACAATCATGAATGCAAAAGCAGGAATCATAAATACAAATGCCGGCTTCTTATTTTTGTAAATATTGGCTCCCATATCCGCCTCCTAATTTAATAAAGCTTTTTTTTACATAAGCCGGAGGCAACGCTCCGGCTTATGTTCTGACAATTGATTCTTCAATATGTATAAATCAGCATGACTTCGTTCTGCAAATTATTGGATCACTGTGCATCCCAATAGGTATTGAGGCCTTCAAGAACTGCATCATCTGCTGTAACCTTACCTGTAACAATTTCAGGCATACCATCGAATGTAGAAACGCGGCAGTCTCCGTTAAAGAGATCCTGTACAGCACCTGTGAAAGATGTCGAACCTGCAATCATCTTCATAGCCTTAACCTGTAATGTGTTGAACTGCGACTCATCAACTTCAGGTGTGGTCTTAAGGGCTGTAGCTGTATGCTGGGCAAAGACAGGGATGATATCATCACTTGTCATGTAAGATACGAAGCTGACTGCTGCCGCTCTCTTATCGGGATCATCCCAGGCCTTCTTGGTAATATAGTAGCCCATTGAAAGACCGCCGATTAAGTCTGTTGCCTTACGATCACCATTGCCGGGTACATATGTTACGTCAAAGTTGTCAAGCTTATCCTGGTCAAGTGTAGATGCATCCTCAGGATCTGACTGGCAGGCTGAAACAATACCGCCAACCTTCCAGGAACCATCAATAAGGAATGCCGCCTTACCTTCTGTAAACATAGCGAATGTCTCATCATCTGTTGCGGAAAGTGTGTTGTCCGGGAAGTAACCAAGCTCATAGAGCTCCTTTATATCATTCATACCGGCTACCCAATTAGCAGCGTCTTCAGCAGCAGGAATTGTTAAATGCGTATCTGTTGAATTGTGATTGAAGATGGCATACTCCCACCAATAATGAGGAATGTTGCCAAGCGCGCAGGCGATAGGTGTGTAACCTGCATCCTTAATCTTCTGGCAATCAGCCTTGAAATCTTCCATTGTATAATCTGCTCCGGGAAGAGAAACACCGGCAGCATCAAGAACTTCCATGTTGCAGAACATTGCTTCCCAATAACCGTTTACGGGAACTGCGTACTTCTTACCGTCTACTAAAGAATCAGCGATACGTCCATCGTCCATGTTAGAAGCATAATCAGGATACTCAGCCCTGATCTCATCAATTGATACTACCTTGCCGGCCTCGATGAAGCTGTTGGCATCTGCACCATTGAAGAAGAAAAGCACATCCGGTTCAGAACCTGTCTCAAAATCAGTTATAACTCTTGTCTTAAATGTCTCATCAGATGTAGCTGAAGTATCAGCAACGGTATTGCCCGTCTGTGCACACCATGCTTCAACAGCATCCTTGAAATTCTGAGCGTTACCATCTTCACCTGCAAATGTTGTTGTAACATTCAATTCAACAGATGCAGCTGCATCAGAGTCACTTGACTCACCCGTTGTCTCTGTAGAAACTGCCGTGCTGTTATCTGTTGCAGCAGTCTCTGTCTCGCTTCCACATGCAGCTAAAGATAATACCATAGCGCCTGTAAGCAGCATTGCTAATGCCTTTTTCATACTAATATACCTCCGTTTGTATGTTTGATGGGCCTATCCCATCGACATCCTTATGATATATCTTTTTTAACATGCAAAAAATTGTCATTATTGGTTTTTTTTGCCTCTTTTTGCTATCGTTCTTTGTATTTTTTCAGCAAAATTGTACTAACCGTATAATCATCATCGTTATTATATATAAATAATCCACAATCATCCCCATACATAAGTTTAACTCTTTTATCAACATTTCTGATTCCAAGACTTACCCTGCGTTCTGATTGTTCATCAATATCATCATATAGCAGATGATTTATCTTCTCCCTGTCCTCATCTTTTAATTTGGAATTATTGATTATATCAACATGTATAAGAGAGTTTTCCCGGTATAGTTTGATCTCAATCCTGTTTTTCTTCGCTCCCACAAGGCCATGATCAACGGCATTTTCGACAATAGGCTGAATAATAAGTCTGGGGATTTTCTCATCAAGAAGCGTCTCATCAACTTCCTTGACGCACTCAAAAGAATCACCCATGCGTTGGGCAATAATGTACAAATAAGCATCAACGTAAGCCATTTCCTCTCTTATACTGATCATTTGCTCATTTTTTCTGTTCATCGTGCCTTCAAGCATGGTTGAAAGCGCTTCAATCATAGAGCTAACCTTATAATTCTCATTCAGCCTGGCTTCCCAATTAATAATCTCCAAAGTATTATTAAGGAAATGAGGGTTGATCTGAGACTGTAAAGCCATTATTCTTGAATCCCGTAATGCGATTTCTTCATTGAAAATCCTTTCGAACTGCTCTTTTAAGGTCAATGACATATGATTAAAGGATTGCTGCATATATAATATTTCTTCACTATTAGCATATTCCTTGATTTCATAACCATAATCCCGTCCCATAATATGATCATATCCATCAACCATTTCATTTACAGGCCTTGTAACATTCTTCGAGAAGAAAATGCCCGCAAAAATAATAAAGGGAATCATAATGAAGAGTAACATTGCAGCCACAAAGGCGATTGATTTAATGCTGTCCTTAACAATATTGTTTTTGATTTTTACAACAAAATCATAGGTATGCTTATTACGTTCAATACGGTAAATTGCCACCTTTCCTTTATCATTAATGACTTTGCAATCATTAAAACCGATTTCACCGATATTAAGTGCCGACGTGATAGGTTCGCCTTCCTCCATATTGTTAAGAATAAGCTTGCCATCATAAAAAACATTAACGCCTTCACAGCCATATATCCCTTCAATGCTTTCCATAAGAGAATCGCCGTTTATTTCAAGCGTAAGCAAAGCCAGAGGTTTAAAATCGGTACTCATTATATTTCTGATAAGATACAAATGCTCATCGGAAAAATATAAATCAATTGAAGTATCAAGTGCCGGTGAATATGTACTCATAAGCAAATCATTTATATTGTCTTTATAGTACTGAACATCCTTATATTTACCGCCGGCACTGTAGTTGCATGTGTAAAAGACATTATCCGGATCATCCACAAAAGCTAAATACGCCAACCTGCAATTGCTGTTATATTTATACTGTTTTGCAAGAAAAGTATCTATGGAATTACTTAAGGCTGAATAAAAGTCATTCTGCAAAAACAAATAATAGCTTTCCCGTATATCCGAATAATAGGATGCGCTCTTGGAAGATGATTCTATATCTTCTAACTGAAGCATAAAAAGTTCTGCGCTTTTCTCGGTCGTTGCAATTATATTGTTATCGATCAATTCGATATTTCTTTTATACATAAAGCAGATCAATACTGCGGACATTATGATAAGCGGAAAAAACCATACCATTGCCAGCATTCTTGCAAAACTTTTTTTAAGATTCACCTTTTTGTCTTTACTCATCCTCAGTCCTCTTGCATTATCGGGGAAGGTTTATTCTAATGATAAGAACTTTTCAAATGCCGAACAAAGTGCCAGCCCGTCTTCTTTAGTCGGCATTTCAGTGAAAATACGAAGGAGCGGTTCTGTTCCGGAGAATCTTACAGATATCCAGCCGCCATTTGTCAGATAGATCTTCAACCCGTCAAGATAAGATATTTTCTCAACTTCATAATCAATTTCGGGGAGTTCTTTTCTCTCTAACAGCTGTTCTTTGATTTGAGCCTTGCGGCTCTGAGTAAATCTGTAATCCCTCTCTATCAGCGGCATTCCTGAATATTCTTTCTTGATCTGTTCCATTATCTCAGACAGCTTCATACCTGTAACAGCAATCATTTCAACAAGCAGCGCTGAAGCATAAATTCCGTCCTTGCCCTTTATATGGCCCTTAACAGCCATACCGCCGGAAGATTCACCACCAATAATAGCATCTGTTGTATTCATCTTTGCCGAAATGTGTTTGAAGCCAACCGGCACCTCGTGACAGGTGGCTTCAAAATCAGCAGCAACCCTGTCAAGTAAGTGTGTTGTACAGATATTCCTTACAGCATCGCCCTTCCAGCCTTTATACTTGGCAAGATAGTAATAAAGAAGAACCAATATATCATTTGGATGGAGAAAATTGCCCTTATCATCGATAACTCCGATTCTATCAGCATCACCGTCGGTAGCAATACCAAGATCAAAATTATAATCAGTCACAAAATTCTTAAGGGTTTTCAGTGTGTCTTCATTTGGTGCAGGAAGCTTACCGCCAAAAAGCGTATCATGCCTTTCGTGAATTGTCTCAAGTTCGCATCTTGCGGTCATGAGTATCATCTTAAGTGAAGTCTCGCTCACACCATACATCGGATCTAAGGCAATTTTCAAATTGGCCTTTTTAATTGCCGCAACGTCAATATTCTCAAGAATCGAATCAACATATTCATTTAATGGATAAATCTCTTTAATAAGTCCTTTTTCAATTCCCTCCGCATATTCCATATGCTCCACAGGAATATCCGTTACATTATTCATGTACTCTTCGATTTCCGCTGTCTGCACCTCGTCAGCATCTCTGCCGCCATAAGTAAACACCTTAATACCATTATAAATTGCCGGATTATGGCTGGCAGTGATCATCATGCCATAGTGAAGATTATATTTCTGAATATAGTACATAATAAGAGGCGTTGGTGATGATTTATTAACCAGACTTGCAGTGATTCCTTCCTTAGCAAATACTTCAGCTGCCCATTGCATAGCCTCTTTTGATAAAAATCTTCTGTCATAGCCAATTACTATGCCGTCCTGCCATACGCCTTCTGCCTTCATTTTATCACATAAAGCCTTAGATAAAATCTGGATATTTTCCTTGGTGAATTCATCCCCGATTATAGCTCTCCATCCGCCTGTGCCAAACTTAATCATTATCATGCCTCCCAGTATTATTATTTATGAAAATCATCCCATCACAACAACTACATCATGTGTTGAATTATCTGTATAGGAAGGAATCTTATCTGCCTTCACTCCATCTACTCTAATTTCCTTAACACCCTTCATTACGCCATCAGGATTCTTAACATGAATGTTATAGGCTGTGCCTCTCCAGACTCTTGTCATATTAAATTCTTTCCAGTCCGATTCAACACACGGGTCAATAACAAGTTCTTCAAAGCCGGGTCTGATGCCTAAAATATAACGGGTCGCGGTAAAGTAAGACCAGCCTCCCGAGCCGGTCATAAAAGGATGTCTTGCCCTGCCAAACGCAGTATGATCCCTGCCGGCAATAAACTGGCAGTAAGAATAAGGCTCGCTTTCTCTTATCTCAATCATATCGTTCTGATTGTATGGACACAGGGCATTATAAAACTTAAGCGCAATATCGCCTCTGCCAAGTCTGCAGGCAGCAGCCTGAGCCCATGGGTTGGGATGCGAAAACACCGCTCCGTTTTCCTTTAATCCCGGATAAACTCTTGTGACAAAGCCTATATCATCATCAGGAACCGTATAGCACGGGGTATTTAGAAGCAGACCGTATTGAGTATATAAATATTTATCTATAGCATCCAATGTGGCCCTGGCTTTATCTTCATCAGCCGCTCCTGAAAGAATTGCCCAGGCATTTGATTCAAGATGTACTCTTCCTTCCGCATCCTCCTTGCAGCCGATCTTCTTACCTGTCTTGGTATAACCTCTTATGAACCATTCGCCATCCCAAAGGACATCATTGCAGGTCTTTTTAACCTTATCAGCAGCAGCAGAATATTTTTTCACGTCCTCCTCTCTGCCCAGGAAAGAGGCAAGTTCAATAAAATTCTCAAGAGCCCAGTAGTGAAGGAAGCTGACAAGCGCGCTTTCACCACCGCCAAGATTGAGACAGTCATTCCAGTCAGCTCTGAGTCCTTTGCAAACCCCTGTCGCTCCTATCTGCTCCGCAGAAAAATCAAGTATCCTCTTCATATGATCATATACCGATTCCTTAAGATCAATGCCGTCAACGTAGGTATCAGCATATGTAAGCATCAAATCGGCAAAATCAAAATCACCTGTCTCCTTAATATATTCGACTATAGAGGGGACAAGCCACAATGCGTCGTCTGAACAGGCATCCTTAATACCGTGAATTATGGAATTCTTATCAGGCTCAGGAATAACGGTTGGAGATTTAAAAGGTTTCCTGCCATCATCCGGAGCAAACCATTCAGGCTGGAACAAATGTAAGCCATATCCGTAAGTAGTAAGACCCATAAGAAGCTGAATAATTCGTTCTCTGCACTTTTGGGGATTGGAATGAGGAATAGTCATGGAATCCTGGGCTGTATCCCGGTACCCAAGTCCCACTCGCCCACCGACTTCAATAAACGAGGCAAATCTTGAGAACATTACATTAATCTCCGATTGATACAATGTCCAGGTATTGATAAGAGAATTCATTCCGGCATTTGGTGTGTCAATTACAAGTTTATTGCATTTATCAAGCCAGAAATTCTTAAGGTCGTCATAGGCTGCATCAAGTACGCTTAAGTCGCTGTATTTCTCTTTAATGCGCTTTCCATCTTCCCTTCTGCCTTCACCAAGGAAAAATACAAATCTCTTTGTCTCACCCGGAGCCAGTTCAAAGCCTTTCATTAAAGCTCCGCAATGATTGCCTCCCAGTTCTTCTGAGCCGCTGCACTTGCCATTTATTACCGCAATTGGATTGCTCTCAGTATTGTAGGTACCCAGAAATTTATCTCGCACGCAATCGTAGCCATCAGGTTCAAAATCAGAAGCTAAATACTGATAGCCAAACTCTTCGTAGAACAGATCCTCCTCAATAATGCCGTCCTTATAATTACTTCCGGCACAATAAAGGCTCATCTGATAGTTGATATTATCAATCATTACATGATGGAATGAAAATTCCATATAAGAGAAAATTTTTAATTTTCTTGCTTTATCAGAATTGTTAGTAACATTAACATCCCAAACAAGAACATTTTCGCCCCTGGGAATGGTCATTCTCTGTGAAGATTTGATGCCATTGTAATCACATTCATAAACAGAATATGACATACCATGCCTGGTAACATACTTAGCCTGATCAAGAGGCTTACCTACAGGCTGCCAGGATGCAGACCAGTAATCAGAAGTATCCTCATCTCTTAAATAAACATAAAAGCCGGGACGATCCATTGGTACGCTATTAGCCCTGAATCTGCTGATTCTGTGATACTCCGGCGTCTTATAAAACGCATAGCCTCCGGCAGTATGATTGATAACAGCTGCCATATCTTCCACGCCCAGGTAATTAGTCCAGGAAACCGGCAGATCCATACGGTCAATTACATATTCCTTGTTTGCATCATCAAAATATCCGTAACGCATAAAAGCCTCCCATATAATGTTTTATACTACCAAACATTATATGAGAGGCTTTTTAATAATCATATTGCAACTTATGTCAAAAATTGATTTTTTTTGCCAAAAAGTTAATGGGATGAACCAGTAGCACTCATCAGAATCTGAAATAAATAAACGGATTATATGATGATACCACGATTCTCATTATTGAGAAAAACAGCAAAAGCACAAAGATAAAAGTCCTTATCAGCATGCGGGCTGTTCGCGATTTTATTTTCTCAAACAATCTCTTCGCAAATCCCTTTACCACAGGTGTCGCACCAATTACAGCCGCGCAGAATAATATGCCATACTCCCTTAAAAAGCGCAGCAGCTGATTAATAAACAGCGAGCAATTTGTGCGGCAGTCAGCCATTGTCCTAAATATTAATCCCACATGCGCAAGATCAGATGCCTGGAAAATCACCCATCCAAAAACAACCAGAAGCAATGTTAATATATGTCTCAGTGCCTTTGGCAGCACCCTGCAGAATTTCGCAAATATGAATTTCTCAAGAATCAGCAAAATCGCATAATATCCGCCCCACAAAACAAAATTCCAGGATGCCCCATGCCATAAGCCTGTAAGCATCCAGACTATCATTATATTAAGTATTTGTTTCGCAGTCCCCCTGCGATTGCCACCAAGCGGAATATAAACATAATCCCTAAACCAGGAAGATAAGGAAATATGCCAGCGGCGCCAAAATTCAGTAATGCTATCAGCAATATAGGGATAATTGAAATTTTCGCAGAAGCAAAATCCCAGCATTTGTCCGATTCCAATCGCCATATCGGAATAGCCGCTAAAATCATAATATATCTGCAGCGTAAAGCATAATGCGCCAAGCCATGCCGTGATCAGACTCAATTCGCCCGCTTCAAGAGCGAATGCATAATCGGCATATTCCCCAAGCATATTGGCTACAAGAACCTTTTTAGCCAGCCCCACAGCGAATCTGAACATTCCATCTTCTACTTTAGATGCAGATAAGCTTCGCGAATCAATGTCCTCAGCAACATCAGCATACCTCACAATTGGGCCTGCTATAAGCTGCGGGAATAGTGAAATAAACAATGCCAGTTTAAAAGGGTTCTTCTGAAACTTTGCATCGCCTCTCTTAACATCCACCACATAACTTATGCCTTGAAATGTATAAAAGGAAATCCCTATCGGCAAAATCACTTCCGGAAGTGTTATTGATAATTTGAAAGCAGAATTGATATTATCAATCAGGAAATTAAAATATTTAAAATAAAACAATAAAATCAGATTTAAAATCACAGAAATAGCAAGCACAATATTTTGAATTTTTGCTCCCGCCCACTTGTCAATCGCCAACCCGGAAACATAATTTATAGTTATTGAAGCCAGCATCAGGAGCAAATATTTAGGTCCGCTCCACGCATAAAAGCCTAAGCTGAATAATAGAAGCACTGCATTTCGCGCATCAGACGGAATCAAATAATAGACTATCAATAATATAGGAAAAGCAATTAACAAAAAAGAGTAGCTGGAAAAGACCATACGTTATTCATCCTCAAAACGAACATTCACCCTGGAGTACAATATAATCCGGCTTATTTTCTTCAATATATTCGTAAATATCACCTTCATAGCGTCGCGGGTCAATAGAATGCATCTCATCAAAATTATATATAGCACAGACCTCAAGTGCGTCCGTGTATGAATATCCGATGATCAGAATATCAGGCAAAGCATCGCGATGAGTTTTGATAACCGTGTTGCCATTATCGCCATTCATGAACCATCCGTATTCCGTGGTTTCCTCATCACGTATTATCGGCATGTCAGACAACTCACCGAATTCATAGCGTTCATAGTCTGTCGGGTAATCTTTTGGCAGGGCATATTCCAGATAATCAAGATTCTCATATTGGGTGTCACCTATTTGCTGTATTAACGAACCTATAAAGGTTCTGTCAACCTTCGTATATGCCATGTCGTCCCATTTGGGAATTGTCAACTGCGTATTGTGGGGATTTCGCCTATTAATTTCATCAAGCAAGTCACAATATGAGTAATACGCCCCCTTCTGCGTATAGTGATGATCTGTATTAAAGAAAAGATATTCATCAAAATGCTGCACAAATGAAGGATATGTGTCAACCGTTGCTATTCCATAAGAGTTAAATAGTTCCAGTGTATTACTGTTCTGTTTATCATAGTAGTCTATAAGTTCACGATTTGGATAGGGATATTTATCCCACAGGAAGGAAGCACGCGGATAAATATTCAGATAATAAAGTTGTCCCCCATAATCATCGGTGATGTCTTTAACACGGCAAAGAGTCGCTAATGTATCCTGAATATCAGAGTCCGTCCCGTTTTGTTCTAACTGGGTCCAATCATATTCTGTTATTTCATTATCACCCTGCAGGAGACACCCATCGCCAACGATTATCCCGTTGTTTATTTCCCTTTTGCCAAAAAGTTTCAGTATTCTGCTGTTTGCTTC
>R03__coassemble_931_pt1 | contig 15049 bp, 7 predicted proteins | sample R03__metabat2_low_PE_060 | metagenome-assembled genome bin R03
CCTGATACCAGGCAGTTTAGGATAATCTGGGAGCAGGATAAGTTTATTAAGACGGTAAAATCGATGGGAGGCACACCACTTGTTTTTGTTCATACGATTATAGCAAAGGCAATGTATAGGTACTATAACCTTACCGATGAGAATATAATAGCCAATGTGCCGGTTGACTTAAGGGAAAGGCTTAAGAGCAGGGCGCAGTCAAACTTTACCACAAATGTCAATCTTGTTATAACACCGGAGGATCTTAAAATGGACATGTCCTCCTTAATGAGTCTTCTGCGGGATAGATTAAAAGCGGCAACAGACCTTGATAAGATGCTTAATGATATTGCGAATTTCAGCTTCATATATGATTATCTTGATCAGATAACCTTTGAGGATGAGACGGGGCTTAATGCCTTTGCCGAGCAGATAACAAAAAAGCCGCCTGTAAGGACATATCTTTTATCAAATATCGGAGCTGTTAAACTGCCCGGGGATATGGTTCCTTTAGTTGACAATGTGGATATTTCATTTACGAATCTTGAGTCAACACCGGTATTTACACTGCTTACATACGAGAACAGAGGAACTCTTATAATAGGCCAGAATTATGAGGATAATGGTTTTATAAGGGTGCTGCAGGATGTCTTTGATGAGCACGGTGTTAAGACGACACTTTCAGACTGCGGCCTTATAAGGTCAGATGCCGTTAATATTATGGATTTTGAAAGACAGGAGCGATTAAATGACTAAATGCAGTGATGACATAAAAAAACTGCGCAGCCGGATTTTTCATGTAATACAGCTTAATGATGACTCGGATATTTACAGTAAAATATTCAATTACTTTATAGTGATTGTGATAGCAATCAACCTGTTGGCCACACTTTTGTCGACTTTTGATCAATGCGTTAAATATGATGCGGTGTTTGATATTATAGAACTTATATCCGTGCTTATATTTACCGTTGAATATCTGATGCGGCTCTGGACGGCTGATTTTCTCTATCCGCACAAAACAAGAGGAGCCGCAATAGCTGCATTTGCGCTTTCTTTTTTCGGGATAATCGATTTATTGACCTTCCTTCCCTATTATCTGCCCATATTTTTCCCGGCAGGAGTTGTTGCATTTCGAATGTTCAGAGTAATAAGAATATTCAGACTCTTTAGGATAAATGCAAGGTATGACGCATTTAATATAATTATTGAAGTTATAGGGGATAAGAAAAATCAGATCATATCCTCAATGGTCATTATATTTATCTTTTTAATAGCAGCATCACTGTGCATGTATGATGTTGAGCATGCAGCTCAGCCTGAAGTATTTAAAAATGCGTTTTCCGGAATGTGGTGGGCAGTATCTGCCCTTCTTACCGTGGGCTACGGAGATATTTATCCCATTACACCTTTAGGTCAGGCCCTTGCTATTGTGATAGCCTTTTTAGGCGTTGGAATGGTGGCTATTCCAACCGGTATAATAAGCGCCGGCTTTGTTGCGGAATACACCAAGATCAAGACCTACAGCGCATCGGAACACGAGCTTCAGTTTGTAATTTCCGATGTGGGGGCAGATCATTCGATATCCAATAAAAGGGTTAAGGACATACCATTTCCGCCGGGGCTTCTGCTTGTTATGATAATAAGGGAAGATAAGCCGATTGTTCCAAAGGGCGATACGCTGATCTTAGAAGGCGACAGGCTGGTGATCGGCGCCAGGAATTATCATGACGACATAGACATAACCTTGAAGGAAGTTCTTATAGATGAGGACAATCTCTGGATTGGAAAGCGCGTAAGAGAGCTTGACCTTCCCGATGATGAACTCTTGATAATGCTTCATAGAAAGGGCAGGACACTTGTGCCAAATGGCAATACGGTAATCTGCAGGAATGATAAGATAGTTATATTTAAAAACATAAGGATATAGCTATTAAAAAACGGAGGTATTTACGGATATGCATAATGCCGATAAGCTTTACCCCAAAACATATACAGGAAGGTTTACTGCGCTTATCCTTGCGCTTTCCCTTTGCTGCGTAAATCTTTTAGGGTGCGGGGGCGATGCCGAAGATGATTATGATGATTATGACCTTGAAGCCTTAGATGAAGAATATTGGGATGAAGCCTTAGATGAAGACTGGGATTATGACTTAGACGAGGATTTGGGCGATACTGATTCTGAAGGTTATGACCTAAGCGCCGTTGCAAAGCTTAACGGCTGTAAGGAGGAGGACCTTAATGTCTGCTACAGTGACGGGTATCTTGTGTTCCTCGGTAATAAATATTCCGATGAGAAAATCACAAATGAAAAGGATGCGCTTAATTCTCTTGACTGTATCAGGGATGAACTTGGGCTTGACGGAATAACCCTTGACTATTACAGGACGGATATAAGTCCTGTTTCCGGATATACATATTATACGTTCCTGCAGACTTATAATGCGCAGACTAAGGGCGGAGAGATTCCGGCTAAGTATACCTACAATCTTGTGAAAGTCATTACCGATAAGGATGGATATACTGCGGGACTTTCTGCGGATTTGTCACATGACGAGCTGCCGGAATATACGGAGAATGATATTATCTCGTCAAAGGATGCGGAAGAATATGTGGCATCCTATGCTAAGGAGCTGATGGGCAAAACGGTTAAACTGTATTCGGAGCGTACGGAGTTTGTCTATTGGGACGATGAAATAAGCTCGGCAAAATTCTCGAATGCAAATGTCATTCCCGTGTGGGCTGTATATACGGACTACGTTTCCAGGAATAAGACCCAGCGCCAGAGCAGGTATACGATATGGCTTGTCTATGCCCTTGATGAATTAAGTTATTATGACGAGGAGGATTTAAGCGGCGATGATTGTGAAGAATCTTATGACGGCAGCAGGATAGTTACTGCCATAGATGCTGCCACCCTTGACTATTTTGAAAAAGACGATGGCGCTTATACCTCAGAGCTTTTTTTTGCGGGCCTTGAGGATGCCGGAGAATATACTTATGACGTGGATATGTCCTGGGCTAAGATTGATGATAGCTATGGAGGAGAGGATTCCTACAGGATAACGGTTCCCGTCTCGTACAGCCCCAAGGAGCAGCTTTATTACATGTGCGACTGCAATAATAAGGTGGCAGTCAGCAATTATTATGATTTTATCGAAAATGATACAACAAACTGCTTAGTAAGCAGCGATCCGTCTAAGCTTACCTCCTGGCATTTTCAGCTTGCCGGAAATGAAGATGATGATATTGAGTATTTCTGCGACCCGTGCTATGTTGTGTGCAATTATTACATGCTGCTTAGCGTAATGAAGGGATATCAGGACAGATACGGCTTAAGGACGGTTGATGATACAGGACTTCCCCTTATGCTGTGCGTATATATGATAAGTGATGAGTATCCTGCATCCGTAGATGAGTTTGATGATAATGCGGCGAATTTAGGCCAGGGGAAAGACTGGAATATATTTACTACAAGCCCTGCAACTTCAATGGGATTTGATTATGGAACAATGGCCCATGAATATGCCCATGCCATTAATGGGGCGCTTACCTGTTCGAAGTATTCAAACGGCTGCGGAGCCGTTATGGAAGGCTATGCAGATATACTCGGTGAGTTTTTATCTTACCTTAACGGGCTAAAGGATGAAGAGTACAGGTGGCTTGTCGGCAGCCAGATAACTGCTCCCATACGAAGCTTTGAGGATCCGCTTTTATATGCTAACGCCAAGTATATAGGCGGGATTTACTATGTATCGCCGGCGGACGAGGCTTTTTCGGATTATTCGGATTCGGGCGGTGTACATATTAACTCAGGCTGCGTTAATTATCTTGCATATGAGCTGTGCAATTATGAGGGCATTAAAAAAGAGCAGCGCCTTACAATGGATGAGGATCTTGATCTGTGGATGGAGACGCTCTACTGCACTACACATGAAAGTTCCTATGAGGAGGTCGGTCACTATCTTGTATACGCATCAAAGGCCATGGGCTTAAGCGATAATAAGCAGACGGGCGTATACCGTACGGTGGAGGATTACGGCTTCTTGGGCAGCACAGGCAGGCTTGATGAGTTTATTAATGATGAAAAGTCAGTAAGCTATGATTTTAAAATCAATAACAGCACGGAGGATGAACTTGAATTCTATATAGGGATTAATGAAGGCGAATCTGAATACTATTTTGCCGGCGGCGTGGATGATTGTGGAGAACTTATCTATCGGCTTCCTAAAGAGCTTAAGGATCCGCAGTTTTCTCTTATAGTCGCAGACTATGATTATGCGATGATAGTTCTTGCGCTTGAGGGCTTAGAGGTAAGTGAAGACGGTACTACCGCCATAGATGTAAAAACACTTGCCGATGAGTGCGGAAATACGGTAGAATTTGATTCGGAGACGATAATAAACTATACGTATATAGATGAGGACTATGAAATATACAGCGATCTCTATGATGACAGCGGTCTTGAGGATTTATATGGTGATGATGAAATAACGCTTAAGGCAGCGGGCCGCTACTATATAGGTCTTCAGGATGAGGACGGAGATTATAGTATAGCTGTGCTTGATGTGGATTAAGGATACGCGCGGATTTTGGTCAGATATTGATACAGGTGAGGAATATGATGGATAACTACCCCTTTGAAAAATTAAATATCAGCGAAGAAAACCTGCCGGTTATTTTGAAAATGGCAGAATATATTCCCGGCGGTTTCTTTATGTATCATGCGGATGGAAATGAAGAACTTATCTGTTTTAACAGCCGTATGCCGGTGCTGTTTGGGTGCGGGGATGAAGAGGAATTTAAGGCACTTGTCGGCAATTCGTTCAAGGGAATTGTTCATCCGGAAGATTACGAAGAGGCAGAGAGAACGATTGAGGAGCAGATAAAGAGCAGTCCATATAGGCTCGATCATGTGGACTATAGGTATATCCGCCGTGACGGAAGCATCGGAACGCTTACGGATTACGGATATTTCTGCGAAGATACTGCTTTTGGGGATGTGTTCTGCGTTTTCGTTGAGGATATATCAGAACAGGAAGCAAAGCGTGCAAGGGAGAAAGAAGCCAGGGATATGGAACTTATCCAGAATCAGATTGTGGCCGGATATTTCCTAAGCACCTTTGAAATGGCTTACTACGTTGACCTTAACAGAAACTCCTGGCGCAGTATTCGGCGTGAAGAAAGCCTTAATGATAAATTTTTGCAGGGTGATGATTACACAGGGATGCTAAAACGCTATTTTGATGAAAACGTATCCTCTGAGGATGCCCTGGCAGTGGAGTTTGCCACGGATATTGAGGCAATAAGAAAAAGCGTAAGGGAGAATCCCGCAAGGACAGTTGTATTTACGGATGTAAGCAAGGGTTATAACAGATACTGTAAGCTCTATGTTCTTAAGGGCGAGGATGATGACCATGTGGCCATAGGTATCCAGGACGTTGATGAGGAGACCCGGCAGACCAAAGAAAATGAAGAGATTCTAAGACGTAATCTTGATATTATCGAGATATTGGCTTCCGAGTATTCATCTGTTTATTACATTGATCTTAATACCGATGAACTTAATCCCTATGCCATGAATGCTGAGACGGAGTCTGAATTCGGTCAGATATTCAACAGCGGAATCACTTATTCTGAGGCGTTTAAGCTTTATGTTGATAAGCTTATATATCCGGATGATAAGACCATGATGTTAAAGAGCGGCTCCATCGCCAATATCAAGGAGGAGCTTGCCGCTAAGAAGACCTTTATTACAACCTATCGTAATTCGGATAATAAATATTCTGAGATGAAATTCGTAAAGGTGGGAGATGATGCTGCTGCACCTGTTGCCGTAGCTTTGGGCTTCGCCGAGAAGGATGAACTTATCCGTGAGCAGCAGGCAGCAGAGCAGGAGAGGCAGATGAACTTTGATATTATAGAGATTCTGGCCTCTGAGTATACATCTGTTTATTATATTGACCTTACTACCGACGGGCTTAACCCTTATACCATGAATGAGGAGACCGAGACGACCTTTGGTTCGGTATTTAGAAGCGGAATCACTTATTCCGAGGCCTACAGGCTTTATGTAGATAAGCTTGTATATCCCGAAGATAAGGGTATGATGCTAAAGAGCGGTGCCATCGGCAATATCATGAAGGAGCTTCGCAGCAAGAAGACCTTCCTTACTACTTACCGTAATGCTGAAGGCCATTATTCGGAGATGAAATTCGTAAAGGTTGGCAATGAGGAAGGGGCGCCTGTCGCAGTTGCCCTGGGCTTTGCCGACAGGGATGAAGAACTTAGAGCCAAGAGAGAAGAAGAGAGAATCTTAAAGCGCAATATTGAGATCATTGAGATCTTAGCTTCTGAGTATACGTCAGTTTATTATATTGATATGACAACTGATGAACTTGATCCCTATACCATGAACGAGCAGACGGAATCCCAGTTTGGCGATATATTCAGAAGCGGTATTAAATACAGTGCTGCCTTTAAGATGTATGTGGATAAGCTTGTATATCCTGCAGATAAGGATATGATGCTAAAAGCCGGCTCTGTATATAATATTCTCGAGGAGCTCAGCAATAAAAAGACTTTTATTACGCAGTACCGTAATTCAAACGGTGAATATTGTGAGATGAAATTTGTAAAGGTTGGGGATGAAGAAAATCCCCAGTCTGTTGCATTGGGCTTTTCCAATAAAAATGATGAGATCCGTGAAGGAATAAAACGGAAAGAAAAGCAGGACAGGGATAATGCCGTTATATCGGGACTCTCTGATGACTTTGGCTGCGTTGTATATACGTCCTATGACGAATTCTCGGAAATCCATTACAGATTCGAGCCTCTCTTTGAACAGCACATAGAGGGCTGGTCTGAGATTACTGATTTTAAGGTAAGACTTGAGAGACTTACCAATACGATCATGCATCCTGAAGACAGGGAGGCCTTTTGGGAAGCAACAAGACCGGAAGTCGTGCGGGAAGCAGTTTATAAGGACGGCGTTTACTATGTTAATTTCAGAACCTTGGTTGACGGCGAGGAAACCTATTATCAGGCGAAATTTGTTAAGGATGAGCTGCATCCGGAGACAAATGTAATTGCGGGATTCCATAATGTCGATAAGGAGACAAAGAGAGAGATGGAGGCACTTGACAAGGCAAAATCAGCCAGCAAGGCTAAGACAGACTTCCTGTTCAATATGTCCCATGACATCCGTACTCCCATGAATGCGATAATAGGCTTTACCAATATGGCCATGAAGCATATTGATGATAAGGAGAGAGTTATCGACAGTCTTAATAAGACACAGGAAGCGGGAGAACTGCTCTTATCACTTATAAATAACATCCTTGATATGAGCCGTATCGAGTCCGGTAAGATAGAACTTGATGAGAATGAAGCAGATGTTTATTTAACGTTCGCGAACTTAGAAGCAACAATGTTAGAGCTTGCCAAGGCTAAGAATATCAATCTTACATTTGAGATAGGAAATGTAACGGATAGGTATGTATATTGTGATTTCAGCCGCTGCATGAGGGTATTTGTAAACATCATAACAAATGCCATTAAGTATACGAATGAGGGCGGATATGTAAAGGCTACTGTCGAACAGATAGGACGTGAAGGTGACTGCGGTATTTACAGATATATCTTTGAAGATAACGGCATAGGTATGAGCGAAGAATTCAAGAGCCGTGTTTTTGATGAATTTGCAAGAGAAAATACAACAACTGTCAGCGGCATTCAGGGGACCGGACTCGGACTTTCGGTATGCAGAACCTTTGTTAATGCCATGGGCGGTACGATAGAGTGCGAGAGCAGGCAGGGTGAGGGTACAACCTTTACGGTGGTGCTGCCCTTAAAGCTTCAGAAGGGAGAGGCCTATACAAGCCCCATTACCGGAAATGTCATAGTTTCCAAAGAGGATGAGGTAAAGCTTGAGAATATCGATATAAGCGGTCACAGGGTGCTTCTTGTTGAAGATAATGAACTTAATGCGGAAATAGCAGTTGATATATTAGAGGATGAGGGTATTACGGTTGAGACTGCAAATGACGGCTTTGTGGCGGTAAATATTCTTAAGGAGAAGGGTCCTTCCTATTATGATTTTATCCTTATGGATATACAGATGCCGATGATGAACGGCTATGAGGCGACAGGTGCAATAAGGCAGATGTATCCCGATTGCGCGATTCCCATTATAGCTTTGTCGGCAAATGCCTTTGCGGAGGATAAGGCATCCTCTATTGCGGCAGGCATGAACGATCATGTGGCAAAGCCCATAAACATAATGGAACTTAAGGCTGCGATAGCAAGATTTCTGTAATCTTAACCTAAACGTAACCTAACCTTAAACTTAAACTAAAAAAATCAGGAGACTTAAATTTAAGCCTCCTGATTTTCTTTGCGTATCGAGAAGATCATATCAAGATATATTTTATGTGTGGCGGTTATTACCGTGTTATGAAGAAGTACACGGTCTTCATTGTCAGCCTCCGCTTCTTCTCTTGTGATCCGGTCTGTGATTCCGAAAACGGAGAACAGATGGTACTCGAATTCATTGCAGAAATACTCATACAGCCTGCAGCAGTCGTAATCCTTTTTGCGGACATTGATAAGTGTTCTTATCTCATCAAGAGTAAGGACGGATTTGGCAATTGCAATAAAGATAATATATACGATCTGATCCCTGGAATACTGTTTCTTTACGGGGCTGTCGATGAGCTTCTGCTTAACGTAATTGCTTATCATGGAGGAGGTTATCGTTATTCCCTCAAGGGGAGAGAGTATGCCTTCGACATATTTGGCAACCTGCTCTAAGAACAGCCCTACGTCCGGTATTTCATTGTATTTAGGAAGAGAAAAATCCTTTAAATATTCAGCTGCCGTGTCATTTTTGATCATATGTAAATTTCCTTTGCGAAATTTTTGCAGGGCGGTCTCCGGGCAAAACTTTGCAATATCATTTCGCTCCGGCAAAGCCACATTTATAATGTTACCCCCTTAAGGCGTAAAACGCAACTAAAAAAACAATAAAAATCCGCACAAAAGTTTTTAAAAAACTCTTGACAGGATTATGGTTTACGGTCAATAATAATGTCATCGGTTTTTGAAAAACTTATTATGCGGAGGTAAAAACCATGAAATTACATATTGCGGTAGATTCAGGATCTAATTACAGAGGCTTTGAGAATGTAGGGATAATTACCGGTGACCTTGAATGCGAAGGTCTTAATTGTGTGGGCTTTAGCGGCAATACAGTTAATTACGGAAGCCAAGACAGCAAATACAGTGTTGGGGGCAGCGATATAACCTGCAGCATGGTTCCACTTTCAATATGTACTGAGGAATGTGATTTTAAGGATGACGAGACGCTTGATATTGCAAAGATGGTTGACTATTTTGATAATACAAAACTTCCCTCCCATACGGCCTGCCCGAGCGTGGCGGCCTGGAAGGATAATTTTGCCGGCAATAAGAACGTAATAGCAATAACCTTATCAGGGTCCTTATCCGGGTGCTATAACGCCTGCAGACTTGCGGCGGAAGAATACATGGAAGAGAACAGTGACTGCAAAGTATTCGCATATGATACCAAAATGATAGGACCTGCGGAAAAACTCTGCACGGAATTTGCCGCAAGGCGTTTTTGCGCGATAAGCTCACGATACAAAAAGGACTCAAATATTAAGGATGAGTATTTAAACTTCTATATTGATAAATTGTGTGATGAGATTGATGATTACTGCAGCAATCACTTAAAAACACTGTTCTGCTTAGAGACTCTTAATAATTTAGCCAATAACGGACGTATAGGAAAAGCAGTTGCCGCAATTGCCATGACGCTTAAGATTAACATAGTCGGTGAGTTTACAAAGGACGGAGAACTTAAGGACACAGATAAGTGCCGCGGCAGCAGAAAATCAGTAGAGACTATATATAAGAACATGAAGGCCTCAGGCTATAAGGGCGGCAAAGTGCTGATAGACCACTGCTTCGCACTTAAAAAAGCCGAGAATCTTAAGAGCCTTGTACTTAATGATTTTCCCAAGGCCGAGGTAAGAATAGGGATAATGACGGGCTTGTGCTCCTTTTATGCGGAAAAGGGCGGGCTGGTTCTTACCTACGAAAAATAGTTAAAAATATATTTATTAAAAAGCATTTAGGTGGTAGAATGTGGTATGCGCTAATGCACTGATAGGTGTATTTACAAATGGAGACTGCGCCTATGATGGCAAAACAACGTATACCCGGGAAATATACATATATTATTTTCATATTTCTTATAGCGGCACTTGCTATTTTATTTATTGCAAGCGGCAAATATCTTGTTCATGAGCCTGCTGTTGAAATACAGGCCGAGAATTGCTATGACATAACACTTAATGTTGCTGCGGATTGTGATTACCGCCCTTATGTATTCTACGATAAGGACGGTAATTTAAGCGGCAATGATGTGGAACTTATCAATTGCATATCCAATTATCTCAAAGTAAATGTAAATATGATGCCCAAAAGCTGGGGAGAATCCTTAGAGGCAGTAAAAAGTGGCAGTGCGGATATCCTTCTTACCTGTGAGGCTGAATATAGCGAAGCATATCCTGATGATATGCTTTTATCGATTCCTGTTCGGTCAGGTGAATTTGTTGTATTCGGAAAGAAGTCCATAGCTTCCGTTAATGCTCTTTACGGAAAGCGGATAGGAATCATGAGGCAGGGGAATGTAAATTCTACGATTTTCTCGCTTGGACTTAAGGAATTCTGCACGGAATATAATTCCAATATGGAAGCGCTTGAGGCTCTTGCGGATGATGAATGTGATTATGTTGTAATGCGTTATATCATCGGCGAAGAACTTTTGGATGAACTTGGCAGCAGGGGGAGAGGTATTAAACCCTTTGTAAGTGTGGCTCCAAGCTATATATCGATAGGTATTGCCGGTAATAATACGCAGTTAAAGAGCGAGATAGATGAAGCCATATACTCTTTTATGGAAGACGGCACCATAGACAGATTAAGTGATAAATGGATATCCGAATTCGATAAACCTCATACCTTTGTGGAAATGTTAGCCGATAATGTATGGCTGGCCGTGGCCGTTGTAATGCTGCTTTTTGCCGTTGTTTTGCTCCGCTACAGGAGTAAAGAGAACAAAATAATTGCCAAGGCGAGCAATGAGATGGTGCAGGCCTTTATCAACAATTATGATGCCGTATACTGCGGTAATCTTTACGATCATACATATAAAAATCTCACCAGGAATGAGACTACTGTCACATTGCGGGATGAGACTGAGACCTTTGAAAACTTTATTAAATCGTATTTTGACGAACTGGTGCATCCGGATGACCGGAATATATATGATGAATGCCTAAGCAGCGCAGAGATTATCAAAAAAGCATTTGGCGTCGGGCAGCCTAAAAACTTCGAATACAGAAGACTTAAAAATGGTGCCTATATATGGTATCGGGCAACGGTGAACCGGATAAGTGAGAATGAGCTGCTCATCGGTTTTAAGAAGTGCGAAAGTGAGATTGCACAGCAAAAACTCCTGCTTGATTATTTTGTTAATTCATATACGACGGCATTTTTTGTAAATCTTAAGGATGAAACACTTAATATTCTGCATGAGGATGAGACGCATCGTAAGAAAGTCACCTTAAGCGGTGACAGGGCAAAGCTTAACAGATTTTTAGATGAGCACATTCACATTGCTGATCTTGAAATGGTGCGCCGGTTTACGGATGCGGAATATGTTGCAGACAGGCTTAGGAAAGAGGACTATTTAACTTTTGTAATGCGAGAGGTCTTCGATGAAGAAGAGAGGATCATGCGCGGCCTTATTATAAAGTGTGAAGATGAATATCATATAGCGGTGGGATTTCTTGATATAACAAAGGAGATGCAGAAGGAACGCGAACTGCGTGCCGGACTTAGTGATGCACTTGCAATGGCTCAGCAGGCTAACAGCGCCAAGACCTTTTTCTTAAATAATATGTCCCATGATATAAGGACACCCATGAATGCAATTATAGGCTATAACCGGCTGGCGCTTTCGCATATTGATGATAAGGAGCGGGTACGGGAATATCTTAATAAATCAGAGCAGGCATCTGACCATCTTTTGTCACTTATAAATGATGTCCTTGATATGAGCAGGATAGAATCCGGCAAGACCAATCTTGATGAAGAGCCCCAGAGGCTTGCATTTATTGTACAGGCGCTTGGCGATATCTTCCAGGCTGATTTAGGAAAGAAAAATCACACCTTTTTACTTAAAGCCGATGATATTGAAAATGATATCGTCATATGCGACAGGCTTAAGCTTAATCAGGTACTTATGAATGTGATCTCCAATTCGATAAAATATACTGATCCCGGCGGCACTATATCGATGAGCGTAACGAAACCGGAAAATTCAAGCACGGAATATGCTACATATGAATTTATCATATCGGATAACGGAATCGGCATGAGCAAAGAGTTCTTAGAGACGATCTTCACACCCTTTACAAGGGCTAAATCAAGCACTGTCTCCGGCATTCAGGGAACGGGACTTGGAATGGCGATTACCAAGAATATTGTTGATATGATGGGCGGTAAGATAGAGATTTTAAGCAGCATTGGCGAGGGAACCACCACAAAGCTCACGTTTGATTTTAAAATCGCAAAATCAGATGAAGATAAGGAAAAAGTCAGTGACGCAGCATCAATGCCCTTAGGAACAGGCAGGCCCTGGGAAGAACTTAATAAGGGCAGAAAGATCCTTTTGGTAGAGGATAATGAATTTAACCGCGAGATTGCAACGGAAATTCTTGAAGAATATGGCTACGTTGTTGATACTGCTTCTGACGGTGACATTGCCGTTGATAAGGTAAGGGCAGCATCCAAAGGCGATTATGATCTGATCCTTATGGATATTCAGATGCCGACGATGGACGGATATGAGGCAACAAGGCTTATAAGGTCACTTGATCTGCCGCTTTCCGATATTCCGATCATCGCCATGACGGCAAACGCTTTTGATGAGGACAGGAGGCTGGCTCTTGAGGCGGGGATGAATGAACACATTCCAAAGCCCATTGATGTAATGCTTTTAAAGCAGATCATAGAGGCGCATTTGAATAACGGTTCTTAGAAATAATCATAAACGGAGGTTTAAAGCACATGAAAAAATCACTGGCACTTGTTTCTGCGTTTACCTTTACATTGCTCTACGGCATACTGGGAATTCTTATCGCCATTGTATGCTATGTATGTGAGGCACCGGCAGCGGGCGCGATAGGTATTCTTATTGCAATCGTAGTCATTCAGTTCCTTGTAAGTCCCTTTCTTACGGACCTTAATATGAAATGGTTCTATAAGGCCCAATTCGGTGCGCCGATTCCTGAATATCTTAAGGAATTTATAGAAGAAGCCTGCAAAGAGAAGAAGATGAAATATCCCAGGATCGCCATTATAAGTGACGGTGCTCCCAATGCCTTTACCTATGGACGTACCAAAAGGGATGCGCGAATCGTCATAACAAAAGGAATATTCGATCTTCTTGATGAAGAAGAGGTTAAGGCGGTTGTTGCCCATGAGATAGGACATGCCGTTCATTACGATATGCTTCTTATGACTGCAATTCAGCTTGTGCCCATGGTATTATATGCTATTTTTGATGCCTGCATGAGTACGAACACGAAAAGCGTTAAAAAGAAATCCTCTTCATCATCTTCTGATGATGACAGTAAGGGTGCTGCAGTTGTTTTTATTATAGGAATGATCGCGCTTCTTTTGTATATAGTAAGCGAATACATAGTTCTCTGGTTCTCAAGGACAAGGGAATATTATGCGGATGAATTCTCAGCGCGCTTTACCGGTAATCCAAATGCTCTTGCTTCGGGACTTGTTCAGATAGGCCTGGGATTATCTACGAGAAAATCAACCGCCAAGCATGACGATATGCGCCACTCGGCATCTTCGCCAAGCCCCCTTGGTATTTCAGATGCCAAGACTTCGGCAGGTCTTGCCGTATGCTGTATAGATGACGGGCACATCAATAAGGAATACATTAAGGATTCCATGAAATGGGATATGTGGAATGTATGGGCAAAACTTTATGAACTTGGCTCCACCCACCCCCTTACCTCAAAACGAATCATTGCACTTGGCAAGATAAGTGAAGAGCTTGGCCAAAAGCCCTATGTGGAATTTGACCTTGAAAAGAAGGAATCCTATGTTGATGATTTCCTTAGGGAACTGATCCTTATTTTTGCGCCGCTCACCTTTTTCCTTGCAGGTATTATTGCGGGCCTTGTACTTGCAAACAGCCAGCCGACAGCTGACCTTGGCGTAGTCATAATTGCCGCAGGCTGCGTGCTTATGATGATAGCTTCTCTCATTAAATTCCGTCATTGCCATCCGGGCGGCTATAAGATGCATGATATAAGATCGCTTCTTGGCGAGGTTAAGGTCTCCGGAATAACAAGTATCCCCTGCGAACTTGAAGGTGAGATAATAGGACGAGGCAATCCCGGCTGCATATTTAATGAAGACTTTGTGCTTAAGGATGATACCGGCATAATGCTGCTTGATTACGATCAGCCGGTAAGCATTGTCAATAAGCTTTTTGCAATATTTAAGAGTGAAGAATATTTCCATAAGACAGTACATATTAAAGGCTGGTACCGCCGCAAGCCCACTCCTTATGTGGAACTTAAGAGCTTTGAGGTCGATGGGAAAGTCAAAAAATGCCATTCCGTGACTTTCGGTTATGTATGGAGATATATTATTTTGGTGATTGCCGCAGCGTTTCTGATTTTTGCGGCAGCGATGCTTTAGTATAAGGAGGCAGTATGGAAATCGGAGTAGTTTTGGACGGAAACAGACTTATTTTATCGCCTAAGGGAGTGCTTGACTCGAATACGGGTGATGGTCTTGCAAAGGCACTTGATGAAAATGTAACGGATGATATATGCGTTATTGAATTTGATATGACGGATGTTGATTATATATCCTCAAAAGGTCTTAGGATAATCACGGCTGCGTATAAGGATATTAAGGAGCGGGGCAGTGTAAGGGTAAGCAACTGCAA
>R03__coassemble_986_pt1 | contig 14424 bp, 11 predicted proteins | sample R03__metabat2_low_PE_060 | metagenome-assembled genome bin R03
GTGGGACAGGGGACGTAGCAGCGTCCCATTTTTCCAATCTCAGAACCCGCATAAATACGGACTTTTTCAGCATCAAAAATGGGACAGTGCTACGTCCCCTGTCCCATGCGTCCCCTGTCCCACGTTCCCAAAATTCGGATAACTATATTCTCTTTGATCCCGGGATTATTGCTCCCTGGGGACATACAAAGGTACACAGATGACACCCAACACAGTTCCTGCCGTTCATGGCGACCTTACCGTCATTACCGATGTAGAGGGCCTGGTGACCTCCGTCTGCGCAGGATAAAGTACATCTGCCGCAGCCGATGCATTTATCTCTTAATAGTTTGGGATAAATTATAGTATCCCTCTCAAGCACATCCGTTGAGGAATATACAGAGTCAAGACCTGCGCCGGCAAGCTCATCAACCGATTTTATTCCCATCTGTGACATATAAAGCGCCAGACCGTTCTTTAAATCCTCAACTATTCTATAGCCATACTTCATTACCGCCGTAGTTATCTGAATGCTCCTGGCGCCTAAAAGTACAAATTCAGCTGCATCTGACCAGTTCTCTATTCCGCCCATTCCACTTATGTGCATTCCCTTAAGTTCAGGATTGTTGCCAAGCTCTGCAATAAATCTGAGTGCTATTGGCTTGACTGCGGCTCCGCTGTAGCCTCCGAAGGCTGATTTTCCATGAACTGCGGGATCTGACACAAAAGTATACAGATTAACTCCGGTTATGCTCTTTATAGTATTAATGGCGGAAATGCCGTCAGCACCTCCTCTTTTTGCAGCTTCAGCTGCAGGCGACATATTGTCTACATTCGGCGTAAGCTTGGCAAGCACAGGAATGCTGCAGCCCCTCTTAGCTGCCCTTGTAAACTGTTCAACAAGTTCCGGAACCTGACCTATATCCGAACCCATTCCTTCAGTTGCCATATTAGGACAGGAGAAATTAAGTTCTATGACATCGGCGCCATTCTTCTCGCATTCACCCGCAAGGCTCTCCCATTCGGCTTCATTCTGACCCATAATTGAAGCAATGATAACCTTTGTGGGATATTTTTCCTTAAGGTGCCTGAATATTTCCATATTCTCAGCAACGCTATGGTCTGAAAGCTGCTCTATATTCTTAAAACCGTTAAATTCACCATTGTCCCCCTCCAGTACGGAAAATCTCGGGGAGCATTCATGTATCTCAAGCGTTGAAATTGTCTTAAAGCACACTCCTGCCCAGCCTGCCTCAAAGGCTCTTGCACACATGTCATAGGTACTGGCGACAACCGATGATGACAAGACAAAAGGATTTTCAAGCTTAACGCCGCATATATCTGTCTCAAGGCAGGAATAATCAACTGCTGTTGATTCCTTCTGAAGAGCCTTCACATCATAGAGCCTGCTTATCAGACTCTTAATAGGCACGTCACCCGATTTAATACATGTTTTCTCACATTCCGCAGTACAGTTTGCGCAGGGGTTACCATCCGGAAGCCTTGATGCTGCATATTCAGCATTGTCAAACCATATGTCAAAAAGAAGCCGCCCGGGGTCAATATTGCCGGAGCATCCTTTAGAACATTTGGGGTTAGCGCAAAGTACGCATCCCAGCATATCCTTACGTTTAATGCCTTTCTCTAATATCATATTCCAAACCGTTCCTTTCCTAAATTCCGATTTAACGCTTTAGTGGGACAGTGCTACGTCCCCTGTCCCATAAATATTTTTATCGTTAATCCGTTATCGTCTTCAATTAACCCGGTGAGCTTCTTTTGCATTATCACAGAAAGAGTCTTCATTAAGGATATTTCTAACAAAATCAATAGACAGCTGCATTGCCGTGACACTGTCCCTGTCATTGTACCCGTGGCCTGCCCCCGGTATGACAGTAAGGTAACAGTCTGAATAAAGGTGATTTGCTTTCTCTGAATATATAATAGGCACAACAAGGTCATCATCTCCGTGAATGATATGCACCGGACCCCGGTATTTTACAATTTCAGTCCAAAGCCCCATAGAAACGGCATCCGTATCATATTTAGCTCCGATAGGCATATTGAATACGTCATGCGAACCGGCTGCAATGCGTCTTTTTGCGTCATCCGGGATCACAAAAGCAGGATACCAGAGTATGAGTCCTTTAACCTTATCGGCGTTATGAGCAGCAACATATGCAGATACAAGTCCGCCCATGCTCTCGCCCTGCAAAAAAATCTTCTCCGGATCAACATAAGGGAGGTTTGCGACTTCATTTAGAACAGCCGTCAAATCATCGACCTCCGTAAGAGGAGTCATTTCAGTCATTTTCCCATCACTTAAGGAATTAAGACCTCCTCCGCAAAAATCAAAAAACACACAGACAATTCCATTTTCGGCAAAGCCCTCTCCATGATGCATAAGTTCCCTGAAATTTGACCCGAACCCGTGTGAGAAAATCACAGCCGGAAAACTGCCGGCACCGTCAGGAACAAAGGCTTTTCCGACTATTTTCTGATTATTTTTATTTCTGAATTCAAGTGAAACCTCAATCATGTTAATTATCCCCCGGACTTCCTGTAGTATCATTATCTTTCATTATTACAGCACAATGATTTTTGCAAAAATTCGCACCCTTTACAGCAAAAACCATTTGGAGCAGTACCCACCGTGGTATTTCACGAGTCCGCTAAGACCAAACCATTTGGTCAAGTGTTTTCAGGATATAAAATAAAAATATCGCATTATTCTTTTTTTATATACTTTGCATTTACATATTTTGTGGCTCTTGCCTGACCTAATTTTACAACCGAACCTGTCTTAACCATTTTTCCAAGCACGGCCTCTACCGTAGTGGGGCTTACACCCAATAGAATGTCACATATTTCCGCTTTAGACACCGGCAGCACACTATTTAAGACAGTCTGCTCTACCCTTTCAGTTTTACTTATTTTTTTTCCGTTTACTGTAGAAAATCTATTATCAAGCTCCTTATAGCATTTATAAAGAGTGGACAGGAAATTTTTCATAAATTCAAAATAGGAATTATTATCCTCATGCCAGTCTGACGAAGAATCCTGCAATGTCTGATAATAATAATCTTTCGATTCATTTATCTGTTCTTCAAAAGACACATATTTGCCGACATCATATCCACTCTTATATAAAAGCAACAGAGAAAGCAATCTTGATACTCTTCCATTACCATCAGCAAAAGGGTGTATGCACAAAAAATCAAGTATAACACATGGGATAAGCAGCAATTTGTTTACTCTTGGGTTATCACGCGCATCCATATAAGCCAAAACCAATTGCTCTACAGCCTCTGGGGTCTCTGCTGCAGAAACCGGTGTGAATCTCACTCTACGTCTCCCGTTTTCATCAATCTCCATAATCAAATTATCTTCTGATTTGTATTGTCCTGACAATTCATACCCTGCACTGCTTGTCATTACCTCATGGATATGAAGGATCAGATCTGTAGAAAATGCCATACTTTCATGCAATGAGTGTATTTCATCCAAAGCATCCCTGTATCCCGCAATTTCTCTCTCACTATGATTTAATGGCGCACTATTTCCATTTACAATTTCCTTTATACGTACGTCAGTAGTTATTATTCCCTCGATGGCGTTTGAGCTTTTTACAGACTGTACTCTCGCTATTTTTTCTAACTCAGTATAAATAGATTTATTTTTATCTTTACGTTCACTTGATATTGCATTAAATGCTGCAATGGCAGACGTTAAATTCACAATTTCCGCAGGCAATAATCCCTCATCTAAAAAATTATAATCAAATTTATGCATAATTATCCCCTTTATCTGCATATATTATAATTTATAATATGCAGATAATCAAGAAGTATCTGCACGTTATAACTCTTATTATATGCAGATACTTCTTAATCTTACTTTTTATTAAATCGCATTTCACATTTTTGCTTTATGCTCTTGTAGAAATTCACCCGCACCGTCTGGTCAAGTGTTTTTAAGAAATTTCCTTATGCAGCCCTGTATTGATTTTTGTTTTGTCCATCAATCACTGCTTTTTTGCGGCAACCGTTACAAGATTGAGTACTGCATCTTCCACATAATAATTATCTGCATCCGCAAAAAGTATAAAATCTCTTCCCGGTGCCATCTGTTCTGCATCTGCCGGAAGGTCTGACCACTCCAATGCCTCTTCCACGGTTTCCTGGGAAACAATGTTAGAAGCATCAATTACAACTTTGTCGCCATCATAGGTCTCAAATTCATAAGTCTCGTATTCTGCGGCTGCATCCTCTGAAGCTGCAGTGGCGCCCGCAGAAGCAGATGCCGCTGTACTCTTGGCACAAGCAGATAAACATCCCATAATCATTACCATTCCTAAAACTGACAATATTCTCTTTTTCATAAACCTTTAACCTTTCTGTATTATATTCAAATACGCTTCCTTGCGTATTTGCGCCGAATTTGCGTTACCTTGGCAACATATTCCTCTGCGTGGGTTTAATCTATCATAAAGGATTCGTATTTACAAGATAATGGCTCAGGAAAAATCAAAATAGTACTTTCACTGCGGGGAATCGTATATAATAATGCAATTGTGGGACAGGGGATAACGGCATGGTTTATTCACTAAATGAAAATGTTGCACTTCGCTCATGGATCGGGCTTCCTTATGCATATTTAGACAAGCGCTGCAACGAAGCGCTGCCGCTTACCGAAGAGGAGTTTTGCATACTGCTCTCCTGCGACGGAACTATCGATATAGAAGAAGATGATACGCTTCTAAGTCTCCTAAAAAAAGAAATCATTATACCCGGCGCTAAAGAGCTTACAAACTGGCAGCAATATAGAAATTGTAATTGCCGGTATATTTTTGAACTGCCCATTTCAATTACAGGAAGATGCAACTGCAACTGCCTGCACTGCTTTAATGCAGCAGACAATAATGCAAGTTTTGATGAGCTTACTTTTTCACAGCTTAAAAATATCATTGATGAATGCTTGGAATGCGGCATTCAGAACATCAACTTAACCGGCGGAGAGCCTACGCTTCATCCTAATATTCGCGAACTTATTAAGTATATTTATGATAAAGGTTTGAATTTAGCTTCCATATGCACTAACGGACTGACTCTTAACCGGGAGCTGCTTGATCTTTTTAAGAAATATTTCCCGCATATGCAGTTTAGGATTTCTTTTGACGGGCTCGGCTTCCATGACTGGATGCGTAATATCCCGGGCTGCGAGGAAAAGGCTCTTAATGCCATTAGGCTTGTTGTTGAATATGATTTTCACCTGATGGTCAATATGAATGTAAACCGTAAAAACAAAGATTCCATATTACCATCAATCCGTCTTTTGGATGATCTTGGTGTAGAATCCACCAAGATCATTGTAACAACCGAGGCACCTAGATGGAGACAAAATGCTGAGGGTATGTCCCTTACGCTTAAAGAATATGATGATTTTTGCATTGATTTTCTAAAGGAATGGAAAGAAACTGCCAAGAACATGGAAGTGGTTTTCTGGCAATTCGGAAGTTTTAATCCGCAATTGAAAATCTTCCATGCAACGCCTGTAAAAGATACCTGCGCAAACTTTAAGGACAGCAGGCCCCTGTGTCATGGCATGAGACTGCGCGGATACATCTCGCCAACCGGTGAATTGTATCCCTGTCAACCAAGTTCCGGTTATATGATTGAGCAGAAAATGCATCTTGGCAATGTGCTTAAAGAAGGGCTTAAAAAGAATCTGCAGGAAGGTGATTACGTTCAGTTTATTACCCAAACCATAAAGGGCAGGCTCAGCAACGGCAAGTGCGGCGACTGCAAATATTTCAAGCAATGCCAGGGCGGATGCCCGATTCTTGCAATGGTATTTTCTGATACTCACGATCCGCTTAATCCGGATGAATTTAAATGCTTTTATTTTGAAAACGATTACTACGATAAGACCCGGGAAGCATTAGAGGGTTGGAAGAGTCTTATCCCTTTGGAGTGACTGAGATTTTCCATATGCGGCCCTGTGCATAAAAAGTGGGACAGGGGGCAATTGTTTTTGTCGGGTGATAGTACTTTTTCTGCTGGGAATCGTATATAATAATGTATCGGTATGAGCACTTATGGTCTGTCCTTTAGACCATTTGCTCTGCATAAGTTCGACTACGAAAATCGTAGCATAATCAGCAAATTAATCTTGAATATGAAAGGAGATTAGCCATGAAATCACAGGAAGAACTTAACGAAATAAAAAGCAGAAAATAAGATCAAACGTTTGCGCTGACTAATAGAGCAAAAATGTGACAGGAGACACTGCTACGTCCCCTGTCACATTTTCATTTCATTTTCATTTCATTTACATTTTATTCCACCGGCGTGAAGTTAATCGGTGTGCATTTCTCGTAATCCCTAAAGGCGCCTTCGAAAGCCTCTACATCATCTGCTGCCAAAGTCACACCCGGGTTATCTACAACCGTATTCTTATCTCTCTTAAAACCGCTTATGTTGATGGGGTTGCCGTCATCATCATACTCTGCATGAACTGTCATCATAATCATGATTGCAGGAGTATCTGTTCCGTTCTCACCATAACACTGCACATCCATCGAATCATGTGTGGCGCAGTAGATCATTCCGTCATCTGACATGGCAAGCGGTGTACCGGTACTTATGGTCCAGAAAACACTGCCGGCGCGGTACTTGCCGTCTGCGCCCTTTGCGTAAGGAGTAGCTTCAAGAGCTCCATAATAGCCTAAATTATCTCCGCCGAAGGTATCCTCAGCCACTAAAAGGACCGGCTCATCCATGCCCTTCATATCGACATAAGCATAAGCCTCGGGTGCCTCTAAGAGACTGATTATCTCCTCGCAGGAATCAAAGGTATCCTTACCGCAGCGTGATTCCATCGCATTCGAGGGTATGAATTCACCGTCAAGGATATCGCCGTCCCCTAAAAGTTCTTCCGCTATCACTTCTGTTGTCTCTTCTGTTTCTTCTGCAGCTGTCTCTTCGGCAACTGCCTCTTCCTTTGCTTCCTCAGTTTCTGCAGCTTCTGTCTCTTCTTCCTCTTCAAGGCCGGCCTGCTCTGTATCCATTGAATCAACAGCGCCTGCTGCCGGTGTCTCTGTCTTGCCGCAGCCTATCATCCCTACAGCCATAGCCGCAATCAATAATACAACTAAATGTTTCCTCATCTTTTTTCCTCCTATATAATATAACTATCAGTTATTTTCCCTGAATACTATTTCGCCTGTCTTATCATCCATTGATTCAACAATCGCCAGCGACTCCAAATGAACGCCCATATTTCGGATCACATCTCCGCCCCTCTGAAAGCCCTTTTCTATGGCAATGCCGGCCCCCACAAGTGTAGCACCCGCATCATTAATAAGCGCAATAAGACCTTCTAAGGCTTTGCCGTTTGCGAGAAAATCATCAATAATAAGTATCCTATCCTCCGGATTTAAGAACTGCTTCGAGACGATAATGTCATATATCCTGCCGTGTGTAAAGGATTCAACCTGGGAAGTATATACCTCTCCTGCGATATTCTTAGTCTGAGTCTTCTTGGCAAAAACCACAGGAACGTGAAAATACTGTGCCACTATGCAGGCAATTCCTATGCCAGAAGCTTCAATCGTAAGGATCTTCGTAATATTTTCATCCTTAAAGCGCTTCTGAAATTCTCTTCCAAGTTCACAAAAAAGCGGGATATCCATCTGATGATTCAGAAACGAATCAACCTTTAAGATATTGCCCGGTCTTACAATGCCGTCCTTACGAATTCTCTCTTCCAATAATTTCATAACAAATCTCCATTCTGCATTTTTAATCCGGTTAATCATTGAGCGCTATATTCAAATACGCCACCAGTGGTATTCCCGCGCTTCACTCAAACCGTCTCATTAAGCTTATCTATAAATGCCATAAGTTCATCATAAAGTACACGCCCATCAGATAAATTAACAAGTGAGCGCAGCGGCATATCAGACAAAAACTTTCCCGTATCAGGATCCTTTAAGACTTCAAACGCCCCGTTTACTGCATTCGCATTGCGAACGGGATGCTGCGAATATTCCTCAACAAAAGCCTCAAACAGACTCGCTGCCGCTTCATTATCATATATATCTCCGTAGAGACTGTTAACCGTAAACACCCGGTTCTTTTTCTCAAGCGGTTCTACATGGATCGGAATCTCGCAGACAACAGTATCCGCATCGCGGCATATCTGAAGCATATAATCGCCCGGCGCAGTATACCAGTCGCCCAGTTCCTCATCATAATAAGCAAATGACCTCTTATCAAGAACAAAGGTTACCGTCTTGCGCTCCTTGGGCTTAAGTGTGATTTTATCAAACCCTTTAAGCTCTCTTACCGGACGCCTGACCTCTCCCTTTGGCGGAGCTACATACAGCTGAACAACTTCCTTGCCCGCAATGCTGCCTTCATTGATAACATCAACCGTAACCTCGATCGTATCATCATCACGTATCTCATCATTGTCAAGCTTCATATTCCCATAGGAAAATCGCGTATACGACAGTCCGTATCCGAACGGGAACTGTACCGGTATATCCTTTGCCGAATAGTACCTGTAACCCACATATACGCCCTCACGATATACGCTTGTAAGTGAGCCTTCGCCAAAATCAAGATAGCAGGGTGTATCAGACAGTTTCTTCGGAATTGTCTCCGCTAAGCGTCCCGAGGGATTAACGCGCCCATAGAGGACATCCATTACAGCGCCGCCGCTTCCTTCTCCTGCAAGATAAGCCTCCAAAATACCCTGTATCTTGTCCGCCCAGGGCATGGTAACAGGAGACCCGTTGTGAAGCACGACAATAACATGACTGCAGATTCGTGATATTGCATCGATAAGATCGTTTTGGACCTTCGGAAGCTCCATATGGCTCCTATCCCATCCTTCAACCTCGTAGGAATCGGGAAGACCTGCAAAAATAACACATTTATCAACATGCCTTGCGGCCTCAATGGCACGATTAAACAGTTTTTCGTCGTGCAAATCATCATCAGAGGAAAATCCCTGCTCATATACAACATGGCTGTTGCCGGCAAGAGCTAAAAGCGCTGACTCCACCTGAGTCGTGGTAATGTGTGAGCTTCCGCCGCCCTGGAATCTCGGATTCTTAGCAAACCCGCCTACTACCGCAATATAATCGTTTGCGGATAAGGGAAGTACATTTTCTTCATTCTTAAGCAGCACCATGCATTCAGCCGCCGCATTCTTAGCAAGAATATGATCTGCCTTCTTATCCCAAACGGCATTCTCATCATGCTCCTTGATACTGTCAAATACCAGCCCCAGCACGCGCTCTACACATGCATCAAGCTCTTTTTCGGTAAGACTTCCGTCTTTTATTGCATTTAATATGCACGCATCGTTTGCCTTACCGCATCCCGGCATTTCAAGGTCAAGACCTGCCGCAATTGATTTTGCGCGATCGCGGACGGCACCCCAGTCACTCATCACAAGGCCTTCAAAGCCCCATTCATTCCTTAATATATCAGTAAGCGTCCTCTTATTCTCAGACGCCTGCACCCCGTTAATAAGATTATAGGAGCACATTACAGTCTTAGGCTGTGATTCCTTAACCGCTATCTCAAAGGGAGTTAAATATATCTCCCTTAAGGTTCTCTCATCAATAACCGAATTGGAGGTATTGCGGGCATATTCCTGGTTGTTTGCGCAAAAATGTTTAAGTGATGCGCCCACCCCCGTACTCTGCACGCCGCGGATGTGTGCCGCTGCAATCTTACCGGCAAGATAGGGATCCTCTGAAAAATATTCAAAGTTGCGCCCGCAAAGAGGTGAACGCTTTATATTGTTACCGGGTCCTAATAAGACCGCAATATTCTCTGCCTGGCATTCATTTCCAAGGGCTGCTCCCACCCTCTCCACAAGCTCAGTATCAAAGGAAGATGCGAGTGACGCCGCCGTCGGAAAGCATACCGCATCAATTGCGCTTCCAACCTCGCAGTCATCTTCTTCAAGGTTCTGCTTGCGCAGTCCGTGCGGTCCGTCGCAGAACATGACTGAAGGTATTTTCTTTCCGGGTATGGGCTGCGTATGCCAAAAATCAGAACCCGAGCAAAGGCTCGCCTTTTCTTCAAGTGTCAGTGTGTCAATAAGCTTGGCGATTTTATCTTTTGTCATATTGCCTCCGAGATCATTTTAATATGGTAAAAATCATTCCAATATAATAATAGGTAAAAATCAGTTTATTTTCCGTTCCTTATACTATAAAATATACGGTGGATTATTTCAAGAAGTCACTGTTAATTAACTCTGGGGCTGCATCTATGGCTCCGTTCATATTATTTGGCAGTATGCGCACTTTCTTGCATATGAATATGTTGCCAATACAACGCCAATTCGGTGCCAAATACTTAAGGAGACGTATTTAAATAATTTTTCTGTGAGTGTGAAATTGTGTATGAAGAATAAGCTTAAATCATATTTCCCCTATATCATTCTTATATTATCTGCAGTCATCCTCTCTGTGCGCGCCTTTTACAGCTTCTGCTGGTCGGATGAGACTCTGTATTCATCTACTGCCTACAGGTTTTTAAGCGGTGACCGGTTATTTGCCGACGACTGGTTCCCCACGCAGCTCTCGAGTGTGATATTAGTTCCGCTTATGTCACTTTATATGGCTTTATGCGGCGGAACTGCCGGAATTATCGCGTTTTTTAGGATAATATATGTTCTTGTGTCACTTATATGCTCCCTGACAGCCTATAGGATATTATCTGAGGATAAATCACCCGCCGCAGGCTTTGCCGCAGCCGTTATGATGCTCTTCTATGTGCATCTTAATATTGCCACAATGTCCTACTACGCAATGTCGGTGCAGTTCTTCTACATATCAATGCTGCTTATATATCATTATCTTAATATTGTTCCAAAAGCCCCAAAAGCCCGCAGGCTTCTTATTACCGCGGGAATAATATTCGCTCTCTCCGTTCTCTCTCTTCCCACCATGGCTGCCGCCTATATTGTCATCGCGGCGGTAATGGGCGTATTAATTATATGCCGCAAACAGTTCTCATGTGAAAATCACATAAAAGAAATCCTTATATATACCTTTTGGGGAATAGCAGCCGTAGCTCTTATTTTCTTTATATATCTGTTATGCAATGTCTCTGTCAGTGATTTTATCAAAGGAATCCCTTATGTATTATCTGATGAAGAGCACGCAACGAGCCTTATATTCCCTATCCGCAAGATGTTCATAAGCCTTAACGAGGTGTATCACAAGGCCGCATATGTCTGGTATCTTCTGGTTCCTGTATGCCTTATATTCCGCAAAAAACTCATGAACATCAAATATTTACGCTTAGTATTCGCATTTGATGTATTGCTCTTTATAATACTTGCAATATACAGCTTCGGCCACACCGGCTATATCCAGTCTGCCCTGTGCATGTTCGCTCTCCCCCTTTATATACTTAATGATAATCGGGATAAGCGGATATTTTCCCTTCTTTATGCGGGCGGCATGATATTCTCCTTAGTATACAGCTATTCCTCAAATGGCTTCTTATATGTCCTTTCAACAGGTCATGCGATTGCAGCAGTTGCATCGATTGCCATAATATTTGATTTTATAAGGAGTATAAAGGATACTCTCACCGGTCGTATTGATGATGAGGGCAGCGAGCCTAATGTCTTAAATGCACGTATGAGAAGTTCGCTCTCTGTAATTGCCATAAGTTCTGCCTGCGCTTTAGTCGTATTCTATGCGCTCGCATGCACGATATGCCTGCGTATCGTAAACGTTTACAGAGATGCTCCTCTTAATGAACTGACCTGCCGTATTGAAGAGGGTCCTGCCAAAGGTCTTATCACTACACCTGAGCACGCAGACTCCTACGATACCGTGTATGAACTCATAAGTAAAGAATGCACGGCTGAGTCGCTTGGCCGCAGCGGCAACATCTTTATCTCCAAGCTTCTGCCCTGGGGTTATATGTGCACCGATCTTCGGGTGGCAGCTCATACCTGCTGGAGAACTAATGTTAATTCCGAGAGGCTTTTTGAATTCTATTCGGTAAACCCCGATAAGCTTCCGGATATGGTTCTTATACTCAATGAAGATATCGGCAGTTACAAAGAGTGCGGAGATGTGGAAGCCGACCCCATCCCTAACGCCAATGAGTACGGCGGATTGTTAGAAGAATATCTTGAAAATAATGATTTTGACTGCAAAGACACAGCCTGCGGTAAGCTCTATATTACAAAGGAGCGGTAAGTTCTATGCTGCAGAGTGCGGCAGGTTCCGGCAACATCACATATTAACGCAGCAAAATTTGCCTGCGAAAATTTTACAGTAAGATAAAGTAAAGTCAGTAAAATGAAATCAGTAAAATAAAATGAAATAAATCGAGGAAATAGACATGCTATCTGCAATATTATCAAAAGAATTTTGTAAGGACTGTAAGTTCTGCTGTATTTTCGAGGTGCGCCACCTTTGGGAGACTCCCGAGAAGATTTCCCATATTTTGGATAAATACGAGGGTGCAGATCCTCTTTGTGAAGTTCCCTGCCCGCATCTTGATAATGCTGCAGGCTGCACGCTTTCCGATAAGGATAAGCCCTTTGAATGCTCCATATGGCCCTTCAGGATAATGAACAGGGATGGGCGCATCATCATGGCAGTTGCGAATACCTGTCCCGGGATTAAGCAATACTCTGAAGAATTCTTAAGGGATTTTGCCCAAGATAACCTTCTTATTCCGGCCCGCAGCTATTACAGTGAGCATCCAAACGCTGCAAAGCCCTACGTTGATTATTATACGGAGCTGTTTACCCTATCTGAAGATTCTTTTAAGTAATGGACAAAGTTCAAAAAGTACCTTTTTCTCTTTGCGTGATATAAATTACTGTATCAATTGCGCACTTTCTTTGTATATGAGTACATTGCCGTGTCAGCGCAGATTCAATGCTGAATACTCAATAACGGCGTATTTAGAAAATAAATCAGTAATAGAGCGGAGTTTTACCAATGAGTCTTGATTTTCACACTATAACAACCGGAGATTATGATATATTGTTTCCTTATATCGATAAGTATGGGGAGCATTCCTGCACCTGGTCCTTTGTGCATATGTTTAAATATGCCGATTCCTTTTATAAGGAAGGAGAGTGCATATACCTCATGCGCGATCACTTAAACAGCAGTGGACACCGTGTATACATGGTACCTTTGTGCGAAAAGGATTATCTGCCGGCCGCCATTAAGAAATTGCAGGCAGATGCTAAAGAGCAGGATTATGATTTTGAATTCAACAATGTTACCAATGCTGCTGCGCAGATTATAAATGAATTTTTTCCGGGGGAATTTACTACCCGCCCCGACAGGGACTGGGCTGAATATATCTATTCTTCCAAGGCTCTTGCCTCTTTTGCGGGCCGCAGATTCTCGGGTATCCGCAACAATATAAAACATTTTAACTTAGAATACGGCAAGAACTGCACTGTAAAAAGGTTTGGAACATTGGGCAATACTCTCGGTGCCGGAAGCATTGATGGTTCTGCCCATGATGATGACGGCGGTTCTTTTTGCAATTGCCTGGATTGTGATGACAACAGTGAGGTTATAAGGGACATCCTCTCCTTTCAGGAAAAATGGCTTGATGAGCGCTTAAATAAAGAAGATTATGATGAACTCTGTGCCGAAAGCCTTCGCATAACGAATATGCTTGAGAATTGCTGCGCACTTCACATAAGCGGAATCGCAATTTATTATAAGGAGAATGTCATAGGCTATGCTTTCGGTGCCCCAAATTCATCTAAGTGCTTTGATATCATTGCGGAAAAAGGAGATATAGGCTTCCGCGGCATATACCAAAAGCTTGTAAGCGCGACTGCTTCCTATGTAAAAGATTCCTACGAATTTATTAACCGTGAGGAAGATGTGGGAATAGAGGGACTGCGAACTTCCAAACTGCACTATGGTCCAATATACCTTCTTGAGAAGAATTTTATGACGTGGTGTAAGTGAGGCTATCTTAATTCAGGAATTTCTTGCAATTATCTTAAGAATTCGCTATACTACTTAGGTGCGAGCACGAGTTACTTAGGCAGCTCTAAATGCAGCCTTCGAAGTGCTCAAACTATGCAGGATTAGTCTATCGGTAGGGCGCCAGCTTCCCAAGCTGGATAGGCGGGTTCGACTCCCGTATCCTGCTTAAGCTACAAGCCATACATAAAAAATAGAAAGACCACGGAGTCTGTGCTTGCACAAGGACGACGTGGTTTTTCTATTTTTTCATGCACGGCGACAGCCGTGCATGAGCAAGAATGCGAAGCATTCTGCGAATGTATGGCGTAATTTATTGCGACAGCCGTGCATGAGCAAGAATGCGAAGCATTCTGCGAATGTATGGCGTAATTTATTGCGACAGCCGTGCATGAGCAAGAATGCGAAGCATTCTGCGAATGTATGGC